>Ga0209751_10000571_pt1 | contig 39530 bp, 35 predicted proteins | sample RifCSP13_1_FD_184019 | JGI IMG/M metagenome (GOLD analysis project Ga0209751, IMG submission 184019) | Soil microbial communities from Rifle, Colorado - Rifle CSP2_sed 13_1 (SPAdes) (version 2) | ecosystem: Environmental > Terrestrial > Deep subsurface > Rock core/Sediment | place: Rifle...
ACCCGCACGCGGATTAGTCTCCACTGAAACGGCCGACATGACTGAACTGCTCCTGCTTCTCCAATCTTCTCCGCTCGCGTTCACCGTCATGGGAGCCGTATTGGGCCTGATGGTCGGCAGTTTTCTCAATGTGGTGATCCATCGTTTGCCGAAGATGATGGAGATCGGCTGGCAGCAACAATGCGCAGAACTAAGCGGTAAAACCCCGCTTTCGCACGCGGAGGACGAACCTGCTCACATCTCACCTTACAATCTCATCGTCCCGCGCTCGGCCTGCCCGCACTGCAATCACGTCATCAGCGCTTGGGAAAACATCCCTATCGTGAGTTATCTGCTGTTGCGCGGCAAGTGCAGGGGCTGCGGTGCGGCGATCTCGCCGCGTTATCCGATCATCGAAGCGGTCAGCGGCATGCTGTGCGCCTATGCGGCCTGGCACTTCGGGTTCGGTTGGGCTGCGGCCGGTGCACTGTTGTTTGTCTGGGCGCTGCTGGCTCTGACGGCCATCGATTTCGACACCCAACTGCTGCCGGACGACATCACCCTGCCGCTGCTCTGGGCAGGCTTGCTGTTCAACTTGTTCGGGGTCTTCACCGGTTTGCATAGCGCTGTGCTGGGCGCGGTGATCGGTTATCTCGCGCTGTGGGCCGTGTACTGGCTGTTCAAGCTCGCCACCGGCAAGGAAGGCATGGGCTACGGCGATTTCAAACTGCTCGCGGCAATGGGTGCTTGGCTGGGCTGGCAAATGCTGCCATTGATCATTCTGCTGTCTTCGCTGGTGGGCGCGGTGGCCGGCATCACGCTGATCGTGGCGCTCAAGCATGGCCGCCACATCCCCATCCCGTTTGGCCCCTACCTCGCCGGCGGGGGGCTGATCGCGCTGTTCTGGGGACAAACGCTGACACAGGGTTATCTGCAACTGCTTTCAGCCCCATGATCCTGAATAAAGCACTTCACCACGAAGAACACAGAGCTCACGAAGAATTTTCATGGAGTCGCACGATATTTGACGTACACCCACAAGGTGAATTCCATTTTTGGAATAACTCGTTGTTGTTCTTCGCTGTCTTCGTGTTCTTCGTGGTTCAAATGCGGAATTCAGAATGAACTTGTGTGTCGGACTCACCGGCGGGATAGGCAGCGGCAAAAGCACGGTGGCGAACCTGTTTGCGAAGCTTGGCGCGGGCATCGTCGACACGGATGCGATCGCCCACCTCCTGACACAGGCCGGAGGTGCAGCCATCCCGGCGATCCGCGCAGCCTTTGGCAACGCTTATATCAATGATGAAGGCGCACTGGATCGCGGAAAGATGCGCAGGTTGATTTTCTCTGATGCCGACGCCAAAAAACGGCTGGAAATGATACTGCACCCCCTGATACTGGAACAGGCAAAGATGCAATTGCTGCAAATGCATGCCAAACCCTATATCATCATCGTCGTGCCATTGCTGCCTGCAAGCCCTGCGTTTCAACAACTTGTTCAGCGCGTACTGGTGGTAGATTGCACTGAAGACACCCAGGTTGCCCGCGTTATCGCACGCAACCAAATGAGCGAACCGGAAGTACGCGCCGTCATCGCACAGCAAACTCCGCGTGCTGAACGGCTGAAACTGGCGGACGATGTGATATGCAACGATGCCGGCATGGATAGCCTGGCTGCGCAGGTCGCCAATCTGCACGAACGCTACTTGAATAGCTTGAATAGCAATTGACGAAATGAGGTTATTCAATATATCTTTCGCAACTGATTTTTCCCAAACAACTCAGCGTACAACAGCAGTGTGATCAGCTACGAGTTCCCCCTTAATGAAAAAGTGCGCACCCTGTTGCGCCTGGAGGACTTGTTTGCGCGAATGGCACACTTCACCGAACAAGGAAGCGGCATGGATCACCACGCCGCGCTGATCACGCTGTTTGAGATCCTGGAAGTAGCCTGTCGCGCCGACTTGAAATCCGAACTGATGCAGGAGCTGGAGCGCCAAAAACGGGCGCTTTCCGGCTTGCATAACAATCCCGCGATATTTGAAGATGCTCTGGATGCCATCCTTGCGGAGATCGATCAAGCTTCCGCGAATCTGTTTGCGATGACCGGAAAGATCGGGCAACGTCTGCGTGAAAACGAATGGCTGATGGGTATCAAGCAGCGCGCCGTGATGCCGGGAGGCACATGTGAATTCGACCTCCCTTCCTATCACTACTGGCAGCAGCAGGATGCCAACTTGCGGCGCGAAAGCCTGCGGGCATGGCTGGCTCCGTTCATGCCCCTGCATGTCGGGTTAAAAATCATCCTGCGTCTGTTGCGCGAAAACGGCAAGGTACTTCACCTCACCGCGCATCATGGCACTTTCCAGCAAATGCAGGGCGGACGTGTCGCGCAGATATTGCGTGTAACCCTGAGCAGGGAGCTGGCGTGCATACCCGAAGTCAGCGCCAATAAATATGCCCTCAACATCCGCTTCATCGCCGCCGACTATGCCGCGAAATCCACGCTGTTCGAACAGGATGTACCTTTCGATCTGACCTTCTGCAGCCTTTCCTGATCATGCCGGCCAACCAGCCACCGATCGTGACCTGCCCGCATTGCGGCAAGGAACATCAATGGGACACCAACAACCGCTTTCGACCTTTCTGCAGCGAACGCTGCAAGCTGATCGATCTGGGCAAATGGGCCAGCGAAGACTATCGCGTGGCACAACCTGTGGAAGAACAGGAACTGCCCACGCCAAATCACCAAGCCTGACGCAACAGTGCAATTCCGTGCGCGCCATACTGCCACGCGGTCTGCATGTCATCCTGCGTCAAACCGCCCAGCGCATACACCGGGATGGATGAACCTGCCGCGATGGCTGTGAAGTTTTCCCAGCCAAGATGCGCTGCGCCGGGGTGCGACTGCGTCGGCAACACCGGACTCAACAGTGCGAAATCACAACCCAATGTCTCGGCGCGATGCAATTCATCGGCGTTGTGACAGGAGGCTGCGCACCAATCCACGGCGGGGCGTACACTTAACTCGGCCAGCTGCGTCGCAGTCAGCTGCACCCCGTCCGCGCCGATCTCCTGCGCCAACGCCACATCGCTGTTGAGCAACACCTTCGCGTCATGCGCGTGCGCCATCGTCACAACCCGCAAAGCCAGTTCCCGCAACGCCACGCGCGAATAATCCTTCTCGCGCAATTGCACCAACCGCAAACCCTTCCGCAGCGCGGCTTCCAGCCGCCGCATGAATTCCTGCTCGCCCAACTCTTGCACATTGCTGATCGCATACAACGCAGGCAACTCCAGCGCGCGCAAGATAGGAGCATTGGCTGGCAACATGGGAGATACTGTCACATTAAAAATGCTGTCATTCCCGCGAAAGCGGGAATCTAGCGATTTAATAAGACTGGATTCCCGCTTTCGCGGGAATGACGAAACCTGATTATCCTGCGAGACCCGAACATCCGAGGGGCGCTGCCACGCAAACTGCTGCCCCTCATGCGGATGCAACTCCCCGCTCCACGCCGTCACGCGAAAGAAATTCAGCCGCACCGTCGCATGAGGATAAGCGAATACGCGCGTCACCCACGGATAGGCGGTTGTGACTGTGATGCCCAGTTCCTCGCGCAGCTCGCGCACCAGTGCATGGTAAGGCGTCTCGCCTGGTTCGATCTTGCCGCCGGGGAATTCCCAATAACCGGCCCAGATTTTGTCGGGGGGACGTTGGGCCAGCAGAAAAGAACCATCGGGGCGTTGCAGGACGGCGGCGGCGACTTCAACCAGCTTGGTTTTTTCAATCTGAGCGTTCAACATACTCTTTCAAAATTTCACCACAAATCAAAACCGCCGGGGGTAGCCCGGCAGCTAGTCACTTTCTTTTGCTTCGCCAAAAGAAAGTAACCCAAGAAAAGGCGACCCCGGTTTGCCGCCCCTGCGGGGTACCATCGATCAGCCGCAAGCAAGCGGGGCTGCGCAACTCGACCTGGCGGGGCGCACACCCCGCGCCCCACTGCGGGACTCGAACAGTGCTCGCCTAAAACCTCCGCTTCCTTGCGGCTGATCAAGGCGGCGCACAGGGGAAGAAAAGCGAAAACCAAAACGTAGGGTGGGCAACTTATTGCCCACCAACAATTAAACTTCCGCGTGGGCACGGAGTGCCCACCCTACTTGGCTAAAACATCACGAGCCTGACCTTTTTAGCATTCTTGCAGTATTAGTGAAGCCTGCTTTGTAATGGATCAGCATTACATTCTTCAATAATTTCAGAGATTTTCCCCAAGCTGTAACGCAAAAATATATATACCTCGGGCGACTCTAAAGACTTTTGATTGGTAGTTAAGCTTGAAGGCTTGGCATGTAACAACCGACTAGTGTAAGAGTATATGTATTCGTACTCGTCCTTAAGCCCAACTTTCTCCGCCATATCTTTCCAATTCCAGCGCTTAGTTGTTGCTTTCAAAACCTGATCCCACTGTTTCTCATATTTCTCCTTCGAGCTTTTAGAGTCCAAGTGTTCCCGTATCGCATGCGGGAGTATTTGCTCTTCGACAAGGTTTGCCTGTAGCCCATAGCCCCTTACTTTGGCTTCTTCATAGTAAACACAAAATTTGCGATTGGCTTCCTCGTCAATCTGGTTAGAAATTCGCTTCCTAGCTGAAACTATCTCTGCGGGAGAGGCTTTTTGCGCTGTAAGCGTTTTAGTGATGTCGTTTTGAAGATGATCTTCTCTTGCCGCAAAGTATCGCAACAGCTCAATCTCAGATTTAACTTGTTTCAAGAAATCGCCATTATGTTCTTCAGCACCATCAATGAGTTTATACACGTAAAAAATCGCATACTGGCGGTTCATGCGTATCGCTTTCAACCAAATCGAAAGCTCAAATATATACCTCGTGGTTGCCAGCAAAGATAATGTTTCGATGTAGTTAAAATTGCTTTCAAGCATTATTCGTAACTTAACGAGAGCGTCGCATCTAATTACAAGAATCCAATACTCGGGTGGATATGTATACATGTCACCTTGCGTAGACCTCTCAAAGTCAGTTATTGCTAAGCGGTATCTCGCAATCAATACCTCGAACTCAGCATGTTTATCCTTAAGCTGATTTAGTAAAAGTTCAGTTTTTTGATCAAAACTCATCATCGTTACTTCCTCCTTCTGTCATACCAAAAGTGGACTCCAATGTACCGGAGTCAAATTGTTTTGACTATGGGCTTCACGCTGGACTCGAATGATTTATGTCTAGGAGAGTGGGTGCAACGTGCCCACTCTACGTTTGGTTTTGGTATTTTGTTTTTCATCCCCTGTGCGCCGCCGAGTAGCGGAGGCTGGTCAGGGGATGTCGGCGAGGACTGTCTGAGCGCGTAGCGCGAGTTCCGCAGCCGCCTGACCAGTCGAGCAACGCAGGGAACCCCGCAGGGGCGGTAAACCGGGGTCGCCTTTTCTTTGGTTACTTTATTTTGGCGAAGCAAAAGAAAGTGACTAGCTGCCGGGCTACCCCCGGCGATGTTGGTTTTGGTCATTCATGTTTCGATACAGCCTTTGGCCTACTCAACACGAACGGCAATAGTAGGGTGCGCTGTGCGCACCATGGTGCGTGAAACGCACCCTACGCTGATTGGATTCCCGCCTGGCCGAAGGCCAGTTTATCCTGAGCCTGTCGAAGGGCGGGAATGACAAACTAGCTGCGATAGCTCGCGTTGATCTTGACGTAATCGTAAGAAAAGTCGCACGTCCACAACGTCGCAGCCGCCGCACCACGATTCAGCACCACCCGTATCGTGATATCGCTCTGCTGCATCACCCGCTGGCCGTCTTCCTCGCGATAGCTGGCGGCGCGGCCGCCATTTTCGGCGACGAGCACTTCGTCGAGATACAGATTGAGCTCGGCGACATCCAGATCGTCTATGCCCGCATAACCGATCGCAGCGAGGATGCGTCCGAGGTTGGGATCGGAAGCGAAGAACGCGGTCTTGACCAGCGGCGAATGGGCGATCGCGTAACCGATCTGTTTGCACTCGGCCTCGCTCTTGCCGCCCTCGACACGCACGGTGATGAACTTGGTCGCGCCTTCGCCGTCGCGCACGATGGCTTGCGCGAGGTAAATCGCGACTTCGGTGATGGCTGCCAGCAATGCGCTGTAGGCTTTGCTGTTTGGGTCGCGCACTTCGGGCAGCGCAGATTTTCCAGAGGCGATCAGCATCAGCGCGTCGTTGGTGGAAGTGTCGCCATCCACGGTGATGCAGTTGAACGAACGATCGCAGGCCAAGCTAACCATCTGCTGCAACATCGGCTGAGCGATTGCCGCATCGGTGGCGATATAGCCCAGCATGGTCGCCATGTTCGGGTGGATCATGCCGGAACCTTTGGCGATGCCAGTGATGGTGATGGTCACGCCGTCGATCAACACCTGTCTGGAGACCGCCTTGGCGACGATGTCGGTGGTCATGATCGCCTGCGCCGCATCGAACCAGTTATCCGCGCGCATGTTCGCGACGGCGGCAGGCAGGCCCGCGGCTATCCTGGACACCGGCAACGGCTCCATGATCACTCCGGTGGAGAACGGCAGAATCTGACTGGCCTTGCAGTTCAGCAAACCGCCCAGTGCCGCGCAAGTGGTACGCGCATCACTCATGCCCTGCTCGCCGGTGCCGGCATTGGCATTGCCGGTGTTGACCAGCAGCGCGCGTATGCCATCCGGCTTTGCCAGATGCTCGCGCGCGACGATCACCGGCGCGGCGCAGAAACGATTTTTGGTGAACACACCCGCAACCCGTGCGCCATCGCACAATTGCATCACCAGCAGGTCCTTGCGATCCGGGCGTTTGATATTCGCTTCCGCGATGCCCAAAGAAACGCCCGCAACGGGCAACAGTTGTGCCGCAACGGGCGAGGTCAGATTTACCGGCATGAACGTGTCCTAACCCTAAGTATTGGGAGCCTGTAGCTGGTAGCTACGGGCTACAAGCTACCAGCTAATAACGGCCGCGCGCGCGATAGATATAGTTGCTCAACTCCGCGGTTTCGCTGTTTACCCGCCGCACGATGCCATGCACGTTGCGCACCACGCCGCGCATCACTTTGTAGACTATCATCGGATGGGAATTGATCAGCGTCTCGAACTTGGCCCGCCCCAGGCTCAACACCTTGGTATTGCCGACCGCGTAAAGTGTCGCGCTGCTCTGCGTGCCGCCCACGAAGTTGATGATCCCCGCCAGATCGCCGGGCTTGAGGATGTAAATAGTGGATTCCTCGGTGCCGCTCTTGATCTTTACCTCGATATCGCCATGCGCAAGAATATACAGATTGTCAGGATGCTCGTCCCCCTGCTTGACGATAGCCGCACCCGCTGCATAGTCGCGCACCTCGAACAGGCTGGCAAGAATCTCTACTTCGGCATCGCTCAACTCTTCGGTAATCGTTGAGGATTGCAGCGTATCAATAATTAATGACATCACATTCTCCCTTATCAAATGAACCACCCCGCGCCAAGAACGCTGGGTATCAGAGAAGCTTGAGCGGGCGTAGCCCGGATGTAATGCAATGGAATCCGGGGGAACCCTTCGACAGGCTCAGGACAGGCTTCGGCCACGCCCACCAAACCCCGGATTTCGCTGCGCTACATCCGGGCTACGTCACTACGTCACTTCCATTTTTTTAGCCTGCGTTGCCCCCGCAGCAAGACTGCGGGGAATTACAAGTTAACTCAATTTGCCATGGCACTGCTTGTATTTCTTGCCCGATCCGCACGGGCACGGGTCGTTGCGGCCTACCTTCAGCCCCTCGCGCACAAACGGTTTATGCTCTTCACCGGTTGACTGGGCGTCTGATGGCTGAGCCAACGCCTCATCATAGTCGGAGTGATGATACTGCACATTCTCCGGCGCCGGGGGCGCTTCCACCGCCTCGACATCCTGCTCGCTGCGCACTTGCACGGTCATCAATACCTGCGTCACTTCGCGCTTGATCGCTTCCAGCATCATGGCGAACAGCTCGAAAGCCTCGCGCTTGTATTCCTGCTTGGGATTCTTTTGCGCATATCCGCGCAAATGGATGCCTTGGCGCAGATGATCCAGCGCAGCCAGATGCTCGCGCCAATGCACGTCCAGGCTTTGCAGCATGATCACGCGCTCATAATGATGCATGGCTTCCGCACCCGCCTTTTCGACCTTGGCAAGATATTGCCGCCGGGCCTGCTCCCTGATGCGTGAGCGCAAACCCTCTTCGTTCAACTGCTTCTCCTTTTCCAGCCACTGCACCAACGGCAACTCCAGGAGAAACTCGGCGGCCAGCACCTTTTCCAGCGCGGGCACATCCCATTGCTCCTCCATCGCGTGCGGGGGGATGTATTGGCTGATGGTGTCTTCCAGCACACTTTCTTGCATCGCCTGGATGGTCTCGGATATATCCACGCTTTCCAGCAACTCGCTGCGCTGCTGATAGATCACCTTGCGCTGATCATTGGCGACATCGTCGTACTCGAGAATCTGTTTGCGCATATCGAAGTTGCGCGCCTCTACTTTGCGCTGCGCATTCTCGATGGCGCGGGTCACCCAGCTATGCTCGATCGCCTCGCCTTCCGGCAACTTGAATCTGTTCATGATCGCCGCGACTCGATCCGAGGCAAAAATGCGCAACAGCGGGTCTTCCAGCGACAAATAGAAGCGGCTGGAACCCGGGTCGCCCTGGCGTCCGGAACGTCCCCGCAACTGGTTATCCACCCGGCGCGATTCGTGGCGTTCGGTTCCGATGATATGCAGCCCGCCGCTGTCCAATACCTGCTGGTGCAGTTGCTGCCATTCGGCTTTCAACTCGGCGATACGCTGTTCCCTGGCTGCCTCATCCATGCCGGCATCTTCTCGAACCAGATCAATCTGCTTCTCGGCATTGCCGCCCAGCACGATGTCCGTGCCGCGGCCGGCCATGTTGGTGGCGATGGTCACCATTTTGGGCCGTCCGGCCTGCGCGATGATTTCCGCTTCCCGCGCATGTTGCTTGGCATTCAGCACCTGATGCGGCATCTGATCCTGCTCCAGATACCCCGACAGCAATTCGGAATTCTCGATCGAGGTCGTTCCCACCAGCACCGGCTGGCCGCGCTCATAGCAGTCCTTGATATCCTCGATCACGGCGCGATATTTCTCCTTGGCGGTGAGATATACCTTGTCCATCTGGTCTTTGCGGATGGTCGGGCGATGCGGCGGGATGATCACGGTTTCCAGGTTGTATATCTGCTGAAACTCGTATGCCTCGGTATCCGCGGTGCCGGTCATGCCTGCCAGCTTGTGATAGATGCGGAAATAATTCTGGAAAGTGATCGATGCGAGCGTCTGGTTCTCCCTCTGGATGGCCACACCCTCTTTCGCCTCCACCGCCTGATGCAGCCCCTCCGACCAGCGGCGCCCGGACATCATGCGGCCGGTGAATTCATCCACGATCACCACTTCGCCGTCCTGCACCACATAATGCTGATCGCGGTGATACAAGTTGTGTGCGCGCAATGCGGCATACAAATGGTGTATCAGGGTGATGTTCGCGGGATCGTACAAGCTGCCGCCAACCGGCAGCAATCCCGCCTCGGTGAGGATGCTCTCTGCATGCTCATGGCCGGATTCGGTCAGCAGGATCTGGTGATTCTTCTCATCCACGCTGAAGTCACCCGGGCCTTCCGCCTCGGCTTCGCCTGCCTGTCGAACCAACTGCGGCACCAGTTTATCGATGCGCACATAAATATCCACGTTATCTTCGGCCTGCCCGGAAATGATCAGCGGGGTACGAGCCTCGTCGATCAGGATCGAGTCCACCTCGTCCACGATGGCATAGTTGAGCGGCCTCTGAAAACGTTCGCCAACCTGCGTCGCCATGTTGTCACGCAGGTAATCGAAACCGAATTCGTTGTTGGTGCCGTAAGTGATGTCGGCGGCATAGGCAGCCTGTTTATCGTCTGACGGCATCTGCGACAGGATCACCCCCACCGACAAGCCAAGAAAGCGATACAGCTTGCCCATCCACTCTGCATCGCGGCTGGCCAGGTAATCATTCACGGTAACAACATGCACGCCCTTGCCGGAGATCGCATTCAGGTAAGCCGGCAAGGTTGCCGCCAGCGTCTTGCCTTCACCGGTGCGCATTTCGGCGATCTTGCCATAATGCAATACCATCCCGCCGATCAGTTGCACATCATAATGACGCATCCCCAGCGCGCGGGTGCTTGCCTCGCGAACCACGGCAAACGCCTCCGGCAGCAGCGCATCCAGTGATTCGCCTTGCGCAAAACGCTGCCTGAAACTGCCGGTCTTGCTGCGTAGTTCAGTATCGCTCAATTTGGCGATATCGGCTTCCAGCTTATTGATTGATTGGATGGTAGCGCGGTATTCCTTGAGCAGGCGATCGTTGCGGCTACCGAAAATACTTTTCAGCAAACTGGAAATCATGTTTTAATTTTCTCAATTACAAATAATAAAGGGTGAGGCGATCTACACCTCACCCTCACCCCCACCAATAACCATCCCTATTAACTGGCGGCTTTTTGCAGGAAGCGCACGGGATTCTGGGCGGTACCCTGATAGCGAACTTCGAAGTGCAAGTGGTTACCGGTAGACCGCCCGGTACTTCCCACCTCGGCGATCTTCTCACCGCGCCGCACCACTTGACCAACCTTCACCAGCAATTTCGATGCATGCGCATAGCGTGTGATGATGTCATTGCCGTGATCTATCTCGACCATATTACCATACTGGGGGTGACTGTCTGCAAAGGCCACCACGCCACCTGCCGAGGCATGGATCGCGGTTCCGGCATCCACCATGTAATCCACCCCCTCGTGCATCGCATTGGCACCGGTAAACGGGTCTATGCGCCAGCCAAAGTTCGAGGAGTACCAGCCCACGGTGACGGGCGGGATAGAGGGCAGTAATTTGCGGCTCAATTGATTCTGTAACAGCATTGTTTCAAGAGCCATCAACTTGTCGCTGCGATCATTGACCACCTGTGTCAACCTGTTCAGTTGCTGATCCAAAATGTTCACCGACATTTCCTGGGTCGGCAAAATCACCAGCGGTCCGCCTTGCGCGGGGATCTGATCGAACTGGAATTCACCCGGTTTCATCCCGGTCAGCTTGGCCAGGCGCACCCCAAGCGCGTCCAGACGCTGCACCTGCGACTGCATCTGCCCGATCCGGCTCGCCATGGTATCCAGACTACTGAACAGATTGGATTGTTGTTTTTGGCGCTCGTCTACATAGGCCTTGGATAGCAAAATGCGCATCCCCTCGCCCAATCCCTCCGGAGCAAAGCGCACCAGCGAGTATTGCAAGGCAAACGCCGCACCCAGCATCAATCCGAACAGCATCAGCATCAATGACAGAACCTGCCATCCTCCCAGCGTAATGCTGCGAGTCTTTGCCAAGCGATTGGAAACTAGAATAATATTCATCTCTTCCCCTTCCTTTGTAAACCTAACCTTGTGACGCAACGACTCAAATCGCTATTAAACAGCGCTCAGGAACTGCGCCCGCTACTGACCAAAGCGCAAGCCCTGACAGCCTTGCATAGCCACCTCATCAGTGTCGCGCCGCCCAATCTTGTGCAATCCGCCCAAGTACTAAGCCTGCAACTGGGCACGCTCAGCATCGCTGTGGCCAACGCCACCATCGCCGCCAAATTACGTCAATGTGCACCGGAACTGGTCGTCAAGTTGCAAAACAAGGGTTGCGAGGTTAGCGGAATCCGGGTAAAGGTGCAAGTTTCCTTCGATCGCAGCCAACCCAAACCTGCCCCCCGTAAACTTAGTAAAACCGCCCAAAACGCACTGAACGGACTCAGTCTGGGCATGGCCAACTCGCCGCTCAAAACCGCGCTGGAAAGGATGGCCCGAAACAAGGGTTAAAGCAGAATCCGCCAACCTATCAGCACATAGCGCTCCAGCACGAACAGCAGCAAGAAGACCAACAGCAGAAATGCGGTGAAGCGCAGCGTCTGCCAGGCGAATTTGAGATAGCGGCGATCGCGCGTGAAGAAATACATCCCGCCGCTCAGCACCAGCAGCAGTGTGACCAGTACCAGAAATAAACGCAGGATCAACATAAGGAAACCTCTACAAATTCATTTTCCGGGCGAATCGCTGCGTCGCATGCTCGCTCATTCCTCGTCTATCAATCTGATATGCCTCGTCATTCGCTGCTCGGCTCCTTGCGCTTCATCCCGCAAAAATGAATTTTTAGAGGTTCCTATAAACCCGCCATTTTCTTGCCGGGATCAGGCGGCCTGCAATTGCAGTCCCAGGAACGCAGGGGCGTCCTCGACGCTGTCGAACGTGACGAACTCCCAGGCCTGTTCATCGGCAAGCAGTTCCCGCAGCAGGGCGTTATTCAGGGCATGACCGGATTTATAGCCGGAGAACGCGCCGATCAACGGGTATCCCAACAAGTAGAGATCGCCGATCGCGTCGAGCACCTTGTGCTTGACGAATTCATCCTCGAAGCGCAATCCGTCGGCATTCAGCACCCGATAATCGTCCATCACGATGGCGTTGTCCAGGCTGCCGCCCAGTGCCAGGCCCTGTGCGCGCATATTTTCCACGTCATGCATAAAACCGAAAGTACGCGCCCGGCTGATGTCGTGAACATAGGAATGTTCGCCGAGATCCACGGTGACATGCTGCCTGGTATTGGTGAACACCGGATGGGCGAAATCGATCGTGAAGGTCAGTTTGTAGCCATGATAGGGCTCGAAACGCACCCATTTGTCGCCCTGCTTCACCTCCACGGTCTTTTTGATGCGGATGAATTTCTTGGCGGCGGATTGTTCGACGATCCCGGCCGATTGCAGCAGGAACACGAACGTTCCGGCGCTTCCGTCCATGATGGGCGCTTCAGGACTGTCCAGATCGACGTAAGCATTGTCCACCCCCAAGCCGGCCAGCGCCGACATCAGATGCTCGATGGTAGCGACCCGCACGCCGTTTTGCTCCATGCAGGTTGACAGACGTGTATCGTGCACCAGCTCGGCTCGCGCACGGATCTGCTCGACCGGCTTTACGTCCACCCGGCGGAACACGATGCCGGTGTTGGCCGGGGCAGGATGCAAACCGAGCGTGACCTTCTCGCCGCTATGCAAGCCGACCCCCGTCACGCTGACTGAATTTTTTAAAGTGCGTTGTTTGACCATCGCTGATTTGATTACCGAAATCATGAAATGATTTTACCACAGGACTCAAGCAGGACTGAGGTGCGAGGAAAGGCAACCCCCTCCAGCTCCCCCTTGTCAGGGGGAGAGCGGAGCGGCTCCTCCCCTGACAAGGGGAGGTTGGGAGGGGTTAGGTTTTCCTCAGTCCTCAGTCCACAATCCTGATTTTAGTCTGCCTGTTTACGCAGGAATGACGGGATATCCAGCATGTCCATGCCTGATTTCTCCATCGCATCCACCGCCGCCCTGCGCCCGCTTCGAATGAAGGCCGGGGTATCCAGTTCCGGATAGTTCACGCCGGTATTGGCGACCGGTTCATCATGCGTGCCGGTTCTTTGAAAGTCCTGATTCTGATAGACGATCTCAGGCTTGGGTTGCTTGCGTGCCAGCGGAACCCCCAGCCCGGTCGCCACGACGGTCACGCGCAACTCATCGCCCATGCTCTCATCAAACACCGAGCCGACGATCACGGTCGCTTCTTCTGCGGCGAACTGGACGGACTCCATCACATCATCAATCTCTTTCAGCTTCAACTGGCTTGAGGAAGTGATGTTCACCAGCACACCGCGCGCACCGGTCATATCCATATCTTCCAGCAACGGGCTGGCGATCGCGCGCTCGGCCGCGACACGGGCACGATCCGGCCCTGATGCGACCGCCGAACCCATCATCGCCATGCCGTTCTCCGACATCACGGTGCGCACATCGGCAAAGTCCACGTTGATCAAACCGGGCACATTGATCACCTCGGCAATGCCCGCCACCGCGCCCTGCAACACCCCATTGGCCGCCTTGAAGGCTTCCGGCACGGTGACATCGCAGCCCAGCACCTCCATCAGCTTGGAATTCGGCACGATGATCAGGGAATCGACATACTCGTGCAGCGCCTCGATACCGGCCTTGGCAAAACGCATCCGGTTGCCCTCATAAGCGAATGGTTTGGTGACCACCGCCACGGTCAGGATGTCCATTTCCTTTGCGATTTGCGCGACGATAGGCGCGGCGCCGGTTCCAGTGCCGCCACCCATCCCCGCAGTGATGAACACCATATGTGCGCCGCTGATCATCTCCTTGATGCGCTCGCGATCCTCCTCCGCGGCCGCCTGGCCGACCGACGGCTTGGCCCCCGCACCCAAACCCTTGGTGATTGATGCCCCGATCTGCAACTGGGTGCGTGCCTTGCTGCGCTTGAGTGCTTGCGCATCGGTATTGATGACGATGAACTCGACCCCTTGCACGCCCTGCTCGATCATGTGATCCACGGCGTTGCCGCCGCAACCACCCACACCAACCACCTTGATCACCGCATCCTGAGTTAGTGTTTCCATTATTTCAAACATCGCCGTCTCCTTATGTTAATAACAAAACACCGTACGGGCACGGCGCGCCGTGCCCCTACCCGCTAGAAATTCCCCTGAAACCATGCTTTCATTCTTGCCAATACGTCACCAAACGAGTTCGATTGCATGCGTGTCTCCTCCTCGCGGTGATGGTGCTCCAGGCCGTACAGCAGCAAACCCACTCCGGTCGCCATGCGCGGTGTCTTCACCACATCGGACAACCCGCCGACATATTTCGGGACGCCCAGCCTTACCGGCAGATGGAATATCTCCTCGCCCAGCTCGACCATGCCCTGCATGGCGCTGCTGCCGCCGGTAATCACGATCCCCGATGACAACAGATCCTCGAAACCGCTGCGGCGCAGCTCCTGCTGCACCAGCGAATACAATTCCTCGACGCGCGGCTCGATGACTTCGGCCAGGGTCTGGCGCGACAGCATGCGCGGACCCCGTTCGCCCACGCCGGGCACCTCGATCGCACCGCCGTCCGCCAGTTGGCGCAGTGCGCAGCCGTGCTTGATCTTGATGTCCTCGGCATCCTGCGTCGGGGTGCGCAATGCCATCGCGATATCATTGGTGATCTGGTCGCCGGCGATCGGTATCACAGCGGTATGCCGTATCGCGCCGCCGGTAAACACCGCGATGTCGGTGGTGCCGCCGCCGATGTCCACCAGACAGACACCCAATTCCTTTTCATCCTCCTCAAGCACCGCCTTGCTCGAAGCCAGCGGCTGCAGGATCAGCTCGTTGACTTCCAGGCCGCAACGATGGATGCATTTCATGATGTTCTGAACCGCCGACACCGCACCGCTGACGATGTGCACCTCGACATCCAGGCGCATCCCGCTCATACCCAGCGGCTTCTTGATGCCATCCTGACCGTCTATGCTGAATTCCTGCTCGAGGATGTGCAGGATCTGCTGGTCGCCGGGCAGACTTATCGAGCTGGCTGTTTCGACCACTCTTTCGATATCGGCATGCACGACTTCCTTTTCCTTGATCTTCACCATACCGCGCGAATTGATGCTGCGGATATGGCTGCCCGCGATACCGGTATAGACCTCGTGGATCTTGCAATCCGCCATCAGCTCGGCCTCTTCCAGCGCGCGCTGGATCGAACCCACCGTTGCATCTATGTTGACCACCATGCCTTTTTTCATCCCGGATGATTCGTGCATGCCCATGCCGATCACCTCCAGCATCCCCTCCGGCTTGACCTCGCCGACGATGACCACGATCTTGGACGTGCCTATATCCAGCCCGACCACCAGATTTTTTGCTTCCCTGTTTCTGCTCATCTCTCGTTCTCCGTGCCAGAGGACAGAGGCCAAAGGACAGAAAACAGAAAACCTGTCCTCATCCGGCCTCCAACTCCTACCCTCAAAATCTTCAACACCAACCCTCTATCCTCTGACGGCAAACCCGTTGCGGTAACGCAAATCCACGTACACCGCACCGCTGTCTCCTGTCTTCTGTATTCTGTCTTCTGTGTACGGGTACGCCGCCACAAACCTTGCCAGCCGCTGCTGCACATCCTCGCGCCCCAGTTCCAGCACCATGCCGTTGCTGATGCGCAATTGCCAGGCATGGCGAGGCGATAAGCTCAATTTTTCCGCGTGCAAATCCACATCTGAGCACGTTCCGCGCACGCTGCCCCCCTCCCCAACCCTCCCCCGCAAGCGGTAGAGGGGGCAATTGAGAAACCCGCTTTCATTCAATTGCGCAAGTTGCCGGCTGAACTCTGCATAATGTTGCATCACCTCGGCCGATGTGCCTTCCGGTCCGATGAAACCCGGCAGTTCCTGCCCGCTCTCCGCGACAAAAACCTCGCCTTGAATATTCACCAACTTGTTGCCATTCCAGCGCGCCAACACCTGATGTTCCTCCAACTGCACCGCTAGGCGGCCCGGGAATTCGCGACGGATATTGACGCTGCGCACCCAGGGTAGCTTCTCCAATGACCGCCTTAAATGCTCGATATCCACAGTAATGAGATTGCCCTGCACCTCCGTGCGCAGCAGTTGCAGCACCTGTTCCGCATCGACTCGCTGCGGAACAGCGCTCAAGCGTACGCTGCGTAACGGGAACGCTCCCGGCAGATGCAAAGCGTAATATGCCGAGCCATACAACACCGCGATCGCACTGAAGACCAGCATCGTGTTGGCGATATTGCGCAGCAGGGCGTCGTTATCCCACATGTGCCAGCTCCAGTATGCGCAGCACCAGTTGTTCGAAACTCATACCTGCCTGGCGCGCCGCCATCGGCACCAGGCTGTGGTCGGTCATCCCGGGTGAGGTATTCACCTCGAGCAAATAGGGCCTGCCCGCCTCATCCATCAGAAAATCAACGCGTCCCCAACCCTGTCCGCCGATCAGCGCGAAGGATCGTTTTGCCATCCGCTGCATTTCCGCCTCCTGCGCCACGCGCAGTCCGCTGGGGCACAGATAGCGCGTGTCATTGCGCTCATATTTGGCCTCATAATCGTAGAACTCATTGGCCGGTTCTATCTTGATCACCGGCAACGCCTGCTCGCCCAGGATCGCGACGGTATATTCGCCGCCGCCGATGAAACTTTCCGCCAACACCAGCTTGTCGTGCCTTACCGCAGTGAGAAATGCCCCCGGCAACTCGCCCAGCTCTTTCACCTTGCTGATACCGACGCTGGAACCTTCGTTGGCTGGCTTGACGAACAGCGGCAAGCCCAACTGATGTACGACAGCCTGCCAATCGCTCTGCTGTTCGAGCAGCGCATAATCCGGCACCGGCAACCCGCTGGCTTGCCAAACCAGCTTGGTGCGCCACTTGTCCATGCCGAGCGCGGAGGCCAGCACGCCGCTTCCGGTATAAGGGATGCCCAACAATTCCAGCGCGCCCTGCACCGTACCGTCCTCGCCAAATCGGCCATGCAGCGCAATGAAGGCGCGATCGAAACCATCATCCACCAGCGCCTGCAAATTCTGCACCGCCGGGTCGAACGGATAGGCATCCACACCGCTGCGATGCAATGCCGCCAATACCGCCGCGCCGCTCTTCAGCGACACCTCGCGCTCGGCAGAACGCCCGCCGAACAACACTGCCACTTTGCCGAAAGTGGCAGGATTGAGGATTGAGGATTGAGGATTGAGAGGCGGGGTCATAGTTTCTTTTCACCGATAATGCGTACTTCCGGGTGAAGCTTTATGCCGGTCTGTTGCTCGACTGTGCTCTGCACTTCATTGATCAAACTCTCGATGTCTGCCGCAGTCGCATTGCCGGCATTCACGATGAAATTGGCGTGTTTTTCCGATACCTGCGCGGCGCCGGTACGCCTGCCTTTCAACCCGCACTGCTCGATCAGCCGTGCCGCATGGTCACCGGGCGGATTGCGGAACACCGAACCGGCATTCGGCAGATTCAACGGTTGACTGGCGATACGCTTGCTCAGCAGCGCCTTGATCTCCTGGCGCGCGGTTGCGCCATCACCCTGTGCAAAAGCCAGCCAGGCGGCGAGGAAGAACTCTTCTTGGGGAAGGGGGAAGAGGGAAGAGGGAGGGGTAAAACCTTCGGACGCTGCACCGCCCTTCTCCCTTCTCCCTTCTCCCTTCTCTTGCAAGGCGACATGCCGATACCCGATCTCATATTCGGCTGCGGTGCGCACCTGCGCTTCACCCTGCCGGTTCACAGCCATCACCCTCAATACCTTTTCCCATGTCTCGCTGCCGTAGCAACCGGCATTCATCGCCAGCATTCCACCCAGCGTGCCGGGAATGCCGGCAAAGAATTCCGCACCGCTCAAATCGTGCAGCGCAGCAAAGCGCGCCAGCTTCGCCCCCGGCACACCGGCTTCGACATACACGCTGCCGTCTATCTCGAGACGTAACTCGCTCAACGCGCCGTGCAGCAACAAAACCGTGCCGCGCAGACCCCCGTCTCTCACCAGCAGATTGCTGCCCAGGCCCACCACATACAGCGGCTCATCCACCGGCATGCTGCGCAAAAAGACCAGCAGGTCATCCAGATCGGCCGGTTGGTACATGTGTTCCGCCACACCGCCCGCCCGCCAGCTGGTGTACTTGCGCATATCAACTTGATTGCGCAAAGTGCCGCGCAGTTCAGGGGACTGAGGACTAAGGACTGAGGACTGAGCGTTGAGCGGCTCCGAAGAACTATTGGCCGGGCACCCGTTTGCCGCGCCTTTATTGAAAGATTGCCGCACAGCGGCAACAAAACCTCTGTCCTCTGTCCTCTGCCCTCTGTCTTCTGTCGCTGTCATCTGTCATCTGTCTTCTGTAAGGCCGGCATTTTCCCGGTTGCATCAGCGTCGCTTCTTCCCAGCAATTTGTTCGGCAGACCGCCTATCGATCCGGCACCCATAGTGACGACCACATCGCCATCGCGCGCCATCTGCATGATCGCCTGCGGCATGTCTGCGATCTGCTCGACAAATACCGCTTCGTTTTGCCCCGCCACACGCAGTGCGTGCATCAGCGCGCGTCCATCTGCCGCGACGATGGCCGGCTCGCCTGCCGCATACACCTCCGTCAATACCAGCGCGTCCACGCTGCATAACACTTTCACAAAATCCTCGAACAAGTCGCGGGTGCGCGTGTAGCGATGCGGCTGAAAAGCCAGCACCAGTCGTCTGCCGGGGAACGCGCCGCGCACCGCCTCCAGTGTGGCTGCCATTTCCACCGGATGATGTCCATAGTCATCAATTAAAGTGAAGCTGCCGCCATCGGCCAGGCCAACTTCACCAAAGTTCTGGAAGCGCCTGCCCACCCCTTCGAATTCCGCCAGTGCCGTCACGATCGCGTTGCTCGCCACGCCCACTTCCAATGCAACCGCGATCGCGGCCAGCGCGTTCAGCACGTTGTGCATCCCGGCCAGATTGAGCGTGATGTCCAAATCCTTGGGAGTACCGTTCTGGCGGCATTGCGCGGTGAAGCGCATCTGCCCACCCTGATGGCGCACGTTCACGGCACGGACTTGCGCGCCTTCGCTGAGACCATAAGTCGTCACCGGTTTGCTGATGCGCGGCAGTATCTCGCGCACGTTGGCATCGTCCACGCACAACATCGCCCTGCCGTAGAACGGCAGATGCTCGACGAAATCCACGAACGCCTGCTTGAGCCTTTCAAAATCATGGCCGTAGGTTTCCATGTGGTCGGCATCGATGTTGGTGATCACCGCGAGTATCGGTTGCAAATACAGGAACGAGGCATCCGACTCGTCGGCTTCGACCACGATGAATTCGCCCGTGCCCAGCTTGGCGTTGCTGCCGCTGCTGTTCAGTTTCCCTCCAATCACAAAAGTGGGATCGAAACCACCTTTGGCCAACACACTGGAAGTCAGCGAAGTCGTGGTGGTCTTGCCGTGCGTGCCCGCCACCGCGATCCCCTGACGCAAGCGCATCAACTCGGTCAGCATCATCGCGCGCGGCACCACCGGAATGTGCCGGGCACGCGCGGCCAAAACTTCGGGGTTATCCTTGCCTACAGCAGTCGAAACCACCACCACATCGGCATCGGTCAAATTCTGCTCGGCATGGCCGAGATACACCGTAGCCCCCAGTTGTTTGAGGCGTCGCGTTGCGGCGTTTTTACCAAGATCGGAGCCGCTCACCTGGAAACCAAGATTCAGCAACACCTCGGCGATGCCGCTCATGCCGGAACCGCCGATGCCGACGAAGTGCAAGTGTTTGACTTTATGTTTCATGATTCCGCCAGTGCTCCGCAGACTTCGGCGACGTTGAGCGCCGCATCTGCCTTGGCTGCGCTGCGCGCCTGCAGCGCCATCGCCAACAATTTGTCACGTCCCCCATCCATCAGCTCGCGCAGCATCTGCGCCAGTCTTTCCGCGCTCAACTCGCTCTGCGGCAGCAACAACGCCGCGCCGCGCTCGCTTAAAAAGCGTGCGTTCCAGGTCTGGTGATCGTCCACCGCGAACGGGAACGGGATCAATATGCTCGCCACCCCCGCTGCGGCAAGTTCTGCGACCGTCAGCGCACCGGCGCGGCAGATCACCAGGTCGGCATTACCGTAATGCTTGGCCATTTCGTCTATGAACGGTTTGATATCGGCCTGCACCCCGGCCTGCTTATACGACTGCCTCACCGCTTCCAGATGTTGTTTTCCGGTTTGATGGACCACATTCGGCTGAGCATCTTTCTTTAATAACGCGAGTGCCAGCGGAACAGTTTCGTTGATCGCTTTTGCGCCCAAACTTCCGCCCACCACCAGCACATTCAGCCTGCCTTTGCGCGCGGCATAACGCTGCTCAGGATCGGGCAATGCGGCGATGTCGCCGCGCACCGGATTACCGCACCAGACCGCATGCGGCAACACATCGGGGAAACCGCTCAACACTTTTTGCGCGAATCGCGCCAGCACCTTATTGCTCAAACCGGCCATGGAATTTTGCTCGTGTATCACCAGCGGGCGACGCAGCACTGCCGCCATCATCCCGCCCGGGAAAGTGATATAGCCGCCCATACCCAGTACCACATCGGGACGATGACGGAGTATCGCGGCAGTACTCTGCCACAGCGCAACCAGCAGATTGAATGGCAGCAGCAGCTTGCGCAACAAGCCCTTGCCACGCACCCCGGAAAAGCGCACCCACGCCATGTCGTAGCCGTGCCTGGGCACCAGTTCGGCTTCCATGCTCAGGGGTGCGCCCAGCCAGGTAACCCGCCAACCCCGGGAGCGCAGGATGTCGGCGACCGCTAATGCGGGAAAAATGTGGCCTCCGGTGCCGCCGGCCATGATCAGGATAGACCTAGAAACCGAGGATCGAGGATCGAGGATCGAGGATTGAGGGGTTGTCGCGTCCTTGCATGCCGCGCGGCGGCACACTGCTCTCGATCCTCGATCCTCGATCCTCGATCCTCAGCTTCATACCGGTTGCCCCCTTGCGATGCGCCTATTCTCGTAGTCAACCCGCAGCAGTATCGCGGCGGCAACGCAATTCACCACCATGCCGCTGCCGCCAAAACTCAGGAATGGCAAGGTCAACCCTTTGGTCGGCAACACCCCCATGTTCACGCCGATGTTGATCATCGCCTGCACCCCTATCCACACGCCGATGCCTTGCGCGACCAGCGCTGAATAATTACGCTCGAGAAACGCTGCATGGCGGCCTATCTGAAACGCACGCACCACCAGCAGCGCGAATAGCATGATCACCGCGGTCACGCCGACCAACCCCAATTCTTCCGCGATCACCGCCATCAGGAAGTCGGTATGCGCTTCCGGGAGGTAGAACAATTTTTCCACACTGCCGCCCAGGCCCACGCCCAGCCATTCGCCGCGCCCGAAGGCGATCAGCGCGTGGCTTAATTGATAGCCCTTGCCGTAGGGATCGGCCCACGGATCCATGAAGCCGACGACACGCTGCATCCGGTAGGGCGCATATATCGTCAATGCCGCAAACAGCAACGGCAGGGACACGATCAGGCCGGCAAACACCGTGAGGTTGAAGCCGCCCAGCCACAGCGTCGCCAGCGCGATGGAGCAAATCACCACCAATGCGCCCATGTCCGGTTCGAGCAGCAGCAGCACGCCGGTCAACACCATCACCACCAGCATCGGCACGAAGGCTTTGATGAACAGATGCTTGATCTTCGCCTTGCGCACCGTGTAATCGGCTGCATACAACACCGCGAACAGCTTCATCAATTCGGAAGGTTGCAGATTGATGACGAGCAGCGGCAGCCAGCGACGGCTATGATTCACTTCTCGCCCGATACCCGGAATCAGCACCAATGCCAGCAATGCCACCCCGAACAGGAACAGATAGGGCGCGTAGCTTTGCCAGAACTGCACCGGCATCTGAAATGCGAACAGCCCGACAATCAACCCGACGGCGATATACACGCCATGGCGGAACAGATAGTAAGCCGGTTGGAAGCCGATGAATTTATTGGCTTCCGCCGTGGCGATCGAAGAGGAATACACCATCACCAAGCCGAGTGCGAGCAGGCCTATCAATACCCAGATCAGCAATTCGTCGAATTGCGCCTGAGATGGGCGGATGCGCGTCCTGACTGCGGAAGGGTGGGGATGAAATCCCCGGGTACCCACCGGCGTACTCCTTGCGGGTGCTGAGGAAGGGTGGAGATGGAATCGCCGGGCACGCACTGGCGGCATCAATTTCGCATCGCCATGCTTCGATGGCGGATTGCCCGGCCTTTTTGTATTCCTTGCGGAGACTAGTGAGACCATGATTTCTCCTGAGTCAGTCCGCGCACCGCTTCGATAAACACCTCGGCGCGATGCTCGTAATTGCGGAACATATCGAAGCTGGCGCAGGCCGGCGACAACAGCACGGCATCGCCGTTTTGCGCCAGATGTGCCGCCAGCCGCACCGCATCATTCATATCTTCGGCGCGCAATACATCCACACCGCAGCCATTCAGGGCCGCACCTATCAGCGGTGCATCGCGCCCGATCAACACTACGGCGCGGGCGTGTTGCGCCACAACCGGATTGAGCGGTGTGAAATCCTGCCCTTTGCCTTCGCCGCCCGCTATCAATACCGCCTTGCATCCCAATCCCTGCAACGCGGCGATGGTCGCACCGACATTGGTACCCTTGGAGTCGTCGTAGTAAGTGATGCCATCGAACTCCGCCACACGCTCCACGCGATGCGGCAACCCCTTGAAGCTGCGCAAGGCATCGAGCAGTGTGGGCATCGGGAAATCTATCGCACGGCTCAGCGCCAATGCGGCCAGCGCGTTCGCCACGTTATGTGTCCCGGCCACCTGCAACTCGCTGGCCTTGAGCAATTGCTGGCTGCCTTGCATCAGCCAGGTTTCCCCTTCAATGCTCTCTATCCCGAAATCACTTTCATTGCCGGGCAGATTCAGGCCGAACGTGATGATCCTGCAATCCTTGCGCGCCATGCCCATGCTGCGCTCATCGTCGCGGTTCAACACCTGTACGCCACAGCCGGAAAAGATCCGCGCCTTCGCGGCGCTGTATTCGTCCATGTCTGCATAGCGATCGAGGTGATCCTCGCTGATGTTCAGCACCGTTGCGGCATCGGCATTCAGGGTGTAGGTGGTTTCCAGCTGGAAGCTGGACAGCTCCAGTACCCACACCTCGGGCTGGTTCACGCCACGCTCCAGCACCACATCCAGCACCGCCGGAGAGATGTTGCCGGCCGCCACTGCATCCTTGCCCGCTGCCTTGCACAGATGTTCGACCATGCTGGTGACGGTGGTCTTGCCGTTCGCTCCGGTGATCGCGAGGATGTGCGGACGATTATCCTTGGGCAGCGATTGCGCGAACAATTCGATGTCGCCCACCACCGCAACACCGCGTGCGACCGCCTTTGCCACTGCCGGGTCGCGCAACGGCACACCCGGACTGATGGCGATCAGCTCGATGCCGTCAAACAGCGCATCGTTGAAGTTCCCGCAATAGATCTGTCCGGCGGGTACATATTGTCCGACCTCGGTCAAACCCGGCGGCGCACTGCGGCTGTCCGCCACCCGCAGGTGTGCGCTTTGTGCGCTGAGCCAGCGCACCATGGACAGCCCGGTTTCACCAAGGCCGAGCACCAGCACCGATTTGTCTCTATGCTGTGTCATCTCAACTTGAGGGTCGCCAGACCCACCAATACCAGCAATATCGTTATGATCCAGAATCTCACGACGACCTGGGTCTCCTTCCAGCCCTTCAGTTCATAGTGATGATGCAGCGGCGCCATCCGGAATACGCGCTTGCCGGTCAACTTGAACGAAGCCACCTGGATCATCACCGACACCGCCTCCACCACGAACACACCGCCCATGATGAGCAGCACCAGTTCCTGGCGCACGATCACCGCCACCGTGCCGAGGGCTGCACCGAGCGCCAGTGCGCCGACATCACCCATGAACACTTCGGCGGGATAGGCGTTGAACCACAAGAAGGCCAGGCCCGCACCGGCGATCGCTCCGCAGAACACCGCCAGCTCGCCTGCACCTGGGATGTAAGGAATGCCGAGATATTTCGAGAACACCACATTGCCAGCCGCATAGGCGAATATCGCCAATGCACCGCTCACCAGCACGGTGGGCATGATCGCCAGCCCGTCCAATCCGTCGGTCAGGTTCACTGCATTGCTGGTGCCCACAATGACCAGATAGGTCAGCGCGATGAACAGCAATACCGGAAGCGGGAACACCAGGAATTTCAGGAACGGCACGATGAGCTCGGTATGCGCAGGGAGGCTGGCGCTGTTCCACAAATAGAAGCCGGCCATCAGTGCGATGATGGACTGCCAGAACATCTTGGTTTTGGCCGTCAACCCCTTCGGGTTGCGATGCACTACCTTGCGGTAGTCGTCCACCCAGCCGATCACTCCGAAACCCAGCGTGACTAGCAGCACCACCCATACATAATGATTGTGCAAGTCGCCCCACAGCAAAGTGGTGATCGCGATCGAGGTCAGGATCAGCGCCCCGCCCATGGTTGGCGTGCCGGCTTTCACCAGATGAGTCTGCGGCCCGTCGCTGCGCACCGACTGGCCGATCTTGTAGGCGGTCAGTTTGCGGATCATCATCGGCCCGACCAGGAACGAGATTCCCAGCGCGGTCATTGCCGCGATTACGGTACGCAGCGTGATGTAATTGAACACACTGAAGAACCTTACGTCCTGGGACAGCCATTGGGCTAACGCCAATAACATTAGTGGGCCTCCTTGGTTTGGGAAGGGGGAAGGTGGAAGAGGGAAGGGGGAGAGCCAGTGTCCGCTCCACCCTTATCCCTTATCCCTTCCCCCTTCCCGGTGTCCACGCAGCTGGATACCACGCGTTCCATTTTCATGAAGCGCGAACCTTTCACCAGCACGGTGGTGTTCGCGTCCAATTCCTTTTCCAGCGCATCCTGCAAATCTTCGATATGTTCAAAGTGCCGGCCACCGCTGCCGAATGCGCTTACTGTGTTACCACTCAACGCGCCCAGCGCAAAAAGCCTTTCGATACCGGCACGACGCGCTTCTCTGCCGATCCCGGCATGAAGGATTGGAGCGTCGTCGCCCAACTCACCCATGTCGCCCAGCACCAGCACGCGTTTGCCGGCGGCTTGCGCCAGCACACCGATCGCAGCGCGCATCGAGTCCGGATTGGCGTTGTAAGTGTCATCGATCAATGCCGCGCCATGTTTCGCCGCCTTGCGCTGCAGGCGCCCGGCCACTCCGCCGAATCTCTCCAGGCCCGCAACGATGGTTTCCAGCGGAACGTTCAATGCGATTGCGGCAGCGGTAGCAGCCAAGGCATTGCGCGCGTTGTGCGCGCCCGGAACCTGCAAATCTGCGGTGAAATTCCCTTGCGGTGTCCGCACCTCGATCTGCAAGCCAAAATCCTTCGGCAGCCATCGCCCGTACACGTCGGCTTGCTGATCCAAGCCGAACTCGAGCAACGGGTGCGCTCCCGCGAGAGATCGCCACAGCGGCGCATAGGCATCGTCGGCGTTGATGATCGCCGCGCCATTTGCGCGCAGCCCGGCAAAGATTTCTCCCTTGGCCGCCGCCACCGCTGCCACCGAACCCAGTCCTTCCAGATGCGCGCTGCTGGCATTGTTGACCAGCGCCACATCGGGACAGGCGATACGGGCCAGATAGTCAATCTCGCCGGGATGATTCATGCCCATCTCGATCACCGCATAGCGATGCAGCGCGCCCATTTGCAACAGGGTCAGCGGCATACCGATATCGTTGTTGAGATTGCCCTTGGTCGCCAGCACCGCAGCATCGCCACCGGCAGCTGTGCGCAGGATGCCGGCGAGCATTTCCTTTACGGTGGTCTTGCCGTTACTGCCGGTGATCGCCACCAGCGGGATATCGAATTGGTCGCGCCAGTAGGCCGCGAGTTGGCCCAATGCAAGGCGGGTGTCCGCTACCACGAGGACTGAGCACTGAGAGCTGAGGACTGAGGGATGCGCTTCATAACTATCGGCATTCACCATAGCCGCAACCGCACCGCTCTGTGCCGCCTGCCCGACAAACTCATGGCCGTCGAAATGTTCGCCGCGCAAGGCGATAAACAGATCTCCCTGCGTCATCTTTCTGCTGTCGCTGCACACTGCAGTGAAACGCACATCCTCGCCAACCAAACGGCCATTCAATACCTGAGCGGCCTGTGACAGCATCATCATTCTCCAACTCCCCGGATGTCCTGAGCCTGTCGAAGGGCCTGCCATGACTGCAACGCCCGTTGCGCGACAGTCACATCGCTGAACGGATGTTTCACCCCGCCGATCTCCTGATAATCCTCATGCCCTTTTCCAGCCACCAGCACAGTGTCGCTTTGCCTCGCCATGGCGATGGCGCGTTCGATCGCAGCGGCGCGATCTGCGATGATCTCGTGATTGTTCGCAGTCATGCCGCTGACCACTTCGGCAATGATGTGCAGCGGGTTTTCGCTGCGCGGGTTATCGCTGGTGACGATACAATGATCGGAGAATCTTTCTGCCACCCGCCCCATCATCGTTCGCTTGCCGCGATCGCGGTCACCGCCGCAGCCGAATACACAGATCAACTGGCCGCTGTCCGGATCAGCAGACTTGGGGCGGACTTCACGCAATGCCAGCAGCACCTTTTCCAGCGCGTCCGGCGTATGCGCATAGTCCACGATCACCGTCGGCTGCTGCGCTGCGCCGAGACGCTGCATGCGCCCGGCCACGGCCTGCACCTTGCTCAATGATCGCACCGCATCGCTCAAGCCGATGCCGCTCACCAGCAGCACCGCCAGTGCGCCCAGCAGGTTCGCCGCGTTGAAGCGCCCGACCAGCGCACTGTTCAATTGCGCCCCGCCCCAGCTTGTATGGACATCCAGCCGCAACCCATGTCCGCTCATTTCGGCCAGGTGGCCATACACCATGCGGAGACCCAGTCGGCCGGCAAGTTGCAATGCGGCATCGCTCATGCCGTAAGCAATCACTTCGACGGTCTCATTCCGCAGTTGTTCTGCGAGCTCAGCGCCGAACTCGTCATCGAGATTCAGCACCGCATATTTCAATTGATCCCAATCGAACAGTTTGCGCTTGCTTGCCGCATAGCTTTCCATGTCGCCGTGATAATCGAGATGATCGCGGCTCAGATTGGTGAGCATTGCCACATCGAAGCGCACGCCGTTCACCCTTCCCTGCGCCAGCGCGTGCGAGGACACCTCCATCGCAACGGCTTGCGCGCCATCGCGTAAATAATCGGCAAGCAGGCCATGCACGCGGATTGCATCCGGCGTGGTATTTGCAGTGGCTTGCAGCTTGCCGGCAAAGCCGTTGCCCAATGTCCCGATCAACGCGCATTTTCTGGAAATATCGCTCAATGCCTGCGCCACCCAATGGCAGGTCGAGGTCTTGCCGTTGGTGCCGGTGATACCCACCAGCCACAGATTCTCCGATGGCGCGCCATAAACCGCATCAGCCAGCCACCCGGCCTTGTGGCGCAAATCGGCCACACCGAAATTGGGCACTTGCCATGCATCGTTCCAGACGAAATGCTGCGAATCCCATATCACCGCGTTCGCGCCCTTCTCTATCGCGGCTGCAATGAACTGCCTGCCATCGGCTTTTTCACCCGGACAGGCGACAAAGGTATCTCCCGGCTGCACGGCGCGACTGTCCGTCACCAGGCGTGTGATGGGCACGTTCAACGCCGTCAATTGTTCAAGAGGAAACATCACACCTCCTCCTTGATGACAGAAGCCGGGGAAACGATGACGTTATCCAGCGGCGCATCGTTCGGCACGTTGAGCATGTGCAGTGCCTCGCCGGTCACTTTGCTGAACACCGGCGCAGCCACCGACCCGCCGTAATACTCACCGTTGCCTGGCTCATCTATCATCACCGCCACCACCAGCCGCGGATTCGATACCGGCGCGAACCCGACGAATGAAGCGACATAGCGATCAACATAACGCCCGTCCTCCAGCTTGTGCGCGGTGCCGGTCTTGCCCGCCACACGGTAACCGGGCACTTGCGCCAGAGGTGCGGTTCCTCCGGGTTGCACCACCATCTCCAGCATATTCCGCAGCGCGCGGGCAGTTCGATCAGAAAATACTTTCTTTCCGGTTGCCGGCGTATCCAGCTTGAGAAACGAGACCGGCTTCAATTCCCCGTCGCTGGCGAAGATGGTGTAGGCACGCGCCAGTTGCAGCAGACTGACCGAGATGCCATGCCCGTAGGACATGGTGGCCTGCTCGATGGGCCGCCAGGTTTTCGGATCGCGCAATTTGCCCGATGCTTCACCCGGGAAGTTGCTGCCTGTCTGTACGCCGAATCCACTGTCCGACAGGCCCCGCCAGAGCATCTCGGATTTCAGCGACAAGGCCACTTTGGCCGAACCTACGTTACTGGATCTTTGTATGATCTGTGACACGGTCATCATCGCGGCCGGATGCTGGTCGTGGATTTTCCTGTTGTTCACAATGAACACTCCGTGCTCTGTATTGACCAGGGTGTTGGGGCGCATTTTGCCCGCCTCGATCGCAGTCGCCACGGTGAACGGTTTCATCGTCGAGCCAGGCTCGAACAGATCGGTTATCGCGCGGTTGCGCATCGCCTTGTTGCTGGCGTTATTGCGGCTGTTGGGGTTGTAGCCGGGATAGTTGGCGAGTGCCAGCACTTCTCCGCTGCGTGCATCGAGGACCACTATCGCTCCGGACTTGGCCCGATGTTGCTTGACGGCAATCTCCAGTTCCCGATAGGCAAGATGCTGCACTTTGCTGTCCAGACTGAGCAAGACATCGCTGCCGGGCTTGGATGCCTGAAGGCTGCCGGCATCCTCAACGATGCGTCCGCGCCTGTCCTTGATAACTCGCTGACTTCCGGGCTTGCCGGCGAGTTGTTCCTGCAAGGCCAGTTCCAGCCCCTCCTGCCCGTTGTCATCCTGTCCGGTAAAGCCCAATATCTGGGCAGCCTCCTCACCCGCCGGATAATAGCGGCGATATTCGCGCTGCAACATCACTCCGGGAATATTCAGACCCACCACTTTCTCGACTTTATCGGGAGGCAGTTGCCGCTTGAGATAGACGAAATCACGCGATGTATCGAACAATCGATCTTTCAGCTCTTCCGCGTCCATGCCAAGGATTTGCGCCAATTTATTCACTTGCCTCCGGTCAGCTTCCACATCCGAAGGACTTGCCCAGACCGACTCCACAGGTGTGCTCACCGCCAGCGGCTCGCCATTGCGATCGGAAATCATGCCGCGATGTGCGCTGACTTCAATCACTCGGCTGTAACGAGCGTCGCCTTTTTTCTGCAGAAAGTCGTCGTGTATCCCTTGCAAATACACGCCCCGCCCGAGCAATCCCGTCAGCCCTGCCAGCAGCAGCACAAACAGCATATTGGCGCGCCATCCTGGCAAATTCGCCATATTGTCCGGATGTGCGCTTACCGAATGATTCATGGCTGTGGTTTTTCTCCGTTAAAGCTGTTAATCCCCCATCCCCGGGGGGATGGGATGATCGCCTGGCTTCGCCCCCCTCGCTACGCTCTCCCCGCTGGCGGGAGAGGATTGTGGTGAGGGCTGTTTTAACCGTATGAATTGAACCTGCCCATTCCTGGGCAGATGCATCTGCAATTGCCGGGCTGCGACTTTTTCTACTCGAGCCGGAGTCGCCCAAGTGCTTTGCTCCAGTTGCAGTTGCCCCCACTCCACTTCCATTTGCTGCGCATGCTCTTTTTCTTTTTGCAACTCGATGTACAGTTTGCGAGCCTTGTGCTGCGAGGTGACCACGCTCAATGCGCATATCACCACCGCCACCAGCAGCAAGGCACTCAGCGCATTACTGCTACGCAACATCACTGCGCTCCGCAACACGCATCACCGCGCTGCGCGCGCGCGGATTGGCCTGCACCTCAGTCTCGCCGGCGCGCACCGCCTTGCCGATCAAATTCAATTTGCCCCGCGGTACTTCGCTGGCACGTATCGGCACATCGCGTGGCAACTTGTCACCCTCGGCCATGTCGCGCAGGAAATGCTTCACGATGCGATCTTCCAGCGAATGAAAACTGATCACCACCAGGCGGCCGCCGCTCTTGAGATGCTTCACGCAGCCAGGCAGCACCCGCGCAAGCTCTTCGAGTTCCTGGTTGAGATAAATCCGTATAGCCTGAAACGTGCGTGTCGCCGGGTTCTGCCCTGGCTCACGGGTGCGTACCGCTTTGCCAACCAGTTCGGCGAGTTGCCGCGTAGTGTCGATGGGCTGAATTGCGCGCGCCGCAACAAGCGCTCTTGCAATCTGCTTAGCAAACCGTTCTTCGCCGTAATCATGTATCACCTCCCCGAGTAAACCTTCGTCCACCGTCGCCAGCCATTGCGCCGCGGTGATCCCGCTGCTGACATCCATGCGCATATCCAGCGGCGCATCAAAGCGAAAACTGAAACCGCGTTCCGCATCATCCAACTGCGGAGACGACACCCCCAGATCGAGCAGAATGCCATCCACCTTCTCCACGCCCTGCTCGCGCAACACCTCCGCCAATTTCGCGAAGCCGCAGTGCACTATCCGGAATCGCGCATCGCGCCATGTCTTGCCTGCTGCAACCGCCGCCGGATCCTTATCCAGCGCGATCAATTTGCCTTTGCTGCCCAACTGCTCCAGTATTCGCGCGCTGTGTCCGCCCCGCCCGAACGTGCCGTCCACATAGATGCCATCCGGCTTGATCGCGAGAGCTTCAACTGCTTCATTCAACAGAACGGTGGTATGGGCCAGCCCCCCACTCACAGGGAGAAGCCCTCCAACTCGGACGGCAATTCACCATCCATGAACGACAGGCCGGCCTCTTGCTGCGCCTGCCACTTCGTCTCGTCCCACAATTCGAATTTATTGCCCTGGCCGACCAGCATCACGCGCTTGTCCAGCACGGCGTAGCTGCGCAGGGCTGGAGAGATCAGCACGCGCCCGGCACCATCCATCACCACATCTTCGGCATAACCGATCAGGCGGCGTTGCAGGGCACGTATCTTTGGATTGAGCGAGGAAAGCTTGAGCAGCTTTTCGCGGATCGGCTGCCACTCGGGTTGCGGGTAAACCAGAAGGCAGCCATCCGCATCGGCGGTCACCACCAGGCTGCCTGCGCAATGCGCGAGCAGCATGTCGCGATAACGCGACGGTACCGCGAGCCTGCCCTTGTTATCCAGATTGAGTTGTGCCGCTCCCTGAAACATCTCTTACCCCCACTTTTACCCACTTTTTACCACTTGCGCGCACTATATTGGATAAAAACCCAGTGGTCAAGCGGTAAAACAGGATTTTTCTTTACAGGACAAGGGGTTAGCACCGGAAGTTAAAGAAAAATAAATATACTTAAAAAATAACAGATTACGCAAACAAGCTAAAGTTGTTTGTGACGATAAGCCTGTGCGTTTTGCGGAAACGAGCAAGGAAAGCGATGAAGCAGCTTTCGCTGCCGGCATCGCTTTTATCCCAAATAATCCATTAGCCTCGAAACCCCCTCCAGCTCCCCCTTGTCAGGGGGAGTGCTCGGTCTGCCCCTCCCCTGACAAGGGGAGGTTGGGAGGGGTTGGGGTGGAATTTCTGCCTAATGGACAATCTGGGTTCAATTCAGCAGTCGAATATTTCATGATGTAGCCCGCCCCGTATTTCAATCATATCGGAACATCTCGTTTATTTGAGAAGAATTTGATTGCGGACTCGACTTGCTGCCCATATTTTCAACGAATACCTGGATACATTGTTTGAACCTGTCATTTCCTGGTATCCCTTGATATTCCAGCTTTTCCTTATTGCTTCAACGCCTAAGCCACAATTTTAGCCATCTTCGCCAAAAATATTGACAATTCAGCCTAATTTACGGCAAACTACTCCAGTGAAAAACATCCTCGTATTGCATGGACCCAACCTGAATCTGCTCGGTAGCCGCGAGCCAGAGGTATATGGCCGAGTGACGTTAGAAGAAATTAACGCTCGTTTGACGAAATTAGCTAAAGCGCGAGGTGCAGGTTTATCCTGCTTCCAGAGCAATGCGGAAGCACATCTGGTCGAGCGCATACAACAGGCTAGCGCCGATGGTACAGGGTTCATCATCATCAATCCCGCTGCGTTCACTCACACCAGCGTGGCGTTGCGCGATGCGCTGGCGGCGGTCGCCATCCCTTTCATCGAGGTGCACCTTTCCAATGTGTTCGCCCGCGAGGCATTCCGCAAGGAATCGTACTTTTCCGATCTTGCCATCGGCGTGATAAGCGGTCTGGGCGCGGCAGGGTATGAATTTGCCGTGCAATATGCACTGAACCATAAAAACTAAAGTTCCCGAGAATGGATAAGGGTATGAACAGTCAAAGCGGAGAGGGTTTTTCCCTTCTCCCTTAACCCTTTCCCCTTCACTGTTATATCAAGGAGGTCACCATGGATTTACGCAAACTCAAGACTCTGATCGAGTTGGTGGAAAGCTCCGGCATTGCCGAACTGGAAATCAGCGAAGGCGAAGAGCGCGTTCGCATCACCCGCACTGCCGCTTCCGCACAGCAAGCATATGCACCTGCCCCTCAACAGCCCATCATCGCCGCCGCGCCGCAAACCGCCGCATCGGCAGCGGAACCAGCCAAACCTGCGGTAGCGGATGGCCATGTGGTGAAATCGCCGATGGTCGGCACGTTCTACCGATCGGCTTCGCCGGGTTCCAAGGCTTTCGTGGATGTGGGCCAATCTGTGAACACCGGCGATACCCTGTGCATCATCGAGGCGATGAAATTGCTCAACGAGATCGAGGCCGATCAGAGCGGTGTCATCAAGGCCATCCTTGTTGAAAACGGCCAGGCTGTCGAGTTCGGCCAACCGCTGTTCGTCATCAGGTGATGCCATGAGCAAATCATTTGCCAGAACTTTGCCCGTTTCGGTGCAGGCTAACGTAAGCGCAGCGAGCGTTAAGCAGCGCAGCTGCGGCCATAACCAAAACGGCCAAGCTGTCGAGTTCGGCCAACCACTGTTTGTCATCGGGTGATGCCATGAGTAAATCATTTGCCAGAACTTTGCCCGTTTCGGCGCCGGCTAACGTAAGCGCAGCGAACGTTAAGCAGCGCAGCTGCGGCCGCAGCCAAAACGGCCAGGCTGTCGAGTTCGGACAACCGCTGTTCGTGATCGGTTAATCCTGAATCGTCATTTGTAGGGCGGATGAGCGTAGCGTTATCCGCCGTATGGTGGGTACCGGGAACTGTTAGGCATCGTTCATATCCGGCGGATAACGCTACGCTCATCCGCCCTACTAGCCAAACCCAAGTTCGGAGCCAACACTATGTTTGAAAAAATCCTGATCGCAAATCGCGGTGACCAGCTGCCGAGAGGCAGCGCAGCGGCGCAGCCAAATCGCCCAGCGGCTGAAAGCCGCAAACGCTATTTCACTGCGGAGACAACACATGTTTGAGAAAATTCTGATCGCCAATCGCGGTGAAATAGCGTTGCGCATCCAGCGCGCCTGTCGCGAGATGGGCATCAAAACCGTCGTGGTGCATTCCGAAGCGGATGCCGATGCCAAGTATGTGAAGCTGGCGGACGAATCTGTCTGCATCGGCCCCGCTGCTTCCTCACAAAGCTATCTGAGCATTCCCGCCATCATCAGCGCGGCGGAAGTCACGGATGCGCAGGCCATCCATCCCGGCTATGGCTTTCTTTCCGAAAACGCGGATTTTTCCGAGCGCGTCGAAAAGTGCGGCTTTGTGTTCATTGGCCCGCGCGCCGAAACCATCCGCCTGATGGGCGACAAGGTCAGTGCCAAGATCGCGATGAAGAAAGCCGGCGTACCCTGCGTACCCGGGGTGGAAGGCGCACTGCCGGATACCCCTGCCGAAATCATCAAGATCGCGCGCAGCATCGGCTATCCGGTCATCATCAAGGCGTCCGGCGGTGGTGGCGGGCGTGGCATGCGCGTGGTACATACCGAAGCGGCGCTGCTGAACGCGGTCACCATGACCAAGACGGAGGCGCAGGCCGCCTTCAACAATCCCATGGTGTACATGGAGAAATTTTTGGAGAATCCGCGCCACATCGAGATCCAGGTGCTGGCCGACCAGCATGGCAACGCGGTGTATCTGGGCGAGCGCGATTGTTCGATGCAGCGCCGCCACCAGAAGATCCTGGAAGAAGCGCCAGCCCCGCTGCTCGATTCTAAAATGCGTGACAAGGTCGGCGAACGCTGTGCTGCGGCCTGCCGCAAGATCGGATATCGAGGTGCGGGCACATTCGAGTTCCTGTACGAGAACGGCGAATTCTTCTTCATTGAGATGAACACCCGCGTGCAGGTGGAACATCCGGTCACGGAGATGATCACCGGCATCGACATCGTGCAGCAGCAGATACGCATTGCCGCCGGTGAAAAACTTCCATTCAAGCAGCGTGACATCCAGTTCCGCGGCCATGCCATCGAATGCCGTATCAACGCCGAGCACCCCTACAAATTCACCCCATCCCCGGGATGCATCACCACCTGGCATCCACCCGGCGGCCCCGGCATACGCGTGGATTCGCACGTGTACGCCAATTATGTCGTGCCGCCACATTACGATTCGATGATAGGCAAGATCATTGCCTACGGCGACACCCGCGACCAGGCCATGGCACGGATGCGCACCGCACTGTCAGAAATGGCGGTTGAAGGCATCGAGACCAACATCGCACTGCATCGCGAGTTGTTGCAGGACGCGGCCTTCATGCGCGGTGGCACCAATATTCATTACTTGGAAGAACGTTTGGCCGAACGCACCAAAGGCAAATAGCACAACTGCTACGCTTGCTGATACTTCGTTAAAAAATGGCTCAAAGTCCGTGGTCGCAAAGCGACAAACCCATTGTAAACTCCGGCTTCTCGCCATTTTTTGCCTCGTCTGAGCTGCGCTCGCGACGTTGTGCCGGGTTGTAAAATGCCGTGGTTCAATCTCGTCGTTGATTCCGATGCCGAGCACGCCGAAGCATTGAGCGAAGCACTGCTTGAGCTCGGCGCGTTGTCGGTGGATTTATTGGATGCCGATGCCGGCACGCCGGACGAGCAGGCGATATTCGGCGAGCCCGGTGAGCCGCCGCCCGGCGTGTGGCAGCACAACCGGGTCAGCGCATTGTTCGGCGACGATCGGGATGTCAGCGCGATCTTGCGCAGTGCGGCCGGCAACATCGGCCTCACCCAACTGCCGGAATATCGCATCGAAGCGCTGGCCGACAACGACTGGGTGCGCCTCACCCAATCCCAGTTCGAGCCGATCCCGATCTCACCGCGCCTGTGGATCGTGCCGACTTGGCACACCCCCAGCGACCCGGACGCGATCAACATCGTGCTCGATCCGGGCCTGGCGTTCGGCACCGGCAGCCATCCCACCACGCGGTTGTGTCTGCGCTGGATGGATGAACACCTGCAAGGCGGCGAGAACGTGCTGGATTACGGCTGCGGCTCGGGTATCCTCGCCATCGCCGCAATCAAGCTGGGGGCTGCAAGCGCGACCGGCGTTGATGTAGACTCGCAGGCGGTACAGGCCAGCCGCGACAATGCCATCGCCAACCGGGTCACCGAAATACAGTTCTTTCTGCCCAACGCCTGTCCTGAGCTATGTCGAAGGGATGCTCCGCCAGGCAGTTTCGATCTGGTGGTGGCGAACATCCTGACCAATCCGCTGCGCATGCTCGCTCCGTTGCTGGCGAACGCGACGCGGCAAGGCGGGCATATCGTTTTGTCGGGGATACTTGAGGAACAGGCGCAAGAAGTGATGAAGATATACCAGCAATGGTTCGACCTGAACGCCCCGATCTTCGAGGACGGCTGGACGTGCCTGTCAGGACGCAAGCGCTAAGATGAACGGTATGAAAAACTTTTATCCCGGCACCGGAACGACACTCTGCCCGCACTGCGGCACCCGTTTCAGGATCGCCAGGACGCAACTGGAGGCGCATCACGGCATGGTGCGCTGCGGGCATTGCCTGCAGACCTTCGATACCCGCCGCAACTTCGCCCCCGAGGAGGCCGACCCGCAACTTGAGTTGCCGATACTCGACGAGAGCGAGGCGCAAGCCGAAGAGCCCTTCGACGAAGCTCAGGACAGGCTTTTGACTGGGCACCCGGCAGAACAGCCGCCTGCTGAAGAACCCGGGGCAGCCGCGCCGGCTGGTTCTGCCAAAGCGTCCGTTCTGCAGCCCTTGGCGATGGCCGATCAGACCGTGCTCATGCCTGAAGCCGAAGAACCCTTCGACGAAGCTCAGGACAGGCTTTTGACTGGGCACCCGGAAGACGATGTGGTTTTCCTGTCCAAACGCCGTTCCCGGCTTTGGACGGTCGCGGCGTTTCCGTTGCTGTTGCTGCTGCTCGCGCAAGCCGTTTACCTGTCCCGCGTCGAGCTTGCCGCGCGACTGCCCGGGCTGAAGCCCGCCCTGGTTCGTTATTGCCAGATACTGAAATGCACCGTGCCATTGCCGCAGAAAGCCAGCCTGATGAGCATCGAGTCATCGGAACTCAAAGACGACCCCGCGCACAAAAACCAGATCATTCTGATCGCCCTGCTGCGCAACCGCGCTTCTTTCGCGCAAGCTCTACCCGATCTTGAGCTTACGCTCACCGACAACCATGACAAAGCACTGGCACGCCGTACTTTCAGACCGGAGGAATATTTGCCGAAGCCGGAAAACGTAACCGCCGGCTTGCCAGCCAACCAGGAACTCGGCATCAAGCTGCGTCTCGACACCGCCGACCTCAAACCGGTGGGGTATCGCCTGGTATTGTATTATTCGAACAGCCAGATCAGATGATCCCTGATCAGCCCGTTACGTCAGCGCTCAGCCTGGCTGCGGTGCGGATTAGACAGGGATTGACTAAGATGTTATAAAGAAAAAAAGCTGAAGGCATAATTCAGCAGGCATTCGTTACCATGGATGCAATAACAAATCCTTTCGAGCCGAAGACCCTGGCAAGCAGAATGCATAATATTCGGGAATACTGTCATGCTTAATCAGCAAACGCCGCCGACAATGCAAAAGACTTCGGTGATTGCACCGGCAAACGCGGGCACTGTCGGTCCCCGCCGTATTTTTGTAGCGTCAGATGATCGCGAACTTGCCGGGGAACTGAAGGTTCAACTCAGTTACTTTGGCTATGATGTGAGTGTCTTCCACACGCTGGCGGACTTCCTGCTCTCCATTCAGGCAGTTCCCGATGTCGTGGTGCTGATGGACACCACCTTACGGGAGGATAACCTGACGGGATTGGGCGTAATGAAAGTGATACAGCAAGGACGAACAACCCCGCTTCCGGTCATTTTCTTCTCTGCAGACAACACGGTCGCAGCCAGACTGGAAGCGGTACGCGCCGGCAGCATCGCCTATCTGAGCAAGCCGGTAAATATCGGCAATCTGATTGACAAGCTTGAGGCCATGACCTCGGCCCTGACAACTGATCCATACCGTGTCATGATTGTCGATGATTCAGCAGCCCTTGCTGCCTATCACGCTGCGATACTGGAACAGGCCGGCATGACAGTCAGAGCGGTCAACGACCCTTTGAAAGCAGCCGAAGCATTGCTTGAATTCACTCCCGACCTGATCCTGATCGATATTTACATGCCGGAGTGCAGCGGCATGGAATTGGCCAAGGTCATTCGGCAATACGATGCCTTCGTGAGCATCCCGATCGTGTTTCTCTCTATAGAAGGCAATCTCGACACGCAGCTTTTCGCGATGGGTCTGGGGGGGGATGATTTTCTCACCAAGCCGATACAGCCGGAACATCTGGTCTCTTCCGTGACCAGCCGCATCCGCCGTTCCCTGATGCTGCGCTCCTTCATGGTGCGCGACAGCCTGACCGGCCTGCTCAACCACACCACGATCAAGGATCAACTGGATGGCGAAGTAGCCCGGACAATACGGCAGAAAAAACCGCTGTCTTTTGCGATGATCGACATAGACAATTTCAAGCATGTCAACGACACATACGGCCATCCGGTCGGCGATCGCGTCATAAAAAGCGTTTCACGTCTGCTCAAACAACGGCTGCGTGCGAGCGACCTGATAGGACGCTATGGCGGCGAGCAGTTTGCAGTAGTCCTGGTCGATGCCGATAGGGTGGCAGCAATGAAAGTGCTGGATACGATACGCAACAACTTCTCCCTGTTGCGCCATGTGGCAGATGAAGAAGAGTTTTCAGTTACCTTCAGTTGCGGAATCGCGGATATTGCACAGTTCCCGGTTGCCAACAAGCTGTGTGATGCGGCGGACCTGGCTCTATACAAAGCCAAGCACGCCGGAGGCAATCAGGTAGCGCAGGCGGATGACCCGTCCGCCGGATAAATCAGGGATCATATGCGTGGCGAAATGTACCTGAACGCCATGCCGTTTTCGTGCTTCATTTGTCATGCTCCGCACTTTCCGGTATATTTCGCCCCGCCGTTCAGACCTATGGGAGAGCGTGTCACATGGTACGTTTCTGATGCTGTGACACCGCCGAAGGCGCAACACCCGCAACCGCTCAGGCTCAAGGAACCATAGGCACAGGCAAATCTGGAGAGCGTTGAATCAATCAACCACCGAAGGGGCACTCGACATATGTCGTAATCTCTCAGGTACCAAGGACAGATGGGGCGCAGCACGAATCCGTGCTGCGCCCTTTTTTATTTTCATCAGGAAACAACCATGGCTTTGAAACAGACTCCGCTGAATGCAGCACACCGCGCGATGGGCGCAAAAATGGTCGATTTCGGCGGCTGGGACATGCCGGTGAACTACGGTTCGCAGATCGACGAACACCATGAGGTGCGCAACGGCTGCGGCATGTTCGACGTGTCGCACATGCGCGTGGTGGATGTGAAAGGCGCAGGTGTGCGCAGCTTCCTGCGCTATCTGCTGGCGAACAATGTGGATAAACTCACGCAGCCCGGCAAAGCCCTGTATTCCTGCATGCTGCTGGACAACGGCGGGGTGATAGACGACCTGATCGTATATTTCATGAGTGAGGACTGGTTCCGCATCGTCGTGAACGCGGGCACGGCGGACAAGGACATCGCGTGGATGAGGCAGCAGGCCGCAGAATTCGCAGACCAGCATCCAAACCCTCCTCCGTCCCCCCAACCCCCC
>Ga0209751_10000572_pt1 | contig 39522 bp, 53 predicted proteins | sample RifCSP13_1_FD_184019 | JGI IMG/M metagenome (GOLD analysis project Ga0209751, IMG submission 184019) | Soil microbial communities from Rifle, Colorado - Rifle CSP2_sed 13_1 (SPAdes) (version 2) | ecosystem: Environmental > Terrestrial > Deep subsurface > Rock core/Sediment | place: Rifle...
ATGATCTCTCCGCCGACACTAGATTAGCGGGAGCACCATCCTCCCACAACTGCGGAGTGGAAAAATCCCCTGTACTGCCGATGGTCCTGACTACTGTGGCGATCGTCATCGTTAGATTTTCGTCACAGTAATCAAGTCAACCTGCGCCTTGGTTGCGCTTGTGCGCCCCTTCCAAGTTCCATCTTCGAGCGCGCTCATTAGCAATCCCAATTCCCGGCGCTGAACTATCTGCCCGCGCGCATCCACGATCGACTTGACCAGATGCTCCAGTTCACTTTCCGTTGCATCAGGCACGTCGATGAATCTGTACTGCCCGCAAGCGCGCTCCCCGCGGCTGAACACGTGATCATCAGAAGCGATGCACACCACGTCGCCCTCTTGCGTGCGCAGCACGTCAAGACTTGGATCAGTCGTGTTCGGATTCGGCCTGACACGAATGCACAAGCGAGCCATTATTTCTTCTCTGCTGGCGATTTCGCTGCCTTGGCTGGCGTGCCAGGAATCTTATCCACACGCTGCACGCCAATCGCCTTGCCATCCTTCTCGACGATCATCGATGGCCTGCCCAACTCAGTCGCGACCTTCTCCATCGACTCCGCGACCACTTCCGTCTGTCCTTTGATCGCCTCGGCAAACTCCTTCATGCTGCTCGCCAGGTCGCCCTTGCTGGCCAACGTCTCATTTTCCTTCTTCAACTGTGCCAGTTCGGCCTGTGCCTGAACCCCTTCGACCTTGGTAAATTCCTTCATGCTGGCGGCCAGGGCGGTCAGCGCCTTTTGGTCCACGCCTTCGCCGCGCCCGAGCGATGCATGCTCCTTCTTGAGTTCGGCCAGTTGAGTGTTGACGTTCTTCAGCGCTTCGGAGAGCTTGTCCAGTCGCTTGTCGGATTCAGCCCGCACAGTCTCCATTTCGACCTTGGTCGCCTGGTCGATTCGATACCGCTCGATCTCGGTGTCGCGCTTGGCTACCACTTCGGCCCCGCGATTCATCCCCTCCATCTGTACCTTCTGGAGTGCATCGCGAAGTTTGCGGACCTCGTCATCCCTCTGTTTCGTGATCGCGTCGACCTGAGACGCCATCTCCGAACGTAGTTGTTCCACAGCATCAGACTCGCGCCGCATGGCGTCGTCGCCCGCTCCGTCGATCGGCGCCGCACGAAGGCGCTCGGTCTCAAGGCGCACCTGCTCGATTTCTGCATCCAACTTCTCCACCTGTTTTTGTTGCTCTGCAATAGCCACGGCCGCCAAGGCTGCATTGGGATCGGCCTCCTGGCGCTGAGCCATGATTTGCTGCGTCGCCATGGCCGCCATCATGGAGACTTGATGCTCGATCTCCGGCGGCATGATCTGGCGCTGCTCGGCGGATGGGTCGGGGATCATCACGCCCATCGCCTGACTCATCTGGATCAGGTACATCTGGGCGTAGTGCTCGGCGATGTGCGCGGACATGCGCGGCACGAACGTCGGTTCGATCGGTGTGCCCTTGACCATCTCCATTTGCCCCATGTGCACGACAAGGTGGGATTGGTGGTCCTGCTCGACGAATGATTTGATCGGCTTGCCTGTGGTAACCAGCACGCCCTCGGTCACCGGATCCGCCGGCAGAACCTCCTCCGGCTTCATCAGGATTTCATCCATGTTCTGCACCTTGAGCGCCTGGAGCACGCGGCGATGCACTTCGCGCTTGTTGTACAGGTCCGGTGCGCGCTCGGATAGCTCGAGCTGGGCCTGGGCAATCGCCATGCGCTGCCCTTGGCTGTAGATGTTCGGGTCCGAGACCGGGATGACGTCCACCCGCTCGTCGTAATCCGCCCGATTGATGCGCCGCGTCTGCCCGTTGAAAGCGTAGTCCTTGCCCGTTGCCGGCAGGTATTCGGCGTTCAACTCAGCCCGCTGCTTGAATTCCTCGCCGGCCGCGTTGTGCAACCGCTTGTGGATAGCCGAATAGACCTTCGAGCCCTGGTCAATGCGCGCCAGCGTGGTGCCCACCGGCACGTTCGTCACGCCTTCCCCAACCATCTCGTCCGTGGTAGAGGCAAAGCGCCGGGCGGCGTCGACAAGTAGGCCAAGCAGATTGAACAGCGCCACCGACGGCTCCCGGAACGGCGGCGTATAGAAGGCGTTCTTCAACTCCTCGGCCGTCAGATCGATGTCCTGGTAAGTGCCAGGTTTGATCGTCAGTTCAGCCGCCTTGCCGCGGGCCTCCTTGGCCTTGAAACCGCCCTGCATCGATGCGAATGCAGCCGAATCAAGCAGCGCCCGCAGAGCGCCAGTCGCCGCCTCGGCCAGCCCGCCGATGGCGTGCAGGAACCCGAAACCATAGAACCCGAACCCGGGCAACAGCCGGTAATGCGTGAACCAGCACCGCGGCCTGTAGAGCTTGTCGTTCTCCCGGTAGTTGCGCCGGATCGAGAGGACCTTGCGACTATCCTTCTCCACACTGATGATGTAGGGGAGCTTGCGTTTGCTCGACTTCCCTGCATGCTTGTGCTCGTGCCCTTTCAGATCAAGGAATTTGTGGCACTCGTAGATCGTATGGTCGTCGTCGCCGGGCAGGTTCGTTGGCGTCTTGCTGTCCGCCTGCGCTTCGATGCTCTTGGCCGCGTCATCCGCGGCCGATACTGGCTCCGTGAGTTCAATATCGCGGTAAAACCCGGACAGTTGCATGATGCGCAGGTCGTTAGGCTGCATCCGCATGCGATGCGTCGCCCGCGGCGCCGTACGCAGCCCGCGCGCTGTGTACGGCACGATCAAATCCTCGGCTGTCACGTACTTCGATCGCACGATGCCAAGCTGCACGTCGATGTAGCTCTTCTTGAAGATAGAGCCATGAAAAGCCAGGATGAACAGCATCTGGTCGGTGTCCTCGAAGTAGCCTTCGTCCTCGTGGAGCACCTGATAGTTCATGTGCGTCTCGACGCGCTCGCGCTGGGCCTCGACCATCTCATTCGGGACGCCCACCACACCACACTTCACCGGCCCGTTGGTCGGGAATATCTCCTCGATCGCGCGCGCTTGAAACTGCGTCGCCGCTTCCATGATGACCGGATGCACGACAGTCGCAGCGCCGGGGAACGGGCCCTCTTCATCCCCGCCTTTGTCCTTGATTACACCGCACTTTTTGAGCCCTTCCGAGTACCACTGCTCCCATTCCTTGCGGCTTTCGATATCGGCGTCGATTTCCTCAAGAATCGTGTCGGCGATCGACCCAAGGTCCGTCTCCAGCATGTCGACAGCCAAGTTGTCCTCATCGCTTAGGCCGGCCGGCTCCGCATTACCCGGGTCAAAATCGATGTCGATTCCCCCGTCGCCGGTCTGGATGATGGCTACGCCATCGACCATCTCCGTGCCCGGCTCGGGCAGTTCCACATCGATCTCGCGCTCACGTCCGCGCTCAGCCATATAACCGCCGTTTCTTGGGATTGGGCACTTCGTCTTGCTCCTCGTCCTTGAGTTGGAGATGCCAGGTACGGCGCAGGTAAATCAGCGCCGCGGTCACGGTGTCGACCGTGTCATCGTATTCGCCATTCGGGAATTGCGCGCACTGCCGGATTACCGTGTTCGCCCAAGTCCGCCGCATGTGCCAGACGCAGCCCTGCTCGAATACCGCGGCCGCCGCGTGGGCCCGGCCTATCTTGCTGCGATCTGGCGAGTACGCCTTGACCGGGACCCCAGCGCGCCTAAGTTCTTGAAGTAGTGAGTGTCCGGAGGCTTTCTTCTCGATCAAGACCCGGTCCGGCTCGTACAGATCGTATGCGTCCTTCGCCTCGCGCTTCAGCCGCGGGAATTGCACCTTGTCCTGCCAGTGTTCGAGCAAGATGGCGTTCCAGTGATGCGCTGGCGGCTTCTTCAGCAGTTCGACGGGTATCTTCTTCGGATTCTGGTCATTCCAGTTGAAGATTCCCCACGTGGTCCGCGCCGAGTAGTCGCTCTCTTCGCCCTCCTCGAACGCCGTGTCGTAGACCTGGAGGATGAAATCGACTGTCGGCGGCTCCTTGAGCGGCCACTCGCGCCAGTACGCGGCCTTGAGGATGGCGCCCTCCGCGGTCGAAGGCTTCTGCTGGTACAGGGCCCCCCAGTTTCGGCTGCCCTGGATGGTTTTCTCGATCTTGAGCGCGTCGGCCGATATCCAGCCCGGCCACAGGGCTTCGCCAGCCTTGCGCCCGAGTAGGTCCTGGGCCTCCTCTTCCTTGGTCTCGACGAGCGCGGGCATGCAGACGATCATCCACTCTTCGCCCCCGTCGCGAGACTTGATCAGCCCGCTTTCCCCCTTCCAGTTCTCCGGCAGGATCCGGCCCGCGACGTCGTCCTCATGCCATCGGGTCAGGATCAGGATAATCCAGCCGTCTTTCTTCAGCCTGGTGCGCAGTTCTCCGCGGTAGGTCTCCCAAGCATTCTCGCGGATCGTCTCCGAGTCAGCTTCCTTCCGGCCTTTGATCGGGTCATCCATGATGAGCCCGTTCGCCCGCCGGCCGGTAACACCGCCGTCCATGCCGCAGGCGTAATACTCGCCGCCCTGGTTCGTGCCCCAGTCACCGCGGGCCTTCGAGTCATCGGCGAGCCACACATCGTTGAATATGGCCTGATATTCAGCCGAATCAACGATATTGCGCACCCGGCGGCCGAACCGCTTGGCCAGTTCCCCGGTGTGCGAGACTTGGATGATGTTGTGCTTCGGGTGCTTGCCCAAGTACCACGGCGGGAAGCGCACCGAGCAGTAGGTCGATTTCGCGTGCCCGGGCGGCATCAGCACCATCAGCCGCTTGATCTTGCCAGTCTCGACCTGGTGCAAGTAATGGAGCAGGAGTTGCGAGTGATCAGCTGGCGGCTCGTCCGGGAACAGCGTGCGGCAGAAGTTCACCGGCAGGCGCCGCGCCAGCCGGCGCTCGTGTTCGCGGACCAGTTTTACGTACCGTCCATCGGTGCGTAATTGTTCCACGGCGCCCATGCTGCTTACTTACTGGTAACTGGCTGTTTCCCCGTGGCTTTCGCCGCGTCCGACGCATCCATGATGGCCCGGCATGCCTTGATTTCGGCATCCAGTTCCGCGTCCGACAGGTCACTGAATTCACCGGGCTTCCCGACCTCCCGGCGCTCGATCAGCATGCCCTTCCAGCGCGCCAATACCTCGAGCGCGGCCTTCTTGTCATGCCACTTCACCTTCTTGGTGTAGCCGACCAGCACCTTGGTCGCGCCGGCGCCGGCGTATTCCTCGAACACATCGATTTGGTTTAGAGCGGCAGATACGTGCCCCGGCAATTGCTTCACTGGGATCAGATCGCCCTTCTCATCGAATAGGTCCGCCGAGTCAAAGAACGCCAGCTTGGCCAGTTCATCGGCGATCTTTTCCACTGTGATATCAAACTTCTTCTCCATCACGGCGCTCGCCCGGGCGGTCAATTCTTCGATTCTTAGCACGACCTTAGTGTTCTTGAGCAGACGGCAGGCTGCGACGTTTATCGCTTCCGGACTCATGTTCTCGGCGTCGTAGGCCAACCGATATGCCTCGCTTGCGTTGCCGCTTTTTACCCACTCCAGGCAGAAGTGCTCCTGCTTTTTGGTCAATTTGACGTGCATTTGAGTGTTACCACAGTCTGTACGGCGTGTCCCAGGGCTCTAATCGACAACTCGCGCGACCTGGGACCCACGTTAGGGCAATCATTGCGCTCCCGTTACTCCGGTGCTCTTGGCCGATAGGCAGAAAAATCCAACTGGGCCCGGTTGCCCGCGGGCTTTTGGCCTCTCTTCCTTTCAAGAGGCTTGACCACGCGATAGGAGCCACCATATGATGTCCGCCGCCACCTGATCTATGGGTCTCGGCTCGGTGGGCATCCCGCGGTTCCTGGCCATCGATTTCTTCACCGCTGCTTTTTCAAGCGCGGCCAGGCCGGGAGCCGCCGGCGCGTACCACACGCGCAGGTTCAAATGCTCATCAGAAGCGCAGCCACAGTCGAAGGTGATTCCGCGCCACTGCGTTATCGTCGCGACCTCCATCAGCAGAGCCATCGGCGGAACGATCAGTTGCCCTCCGACATTCAATCGGAAGGCTCCGCGCACATCCGACGACCAGTTCGAATGTGCGGCCGGCCTCAGCCATTTGAACCCGTCCCACTTCGCGTACCCGAATCCAATCTCATACCAGCCTGCGCGCGGCGGCGGCGTGGTTCCAGGCTGCCAGTCGGTCAAATGGTCCTGGAGGAACGTCATCGCGGGTCCTTCAGCCATTCCACGGCTTTGTCACGGGCTTTGACAGCCCAGAAGGCCAGGAAAATCCATGCGCGCCATACCCAATACCTGATTTTCATTTGGAAACAGCCCCTTTCTTCAGAAAATAGCGGCTCGCCGCTGTGATTGCTTCACCTGCCGTTCGGCAGACCTCAACGACCCAGCCTGCATCTTGAAGGGCCCGGTGGACCTCGGCTTGGTTATCCTTGACTCTGCCTTTGGCGGCCTTGAACTCGATGGCCAGGCCAATCGAAAGGCCATTGCCGACAGGGATCATGATGTCCGGGATGCCGGCTTTGACGCCCAGCGCCTTCATCTTGCCCGCGGTGGCCTTGGAGCGCAGGCCGCCGTTCGGGACGTGATGGGCAAGACGCAAGGCTGGAAACCTCTTCTCGACCAGCCGGCACCAATGGACGAAGGCCTTCTGTTCCTCGAATTCCTCGTTTTTCACGAGCCAGGACGCTTCTTGCCGCTCGGCTTGGCCTTTTTGGCTTTGGCGGCGGCCTTCTTACCGGCCGGCGTATAGGGGAAGTGCTTTCCGCGAACGAGTGGCATGTGCGTCTCCTCGGTGATGAAACTGCTGAACAATTGGTGCCAGGGTTGCCATGTCAGTCCTCTCCCCGGCTACGCGCTGACCCGCGATTTGCAAATTCGTGCTGATTTCTCTCCCACCAGCAAAGTCAAGCCGTTCTGCGCGTCGCCAAATCACCACCATGCAGTAAGCAACATGGCACTACTACATGGATCGTGGCGCCTTCTGGTCCCAGGCTTTCTCACACCGCGATTTCTCCCTCGCGCTCGGGGGCTGGATCGTACTGCATCATCTCCGCCAGCGATGGCTACCAGCAGTTCCGGTTGTGATCTCACGGCCACACTCCTCCGTGAAACGACTTCCTTGCTGGGATGCACCATGAATCTGTGCCGGTCTTTCCCGGCTTATCCGCTGCCGGGAAACGGCACCGGGATCAAATCCTTCTTCAAATACAAGGGGTGCGCAGGGTGCCCGTCTTTCGTAAGCTTCAGGAAATGCAGTTTCGGGATCATGCGCCTGACTTGGTCGCCACGTCCTCGATGCGTTCCATGCACACCCCACGCAGCGATCACCACGCCGGCGCCGGCCGCCAGTCGCTGCAACGTCTTGTCATTCTCCGGGCCCACCGGATCCGCGGCGGCCAGCATCCTCTTGGGGTCCGTCGATCGATACCCGAAGATGTTGGTCATCACCAGCGCGCCGTGTCCCCATGCTTTTGCGTAGCCGATGCACCGCCTCACCGTCGGGTCGTCCTGGACCTCGTCAGCCGTGCTCGGGTTCAGGCCGATGAACATCGCGTAAGGTCGTGGGTCCGACGATCTCCAGAGGGAATAATCGTCCCACGCCCTGATCAGAGAATAGCGATAAACCCGATCGGGCGAAAACTTCGTCTTCGTCTGGAATTCGTCAGCCTTCATGCTACGCCGGCAACCTCAAGCCTTACCTCTTGTTCGAGCGAGAGCCCTTCTTAACCGCCGCCTTCTTGCTGCGCCCAGGATGTTTCACGACCTTCGGGAAAAGCGCTCTGTTCATGGCCATGATCAACTCCCGCTTTCGGGCTCGGGCGCCGCCATGCAGGCATTCCAGGCGTTTTCGTACCACGCTTTCGGGCCGCCAGGATATTTGTGAGCTTCGGCGATCGCTTTGAGCGTCGCCGCCAATCTCGGAGGATCAGCAGATAAGTCGATCGAGCTACTGGCATGCTGAGCCATTTCGGCCTCACCAACCCCTCGCTGATGGTATCGCACGATCATCGAGTCATCGCTCAGTTTCGATCTGCACGCTTCCTTGAGCGCCGTGTACCGTTTGGTCATCAGATGTTCGCTTGATGCCGTTGCGATCATATCTGGCACCGCTTCGGGAGGCTGCGCCGCGCCGCTTTCCATTTGCGCTTTCTCGGCGTTCAATTCGGATTCGAGCTTGGCAAAGCAAATTGTCTGCGATTGGGCCCCGAGCAAGCCAGAAAAGAGTCTGTCGTTTGCCGGGGGGGCCTGCTCGGCTATCAGCCCGGCCACTTCCTTCCTGACCGATTCGACGAATGCCGCCTCGGCCGCGTTCAAGGATAGGCCGTTGTAATTGAATGAGATCGCGTCCAAGTTCGTGCCCTGACCCACCTGATAGACCATCATCTCGACCATCTGGCCGCGGACGGTGCAATCCAGCGGTGCGCGCGCGCCTTCATGCTGGTCGATTTGCCCATTCGTGGGCTTGCCGGAGCCAGCATTCACTAACTGAATCTGGCACAACATGAGCGCAGCTGCGGCGAGCCAAAAGCAGTTCTTCATCCTCGACATGCTGGTTCCCTCCAAGCAAAGACGCCCCGGCTTCTACCAGAGCGTCGGTTTAGTGAATTTGGTTTAATGAATTGGGCTATCGGACCATGATCGCATCCTCCTTTTGACGGCGGCGAAGTGGATACTTTTCCTCATTGTGCGCCAATTGTTATAAACATAGTTCCGCACTTTGTCAACATTGAAATTCGCTTAAATCGTGCAGGTGCTGTGAAGGCGTCGCTTGGCGGCGACGTACGCAGCGTGGGCGGCTTCTGGCGTAGCGAACGTGCCAATGTGACGCTGCTTTCCATTGAGTCCGATGCTCGCCCTGAATTTCCCTTGATGTGCATATACTCCGAGCAATCCGGTCTGACTGTTGCGTTGCGCACGACGCCGATTTTGCGTATTCCCCTGATGCGTGATATCGCGCAAATTCTTCAGCCGGTTATCATCACGGATCGTGTTCTTGTGATCGATCTCGCCCTCTGGCCAGCAACCATGTACGAATAACCAAGCAAGACGACCGGCCAAATACTTGCGCCCATCGATGCTGAACTGCCGATAACCGTTGATGCGCACACAGCCGGCAATACTTCCAGCCTTCACGCGACCGCGCACCATGCGCCACCTGAAAATTCCAGTCAGCGGGTTATAATTCAAGACCTCGCGCAGCCTAGCGGCCGTGAGAATTTTCATGTTCTATCGCCCCTTCAAGCAGCAAATCAAGCCGCCGGAGCACACGGTCATGCAGATCATTTAGATACTCGCCCATGGGCCGCGCTTTCGTACTCACTGACGCTTTGCGACATGCCAACGAGTACCGGATCGACTCCAGTGCGACCCGCTCCCCGCGCCAGCGCCGCAGGATCTTGGCAAGTCCATCCCGGGGAAGAGCACGGACGTCACTCCTGTCTCTTGCAAGCGTGACCATCGTATCAACCGCCTGGCGCTCGAATTCTGCGCGTAGGACCTCGAAGCGGCGTTGCGGATCGGCCGGCAGCTTACCGCCATGCCGCCGCGGTTTGACAGCTCGAGATCGCGGCGTCCACCACCACATCGCCGCCACGTACCACTGCTCGATCGGCTCAAGTTTGGAAACCGCTCGCAAAATTATGCCCGCCTGTCCATGCAATTCAAATCTTGTAAGCTTGCCAGCAACATGAGCACGGCCTTCCGTCCTACCTGTAGCCATCCATTTCGTGATGGTCGGGCTTTGAATAATCACGTTCCAATGCACGCGATACGACCAACGCAATGCTTCTTCGATCGATCGGAACATCGGCGCCGGCGCGACTGAGGCCATGAGTTGATCAGCCATTACGCTTTGATCGCTCCACTCCAATAGTGCAGTTTCATGTTCTCCATGGCACCAAGCACTTGCAAGCGGCTCTTTCGCCCTGGCAATCCACCTGACCAGAGAAATGTTCCATCTGCATCATTGAGACCAACAGCGGCAAAGCAAACGATCTCTCCGCTTTCTACCTTGGCTCGTAGATCATCGATGATCGCCAAAGCGCCCGCAGGATCGATTGTTTTTTGAACAAGACTGACGATTTTGTTCTCTTCGCTCATAGTTCGATCATCTTCTCAAATTCCGATAGCATCGCGGGCGTGATTTCTCGCAGCGACTCTATCCCAAGATACTCCTTCATTTTCTCCTTCATGCGCTGCGCGGTGAGATGGATGGCGCACTCCAGCAACATCTGTTTATCTTCTCTGGTTGCGCCGAGGCTTGCATGCGCCCAGTTTTGATGGTGGCCGATTCCACACAACGGCACGCCATACCAATTCGGAGGCTTCTGCGGATTCTCTGCGCCAGTACCGGCGGCCGGTGTGGCCGCGCTCTTGCAATGGTGCAATACAATCTCTCCGGCACAGGGCCCATGCCTTCCCTTATGAATGATCGTCATCTGACACGGCTGCGTCATGATCCACGCCTTATGCTCTTTCTGCGTGTAGAGCGCCAGTTCTTCGACTCGATCCCACAAGTGAGGATTGCGGAAGTATCCATCGACGTGCATCTTGCGCGCGAGTTCGTTTGGCTCATGTTGTTCATCAGCAAGGATACCGCGCACTTTGTCGTAATGGATCGGAGTCGGGCGCGCCGCAGTTTCATCATCTTGGATCTCTATCAGCACGCAGGCCAGACGCTGCCCGGCGACCTTGCCCTTGCTGACCGTCATACGCCGAAAGGCGTCCAATTCTGACGGATCGGAAAGCTGGAATGTCACCGTAGCGCCGCCACTATGACTCTCGCGCCACCCAAGTAGCCAAAGCTCCCCTTGAAAAGCCGGATCTAGGCTCATGGCATGTCCGGCCAAAAATGGTTCTGCTTTTGCATATTAAATTTCGCAGTTACGACTTGGAGATTGTTCTCGCAGTGAAGCCCGCACACGAGTTCGTGCTTTAGGGGAACGATGTGGTCTACATGCCACGATATATTTGTCGATGCGGATCTGCGTCGCGCTAAATCGTACATTTCCTGAATGAAAAACTCGTTTGCCCACTGCGGCGTTGCCTTTTGTGAGACGGCGCGCCGCTTCGCTGAAGCGGCGCAGGCCTTTTCAAGATTCTTCTGTTGCCAAGCAAGTTTCGCGGCACGGTCAGCCTCTGTGTTATCGCGCCGCCACGCCGCGACCCGCACCTTTATGGCGTCTGAGTTCTTCTTGTATCTCTCCGCATCCCTTTTTTTGATTTTTTCTTTATTCGCCGCGTACCATGCCCTTCCATTGGCGCGATCCTTTTCTTTATTCTTCTCATACCATGCCTTAAAGCGAACGCGGTGCTGTTCTGGCGTGCGCAGATCACCTGCATTCATGGCAGAAGCCACAATAATTCCCCTTCAAACGCAGGCTTCAAACTCATAGCGCGCTACTGCGGCTTTCCATGCGGCGCACATCGCCGCTCGACCCAAGCCACCAGCGCTCGCTCGCTCGGCATCTGGTAGGCTTCTTCGATCAGCATGCGCAATCGAGCCGCGTAGCGATCGTCGATTCCTCCGCCTTTGTGTACCAAGTTAATCACGTTCATATATTCCGTGATGGTCATCGGCGGCTGCCTTGGGTCTATCCCTCTCACGTGACGGGCGATCATGCGCGCATCGCATTCCGGCTCGATCATTGGCCCGCGGAGCGCATCATCCTGCGCCAAAGCGAGACTGACCCCGACACACAAGACAGCGAACAGCATAGATAATTGGAATAATCTGGTCATGGCATCAATCCTCGCAAGTTAAATTGTTGCGTTCTTTGATGGAACGATTCGCAGCTTTGCGGTCGAGATAAAATTTTTCCAACAGATCAGCCTCAAGACTGAAAGCTTGGTGCTCTCTCAAAAACCATTCAGCGCAATCCGGCATTGCGCCCCGGGCGCGCCATTGAAGGTAATGGATCAGCTCGTGAAATAAGGTAGTCGCCTCAAATGGAATCGAGGCGTCGATGTTTTCATCCAGGTAAACAGCCTCACCAAGCACGTACACACCGAATATGTCACAGTGCTTGCAACCATAAATTTCACGCAGTTTCTCCGTGCTCACTCGGCGTATTTCTGGCAGAACCGCATCATCCGATCCGCCATACATCAGCTTCGCCAGGAAGAACGCTTGTGCCACATCAATGGGCCCCATCTTTGCGGGTATTGCCCATCCCGCTCCTACGCACAGAGCAATGAACAAGACCACCCGCGCTAGTGTTTTCACTTTTTCAATCGCCAGACGGTTTTGTAAGACCCATGACAATTGCGGCTGGCTTGTTTGGCCACGCCACAAGATTCAATTTGCCCGGCCAGTTTGCATCTTCGCAGCACACATCCCCACGCCCGCTTGTCTGGCGGCGGCGCAATGCCGTACTTCTCGGCCGCCATCCGAACACTTTCGGCCATGAACTCGCGATTGTGCCTGGCATACATCAGCAAAAACGCGGCCGCCGTCTTGGTCCACTGGTCGATAATTCTGTCAGCATGAGCGGCGGCTCGGTTCGCGCCTTCGTCAGCCATCTCAGTGATGTCAGTCATGCTGGCTCTTCCTTCTGATGAGGTTGTTTCTTTCGGTGATATCTTTCACGCATATCGTCTGCGCGCTCCCGACGCTCGCGCATGGCTGCGCTGCCCTGCCGCTCCTTGATCCAGTCGTTGACCTCCGCAATTTTTTCCCTTTGTATTTGCAAAATCATCATGCGATCGAGACTCATGCCATCACCTTCTTTTTGATAAGGGCAGACAACGCGCTGCGTACTTCCTGCGGCATCGCAGTTTTCTTTGCCAACGGTTCAACATCGTCTTCATCTTGTTCAATGAGCGGTGCGGCCGGCGCTTCCGTGAAGTGCGTGCGACAATACCATGGCCCGCGACCTGTGACGGACCTGGTGAGATACCCGGTTTTCGAACACTCCACGCCGTCGTTTCGGCCGAAGCATACGCGCGGCGGATCCCTGTCTTTTTTCTTTGGCGTCTCGAGCCATCCACACCTACAGGACGTAAACGGCTTTCCCAGCGCTTCCCCGCAGTCCGGGCAATCAGGGCGCATTGTGATCCACCACCAATTCGCCACTGTATTGATCGAACTTGACCTTGTTGAACAATGTAGCCGGCCGCAAGTAGGGCGCCATCTTTTCATCGCCGGTCCAGTCCCTGACCTTCTTGGTGATCACCTGCCGGCAATCAACAGGCGTGGCGCCGTCACGCAACCTGGCGATGATGAATCCAAGATTGGTGCTGGTCGGCCGATAAGCCCTGCCGGTCTTGCTGTTCAAGAAGTTGAGAATATCGATTGCGAGGGGCTTGATGTCCGATTTATCGGACAATGTCTTTAAGGTCTTTGAACTTAATGCTTCTGCTTCTGCTTCTGCATTGCCTCTACCGCGGTCTACATTTTCTACATTCGTCTCTACATTCGGCATGGTTGGATGCCGATTACCTGCCTCTTTTGCCCGCCGAGCGCTGATGTATTTGCGTTTGGATTCAAGGATGGCTTCGTGATCGCGGATTGCGCGATATTTGGCGTGGTTTAAGAGTCTCCAGCCACCATCGATTTCCTCGATTCGGCGACCTTCGTGCTCTTTTGTCCGGCTGTCAGGGTCCGGCATCAGGAAGGAAGCGATGGCCTCCCGCGCGGCCTCAACTGGCACACGGGCACGATTTGCCAGACCCGGGATACTCCCCCATACCCTGCCGGCACGGTCAGACATCGCAAGCATCGCGATCCAAGTAAGCCGATGCGTATCCGGCGCGACCCAGATGGTGCTCTCCGTGATGGAGGCGAATAGCTTGGTGAAGGTCATGCTCATGTAGACATTGACTATCTACTTTGAATACGGCGCTGTCAAGCCCTCGATCGGACAAAAAAATCCGGGCACGCAAAAGGGAGGAACTACGCGCCCGGATCGAAACTCCCGATTTCTCGGGAGCCATCCCGATTGCTCGGGACGGGAGGAGACTTACACGGTCCTGCGGGCCAGCATGACGTGGCGGACGTAATGCCAGTCGATGTGAGGCAGCAGTGATTCAAAAGTGACGGCGCCGGCGCTTTCCTGGTCGATCGTCACCGCTAGGTAGAACTTCGGTTGCCGCGCGCCGCGGCTGATCTGGAACAGGTAGTCAACCGACGTCCCGCAGGCCGTTGCCAGCCTTTGGCGGGCCGCAGCGTCAAGACTCTTGAGGTAGTTGGAAAGTGGCATGATGGCCGAATACTAGCAATTGAATCGTCGGCGGTCAAATTCTGATACGTGCTATCATTTGCACATGGAGACCAAATCGATCCACGGCAATGCCATGTCCTTCGTTGCGGTGCTTGCCCTCGCCGGTGCCACGGCGGCCTACTACATCACCCTGAAAGCCGAGAACGCCTGCGTCCGGCTGGAAGAGGCCAAGACCGATTACCAGGTCCAGAAAATCAAGGCCCAGGCCGATTACTTCGACCATCAGGTAGATATGATGCTGGCCGTCAATGTGGCGCCCGAGATCCGCGGCCAGCACAAGACCGACATGCGCCTTGCCTACCTGGCCATTTCGACCGTCAACAAGGGCGCGCTTTCCGCCATCCAGCACCGCATCGACCGGCTCACCGCCGAGACCTCGAGCTATCCCTGCCGCTAGTCACGACACCGCCATTCAGGCCGGTTTCGTAAAAAATTCGTAGCAAATGCTTGACACAGTCCGAGCAAAAGCGCATATTTTCTTCCGCATCATTAGAAAACATGGAGATCGCGATGCAAATTGGACCGTTTCTTGTGTTGATTCAAGAGCCTCGGAAGCTCACTCCTTACACCAGATACAGCATCACTTGGCGCGGGATCGTACTCCGCCACCAGATCAGCATGCCCTGTCTGGATCAGTGCTGCGATGCCGCATTCCTGCGTGGCAGCCCGCTGAGTTCCACGCAAAAGGACAAACTGCGGCGCAGCCGCGCGCTCGCCGGCCGCTTCAAGAAATCCGCCGACACGATCGAGCCGTCAACGCTTCCGCCGTTCGGCAATACTGATGCCAAGGCCCGGGCCCGCGGCACGAAGATAAGCGCCCAAGGCGCCCATTGGAGGGCTCAAGGCAAATCCAAGCATTCCCAGTCCTGGCGCGATGGCAAGATCGTGGCAAATGATTCGGAGGAGGAAGAATGACAGCCGCCAATCCGCTAATTGTCCTACCTCTGCACATCATCAAGAGCGTGCGCGGAGACATTGAGGTTTTCGATTCCGCCGGCGTAGCGCTCATGTACTTCGACTGCGCGGAGATGCCGCAAGGCAGAGAGATGGCAGAATTTTTGATCGCGCGCGTGAATGCGTGCGCTGGATACGATGATCCAGCCACGATGCGCGCAGATGCCGGGTATTACAAGCAGTGGCGCGATGGAGCATTAAAGGCACAAGGACAGCGCGACGAATTGGCCAAGGCGCTGCGCAATTTGCAACAAAAGGTTGATCAGTTGATTTACAGGCCATCAGTTGACGATTCCCGTCTGATTGACAGACACACGCTGGAACTTCGCAAAGAAGGTGAGATATCGCGCGCCGCTCTCGCCAGCTTCGATACACAGCCCGAGAACGAACGCGATCAGCGTGCGAACGAACTCGTACAGTCTTGGGTCGACAACGGAGATGCGCAGCCCGGGCCAGCGCCATCCGCCGAGCGCCGGCAATTCCTTCTCGATGTGCTCACGACGGCCGCAGAAGGTGGCTGCAACTACTGGGCGATTGGTCGCAATGCGGAGCGCGACGACGACCTGAATTGGCTGTCGTTCGATCTGCGCGACGCCGAAGATGATGAGGCCGAATGGCACCACGTCGATACCGTGACAGTCGAGCGTGGCATCTTCGCAATCCTTTCCGGCCAAGTCAAAATATGCAACAAGACCACCATCGGCCAAATCGCTTCTGGCAATGCTCAGAACGATGGCGCCGATATCGACGCCAACGCCGCCGATTGCATCATCCAAGCGGGGATTTTCGGTGAGATTGTGTTCGGGTGAAATCATGTCCACAGACCACGTGATCCGTCCCGGCGAAATATGGGCCATCGAAGCACCGGATCCCCGCGCCACATGGCGCCGGGTCAAAGTGATCGAGTTGCTGTCACGCGGTCGCGCGCTTGTTGTGCCTTTCACGGGCCCGCACAAAGATCAGCAACTCAAGGTGAAGATCGAGACGTTCATCCAAAAGGAAATCTCAACATGAGACAGCCTTCGAATCCTCGAATCAGCCGTCTTGGCATATTCCTTTTCGCGATCGTGATAGGCGTTTTGCTCGGACTCATCATTAGCGCCACCGTTCGTGCCGACGAACTCTATCTTGAGCTTGGCATCGGGCGCGATCCACGGCTGGAAGAAGGAAGCAATCCGCGATCGATCATTCGACTCCGCTATGAAATGGACAATCCTGCTTGGTGGACGCCTGATGTCGTTGAGTGGGACCATCATTCCAGCGTGTTCGACGGCAAGCCGTTCAACAGGACGCCAGAGCAAACCATCGATCAATTTTCTTTTGTGTGGCGATTCCAGTTGTTGAAGTGAGGTAATCAATGAAGTGGATCAACGACCAAATTGAATGCGCAGTGCGCTGGCTCGACATGATGAAAGACGAAGCAGTTTTCTGGCTCGACATGACGAAAGGCGAAACGGTTTTCTGGATTATGTGGCTGATCATTACGTTTCTGATCCTCGCATCTGCGCCCAGCCATGCCATGCCTCGCGATCCAGAGAGCCTTTCGCCTCACGATGGGCCTTTTTTTACCCATTGCCGAGCGCCGCACGTCGACACCGAGTACCGCGTGATTATCCATTGGCAAGAAGGCGGCGCAATCATGGAAGCTTGTTCAATCGTAAAAGCCGAGGATCTGGACGCCGCCATCGGCCGGGTCCTCAAAGAAAAGAGGATGTAACCATGTTTAATTTGGTGAATTTTGGTCTCGCGCTTCAAGCTGCATCCGTCGGCAAACAACTGCCACGCGATTATTCCGTCGTCGTCACGGCATCGGTGTTTACCACCGTCATCAAGGTATCTGGAGCAACCAGCAAACAAGATGCTCTGCAACAAGCTCGCGACGTTGTCACTGTCGCGTTCCCGCGACTGTCGGATGTGAAATATAAGGTGCTATAACTTACGAGCCTCCGCCAAGCCTGTCGAACAGCCGTCCATCGGACCAGGGGCGACGTTGGCGCGGGGCTCATCTTTCAAAGGAACTAGAGAAATGACGACGCCCGCACTTGTAAATGTTTCTATCCCATCCCTGGCGATGGCCGAGGAAGAACTGATCCGCGTCCTCGAAGCCAGCGTCTATCCAGGCGCGAAGCTGGAGAGCATCAAACTCGTCATCGGCTACTGTAAAGCACAGAACCTCGACCCGATCCTCAAGCCGGTGCACATCGTCCCGATGGACGTGAAAACCGATAAGAAGGACAGCAAGGGCGATGCGATCTACGAGAAACGCGACGTCATCATGCCCGGCATCGGCCTGTACCGCACCAACGCCGCACGCACGGGCGATTACGCCGGCATGAGCGAGCCCATGTTCGGCCCATCGAAGAAACTAACGTACCAAGCAGACAAGTGGGAGGACGGCGAACACGGTCGCGTGAAATCGAAAGTCGCGGGCGAGTGCGAATACCCGGAGTGGTGCAAAGTCACCGTCAATCGCATCGTGCAAGGTCAGGTCGTCGGCTTCACCGCCGCCGAGTTCTGGAAGGAGAACTATGCCACCGCCGGCAAGTGGAGCGGTGAGGCGCCAAACGCCATGTGGAAGAAGCGCCCGTTCGGCCAACTTGCCAAATGCGCCGAAGCGCAGGCCCTCCGCAAAGCATTTCCCGAGGTCGGCGCAATGCCAACGGCCGAGGAAATGGAAGGCAAGGACCTTGATAGCGCCACGATCGACGGCACGACCGGCACGGTGATCCCGCAAATCGAACAGCCGCAATCCAAATCCAAGCCACCGCAGCCGGAACAACCGAAACAGGAGGACACGCCAACCACGGAAAGCAAGTACAAAGGCGCGCCCGCCACCGATGGAATGAAGCGCACCGTGCGCGCTGCCCTTACAAATGCGGCGCTCTCAGAAGTCGACATGAAGGCACGATTCGGTTTCGGTTTAGAAGAGATGCCGAGGGACGCAGTAAACGACACCATGGAATGGATTAAGAATCCGGTCCCGGCAAAGTGAGCACTCAAACGAATCAACCCTGGGAAAGCTCTCTGCCGCTGGCTACGACTTTGCAGGAGCGGTCACACTTTGGGCATGGGTACAAGAACGAATCTCTGGAAACCAAGCGGCGCCACGCTATCCAATGGCTGCGCACAGCATCCAAGACTGGATGGGTCATGGACAGGACGATCCGATTCATGCATGGAGAGACTTATGAGTAAGACGCCGAGAACAGATGCATTGGAGCGCGAGACATATTCTATGTCTCTTAGCGACGCACGAATCAAACAAAGAGAGTTGTGTTATGAACTCGAACGCGAACTCGCCGCCGCGTTCAAAGCCAAGGAGATAGCCGATCAACAGATCGCGGCTCTTGTTCTCACCTTGGGGAGATATGAAAACGAGAACGAAACACTGCTCAAGGCCAAGGAAGAGGCGGAGCGGGATGCGGAGAGGTATCGGTGGCTGAGAGAGCGTTATTCAGCAGCAGATATGAATTACAAAGACTTGGGAGAGGGCCAAGCTGGCAGGCCGGTGGCCATATTCTCTGTTACTAGCCCGTGGCCATTTTCATTCAATTATGAAAAAGCCGCCAGTCTCTTGGACGCAGCAATTGACGCCGCCATCGACGAGGCGAGGAAGCCATGACCATCCGCGAAGACATCGAGACGATGGCCGAGGACGCCGCGAATGAAATTGACCAGACCCTTCGACAGCGGCACACGCACAAGGAGGTTGTGATTGCGGTCAAGCATCGTATCCTCGCCGGGGTCAAGCTGGTGCTGGAGCGTAAAGAAGGCATTTCACCAGAGGATGTAGCAAAACGTGGTGCGGAATGGGATGCGCTAAACGCGATCGCCGAACAATTTGTTGCTGATTATGAATTTGATGCGGCAGAAGATGGATACCATAATCCCACCGATCAGGAACGCATACTCATTAACGATTGCATCGCCGGGATTCTGGCCGACGATTCCTTTATGGCAGCGATTGCGCGAGTCTATCCAATACGCCGCGCCATGACCGCCCAACTGCTGAAGGAGCTGGAGACATGAGTGACTGCCAGCTTGCCGTTGAGCCATTCTTCCAATGCTGCTGCAATTGCAAGCATCACTGGCAGGACTTCCATCACTGCACAACAGCCTGGGAAATGCGCGAAACGAAGGGCGGCTGCGTGTGCAGTGAGCCCAAGGGCTGGATTTGCGTTGGCCTGCGCGCAGTCGGCGACGGAAGCATTGGCGTGCATTCAGGCTGGCCGGAGCACTCGATAGGTTGCGAGTTGTACAGTCCGATTAAGCTGAAGGAACTGAAAGCGTGAGTCTCACCTTCGACCCAGTTCAGCATCACTATTTCTGGAAAGGCGTCCGCGTTCCGAACGTGACGTCGATCATCAAGCCACTGACCGATTACAGCATGGTGCCGGAGGCAACGCTCGAGCTCGCGCGGCAGAAAGGCGTTGCCGTTCACAGCATGGTCGAATTGTGGGCTGCAAACGAATTGGACTATGGTGTGATGCCGGAATGGATGTTCCCTGTCTTGGATCATTGGCTGCAATTCGTTCACGACACTGGATTTCAATTGCTCTCATCTGAGCGGCGCGTTTATCACGCCGGGTTCGACTATGCTGGTACGCTCGACCTGCGTTGTCTGTTGCCGAAAACCGCCCTCAAGGGCCCTGGCATCCTAGACCTGAAACGCAGCTTCATGGCCGGCGCAGCGATCGGCCTGCAACTTGCTGCCTATGCCGCGGCCGATAACCTCGATCGCGCGAAAGCAGATAAAGCCCAATGGCGCGCTGCACTACGGCTGCGCGAAGATAGCCCGCCGCGGCTTCAAATTTATGAGGACAAAAACGATTTCGTCGTATTCCTTGCCTGCCTCACAATGTGGAAGTGGCGAGCCGAACATGACTAACACGATATGTAAAATCAGTCAGTGCAACCGCACGGTACTTGCCAAAGGATTATGCGGCATGCACTACCAGCGGATGTCAAAACACGGATCAACTGATCGCCAAAACATTAATAAGCCAGCAAAAGAAAGGTTCTGGGCAAAGGTAATTAAGACCGACAAATGTTGGCTATGGATTGGCGCGCTGTCGAAGCCGCCATACGGCACCTTTCAGTTTGAGGGTCGCGTTCAAAAAGCCCATCGAGTGTCATGGATTCTAGCGCACGGTCCTATCCCTCGTGGCATGAATGTGCTCCACGACTGCGACAATCCGCCGTGTGTCCGCCCCAGTCACTTGTTTCTCGGCACTCATCAGGACAACGCAGATGACATGATCGCCAAAGGGCGCCACGCAGATGTGAAAGGCGAAAAGCATCCGCGCAGAAAACTCTCCGCTGAGGCAGTGCGTGCGATTAGGCAAGTGTGCTCTGAAGGAGTGAGTCAATCAGACGCTGCGCGTCGCTACGGCGTGAACCATCGAACAGTTCATCTAATCGTCCATAGAAAAACATGGACACATATCTAAAGGAGTCACCCATGACTGACATACCTCAAGCCCAAACCCAGGAAGTCCCGAGCAATCTTTCCTTGACTCTTGCCGTGCCGGCTACTTTGGCAGTGAACATCGGCCAAGGCAATGATCTCCTTGTGACGGCAAACGATTTCATTATCGACTGTCAGGAGATGGCTGCACTCGCTGCTCAGAACATGACTGTGTGCAAGAAATTCGGCGCAGTCATGGAAGCCGGCCGCAAAGATTTCCTTGAGCCCGCACAACTCATCATCGAGCGGGCCAAAAAGTGGTTCAATCCACCGCTCCAGGCCGCTCTTGCCGCCGAAACCGTCTACAAGACAAAATTGGCCAGCTGGACCGAATCCGAGCGCAAGCGCATCGAACTGGAAAACCAGAAGCGCGAGGAGCTGGCTCGCAAACTGCGCCAGGAAGCAGATGCCAAGGCTGCGTCAGAGCGGGCCCGCGCGGCGGAGGTCGCCCGTCAAAAGGAAAATGAAGCACGAGTCGCGCGTGAAGCCAGAGAAAAAGCGGAGCGCGAAGAACGCGAGGCTGCCGCGGAAAAAGCACGAGCCATCGAAGAAGGAAACAAGGAAGCCGAAAAAGAGGCCATCCGGAAGGCCGCTTTGGCTCGCGAGGAAGCGCAAAGGAGCGCAGCGGCCGAAGCCAGAGCCAATGAACATGCCGCGGCTGCCATCGAGACCGGGGAGGCCAAGGCGCTGACTGCACAACTCGAGGCCGCAGCAGTCGCTACCAGTGCCGCGCCTGTCGTACAACAAGCAGTGGCCGGCTTCAGCATGCGCAAAAACTGGATGGCCCAGATCAACTTGAAGCTCACCGAGAATGATGTGAAACTTCTGATTGCCAAGGCGGCAATTAACGATGGCCGCATTGACCTACTCGGTCTGCTCGACCTGAACATCGGCGCAGCCAGCAAAATGGCCAAGGCGCTCGAAAGCGCGTTTTCCGTACCTGGCATGCATGCAGTCAACAACTCGATCGCAGCCGGAAAGAAATAACCTAGGAGAAACGATGATTACGCTTCACGAAATTCAAGGGTCCTCGCAGATCAATGGCTGCGGTTACGACCCCGTATCGCAGGTACTCGCCATTCGCTTCAATTCCGGCGCCGTGTATCACTACGCCAATGTCCCGCCGGAAATCCACACGGGAATCATGGCGGCGGCCGAGGATCCGGAAAAATCTGTTGGACGGTTTTTCGGCCAGAGCGTGAAAGGCAAATTCGAGTACAAGAAACAGGAGCCCGAAGCCAAGCCGGAGGCACCGCCAGCATGAATTCAAAACTCTGCAAAAGACTTCGCCGCACAGCAGAAACGCGCACAGTCGGCAAGCCAGTGAGGCGCTGGCTACGCATGCGTAACGGCATGATCATCAATGATCCCAACAGCACACGCGGCGTTTACCGTGCTCTCAAACGCGAGCACAGAAAGGCTATTCGCCAATGCTAACCACTCACGCAGTTGCAATTGATCATGCATGTCTGTTACGCATCGAAGAAGTTGGTCCGACTTCTCGATGCCTCGGGACGCAGTGCATGGCTTGGCGCTGGCATGATCGCCCGCCGATGACAAATTGCACAACTCGTTCTAAAAAGATACCGGAACCTGGCGCTCCCGTGACGCTCGAACACATGAGCGTTCCGCCTGGGAATGGCTGGAAGCCCATTGGCAATCCAATGCCACCCGATCCAAGTGGAGAACAAGGTCGCGCGTGGGTTCAAAACTGGACACGCGATCACGATGCCGCGCAGACTGAGCGCCGAGGCTATTGTGGTCTCGCCGGCAAGCCAGACTTTTAGCCACATGAAAAGTCTCACAGCGAATAGGTTACGCAAAGTTTTGGACTATGATCGTGCGACCGGCGTGTTCCGGTGGCGCATGTCGCTTTCTAACCGTGTGAAGATCGGCGAGGTTGCCGGTTGTACGGGTAAGGATGGCTATCGGCAAATTCGCGTTGATGGACATGACTATCTTGCCAGCCGTCTTGCTTGGTTGTACGTCCATGGCTGCTGGCCCACAAATCAAATCGACCATAAAAATACCATCCCCGGAGATGATCGCTTCGAGAATCTGCGTGATGTCACACCCGCCGGAAACAGCCAAAACCGGCGGCGGGCGAATCAAGGCAACAAAACCGGGTTGCTCGGCGTGACTGCGCATTATGGAAAATATCAGGCACGGATCAGGATCGATGGGAAGAAGCGCCATCTCGGCGTGTTCAACACCCCGGAAGAGGCGCATGCCGCTTATGTCGCCGCCAAGCGCGAGTTTCACGCCACTTGCACGATCTAAACAAATGACAAACAATGAGTTCGACAGCGCCCGCAAGCAGAACCAAGGCTGCATCGTATTCAAATTGGTGAAGGATGGTGCCGAGCGCGTGGTCGCAATGTCTAAAGAACGGGCAAAAGAATCAAGCACACTGCTACCGAACTGGACATTCGGAGCGTTGCATGGCTCAACGATTCACCTGAAAGGAGGCAACTCCGATGCCACAGTCATGGCTTCTTCTGATATTAACCGCTTTAGCACTGTTGACGACAACATTCTTGGGCACCATTCTCGCCGTGTACTTTCTGGAGTGGACGCGGGCCGTTCAGGACAGACGAAACGCGCGCGCTAAAGCAAAAGCGGAGCGCACGAATTCAATCAGCATAGTCATTCCGATCAGAAAGGAAAAACGGCGATGAGTACGAAACTAGACAAATTGCTGGCAAAACGCGATGCCATCTACACGCAGATCGATGCGCAAACCAAGCGAGATTTTCCGCCTGGGATGCTTGTCACATGGGAATTCAATGTCAAAGACGGGACGCGCGCCCAATATGGCATCGTGATCTCAGCGGACTCCTGGCAAGGAAGCCCTATGGTCGTGTGCACAAATAACCATACCGGCAATCGAGTGAGGGTGCCCTATTCCAACAAACTGCGCTCTCTGCGATGAATCCAGAGTTCAAAGAGCCATTCCTGAAGTGCTACTGCGGCAGCGACATGACGCTGCGCAAGTCCAAGTACGGGCCGTTTTATGGCTGTACTCGCTATCCGGAATGTGATGGCGCGATAGGAATGCATCCGGATGGCACGCCTCTAGGTGTGCCCGCGGATAAGGAGACCAGGACAAAACGGATTGAGGCTCACGAAGTATTCGACGAACTCTGGAAATCTCTTGGCGCACCTTATACGCGCACCCAAGCGTACTTCGAGATGCGCTGCATGATGGGACTGAGCGATGATGAAGCGCACATCGCCAACTTCAGCAAGGAGCAATGTGAGAGGATGATCGAGAAGGTCCACAAACGCATTACACGCCTAGCTGGCGATTGAGAGGATTTCAATCATGTGGAGCAGAGAAGAATTCGAAGCACTGGTGCCCAAAGAAGCCGGGAGTGAAAGTTACGCCAAGAGCGCTAGTGAAGAAATCGCTCCTGAGCGCCGAGCGAGCCCGGGCTGGTTCAGTCATTTGCTGACGCTGTTCACGGTGCATCGACTCCTGAAACACAGCACACAGGAAACGAAAAACTGCCTGACAATGCTCAACGTGATGTCGCAACAGATCGATGGGTTGCGTCGCGATATGGCGGCAATACAAATGCACATCAATCACCTGAATCGCAGACAGGCCGAGGATGCCGCGCTCCTCAAGAAATTGCAAGATGCGGCAATTTTGAATCTCCCGGGGTAATACGAACAGCCAGATTACACGGAGGTACAGCCATGGACATGACCGCACTGGTCTCACAATTACTGTTCACGCTCCAACTGCTGACCGGCTATCAGGTATCGGCACCGGAAGTGCAGCAGAAGTCGAGGGCTGAAATTGGGGCAATCCTCTGTCCGGTTAGCAAGTGCGCGCCGTATTCGGCCTATCGTGAAAGCGTGGTTTATCTCTCACACGATGTTGATCTCAGCACTCCAAAAGGTCGATCCACGCTATACCATGAACTCGTGCATCATGCCCAAGAGAAGGGTACCCACAAAGGCCAGCGCCATGTGGCGAGCGGAGATGCCTGTTCTGAATCTGTGGCTCGCGAGCACGAAGCCTATGCCGCTCAGAATCAATACTTGAGCGAAATCGAGAATAGCGGGCTTCGAGCTTACTACAACGGACGCTGCTGGTGAAAAGCCTATCTCACAGGATTCTCAGCCTTCTCGCCGAGAACAATGGACGGCGAATGTGCAACAGTGATCTGCGCGTGGCCATTGATACCGGGCATACGCCGGCTGAAATTTCCGGGCGCCTGGGCTGGCTCATAATCAGAAAATGGGTGACGACTTCCACTCATTACGGAAAGATGCACTATGCGATCACATCTGCCGGTCTCGACAGAGTTTACGGACCGCGCCCAGGTAGCGAGGCCGGCATTGCGCCTGGTCTATTCCTCTTGCAAACGTGTTGGAGCGGGCCCCCACACGATGGGAGAAAAGAGCTTTCACATGAAGCCTGATCAATCAGCGCAATTGAAACAACTTCGCGAACATGCCAGAGCATTGCGCATCGATATCAGCGGCGCTCGTGCGGCCGGCGCGGATCAGAAGTTAATTGAGCAGGCTCGCTGGGAATTGCTCTGGGCAGTTAAGTTGACGATAGAGGCGATCGACAAAGGGACGCATAGTGAAAACATCCATAAAAATCCTTGAATTCGTAGGACAAGGGCTTTGCCTATTCTTGCTCATGGGCATCATGCTGCTTGGGGGAATTCTTTGCTGGCTGGAAAAACGCCACAAGGCTAAATCGAGACGCAAATTTCGCGATGTCAGAAGGAAGAAAATCGTTCCTCAAACCAAACAGCCTGAACAGTATAGAAAGCGCCCACAATGAGCGAGACACCGAGGACAGCTGCGCAAGCAGCGGGAGAATCCACTGAACAGAAGATTGCGAGACTTGAACGCGAACTCGCCGCCGCGCTCAAGGCCGAAGCACACACACGGGCAGTTCTGAAAAGTGTCGAACGAGATTTGCGCGAACAGTTAGCAACCGCGCTCAAGGCCAAGGAGATTCTAAGAGATGGCAGAGAAAGTGATGCTCGTGCAGCCCATCTTGCTGCACGGTTGCACGGAGAACAAATTGCCGAATTGCGCAAGGCCAAGGAAGAGGCGGAGCGTACTGCTGACATAACAATGACCGGCTTTGGCAAGCTGGAAGAAAAATTCCGTGAGCAAGTCCTTCGCGCCGAGGAGGCGGGACGGAACGCGGAGAGGTATCGCATTCTACGCAATGGAGATGTTAAAGGTTACGCCGTAATGCAGATAAGCGAATCCTACGAGCGTCGTGTAAGTATAGATGGGGATAGGCTTGACGCCATCATCGACAAGGAGACAACCAGTGTCGTCACTAAATAAACCTAGCACATTCGACTGCATGAAGAAGGTGCAGACCAACCGCGATCTTCCATACTTTCTACTGTTGGCTTCCGATCCGCTGGCCGCGGATCTCGTCAACGAATGGGCATTCCGCGCCAAACTGGCCGGCGTCAACAAGGCCAAGGTCGCTGAGGCCGAGCGCTGCGCTATCGAGATGGCCGACTATCATCACAAGAACCGGCCAACGGAAACGAAGGAATAGCCATGGCTGAAACAAGCCGCATTGAATGGACGCGCTCGACGTTCAATCCTTGGATTGGTTGCACCAAGGTTGGGCCCGGCTGCGATCATTGCTATGCCGAAACGCTAGATAAGCGCCACAATTGGGGCGGCGCGACGCACTGGGGCCCAGGCGTGCCACGTCACCGCACCAGCGTTCACTATTGGAATGAGCCTCTGCGCTGGAGTGCGAAAGCCGCTTCGGCCTCGATGAAGTGCAGCCAGGGCCATACATTCACGAACGAAGCTCGGCTCGCCATCGAGATTAATGACGTTCTGGCGATGATTGAAATGCTGAAGGCCGAATGGCTGATTACCAGTATGGTCGATCGAGCCGCGATCGACCGCAAGAAAGCAAAGGTCGAGGCATTCCTGGAGTATTCCAAGAAGTGCGGGACGCTGCAACCATGAACCGCATCGTCATCGGTGACTGCCTGGAAAAGCTTGCAGAAATTGCAAATATGTCGATCGACGCGATCATCACGGATCCGCCGTATCATTTAACCACTGGGAAGAAAGGCGGAAGCGGGCCGGCTTCCGTCAATCTGCAATCGCCCTATGGCCGCGCCCGCATCGGAACCGGCTTCATGGGGATGAAGTGGGATGGCGGAAATATAGCCATGCGGCCCGAGACGTGGGCCCTGATGCTGCGCGTGGCGAAGCCCGGCGCGCACTTGCTGACTTTCGGCGGTGCGCGGACCTTTCACCGGGTCTGGTGCGCCGTTGAGGACGCCGGCTGGGATGTACGAGATACCCTTCTTTGGCTGCATGGCGAGGGCTTCCCGAAGTCGAGCAATCAGAAAGGCGAATGGGAAGGATGGGGCACGGCGCTCAAGCCTGCCTTCGAACCGATACTGTTAGCGCGCAAGCCGCTTATCGGCACGGTCGCCGAGAACCTTGCGGCGCATCATATAGGCGCGCTCAACATCGACGCCTGCCGCATTCCTGGTGGCGCAGGCGGCACCCGTGAAGGCGAGGACTCAGCGGGACGCCGGTATGCGGAGAAAGGTTCTACGAACTTTGCGCCGACTCCGGGGCCGCGAGGCGGGGATGCGAAGGGCCGCTGGCCGGCCAATGTCCTGCACGATGGCAGTAATGAGGTAATTGCTGCATTTCCGCTCGAGGCCGGCGCTGCGGCTCCGGTCACTCGGCGCGGTGCGGACAAATCCAGGAACAGTTACGGTGTCTTTGCTGGGCAAGAGGAAGTCGGGCACTTCCACGATGACAGCGGCAGCGCCGCCCGTTTCTTCTGGTGCCCGAAAGCATCCAAGCGCGATCGCAATGAAGGTCTGGAGGGCATGCCACGCAAGGCCGTGAACTGGTCGAGCGGAGATCAATCGCCCGGCACGTTTCAATCCCCGAACACCGACCGCGAGAACGAGAACTTCCATCCCACGGTCAAGCCTACTGAGTTGATGCAATGGTTGATTCGGCTGGTGACACCGAAAGGCGGGGTGGTGCTGGATCCTTTCATGGGCTCCGGCTCTACCGGAAAAGCAGCGATGCGCGAAGGCATGTCATTCATCGGCATCGAGCTTGACAGAGCGTACACGGAAATCGCGGAACGCCGAATAATCGGAGTTGCGCCATTGTTCGCAGATAAGATTGAATCATGAGCGGCTGGATTGGCGTCGACCTCGACGGAACATTGGCCTATTACGATGGCTGGAAATCGCCGTCACATATCGGCGATCCTATCCCGAGAATGGCCGAGCGTGTACGCCAGTGGCTGGCAAAGGGGCAGGAAGTGCGTATCGTCACAGCCAGGGCCGGAGTGCCAGAGCTTATCGCCCCGGTGCAGGCATGGTGCCTGAAACACTTTGGAGTTGAATTGCCAGTGACGGACCGCAAGGACTTCAGGATGATTGCTCTTTACGACGACCGCGCGGTTCAAGTAGAGTACAACACAGGTAGGATCATCAAAGGAGAACGCGATGATTGAGACGCCGAGACCGTTGATTGCCAAACTACATGCTCATCTGCGCCAGCTTGCTCCGCACATCAAGGAGCGTGAAACCGGGGAATTGCTGAGGCAATCTCTGGTGAGGATTATTGAACTGGAGAACTTCGAAAAGGCATGGTACGATTGGCTTAGTCTTCAGGGTGGCGATGTGACAAAGATGTTTGATGCCGCCAGGCGTTGCGAGCGTGTCGAGGCCGAGATGGAAAAGTTGAAGATTGTCTTGGCGCAAGAGCGTTTCGAGCGTGCTGACAAAGAATTGTCCAGACGGCTGAGAATGCCGTTAAACATCACTCGCCCGCTCATTCTAAAATCGATGATCATCTTTGTCATCGCATTTGTGCTGAGTTCTGCGGTGATTTGGTTGACAGGCGCCGCCGAAGCACAAGACTTGATCCCATGCGTCGCCCGCGGCCGCACAGCGTTCTCAATGGTGATGAGCCATGGGCAAGGCACGCCGCTCGATGAGGTTGCCGTCCAATTCCACAAGGGCGAGCGTATCTTTGTGACTGATGATGAATACGTGAATGGGGTCCGCGAAGAAATACGGCCTCTGATCGCGAGTTCTCCAATCCCCCCCAAAGACACTTACGCTTTGGAAGCTTACGCCCAGTGGATCGGCAATAAAGTAGCCGGACGCTGTGCTTATGAGCTTGGGAAAGAGCGTGCGAAGAAGGCGATTGAATCTCCGGCGCAGCCAATACCGGAACAAGAGGATCCGGCTTACTACATCTGCCGATAGTGTCACCCGCCAGCGCATCATAGTGCGCTGACAGATTGGCATTTCGCTAATCATTTAACGATCGATGAAAGGAATAACGTGAAAAAGGTACTTGCTCTATTTGCCGTCCTGATGCTGTGCGCAAGCTCGGCATTCGCTACAAACAACGGCAACGGCAATGAGTGTCAGGGGAATTCGTGTTCAAACAACGGCGGTGAAGGCGGTGAAGGCGGTCAAGGCGGTCAAGGCGGCGGCGGTGGGAATGCCAACAACTCAACGACCAATACGAATACCAACACCAATACCGCCACGGGCGGCACCGGGCTCAGCGTCATCGGCTTCGGCAACAAGGTATTATCGCCGGAAGCCAACGCCAACAGCGTCAACGTGCTCAGCAACAAGCAAAGCCAGCATCAAGGCCAGGTCCAAGTCCAGTCAGCCGACAACAACGGCAACAACTGGAACTATACCAACGTCCAGCCTGATCATCTGAAAACGACCGGCGTGGCTCCAAGTGTCCAGGGCAATACGACGGCACCTTGCCGCATCCAGATCGGCGCATCCGCTGGCTGGATGGGCGGCTCCTTCGGGGCCGGCAGTTCCATTCTGGATGAAGGTTGCGACACTGGAAGGGATATCGAGATCATCAAGGCGATGCCCGGACTGAGCGATGCCGAGCGTAACCTGGCGGCCGTGGCCCGTGCCTGCGACAAACCGACTCTTGCCAAGGCTCTTGGTGACAAGTGCCCGAAGGCGGCGCCGGAAGTCCAGCGAGTGAGCGCCATTCGTTCAAGCGATGGCGTGGTGACATCCAAGAAATACTGATCAGCAACAATTAGGAATTACATCCCTACAGCGGCCGCATTCGTGCGGCCGTTTTTTATTTCTTCGCTGCGAACTCCCGGGTAAGGCGCTCCATCTTTTCTCGTTGGTAGGCCATCTTCTTCTCGTAGTCATCCCGACCCATGCCGTGACGCGAGTATTCGCGCGCGAGCTGGTACATGATGGACTTGATCTGTCCGATCTGAATCTGCAACTCGATAGCAGCATTGCGCTGCATCACGTCCGGCGCGTAGCTCGAGACTTTGATCCCAAAGGACGATAGACCTGCCTGCGCAAAGGATTGCTCGCGGCCGAACACGTCCGTCCTCCCGGTGCCCGCCCGCACGAGCGCGGTTCCAGCGTAAGAGAATGGAATCCATGGCGCATTCGGAGCAAATGATTTGTAAACGTGCTCAGATATCTTGCCGCTGATCTCCGCCATGGTGTCGGTTTCGCGATTGGTGATCGGCTTGCCGGTGAACAGGCTCTTGTTGAAGATGATCTCGCCAATGATCGCCAAGGGCCCGCCTGGCACCAGGGTTGGCACGAATGGGATGGCGGCCTGGGTCTCGCCAGTGTCGAAGATATCCCCGAGCGGTATCCATCGGCGCACGTCCAAGAACACAGGCTGGTCGCTCTGGTCATTCCAGGGCATACGGATCAGCTTCGGTACGATGCCCCAGATTCGTCCCGCCTTCTCATCCGGCAGGAAGGCACGCTCCCGCTCCTCATCGTCGTCTGAGAGGCCCAGCATGGCGTAGGCGATGGCATTGAGCCCACCTGCGACCAGCATGTACTTGGCGAGCTTCCAGGGTTTGCGGGAGAATCCGTGCAACAGCCGTGGCAATGCCCGGTAGGAGAATGAGATGAAGGGCAGCGCCGTATGGCGGGCCGCCTGAATCCAGGGCGCGTTGATGTTATAGTCGAGGAAGGCTTGTTTTGCTGTCTTGCCAGCCTCCAAGTCGCTCTTGCCGGCTGCGGTTTCCCGAAGGAATACGGCCAGGCGGAAGAATTCATCCTCGAACTGATAGGCGTCCATCATGGCATTGGCGCCGCGCCGGGCCCACTCGGCCGGCCTGGAGACCGCCAGCCGCGTAGCCGATTCCTTCAATTTGCCGTGCGCGAGCGCGGATAGGAAGGCAACTGCCTCTTCCACCACATCAGCGCTCCCGGCCTGCACTTCCTCACGAAGCGCCGCGAGGAGTGGCCTGACCGTCTCTTGCTGTAGCTCATGGGTGACGAACATGCCAGAAGTCGCACCAGAATCCTCGAAGCGCTGGATGGTGAGTTTCGCCTTCTCATCTCCAGACTGTGCTTCCAGGTACACCTTCATGGAATCCCACAAATCGCGGCCGGTAATGTCCTCGACGTCCGCGAAGATGAAATTCGCCATGACGTTGTTCATGTGCACGACCGGGCTCAGCGCTGTTTTGCTGATCTTGAACCACTTGACCACGTTGCCGTACAGCCGTCCAAACGGCCTGTAATTCTGGTTCGCGATCTGCCGGATGTCGTTCCAGATGGGACCGGGAACGTACAATCCGGCGAGTTTCCCATAGCGCAGGGTATTCGTACCCGGCACCTTGCTCACCGGGACATGCACCCACGTCCCGGGACGATAAGCCTTCGATAGCCGTTCGCTGGCCTCTGCGATCTCTCCCTCGGGCTCCGGCTTGGCGTAGTGTGAAGCCAGCCATTCAAGAAAACGGCCCACTTCCAGGTCGCGCTGCATCATGTGGAGCGTCTTGGCGACCGAATACTTCACGTCATCCAGTTCGCCCATCTTCTCGCGCTCGGCCTTGGTGAAATCGCGCCACATGAGCAGCTTGTCGCCCTTGGTGTCGCGCGCTTCCCAAAGACCCTCATCCCGGTGCCATTCCCCGAATTTGGCCGGGACCGGGTGCTCCGCCGGCCAGTACACGACCTCGAGGATTTTGCCCAGTTGGCCGGTCTTTCCCATGCCAGGCAGCGGCTCGACACCTTCCCCGCGATTGGCACGGCGGTCGAAGCGAATAAACTTCATGCCTCGCAAACCCTTGTCGGCACGACCGGACTGCACCTTGCGCTCCCACCACTCCGGCGCGGCATTGCGGATCTTAGCCATGGTGACTTCTTGCGTCATGCCGCGACCTTTGTACTGCTCGCCCAGGATGGAGATGGCGCGGCGGTGCGCCGGGACCGCTCCCTCATCGGCCAATTCGTACTTGGCATAGGTGCGATGCAGGTAAGACATGACGTTACGCTCGAACGAATCCTGCCCAAGCTGGCCGAGGCGCACAGCCTCTCGTCCCATGTCCACAATCATCCCTTTGACTTTGACGAGCACGGCCTGGCTCTCCGCCGGCAAATCGGAAAGCAATCGATCACCTTCGGTTTCGTTCTGCGTCATCCACTGGTAAGCAACTCGGGACTGCGCACGGTCCAACATCGTAAGCGCATCCACGATGGTCTTGATGTCGCGCTCGCCGCGGCGCACGTTCACGAATGCCTGATCGCGCCGCTCGATATAGTCCAGCGTCAGCCCATAATCGGAAACAAGGCCAGCCTTCATGCCTTCAGGGACAAAAGCGCCAATGCGCCCGAGCAGGAAATCGTATGAGCGCGACGTGATCTTTTCGAGACCGATGGCCTGCATTGGCGCCCGAAGCAGAATATCCAGCAAACCAGTACGACGAGGAGCTTCCAAACCACTGGGCTTTTGACCGCCGCCCCTCGATAGCCTGGCAGTTCCACGCGCCTGCACATAGCCACTCAAGGTCAGGAATCCGTACATTGGCACGTCCGGGTCATTCGACAGGTTGCGGAACACCGTGCCCAGTTTCTGCCAGAATCCTCTTGCATCCTTTTTGGCCTGTCCTGGCAACACATCCTCGTCGGGTCGCACGACAATGTCTACGATTTCCAGAGATTTCCCGGGCGCGTTGCTCGCGAGCATGGACGCAATTACGTCCTCTCCATAGCCTTTGTCACTTTGCTGGTAGAAATCGCTGATGCGAATCGAATGCACGTTCACGAAATTCCCATCACCGTCAATTTCGCTGCGCACAAAGCCAATCTCCGCAGGCGCGCCAGCCTTGACGCTCATCGCGGTGTCGTAGATTTTGAACAACATCATGCGCGTATTCGCGCTTTTCCCTTCCTCAACAGCGCCAGCCAATCCAATGTGCTCATTGTGGTATATCGGCAGACCGCGCTTGTCTGTTGCGCGCTCGAAGCGGTATTCGTCAATGCGATCGGCGGGACGCGCTGATATTCTGGAAAGAGCGAAATCCTCGACAGCTTCTTCAGCAGCCTGCGTGTCGCCCGAGAACACGGAAGGGCCAAGCGTCCCCACGCGCCCTTCTCTGGTGAAGCGACCGGCGCTCTCGACCAGTGCTCGGATATCTCCAATGCTGTATTCGAGAGTGAAGCCATGGGCACGGAGCCAGTTGCGGATAAAGGATACCAATCTCTCCCATCCAGAAAGCTCGACCGCCTTGCCGCCCAGGTCTGCCAGAACTTCCTCTGTCGCCTGCATCGTCGTCAAGTCACGATATTGCAATTTCAGATCGCGCACCGCCGTCTTGACATTCTCATTGCCGCGGTAAATTTCCATGAGCAGAGGATCGATCGCTTCACCGAATATGCCGCGCAAGCCAAAGTGCGTAGCTTCATGCAGAATAACGAATTGCACGCGCCCGGCATCGCGCATGTGCCGGGAGAAGAGATAGATTTTGCCCTCGTGGAATGCGCCTTCAGCAGTATCAACCGCACCTTTCACTGTGATCAGGTCCAGCAATCCAGACGGCACACCTTCGCTTCTCGGCGTTTCTACCACCACGATCTCAGGAGCGCCCTTCCAGTTGCGCGTCAAGCGATCAACCATAGCCTGCACGGATGCGCGTGGAAGCCCGGGTTCTATCCTCGCCGCGCGCGAGAGCGCCGCTTCTTCGCCTTCAGCCCCAATCAAGTCAATGACAGGTTTGCCTTCGACAATGCGTCCAAAGATATCCGGGCGATCGACCGGAATGAACAGCCTGTCCTTCCACTGAATGCGCTCGTGAATGACGCCCTGCTCGACGAGCAGCCTTTGGTCCGAGTAACTTATCGACAAGCCGGATATTTCCATCCGCTGTTCGCCGGAGACCTTGGCCATCTTGATCTGCCAGCCGTTTGCGAGGATCGCCTTGGCCCCGGCTTTGATCTCCGCGAACCATTGCGCCGGCTTCATCTCCGTGAACTTCGAACCCACGCCGAGCTTCTTCAGCGTCTCATTGAGTTCTTTTTTCTGGATCAGACGGCCCAGCAAGCGCTCGCCGTCCTTGGTTTGCGTGCGCGCCACACGCACAGTTTCCGGCAGCCGGTCCCAAATCGGCAACATCGCCCCGGTGATCATGTGCTCGGTTTCGGTGTAGGTCTTGGGTGTCCTGGCTGTCTCATCGGCCCAAAGGCTTCGCGCACGATCGGGTGCGATAGGTTCGAAGTGCGGGACCATCTTGCCTACGGTCTTGTCGCCTTCCATAACCTTGACTTCGACCCGAAGCCTGCTCATGGTGATGTTATCGAAATCGTCGTTGTAGCTACGTTTCGAGGGCCCGATGCGAAGTCCGATATTCACCTGACGGCCGAATTCATCCGTGCGGCTGCCGCGCTTGAACAGCGCAAAGACCTTGCCGGTCTTGTTATCCAGATACCAAGAAGCGAACCTCTCACCCGTATCCTCAGTCAACTCAGCCACCGCATCGAAGTTGAAGAACGGCGTCGGCCTCTCGATATTCAATTCGACATACCGCGTTACAGCACCAGTCTTTTTGTCAGTATGAACAACGATGTCGCGAGTCTTGGTGGTCGAGAGCGCCTTGATGGTCTGCAAGCCATCATCGAATGTGCCGTTTTGGATGGCGCTTTCTGTCGCTGCCTCTATGCGCCGGAAGAACTCATCGAATACTTCATCCTGGACATGCACTTCCAGCGATAGCAAGCAGTTGAGGAATTGCGTGATCGGCGGCATCTTGGCCTCGACCAACTGGCCTTGATCGTCCACAATCCCTTCGAGACCCATCATCCTCAGAACCTTGTTTTTCTCGAGTCCTGTGGACCCAGCAACCAGATCCTCCAGGAAAGCACGCAACCCCATGCGCGCGTATTTGTTCTCCAGATTGTCCGCCGGCGAAAACACACCTTGCGAGGCAGCCTGCCTTTGTCCCTTAGTGAGCGCTCCCAGCTGGTCGAGACGCCGCGCGATCGAGGAGATGAACCGCTTTTGCGCTTTCAGGTTGGTACGCGGCAACACGTATTCGGGTGGTTGTTTCTGATTGGTCCGATGACTGCGGCCAAGACCTTGAACGGCTTTGTCGGCGCGCCACCCAGACTGCACCAGATAGTGACGGCGCAATTTCTGATTCTTGAAATTCAGATCGGCATGGAAGGAATATCCTGTCCCACCTGCATCGGTAAAGACGAGGATGTTCTTTTTGCCATCAAGGAACGCTTGTTTGTCCGCTTCATTGGATGACGATCCGCGCTTCTGCTCAGTGAGCTTGATATCGCCGTCATTGTCTCGAACGCGCACGAATCTGCGCTTGCGGCCTGAGATTTCAGCCACAGCATCGCTTCCGAATATCTCAACGACCATGTCGAGAGGATTATCAGGCACGCGGATTTCTTCGAGTGTCTTGAGAAGCGCATCACGCATCGCCACTGCTTCCTTGTTCTGCACTGGCTCACCCTTGCTATCCAGCACGGGTCGACTGCGGACATTGCCATTCTCATCTTTGTATTCCTCGTACTGGTTCACGGGGAATGATTTTCTGATCAATTCGAGTAGTGTTTGCCGAGGCGTGAAATCAAACTCTTCAATTTCCGTATCGTCATCTTCACGTCCTTGAGCGATGCGCGCGGCCTGGCGCTCCTGCTCAGCTTCATTGGTATTGACGAATTGAAGTATCGCGGCGCGACCAGCAGCCATATCGGCCTTGATGCCATCGATGACGCTTGGCATCTGCATGGCAGTGATGATCTGGTTGAAAAAGCGTTGTTGCGATGACCAGAATTGAGACTTGGCCCTGCTCTTGGATTGGCTATCCTTTTCCTGATTGGTAATTGCCAGCGCTGCGTTTATGTTGGCAAGAACGATCTGCCAGGCGCGCGCGAGTTCGTTGTAGATATCAGTCTGAAGCGGGGTCAAATCGTGTGGCAATTGATCATACTTGACGCCACGGAAGGAAAGAGAACGGGCAACGTACACGCCCATCTGCTTCATGTTTTGAGCCACGATCTCCATTGCCGAGACGCCGGCAGCATCAATTTTGGAGATGAAGTCCTCGCTCTTTGCGAATGGCGTGCCTTCGCCCCACAGTCCAAGGCGTGAAGCATAGGCCAAGTTAAAGACCTCAGTCGCACCTGTAGCGGAAACATACACGATGCGGGCTTTCGGCAGCCTCTTTTGCAGGTCGATACCGGCAAGTGCTTGAGCGCTTGCCTTCGTGGCGCCACGCTTTCCCTTGACCGATTGCGCATTGGCCATGGCATGCGCTTCGTCGAATACGACCACGCCATCGAAATCCTCGCCCACCCATTTGACGATCTGATCGGCTCTGCCGGGTGTCGGCATCACGCGCGCCTTCTTTTCCTCCTCGGACAATTTTGCGACGCTGCGCAATGTCGAATAAGTAGTGAAGAGAATGCCGCGATTGCCTTTGACATCTTCACCGAACGCAGTCTTGGACTGCGCAAAGATCAGATCAGGATCTCCGGTCACGCCGGAGAAATCGCGCTGTGCATCCTTGATCAGACCCTGTTTCTCGGAAACCCAAACCGCTTTCTTCTGCCCTTGACGGAAATGGTCAAGGATGATCCCGCTGATCTCGCGACCTTTGCCGACGCCTGTGTTATGATTTACGAATCCCTCAGCCAAGTAATTCTCTGGTCCTGGCACGTACATATCATAGAAATCATCCCTACCCACGAACTCGATGCTGCTGATCCGACGCCACACGCTATAGCGTTCCCATGAGGAAACCGCGCCGCTCAATTCCTCCTGAACTTGCATCAAAGGTGCTGGCCGAGTATCGATCTGGCGTGCCAACGCCAACGCTTGCAACGCGCCTCGATGTGACGCCTCCAACGGTAGCTGATTTCTTGCGCAAGCACGGCGCGACCATTCGCACCAGATCGGAGAATAATCGCCTTCGTGCGCCGATTGATGAAGCGCAGTTTCGAGCAATGCAGGCGAATCATTCTCAACGCGAGATTGCCCAATTGCTTGTCGTGTCGTTGCCAACTGTGGAGAGGGCGATGCGTCGTTTTGGGCTTCGATCAGTTCGAGGTCGCGGTTCGCCGATGGAGCGTAACTACTTTTGGCGTGGTGGAGTGCGCACAGACCGCGGCAGATATGTGATGGTGAAGGTTCCTGACCATCCGTATGCGACGGCAGACGGGTATGTGCGCAAGCACCGATTGGTGATGGAGAAAGTTGTCGGTAGATACCTCTTGCCAGAGGAAGAAGTGCATCACGACGATCATAACCGAGCCAACAATGATCCAAGCAATCTTCTGCTCTTCGCAAACCACAAGGAACATATGCGTCACCACTGGCGTGAGGAGTGGCATCTGCTCTATGCCCACAAGCGAGCAAGTCACCAGTCGCCAGCCTATCCCGAAGCGTGCACCAACCCTGCGGCGTCAGAAAGCGATGCTCGTCAGTGACGGTGATTACTCGACCATCGTCTAGCGTGACACGGTAAAGGTCGGCCACACCCTTCTTGAAGGTCATGACGGCCCGGTGCGGCCGGAAGCCATTTTCCGTAAGCGATAGCACCCAATGCGGAGCGCCTTGTTGCGCTAGAACTTCAATGGGCGTGTGCGTGCCGGCGACTGGGTTGAAAATCCGCGTACCAGCGGCTACACACCCATCCCCGATGAAGTATCCCTTACGATCGCCATTGGGCAAGAAGTCCTGGAATGCCTGACCTGCGTATACGACGGTTTCGATCTGGGCATCAGAAAGCAGGCCATCCCGAATAACCTTTTCGGGCAGATTTGGCTGGTAGGTGGGAGCAGGAGGCTCGACCGCAGACATGGCTGCGGATTCGACCAATTCTCCTGGGTGTGTCTTGGAGCCCGGAACAGTCAGCCGTTGCGGCTTATAGGACTCAAAAATTGCATCGGTAAGTTCAGTTTCGTGCCGCGTAACCGCGGCCGTCTCTATCGTTACGGGTGTAGCGCCACCATCGTCGCCGACAGCGACTCCAACACCAGCCGCGCCGCGTCCTCCGGCGACTGCTCCTCCAACTCCCCTGCGCTTATCACCGGGTCGCCCTCCGGGCTTACCAGGTATTTGAACGCCACCTCCGGGTCGCCCTGGTCGAGCACCCTCACCCTTGCCCCCAAGTGCTCCAACTCCGGCCCCTCCAGCAACTCCTCCGACAGCGCCCATTGCATCAACAAGATCACCCCCAGGCTGCGCTCCGGCTCCACCCACGTCGGGGCGGCCTTCGCCAGCAGGGCGAGCGCCACCTTGTTGATCGGCTCCTGGTTGAGCCTCTGAAGTTGCTGGATTCTGTCTGTCATTGCGGATCTCCGAGAGAAGATCGAACAGTTCGGCGAGCTTTTCAGCCCTGCCGACCAAGACCTCTCCACTGGTCGGGCCCGTCTTGTCGACTACGATGATTCGATTGTCGAAAGTCGTCCCGTATTTGACGTAATTATCCCCCGAAATAGAAACATTTGCACGGAAATTGTACTGAGACCGCATGCGCGCCCACCAGTCTTTCAGGAGGGCGGCCTGTTCGTTCATCCCATCACCCATGATCGCCACCAGTCGACCACCAGGGGCAAGCCGCGCAAGGGCCTGCTCAAGATGCTGCGCGCCGGTGCGACTATCGCGGGCCCCTTGAATGCGGCCGGCGGTCGAAGAAAACGGCGGGTTCATCACGATGACCGTAGGGCTTACGTCATCTGGCAGGATATTATGAAGCTGCTCAGCGTTCTCGCTGAACACCCGGGCCCGCGGGAATATCTCCCGAAGAACCGCGGCGCGCCGCTGTGACAACTCGTTCAGGATTATCCTGGCGCCGGCGCCTTCCCCGAAGATTGCCAGCCCGCCGGTCCCGGCCGAGGGCTCGAGATAGGTTTCCCCGTAGCGCACATTCGCCGCCCAATTGGCGATGTAGGCGAGCGTTGGCGGCGTGGAAAACTGTTGAAATTCATCGGTCTCGGCGGTGCGCTTGGTCTGCGTGGGGAGGGTCGCAAGAAACCTCTCCATGTTCTCCAGATCGCGGCGAGCATGATCGGGACTGGTCTCCGGGCGCGCGCCCCATTGACCTTGCCGCAGGTAAAGCTGCACACCGGCTTCCATAGCATCAAAGGCGTCCTTGGACGTGTACACCCCCTGTGCCTGTGTGCCCCCGAACGCGACGTCTGCCAGCCTGAAAAGCTGATCAGCCTTGAATACCTGCCCGGCGGAGAGCCATTCGGCTACCCGCTTGGCGACTTTCATGGACGCCGACTCGACCGTGGCCTCGGTGAGTTCGGTGGAAAGCTGCTTTTCCTGGGCAAAGGCGATCGCGTAGGGCTTGATACCCTCCCCGAAGTTCTGGATCAGGAACTTGAACAGGTCCTTGAGCGTGCGCCCGGCCGCCTGAAACGCCTTGAGCGCGGCTTCGAAGTGGGGCTTGGCCTGTTCGTAGGCTTCCTTGTCGAGCCCGGCTGGGAAGCTCTTGATCTTGTTGCCACCAAAGAGCTTCACCAATCCCTTCAGTGCCTCGTCTACGCCCTGCACGCCGAGCTTGGCGGCTTCGGCTGCGAGCGCGCCGACACGCTTTTCCTCA
>Ga0209751_10000573_pt1 | contig 39494 bp, 36 predicted proteins | sample RifCSP13_1_FD_184019 | JGI IMG/M metagenome (GOLD analysis project Ga0209751, IMG submission 184019) | Soil microbial communities from Rifle, Colorado - Rifle CSP2_sed 13_1 (SPAdes) (version 2) | ecosystem: Environmental > Terrestrial > Deep subsurface > Rock core/Sediment | place: Rifle...
CGCCGGGTTGAACCGGTCGGGCGACCGCCCCCCATGGGGGCGCCGGCAGTTATGGGTCTTATCACTCTCGGTGGTCGACTGCTAACTTGACCGTGTGTTGGAAGAGCGCCGCTCGGAGGTGCTGCGGGCGCTGGTAGAGGAGCACATTCGCACCGGCGAGCCCGTGTCTTCTCGCGCCGTGCTGGCGGCGACGGGAATCAACGTCTCCGCTGCCACCATTCGTAACGACCTGGCCGCCCTCGAAAAGGAGGGATACGTCGTCCAGCCGCACACATCGGCCGGTCGGCTTCCCACCGCCCGCGCCTATCGCTACTACGTCGACCACCTGCGACCCGCCCGCCTGGCGGCGGCCAACCGGCACCGCATTACCGACTTTTTCTCGTCCATGCACAGCGAGTTGGGCAAGTTGCTGAAGGCGACCTCCGAGTTACTCTCCGAGATCACCCATTACCCGGCGGTGGTTGTTGGCCCCGGAGTTAGCGAGGAGACCACCCGGGCGATCCATCTCGTTCCGACGGGCGCGCAGACTGCCCTGCTTGTGTTGGTCACCGACGCCGGTCGGGTCGGCCAGGAGATCTGTCGGTTTGACCACCCCGTGGACCCCGAGGATCTCGAAGAGGTCGAACGTTTGTTGATCCGGTTGATCACGGGCGAGCGCCTTGACCCGGGGGGGATCACCGCGGACGCCCGGCGCGAGGCGGCCGGCCAGCTATATGGCGTCTTCGAGCGGGCCTGGGAGGCGGTGGGACGGGCGTCGCGCGCCAGTGCCGAGGTTTACGTTGGTGGTACGCCGCAGATGACCAACGTTTGGGAGGACCTCTCCACCGTTCATCGGGTCCTCGAGGTGCTCGAACGCGAGGCGATGTTGTTCACGGTGCTGGCCAGGGCCCCGGGGACGACCATCCAATTCGCAACCGAGATCCCCGGCGGGCCCGAGGTGGACATAGCTGTCGTGTCCGCCACCTACGACGTGGCCGGCGCACCAGCCGGCAAGTTGGGGGTGATCGGTCCGATGCGTATGGACTACCGAACCGCGATTACCGCGGTGGAGACGGTTGGACAGCGCCTCGGCGATCAGATCGGGTCCTGAACCGTGGCCCGCAAGGACTACTACGCCACCCTCGGGGTTCCGCCCGATGTCTCCCCGGACGAGATCAAGAAGGCCTTCCGGAGGTTGGCCCGCGAAACTCATCCCGATGCCAACCCCGGCGACCCGAAGGCTGAGGCGCGTTTTCGGGAGGTGGCGGAAGCGTACGAAGTGCTCTCCGACCAGGACCGCCGCCGTCGTTACGACCGCGGCGACACCCTCGACCTGAACGGCCTTTTCTCCGGTTTCGGATCCTTCGATGATCTGCTTCGCTCGGTCTTTGGAGAGAGCGGCCTGTTCGGCGGACTGCGCACCGAGGCAGGTCCCCGACGTGGCCGTGACGTGCTCGTCACCGCCAAGGTCGCCTTGTCGGAAGCAGCCTTCGGTGTCGCCACCGACGTGCGATTCCGGACCCGGGTGCTGTGTTCGGTGTGTGTCGGTGAGGGGGCAGCGCCGGGCACCACCAAGAACACCTGCTCGACATGTGGGGGGGGAGGTGCGGTGCGGGTGGCCCGCCGGGGAATGCTGGGCTCGGTCATGACTGTGACGACCTGCGATCGATGTGGGGGATCCGGACAAACCATCTCCGCCCCCTGTCCGACTTGCGCCGGTTCGGGCACGGTCGACGACGTCCGTTCCGTCAAGGTGGAGGTACCGGCGGGGGTCACCGACGGCACCCGCCTACGCCTGACCGGGCAGGGTGAGGCGGCGCCGCGGCTCGGTCCGCCCGGCGACCTGTACGTGGACATCGCCGTCACGCCCGACCCCCGCTATATCCGCGATGCATCGGACCTCGTCTACCGAACCTCGGTGGGGATGGTGGAGGCTGCCCTTGGGGCCGTCGTCGAGATCCCGCTTCTCGAAGGGGGAGTGGAGCGACTCGACATAGCACCCGGTACGCAACCCGGTTGGGTCGCCCGGCTGCGCGGCCTCGGTGTGCCGCACCTCGGCCGCCGGGGCCGGGGAGACCTGATCGTTCAGGTCATGGTGAGTATTCCCACCCGATTGAACGAGGAACAAGAGGCGACCCTCCGCAGCTTTGCAGCCGCGGGAGGCGAGCAACCGGCGGCGCCGGCCGCCAAGAAGAGAAAACGCCCGCGCTGATGGGGCACGTTGTCCATCTATACTTTCCCCCCCCCTGGACCGGCAAGTCGATCACCCTAGACGATCGACAGCGCCACCATCTCGAGGTGTTGCGGCATCAGGAAGGGGATCGGGTCACTTACACCGACGGCGAGGGGACGTTCGGGCAGGGCCTACGCATCGGAAACTCGGTCGAACGAGGCACCGAAGAGTTCAGAATCTTGGATCGGGCCGGCCTGGTGCTGGCGGTCGCCCCACCTCCGGAGAGAGAGCGCCAGCGGTTTCTCGTGGAAAAGCTGGCCGAGCTGGGGGTGGACAGGCTGATGTGGTTGCGATGTCGTTACGGCGAGGGCAGACCGGCCACCCGCGCCTCAGAGTGGGCACAAACGGCCCTCGAGCAGAGCCGGGGGGATCGGCTCATGTTGGTCGATTCGATCTTGACTCCGGCGGGCGACCTGGTGGGCTGGGCGGCAGATTCGTCAGGGGTGGCGACGAGACCGGCCGAGGTCTTTTCGGGAGGGTCGAGTCCTCCCGGGTCGCTGACCTTGCTGATCGGTCCGGCGGGAGGGTGGGCACCGACCGACCTCGATCCGGGTTGCCGGCGGTTTTCGATGGGCGAACGGATCCTCAGAACCGAAACCGCCGCCGTCGTCGCCGTCGCCCTGGCCCTCCAAGCACTACGATCCGCGCGCACTAGCCACCCTGAGTGATCCCTTCCCATGATTAGACAGGCTGTTACCCTGACTGTTGGGAGGCAAGACCAAAATAACGTTCATGATGGGTTCGTATAACGAGGCGGTAGGGCAGCGTCTCCGTACGATCCGGCGCCAGAAGCGATGGTCATTGCAGGACGTCGAAGCGATGTCCGGCCAGGAGTTTAAAGCGTCGGTTCTCGGGGCTTATGAAAGGGGCGAGCGAAGTCTGTCGCTCCCTCGGCTGCAGCGTTTGGCTCGTTTCTATGGGGTCCCGGTCGATCAGCTGCTGCCGAGTGCAACCGGCGGCTACGGCGGAGATCCCAACGATGACGGCGCGATAACCCTCGACCTCAACAAGATCGACAAGGCGCCCAATGCCGACCTTATCTCCAAGTTCCTCGCCGCGATTCAGGTGATGAGGCAGGACTTCAACGGCCGCGTACTCACCATCCGTCGTTCCGATCTGCGGCTGCTCGCCAACTTGATGGACTCAACCGAGGCCGATCTGAGCGAAATGCTGGCGGCCGCCGGGGAGTGAGCGACTGCACATTCTGTTCCATCGGTGCCGGAACGATCCCGGCGTCGGTGGTCGCCGAGACCCCCAACGGGATGGCGTTTCGCGACCTGAACCCGGCCGCACCGGTGCATGTCTTGGTGATTCCGAAGGCCCACGCCGCCGACTCGGCGGCCGACCCGATCAACGCCGATTTGTGGTTCGAACTCATGGGGCTGGTGCGACAGGTCGTTGCGAAAGAGCATCTGGAAGAAGGCTGGCGACTCGTCACCAACGTCGGGCCCGACGCTGGTCAGTCCGTCCACCACCTGCACTTGCACCTACTGGGTGGCCGGCGGATGTCCTGGCCCCCCGGTTGAACCCGAGTGGGATCGGCTGGCGCCGGGCCCCTCTTCACAATCTCATAACGGGTTGGGCCAGGCACCCGATATACTTACTACCGGCACTCGCGCCACCCTTGATTTGGTGACCTCCGAACTTTCCGACCTCCGCCTGCGGGTTCCCGCCAATCACCTGATGCTCGATCTGGTGGGAGACCGGGACCGCCATCTGCGCCTCCTCGAAGCCGCCTTTCCCGAGGTGCAGCTCTTGGCGCGGGGCAACGAGTTCCGCATCACGGGTCCCAGTGGATCGGCCCAACAGCTCAAAACCGTCATCGACGAGCTGTTGATTCTCGTTCAGGAGGGGCAGCAACTCGACGGGGACCGGGTGGATCGGGTCGTGCAGATGGTGCGCGACCAGGTACCGAGCCCTTCGGGAATCCTCGCCGACGGCATCCCGGTGGGACGTGGGAAGGTGGTCCGACCGAAGACCCATGGCCAGCACCGATATATCGCCGCGATAAGAGAGAACACGCTCACCTTTGGGGTCGGCCCGGCCGGCACCGGCAAGACCTACCTGGCGATGGCCGCTGCCGTTGAGGCACTTCTGGCTGGAGCGGTACGGCGCATCGTCCTCACCCGACCGGCGGTGGAGGCCGGCGAGCGACTGGGGTTCCTGCCCGGCGATCTGGCCGCCAAGATCGATCCCTACCTGCGGCCCCTCTACGACGCCCTTTGGGACATGTTGGGACCCGAGGAAACGGGACGGCTCACCGACCGGGGAACAATAGAGATCGCCCCGCTCGCCTACATGCGGGGTCGTACGCTCAACGACGCCTGCGTGGTTCTCGACGAAGCCCAGAACGCCACCCCCGAACAGATGAAGATGTTCCTGACCCGTCTGGGGTTCAACTCCAAGATGATCATCACCGGCGACATGACACAGACCGATCTTCCCAACGCCAAACAGTCCGGTCTGCGGGTGGTGCGCCGCATCGTCTCCGGTATACCGGGGGTGGCGTGGATGGAACTAACCACGAGGGACGTCGTCCGTCATCGCATCGTCGCCGCCATCGTCGAGGCGTATGAGAAGTTTGAAGCCCAGCAGGAGACGGCATGAGGTCCCTCGAGTTCCGGCGTGTCGTCGTGCTACTCATGGCGGTGCTGGCCACGTGGTCCGTGCTGTTGGTTGGCCGATCAACCGAGGGGGGGGGATTGCAGGCCGGCGGCATCGCCTTGGAGACGTTCGTGGCCGACCACGAGCTCGAGATAGAAGACACCGCTGCCTTGCAAGTGGCGCAAGAGGAAGCCGCCGCCGCGGTGCCCAATCAGTACCTTCACAACACCAGCGAAGAGCAGGAGAGGCAGGAGGCCTTGACCGCCTTTTTCGCTGCCATACGGGGCGGGGTGGCGACCGAGGCCTCCCCGGTTGTTTCCTCGATACCAGACCCACTCCCGCCCGTCGATACCACCGATGACTCCAGCACCACGACGTTGCCGGCCGAGTCGGTCGACGTGGAGGGACGCGTTTTCATCGACGCCGATGGCAATGCTGTCTACGAGCCGGTGGACGGCGCCTTGGTCACCGATCGAGGCTTGGTAGGCATCGACGTCACCCTGGTCGATGAGCTGGGAGGGCGTACCAGCGCCACCACTCAAGGAGACGGGTCGTTTCGGGCGAGCGGGGTGGCGGCCGGGGAGGTAACGCTCATCCTCGATCCCGCCGATCCCGAGTTCCCGAACAATTGGGATCATTACCCGGCCGAGCTGGTGGCCGTGACTCCCCTCGAATCGCGGACCCTCGACTGTCGGGCCGGTCGGGTCTGCAGCGCCCCGGCGCTCGGGTTTGCCCCGCTGGTCCGCCCCTTGGAAGACCAGGTGGCTCGGCTCGAGGCGATCTACCCCAACCTGGAGAGTGCGCTACCCGTCTTGGTTCGGATCGCCATAGACGACATGGTCCGGATCGCCGCCGGGGAGTCGGCCTGGTTGGTGGACGCCGAAGCTGCGGCGACCAACCGCCTCCTCGTTGAATTCCGAGAAGAGGTCATCACCTTTGACGACCTCCAGAAGGCTCAGGCCCTCCTCGACGACAATCCGCCGCTGGTGCGCTTCGGTCCGACCTCGGTCGAGCTGGAAGGGTCAAAGGAAGCGGTCGCCATGGTGGTGTCGGCCTTCTTGTCCGAGAACATGACTTTCGATGCTGACGAAACCGACAGGCTCCGCCTAGAGGCGCGCGAAGAGGTCCTACCCATCCAGGTGGTGTACCTCCCGGGTCAGACCATCGTTGAAGAGGGCGCTCCACTCGAGGAAAAGCACATCGCTGCCATCGACCAGCTCAACCGGATCTCGGACCTGGATGCTCGACGGTTGTCGCTGCTTTCACTGGTGACGGTGCTGGTGGCGGTGCTCTCGTTTTACATCGCCCGGTTCCGTCCCAACACCTGGAACCGGACCCGCCACCTGGCTCTCCTGTTCCTGTTGGTGGTCCTGGGGGCGGCTTCGGTGCGGTTGGCGATTGCCTTCCAAGAGACCGCCGGTTGGTACCTTTTGCCGGCGGTTGCTCTCGGCTTCCTGGCCGCCATCCTCTTCGACAGCCGGGTTGGTGCGCTGATGGCCGTGACCATGGCGATTCTGGTCGCGGCCGGTGGAGGGGATGCCGGCGCATCGGTGTACGCGATGCTCGCCACCATGGCCCCTATCGGGTTCGTTTCCTCGATCTCGACGAGGCGGGCGACCCGTTTGGCGGTGGTCGCCTCCTCGGCTGTGGCGGCAGCGATCGCCGCCGCTACCTCGTGGTTCTTCCACTCCGGCGCCAGCCCGTCCATTCAGCAGATTGGGAGCGATGTCGGTTGGGCGGCAGGCACGTCGCTGGTGGGGGCGCTGTTCGCCGTGGCCGCCCTGTCGTTCCTCGAGGGAGCTTTCGACGTCACCACGAACCTGCGGCTGTTGGACGTGACCGACCGCAACCACGAGGCCCTCCAGCTTCTCCAGGACAAGGCGTTCGGGAGCTTTAACCATTCCCTCATGGTGGGGACCCTTGCCGATGCCGCCGCCCGCGCCGTCGGCGCCAATAACCTGTTGGCACGAGCGGCCGCCTACTACCACGACCTCGGCAAGATCGAAGAGGCGGTGTTTTTCATCGAGAACCAGTTCGGCATGTCCAATCCTCACGATGAGCTGCCTCCCGAGCAGTCAGTTGAGGTCATTCGCAGGCATGTGACCCGGGGGGTGGAAATGGCCCGGCGTTTTCGGATTCCCGCCGACGTGGCCGAAGGCATTCTCACCCATCACGGCGACTCGGTGATGCGCTACTTCTACGAGAGGGCCCGTCAACGCTACGGCGACGACGTCGACATGAACGACTACCGCCACCGGGGTCGCCGGCCCCGCACCAAGGAGATGGCGATCGTGATGATGTGCGACTCGGTCGAGAGCGCCTCGCGGGGCGAGTTCCAGATCGACGACCCGACCCCGGAAAAGATCGCCGCCCTAGTCGACCGCGTCATCGCCGAGAAGGTCAACGATGGCCAGCTTTCCGAGTCTGAGCTGACCCTGGGAGATCTGTCCAAAGTGAGACGGGCACTGGTCGAGTCGCTGATCGGGCATTACCACCAGCGCATTCCCTATCCGAATTTTCCCGGTGTTGCCAACCGCCCATTGCCGAAACTGCCGGAGCCAGGTCGAGACTGACGTGAACGTCTTTGTGGCCAACGAACAGGCCGTGCCGCTCGACGCCGCCGCCCTTCGGTCGATCGGCGAGGCGGTGTTGCGTGCGGAGGGATACCCCGAGGAGAGCGAGGTGAGCATCCTCTTGGTGGAGGAGGCCCAAATCGCCGATCTCAATGCTCGTTTTCTCGACAAGCCTCAGCCCACCGATGTGCTGGCTTTCCCGATCGAGCACTTGACGCCCGGCGATGCACCCAAGCCGCTCGTGAATGGCCCGCCGGTGGTGCTCGGCGACGTCGTGATCGCTCCGGACTATGTGCGCCGCCAAGCAGAGTCACTGCTGGTGCCCTTCGCTGACGAGATGGGTCTCATGGTGGTACACGGGTTGCTCCATCTACTCGGTTACGACCATGGCGAGGACGGCGCCGCCGAGACGATGGAGCAGAGGGAGCGGAGCCTGTTGGCCGCCGCCGGACTCAAACGCCGCCGATGAACATCTTTGGCCTGGTCTTGGCGCTGGTGGTGTTGGGTCTGGCTGCCCTGGTGCGGGCGGCCGGCGGTTCGGCGTTGCGAACGGTACGCGCCGATGCCCTGCGGCTGGCCGCCGAAGGTAGGAAGGGGGCCGCCTCGATGGCCCAGGTCCTAGAACGCCCCGAGCGTATTCAGCCGGCGGTCGGAGCGGTCCATTCGGCCTTACTCGTCGCCGCCGCCCTGCCGGCGGCCTGGGCAACGACGGTGAGCGCCGTCGGCGGCGAGCTGGCATTGGACCTGGTGCTGCTCGGTTTGGCGGTGTGGGTTTTGGGCGACCTCCTTCCCCGGGTGGTCGGGGGCCGTTACCCTGGGAGCATCGCCTATCGGCTCGCTCCTCTTCTGGCGACCGTGGTGCGGGTGGGAGCGACCGCCACCGATGTCTCCTTCGAACCGGAGCAGGGTGGCGAGCCTGGCGAGGAGGAATCCGAGCACGAGGAGGAGACCGAGATGATCTCTTCGGTGCTCGAGTTCACCGACACTGTGGTTCGCGAAGTGATGGTGCCGAGGACCGACATGGTCACCATCGCGGCGGATGCTTCTCCCGACGAGCTTCTAGCTGCCATCGTCGAGCACGGCTTCACCCGGTTGCCGGTGATCGGTGAGGACGTCGACGACGTGGTCGGGGTGGTAATCGCCAAGGACTTGCTGCCCTACCTGCGGCGTGGTTCGAGCCCTCCCCGGGTGAGGGAGGTAATGAGGCCGATCGATTTCGTGCCGGAGACGAAGAAGGTGGCCGAGCTGCTGAGGCAGATGCAACGCTCCAAGACCCACCTCGCAGTGGTGGTGGACGAGTTCGGGGGTACCGCCGGTTTGGTGACCATCGAGGACCTGCTCGAGGAGCTGGTGGGCGAGATCGTCGACGAGTACGACGAGCACGACGTCCTGGTCAGCGAGCTAGGCGCCAACGCTTGGCGGGTCGATGGTCGGCTGCCGGTCACCGATCTGGCCGAGGCGGTAGGGGTGGCCTTGCCGGACGACGAATGGGACACCGTCGGTGGTCTCGTGCTGGGTCTGGCCGGAAGGCTCCCAGAAGAGGCGGAGACGTTCACCTTTGGGCCTCTTGAATTCTCGGCGTCTCAGGTGCAAGGCCGGCGCGTTGCCGAAGTGGTCGTCCGCCGGCGTTGGGACGTCGAAGTCTCCGCCGAGCGAGGCGGCGAGTGAAGTCGGGCCTGGTGGCGGTGGTAGGCCGCCCCAACGCGGGCAAATCGACTCTGGTGAACGTCTTGGTGGGCGAGAAGGTTTCGATCGTTTCGTCCCGACCGCAGACCACCCGGGGATTGGTGCGCGGGGTGGTGACCCACGCGGGTCCCGATCGGGAACCCGACTGGCAGATGATCCTCATTGACACCCCGGGACTGCACAAACCCAGCACCGAGTTGGGTCGACGGCTCAATCAAGCCGCCCGCGCCTCTTTGTCGGAATGCGACGCCGCCCTGTTCGTGATCGACGTCACCAAAGTTATCGGGGCCGGCGACCAGCACATCGCTTCTCTGCTGGCCGAAGCAGGGGTTGTCACCATCGTAACGCTGGCAAAGCTCGACCTGGCCGGTCCGGAACTGGTCGCTCCGCAATTGAGCCGGGCGGCCGCTTGGGGGTTCACATCGTATGTCCCGGTCAGCTCGGTCACTGGGGCCGGCATCGACGCGCTGATCGAAGAGACCGTCTCACTTCTACCGGAGGGCCCGCTCTATTTCCCGAGCGAGGCGCGCAGCGATCAGCCCGAGCAGGTCCTGCTTGCCGAGATCGTGCGGGAAAAATTCTTGGACCGGCTCAGCGATGAGCTGCCCCACTCTCTGGCGGTGCGAGTGACCGAGTGGGAAGAGCGCCAGGACGGGTTGCTGTGGGTCGCCGCCGATTTGGTGGTAGAGCGGCCCTCACAGAAGGGGATCATCATTGGCAAGGGGGGGGGACTGATCAAGCTAGCCGGCACCGAGGCGCGCCTCGATTTGGAGAAGTTGTTCGGCCGCCGCATCCATCTGGATCTTCATGTTCGGGTCGAACCGGACTGGCAGACCCGCCCCCAACTCCTCGACCGTCTCGGTTTCTAGGCCTGCTCGACCAGTAGATTGCCCGGGGTGAGCAAGGCGGTATCCGCAGATCCCAAACGAGTGGTCGAGCACAGTCGCGCCGGGCGGTTGGCGGCAGCAGCTCTCGAGTTCGCCCGTTTCGCCAATCCTCATCTCGATCCCGAGCCGTATCTTGCCCGACTGCAATCGATGGCCGAGCGAGTCAACGGCTCGACGCATCTCTCGTTGCGGCGGGTCATCTCCATCTCCGAGGGTCTCGGGGGCAACGTCGACGACTACCACCACCCGCACAACTCTCTCCTGGACCGGGTCATGGACACCCGGCGCGGTCTCCCGATCTCGCTGAGCGTCGTTTGGATCGAGGTCGGCCGGCGGGCGGGGCTCGACGTCCAACCGGTCCCCTTGCCGGGTCACTTCCTCGTCTACGCGGCCGGTCAATTGTGCGACCCCTTCCACGGTGGGGAGGCGATCGGCTTCGACGAGGCTGCCGGCCTGGTCGCCCAAGCCCTGGGGGGCCCGCCCCGGCTCGACCGGCGTTGGCTCGACCCGGTGCCCGATCAGCACATCATCGCTCGCATGCTGACGAACCTCGACGAAGCGTATGCCGGCCGCGGTGAGGACCATGGCTGGGTGGCCGATTGCCTCCACGCCGTTGAGGTCGGCCAAGGTTGAATCCGTGGTCCTATGCGTGGGGCCGGTTCCGGCGAACCGGAGGGCGAACACGCTCAGTACGAACCGATCGACGTGGCCATCTCGGTGTCCTTCTCTGTGATCCCTCCCGCCGAATGGGTGGATAGGCGGAGCACGACCCGGTTCCAACGGAGGTCGATGTCGGGATGATGGTTCGCCTTCTCGGCGGCCGCTCCTACTCGTACCACGAAACCAAGGGCGGACCCGAAGTCGGGGAAGGTGAATACCCGCACCAACTCTCCACCCACCACCGTCCACTCCGGGTGCCGGGCCAGGAAGTCGTTGAGCGCATGATCACCCAACAAGGCCACCGACCGAGTCTACGCTCGAATCAATGCGCCTGGTCAACGAACAGGGGATAGTGCTCCGCAGCTACCCGTTCGGGGAAGCTGACCGGGTGGTCGTGCTGCTCAGCCCCCAGCGCGGCAAGATCCGGGCAGTGGCGAAAGGAATCCGGAAGGGAAAGAGCCGGTTTGGAGGCCGGCTCGAGCCCTTCACCCACGTCGATGTGGTCCTCTACGAGGGACGGGAGCTATATACCGTAACCCAGGCCGCCGTCATCGAAAGCTTTCCCCATATCCGAGACGACCTGGATCGCGTGATCGCCGCGGCCACCATGGTGGAGGTGGTCGATGCTGTCTCCCAGGAGCGGGAGTCCTCGGTCAGGTTGTTCCTGCTCCTTCGCAAGGGTCTGGCCGCTTTGGAGGCCGGGGTGATCGGCTCGGAGCTGGTGGCCTCTTATCTGCTCAAACTCGCCGAGGCGGTGGGGCTGGCGCCCGCCTTGGTGGCCTGCGCGGCCTGTGGACGCCGCGATGGCCTCGAGCGATTCTCCTTCGCGGCGGGAGGTGTGCTGTGCCCCGATTGCTCGTCGGTCGGTGCCGTGAAGATGCGGGCCGGTCTGATCGCCTATCTGGCTGTGCTGGCGGCGTCCGATTTCGGACATCTGCCCACCTCGGATCTGGCCGGCGAGGCGATGGGGGTCACCCGTCGTTTCGTCGAGCATCACCTCGACCGCCGACTCCAGAGCCTGGCCGCTTTGGATGGCTGACCTCGACCTCAGGGCTCTCGATCCAGCACGGATTCCAACCCACGTCGGGCTGATCCTCGACGGCAACGGCCGCTGGGCCACCGCCCGGGGTCTGCCTCGAACCGCCGGGCATCTGGCCGGGGAGAAGGCACTCTTCGACACCGTGGAGGGTGCGTTGGCGATCGGGATCCGCTGGCTGACCGTGTTCACCTTCTCAACCGAGAACTGGAACCGGTCGGAGGACGAGGTCGAGTTCTTGATGTGGTTCAACGAGGACCTCTTGCTCCGCCGTCGCGACGATCTTCACCGCGATGGAGTCAGGATGCGCTTTGCCGGCGACCTGGCCGACCCCCGGGTCCCCGCCCGCAACCGCCAGCACATGAGAGACGCCGAGGCCATTACCGCCACCAATGACCGGCTCGACCTGGTTTTTGCATTCAATTATGGCGGCCGCAACGAGATCGTCACCGCCGCCCGCCAGGCTGCCGCCGAGGCGGCCGAGGGCCTCCTCGACCCGAACGAATTGGACGAGGCCCGGTTCGCCCGATATCTGTTCGTGCCCGAGATGCCCGACCTCGACCTGGTTATCCGCTCCTCCGGCGAACATCGAATCTCCAATTTTCTCCTCTGGCAAGCCGCCTACGCCGAGCTGATCTTCCCGCCCGTGCTCTGGCCGGATTTCACACCCGAGCATCTGCTCGACTGCGTGCTCGAATTCCAGCGCCGCCGCCGGCGATTCGGGGCGGAGGCCGACCGCCCGTCCAGCTAGAGCGGACCACGCCCTGGGTACCATCTGCTCTGCTCCCATGACTGTCTCTTTGGAAACCATTGCCAACCTGGCGAAGCGGCGCGGCTTTGCCTACCCATCCTCCGAGATCTACGGAGGCCTGCGGTCGGCGTATGACTACGGGCCTCTCGGGGTGGAGTTGCTCCGCAACGTCAAGGCGGAGTGGTGGCGAGCCGTGGTGCAACTCCGCGACGACGTCGTTGGCATCGACTCCGCCATCCTCCAGGCCCGCCAGGTCTGGCAGGCGTCCGGTCATGAGGCTGCCTTCACCGACCCGCTGGTCGAGTGCTCCAACTGTCACACCCGCTGGCGGCTCGACCAACTCGAGGATCCCGAACAGTGTCCGAACTGCGGAATGCGCAACACCTTCTCGGAGCCCCGCCTGTTCAACCTGATGTTCAAGACCTTCATGGGACCGGTAGAGGACGAGGCCGGCTTGGTCTATCTGCGTCCCGAGACCGCCCAGGGGATCTTCATCAACTACGAGAACGTTCGGCGCTCCAACCGGCTCAAGCTCCCCTTCGGGATTGCCCAGGTCGGCAAGTCATTTCGAAACGAGATAACCCCCGGGCAGTTCGTCTTCCGTACCCGGGAGTTCGAGCAGATGGAGATGGAGTTCTTCTGCCGGCCCGCGGAAAGCGGCGCCTGGTTCAACTACTGGGTAGAACAACGCTTCGACTGGTACGTAGGCCTGGGGATGAATCCCGAACATCTGCGCGTCCGGCCGCACACCGAAGACGAGCTGTCCCACTATTCGGCCGGAACCGTCGACGTTGATTATCAGTTTCCATGGGGGTGGGACGAGTTGGAGGGGATTGCCAACCGCACGGACTTCGACCTACGCGCCCACACCGAGCACTCGGGCGTCGATCTCCGCTACTTCGACGAAGATACCGGCGAGCGGTTCTTTCCCCACGTCATCGAACCAGCCGCCGGGGCCACCCGCACCACCTTTGCCTTCATGATCGATGCCTACCGCGAGGAAGAGGTGAGAGGTGAGACTAGAACGGTGCTGGCTTTCCATCCCCGGCTCGCTCCTTACAAGGCAGCTGTCCTTCCTCTGTCGAAGAAACCGGAATTGATCGAGCCGGCCGAGAGAATCGCAGCCGACCTGCGTCGGAGTCTCATGGTGGAGTTGGACGTCACCCAATCGATTGGACGCCGATACCGGCGCCAGGACGAGATCGGCACACCGTTCTGTGTAACCGTCGACTTCGACTCCCTGGAAGACCACGCCGTAACCATCCGCCACCGCGATTCCATGCTGCAAGACCGGGTGGCCATGGACAAGGTCGGGTCGTATCTGCGGGACCGGCTCGATCCTTAACGGCTGGTCCCATCAATCGGGAATCGGCGGGGCCGCGCCGGCCGCGAACCGGAGGTCTCACCCCGGCGTAGTGGGTCGAGACGCTTTTCCATTGCACGGAGGTTGAGCATGAAGAGACTGATGGTGGGCGGCCTCCTGGCCGGATTGGTGCTGGTGGGCGGGGGCGCCGCCTACGTTTGGTTCTCCGGTGGCTCAGGCGAGCCATCCACACCGCTGACCGCCCCTCCGGTCAGCACGACGGCAATCGCTCCGACCCCCTCGGGCTCGGATCTCGCAACCTCCACCACGTCAGCAGGGGCGGGTCCGGTGACGTTCGAGATCGTTCCAGTCGAGAGCCGCGTCACGTTCGAGATCGGCGAGGTGCTGCGCGGTAAGCCCCAGCAAGTAGTGGGCACGACCGATCAGGTGGCCGGTCAGGTCGTCATCGACATGGCGGACGTCGGCAAGAGCGAACTTGGCACCATCGTCGTGAACGCTCGCACCCTGACCACCGCCAACAGCTTCCGGGACCGAGCGATCCGCGGTCCGATCCTCGGCTCCGCCGATGACGAGTTCGAGTTCATCGAGTTCGTGCCCACAAGTCTCGAGGGCCTGACCGGTTCGATAGCGATAGGGACGACTCTCGCTTTCCAGGTCGGCGGCGAGCTCACCATCAAGAGTGTCACCAAATCCGTGACGTTCACCGTGGAGGTTTCACTGGTGGCACCCGACCGTCTGGAGGGATCGGCTACTGCCAACGTCCTGCGGTCCGACTTCGGCCTCCAGATACCCTCGGCGCCCGGCGTCGCCGGCGTCACCGACGAGGTCTCGCTGACTCTCGACTTCGCCGCCCGACCCATCTAGTGCACCGCCTGGGAAACGATCGTGGGGTCTCGCCGAGCCCACGGCGTTCCCCTCACGCTATTTCCCAGACAGAGCACTAGGCGCTTAGGGTTACCGGCCTTCCCAACTGCCCGGCCGAGGGCGCGGATTTCCGCCGATCCCCGAGTCGGTGCCCCGCCGTACACTTCTGGGCGTGGCCTACGACCGCCAAGACATCGACAAGGTGCGCGCCAGCGTCAACCTGTTGGACCTGGTGGGAGCCGTCACCACCGTTAAGAAACAGGGTCGGTCCTTCAAGGCCGTCTGCCCCTTTCATCAGGAGAAGACTGCTTCTCTCTCACTCGACCCGGCCCGCGGGCTCTACCACTGCTTCGGCTGCCAGGCGGAGGGGGACGTATTTTCGTGGGTGCGCCAAACCCAAGGTTTGGACTTCACCGAGGCGGTCGAATACCTGGCTCGACTGACGGGGATAACGCTTCGGGTCGACAAGGATGCCGCTCGGCGGCGAGGTGAGCGGGAGAACCTGGTGGAGGCGGTGGAGGCGGCCGTGGCCTTCTACCACCAGCGGCTCAAACTCGGCCCCGACGGCGGGGATGCCCGCAGTTACCTGCGGGGCCGCGGTTACGACGCTTCGGTCGTCGACCGCTACCAGATCGGCTACGCCCCTCGCGTCGATAGCTGGGACGCGCTGGTCGCGCACCTGCGTTCGGCCGGAGTCAAAGAGAAGACCATGCTCGACGCCGGGCTGGCTTCTCGAGGCCGAACCGGGCGGCTACGGGACACCTTCTATGGCCGGATCGTCTTCCCGATCTACGACCTGCGCGGCGACCCGGTCGGCTTTGGAGGGAGGAAACTGGACGGAGAGGGACCCAAGTATCTCAACTCTCCCGAGAGCCGCCTCTACCAGAAGGCCAAGCTTCTCTACGGTCTCAACTGGGCCAAGGGTTCGATCTCTCGCAGCAGCCGCGCCATCATCGTGGAGGGATACACCGACGTCATCGCCATGCATCGGGCTGGCTTCGATGAGGCGGTGGCCACCTGCGGGACCGCCCTCGGCGAGGACCACTTCGACTTGCTCCGGCGGTTCGCCGAACAGGTAGTACTCGCCTTCGATGCCGACCAAGCGGGGGCCGGAGCGGCCCTGCGAGGAGACGAGTTGGAGACACCGGTACGGCTCGACCTTGACCTCCGGGTCGCCATCATGCCGGAGGGAAAGGACCCAGCCGACCTAGTCGCAGCCGGTGACGAAGAGGTTGTCCGGCAGGCGGTGGAGCAATCGGAGCCGCTCTTGCGCTTCCGCCTCGATCGGGAGCTGTTGCGCTACAACTTGGACGAACCGGAGGCACGCGCCAAGGCGCTCCACAGGACCACCGCCCTGGTGGCGCGGGTGAGCGATGAACTGACTCGGCATGAGTATGCCCGCCACCTTGCCAGGAAGACCGGGGTGGAGTTCGCCGTTGTCTCCGCCGCCGTCGAGAAGGCGGTCAAACCGGCGGCCCGGACGGTCGCAGCAGTGAAGGACAAGACGGCCGGGTCGCGGTTGTTCGAACGCGAGCTCTTGCGGGTGGTGATCGCCAACCCGGTCGAGTTGCCCGAGGACGTCGGCCCAGCTTTGTTCGCCGAAGTCGACTACCGCCGGGCGATGGAGATCCTCCTTCCCGTCTTCCAGGCCACCGCCCCCGGCGAGCCGCTGCCACTCGGTTCGCTCGATGACGAAGAGATCGGTCCGGTCGTTCGCCGGTTGGCCATGGAGGAACGAGACCTTCCCGACGCCGTCGAGGTGTACAACCGGGTGCGTCAGGTGCGCATCGAGGAACAGATCAAAGAACTCGACACGTTGGTCCTTCGTCTCGACCCCGCCGGCGAGGAGTATTCCCTTACCTTGCGGCGGTTGATAGCGTTACAGCAGGACCGCCGCCGCTTAGGAGTCGAACGATGAACAACCTGACCAAGGTCATCGACGGCCTGGCCCACCGAGGGCACCAACGAGGCTTTCTGACGATGGCCGAGGTGCAACAGGAGTTGGAGGACGCCGCCGCTCCCGAGGAGGCTTTCGACGGCGCTTACGAGGCATTGCGGACCAGAGGGGTTCGGATTTCCGAGGACGGGCCCGATTACGCATCCGACCTCTCCGACGATGACTTTGTTGCCGTTTCGGATCCGGTCCGCATGTACCTCCAGGAGATCGGCCGCTTTCGACTGCTGACCTCCCAGCAGGAGGTGGAGCTGGCGATGCGTCTCGAGGCTGGGCGGCGGGCCTCGGCCCGCATCAAGGAGGATTCGAACCTTGGTGACGAGGACCGGGCCATCCTGGAGAGGACCGTGACCGACGGGACCGCCGCTCAGCGGCGGCTGGCGGAGGCGAACCTCCGGTTGGTGGTCTCCATCGCCAAGAAATACGTGGGCAGGGGAATGGCCATGCTCGACCTGATCCAGGAAGGCAACCTCGGATTGATTCGGGCAGTTGAGAAATTCGATTACCGGCGAGGGTTCAAGTTCTCCACCTACGCCACCTGGTGGATCCGGCAGGCGATAACGCGGGCGATCGCGGACCAGGCCCGCACGATCCGGGTTCCCGTACATATGGCCGAGACCATCAACCGGCTGACCACGACGGCGCGCAACCTGCTCCAAGAGCTCGGTAGGGAACCGACGATCGCGGAGATCGCCCGCGAGCTCGAGATGGAGCCGGACCGGGTCACCGAACTTCGCCAGATCGCCCAGGACACCGTTTCCCTGGAGACGCCGGTGGGGGAGGAGGAAGACTCGACGCTGGGGGACTTCGTCGAAGACACCGACGCCGACGTCCCGGTCGAGGAGGCCAGCTTCCGGCTCCTCCAGGGGTACCTAAGTCACGCGCTGGAGGAGCTCTCGGAGCGGGAGCGTCAGGTGGTCGTGATGAGATTCGGGCTCGCCGACGGGAGGGTGCGGACCTTGGAGGAGGTTGGCGAGCATTTCAGGGTGACCAGGGAACGGGTACGCCAGCTCGAGACCAAGGCCCTCGCCAAACTCCGTCACCCGGCCCGGTCGAAGAAGCTGGAGGGTTTCCTCGAGGAGGGTTGATGCCCTCGCGGTGGCGCTGGCGCTCTTCGTGGGGGGGGGATGCTCGGCTTTTGGCGCGCCAACTCCGACCTCTGGGTCGTCTTTGGCGCGCCAGAACGGGTTGGGGGAGCCGCTGACCACGATCACGCCGAACCCGGCAACTACCCCCACCGTGGCCACCACGACCACCAACCCCACCGTGGCCACCACGACCACCGTGGCCACCAAGACCACCGTGGCCACCACGACCACCAACGCGTACGCCCAGCCCGATTGGCTCGGGACCGTGGTGCTGCCGCTGCGGTCGGACGGGTTTGGCGAGGTTCGCCCCACGCCGCGAGAGTTGATCGACCGGCGCTTTCAGGCTCCCGATCTGCTGCTGCGTCCGGTCGGGGAGCAGTTCGAATCCACCATCGGCCCCATTCCCGACGAGGTGCTGGCCCGCTCCAGTTGGACTGCCGGCTGTCCGGTCAGGGTCGGCGACCTCGCGTACGTAACGGTGTCGTTCTGGGGCTTCGACGGCGAGCCACACACCGGGGAACTGATCGTCAGCGCCGCTCACGCCGAGGGCGTGGTGGGGGCCTTTGCCAACCTTCACGCCGGTCGCTTCCCAATCGAAGAGATGCGAGTCATCACTGTCGCCGAGGCCGATCCCGACACTCCGCCCACCGGCGATAGCAACGTCACCGGGATCTTCGAGTGCCGGCCGGTGACGGGCGGAACCGGATGGTCGATGCACGCCTACGGCCTGGCCGTGGACGTCAACCCGTTTCACAACCCATATCTCAAACGGGACCTAGTGCTGCCGGAGTTGGCGTCGGCATATACCGACCGAGCCGACCATCGGCCCGGGATGATCGAACCGGGAGACCTGGTCACTAAGGCCTTCGCCGAGATCGGTTGGAGCTGGGGAGGGGAATGGCGCACGCTCAAAGACTGGATGCACTTCTCCGTCAACGGCAAATGATCCGAACTCGCAAACCGTAGGCGGTCCCCCCCCCCTCTCTCTCTTCTTTCCCTGTTTTGGCGCGTCAGAAGGGGGGGTTACGGGTCAGCCGGATCGGGCGGCTTTGCGAAGGCTGCGGCTGCCCACGGTCAACCCCTCGGCGATCGCCGACCGACCGAGGTCGACGAGTGCGGTGGCTTGATCGGCAACTTGTCTGAGGCTGGATGGGTCGAAGCCTTGGATGTTGCGCGGCGTATCTGCTCATAACGCTTGCGACCCGCCTTGGTGCCGAGAACGTAGCCGGCGGCCAGACCCACGACCATTCCCGCTCGGAATTTCATGGTCGGAACCGTATCACCTGCCGCCTGCCCCGGCCGGGTGGCGTGGTCGTCGCCGCCTCGTGTCCGGCGGGGGCGCGGTAGGTTCGGGCGGGTCGGGCAGAACCGGCAGTTCGGTCTGGCTGGCCAAGCCTCGCCGGATGATTGCTCGCAGCTCCGCATCGATCGCGGGGTCGGTCTCCGGGCCGCGGTAGGCGGCCAACCGGCGATCGACCTCGGCCGTGGCCCGCTGAGAGGAGTCCTTAGACCCCTTCCGAATCCATGCCTCGCGGTTGTCGCGGTCGACGACGGGCCCGGTCAGGTACAGCTCTTCCGGCCAGTGCCTGGTGGTGTGGTCTGCCGTGATCAGATGCCCCTCTAGGAGGAGGTGGCGGACCAAGTCGGTCACCGGCAGGTCGGAGGTCGGGGTGATGCCCCTGACGAAGTGGAGGGCCTGCCCGCACATCTCGTCGTCGAAGACCAGCTTGGGGAGGCTGAAGACGAGCAGGTAGTCGAGCATGCCGGGACCAGACACCGAGTTGACCCCGGCCAGAGCGGCCAGCAGGGCGCTCCCGAAGGTCTCGGCGCCAGCTTGGGCGTCGAGGATCTTGGCGTCCGACAGGGCCATATATGCCTGGGTGGGGAGGCCAAGGGCCTTTCCGATTTGTACGTAGGCGACGTCGAGATGAAGCGCTTCGATCGCCGCCATCGGTGAGCTGGCCGCCTTCATGTGGAAGGCGGCCGGAGCGCCCCCGAACAGAACCGGCGCTCCCGGCCGAACGAGCTGTGCCATGGTGACTCCAGCCAGCACGTCGACGGTGTGGAAGACGGCCGCCCCGACCAGAGTGACCGGAGCGATGAGGCCCATGAGCGTGACGGGAACGATCTCCACAGGGATGCCGGCCTCCACGCAGTCGAGGAGGTTCTGACAGGAGTCCTCGCCGTAGCGAAAGTTGCCGGTGGCGGTGACCGTGAAGATCGACATCGGTCGGGCGATCAAGTCGGCCCGGTCTCGGCGGAACAGCTCCATCATCTCGGCCATGCGCGGGACCCCGTGTTCGGTGAAGGCCCCCGACACCACCGGCTTCTCCGAGTTGGCCAGGCACATATAGAGCCGCCAAGCGTCGGAGACGTTCGCTTCGATGTCATTCGTCGAAAACGCCGTGGCCAGGTAAGCGATGTTGGGGAGGCCGTCCGCCAACCGCACGTATTCGACGAAGTCGGCAGACGTGGCTTCCCGGGTTTCGCCGCTGCGATGGTCGGTGACCTTCAGACCGCTCGAACCGGGAACGAAATGTACCCGGTCACCTTCGATTTCGGCATGGGGCCGGCCAGCCCGGTCGTAGAGGGTGAACGATGACGGAGCCGCGGCGATCGCGCTCTCGACCACGTCCGGTGGGAAGAGGAGCCGGTCGCCCTGGGGCCGGAGCCCGCGCTCGAGCAGGAGGCTGCGCAGCTTGGCCCCCCGGATCTCCATCCCCACCTGGGCGAGCACCCGCTTGGCTTCTTCGACGATGTCGGCGATCAGACCGTCACTGAGCACCCTGAGGATCGGACGCAACGCAACCTCCTCCCGGTCTGACCCCTGGCAACGCTAGCGGCGTAGGGCAACGGGCCCCCGCCCAGAGAATTGGTTCGTTCTTGTGACGGTTCGCCCACCGCCGACGTGGTCAACCGTCACGAGAAGGGCGTAGGGCTCTCCGAGCGCCGGGCTGTTCCTACCACCCTTCCGGCGATGGTGCCGGCGCCGGTGATCGCCATGGCGATCCAGTTAAGACCGTCCTCGTTGCCGATACCGAAGTACGCCAGTAGGCCGAGACCTGCACATATGCCGGCCACCCCCAGCGCGCCCCGCCAAGCAGGTGGGGGGGGGACCCCCGCCCGGGGTCGCTCGAAGCGGGAGAATATCGCCAGCAACGGCAACGTCAGCACCGCCATGGCCACGATCCAAAGTGGGCGGGTGAGCCACCAGGTTGGACTTCCCGCCGCCACCCGTAGCCCCAGTCCCCCCGCCGCCATCAGCAACCCGATCGCAGCGACCATGGCAGTGAGATGCCACAGATAGAGAGTCATGATCTGGGTGTTGATGAGAACGGTGGCGGCCCAAACTCGCCGACGATCGAGCAACCGTCGCATGACCGGTTCGGCCGCCAGGATCAATCCGGTCTGGAACATGCCCAAGCCGAGGAGGGTGATCTTCGGAGGCAACGTATTGCTGATCTCCTCGCCCGGCACTCCCACCATGCTCACCGGGTAGTCGAGCGCCTGCACGAGGAACAAGAGAACGGCCAGCCCGACGCCGCCCAAAAGCAAACGGCGCCTCGTCCCGCTGAGACCACCTTGGTGCCAGGCGATCCCTAGCTGGTGGACGGCCGCCCAGACGAAGAGGTAATTGGTCCAACCGAGCGCCGGCTGGTCGGCCAGAAAGAAGGCGACGTCGGCGAGGACGGCGCCGGCGGCCAGAGTGGCAAATGACCACCAGCCAAGCCGACGCCAGCCGGCGAGGGCCAGCGGGGCCAGCGCCGCCACTCCGACGTAGACGGCTAGGAACCAGACCGGCACGAGGGCCGTCTGCGAACCTACTTTGAGCAGGGCCGGGTCGAGTCCGAGGGCCAGGGCGACAACGGCAATGACGGCCCAGGTGGCCAGCACCGGTAGGACGGGCAGGGCCAGCCGGCGCAGACGTCCGTGAAGCCACTCCCCGTAAGGCTCTCCCTTGGAGATGGCCGCCTCCCACGAGGCCGCGTTGGCGTAACCGCCGACCATGAAGAAGACGGGCATGACCTGGAGCACCCAGGTAAGCCATTGCGACCACGGCAACACGACCAAAACGTGGCCGGCCTGGAGCGAGCCGTCCGCCTGCAATTCAGGGGCCGCCATCAGCCAATGGCCGAGTACGACGACCAGGATCGACACGGCCCGCCAGAAATCGACGGTCCGGTTGCGACGGCTAGGGGTCCGTTCGGCCACCTCGCCGGCCCGGCGCCAGGCGTTCGACATCAGAGTCACCCGCACAGCTTGCCAGGTCGGCGTGCAGCCACCAGATATTGGGAATCTCTCCGGGAGCCGTACTGTTTGCCATCGATGGGCTGCGAGTCAGGAAGGTGGCGATGATGAGCGCAGGTACGAGCGATATCCGCGAACAGGTTCGACGCCGATACGCCGCCACGGCGGTCTCGGTGGGTGAGGCGTGTTGTGGCCCGGTGGAGTCCTGTGGGCCCGACCTGACCGGCGGCCTCTATTCAACAAACGAGACCGCGACGCTGCCGAAGACGGCGGTCGAGGCGAGTCTTGGTTGCGGAAACCCCGCCCTGGTGGCGGTGTTGCAGCCGGGTGAGACCGTGCTGGATCTCGGTTCGGGGGCCGGGCTAGACGCGCTGCTGTCGGCGAAGCGAGTCGGCCCGGCCGGAAGGGTCATCGGGTTGGACATGACCGACGAGATGCTGGCCCTGGCTCGCCGCAGTTCCGCCGAGGCCGGAGCCGGCAATGTCGAGTTCCGCAACGGATTCATCGAAGCGATCCCGCTCGAAGAGGCTTCGGTCGATGCGGTGATCTCCAACTGTGTGATCAACCTCTCCGCCGATAAACCCGCCGTGTTCGCCGAGATGTTTCGAGTGCTGCGCCCGGGTGGACGGATCGCCATCAGTGACATCGTGGCCGGCGATCACCTATCTCCTGCCGACCGCGCCGAACGCGGCGACTGGGTGGGGTGCATTGCTGGGGCACTGTCGGTGACCGAATACCAAAACGGCCTGCGCCAGGCGGGTTTCGTCGACGCCTCCTTGACCCCAACACACACGGTTGCAGATGGTCTCGACTCGATGATCATCAGAGCAGTCAAACCCTGATCCGGCGCATTCGCGCGGCCTACAACACCTTGTTGACCAGGCGTAAACGGATAAGTCCTAGCCAATGGTGAAGGATGTCGGACGACACCACGTATCCCAAGTCGGGCGGCACAATGGGAGAATGGCTACCCAGCGGGCAGGAAACGAGGGTCCCGATCCAGCTTGGGAGGATGTGGCGATCCGGATCCTGGCACGGTGGGACCATCTGAACGCTGACGAGAGCGCCCGCCTGCTCGAACAGGCGAGGGTGTTGGATCGAACTCGGTCCTGGGAAGGGCTGAACGGGCTCAGTGTCAGCGCCTCGATGAGAGCACTGATCGCCTGTCAGGCATGCCTGCTGACGGTCAACATCGGCCTGGTCGTGTTGAGGGACGTGACGAGCATCCTCGTGGGAAGAGGCTCTGTGACCAAGAAGACCCGCCACACTTTGGGTGGCCTAGTCGTCTCGGAGGCCCATGCAGGTGTGATCGGCGAGACCCTGCTGCATGGCCCTCTTCGCCTGTCCTGGGATCAGGTTGAAGCCGACGGCCAAGCCGATTCGGGCACCTCCGTCGTGCTTCACGAATTCGCTCACAAGATCGACATGGCCGATGGGATGACCGACGGAAACCCTCCGATGGTCGGCCGCCGCCGATCCATGGAGTGGGACCGTATCTCGCAGGAGGTCCTGGAGGACTTGCGTTCAGGCGAACCGAGCGCACCTCTGCGCGACTACGCCGCCACCAACCGATCAGAGCTATTCGCTGTCGCCACCGAGGCCTTCTTCCTCCGTCCACTGGAGCTGCGTTCTCGGTTCGACTCCCTCTACCAGGCGATGCTGGTCTTCTATGGCCAAGATCCGGCCTGTCGCCCTCCTCCCCGGGGATCCGAGGAATCCGCGCTCAACCCACGACGGTCGACGTGAACTCGAAGATCTCGCTGCGTCCAAACTGATCGGACACCGTCGTAGCGAAGGTTTGACCGGGAGGGGCGGTCGGGAATTCGACCTTCAGATACCATTCGCCCGATTCGCCAATCACCGTCGAGCCGGAACCGTATTCAGATTCGACGAACACCTTGGAACCGGGCTGACCGACACCGAAGTACTCATCGAAGGGCGGGTCGATGCTGCACTCGCCCCAGGTGAAGTTGGCATCAAATGCCGCCACCTCGGGCTTGGTGGTGGTGGTTTCGGGTGGTGCTGGTTTGTAGACAACGGTCACCGAGGCTTCTCCAACGTTGCCGGCGTCGTCATGGGCGGTAAAACCGACCCGATTCTGCCCTTCTCCGAGGATGAGAGCGATCTGCCAGCTTCCGTCGTCTCGCACATCCGCCTCGTAGGGTCCTGCAAAAACCCGGGCTCCAACATCTGTAGTCCCTTCGAAGGTCGCCTCGTTCAACTCGAATACCTGGCCGTTGACCGGGTGGAGGATTATGAGGGAAGGCGCGGTGGTATCGGCTGGTTCGGAAGTGGGGGGCGTGCCCTCGGTAGTGGGGGGTATCTTCGGTTCAACGGTCGTGGGGACAGTGACAACTGGTCCGGGAGCCGTCGAGGTGACGGTCGAGGTCGGCATCGGGTCCTGGGCTGGCCCGACTGAAGGTAGGGGGTCCAACAGCCAAAAGCCCGCCAGCGCGGCAACCAGGACGCCGGCCGCCGCCCCCCACATCGGGTATTGGCTGCCGGGCCGGAATCGGCGTCCGTCCGGCTGAGCCAGTGTGAGGTTGGCATCTCCGACCAGAGTCCGCAGGTGACGGGCCGCTTCCCTCGCCCGGGTGTCGAGATCGGTGCTCATTCGGCTGCCTCCATGCTCAGCGCAGCGGCAAGTGACTGCCGCCCTCGGAACAGATGGACCTTGGCGGTGGAGGGACTGCAATCGAGGATGTCGGCGATCTCGGCGATTGGTCGATCCTCCAGATAGAAGAGGGCGACGGCCTGCGCCTGCCTTGGGGGGAGGGAACGGACCGCACCCCAGAACTGGGCGTCAGGTGGTTCCAGAGCAGGCAGAGCCTCCTGTCGCTGCAGGGCGAGGCGGGCCAGTGCCCTCGTCTCCGCCGCCCTCCGACGAAAGGCCGAGACCGCCATGTTGGATAGCACCCTTCTGACCCATGCCTCTGGTTTGTCATACTCACCGATCCGGTCCCACCGCTGGTGAGCGGCGAGGAAAGCTTCCTGCGCGAGATCCTCGGCCCCGACCCGGCTTCCGGTCAGGGCATAGGCCAAGGCGACCACCGGCCGGAACTCGCGGCGGTAGAAGTCCTCGAATGTTGGTCGTGGCTCGACGACGGTCCTATCGGCCACAGCCTCATTGCGTCGAGTCATGCGACTCCGAGCTCGCGCTGTCATCGGTTACACGAATCGGCGTTCGCGATGGTTTACCTAAGCCGTTGTAAACCTTTTATCGGGTTGGGACGTGTTAGTGGCAGGCGGAGGGAGGGGATGCAGACCAACTAGCCAGGGAGTTCCAGCATGCGTCGGACGATTGCCTTCCTCACCGGGTTCTCGGTGGTGGCGGTAGCAGCGGTGGCCTTCGGTTTCGTGCGAAACGGCTCGGAGGCAGAAGGCGGATTCGGAGGCGGTGTCGAAGCCGGATCGTCAATTGTGATCGAGCCGGTCGACAAACCGGCCACGTCCTCCGAACCGACCAAGGAGGTCGAAGAGGACGAGGTCGCAGAGACGAAGGTCGAACCGGCCGATGAGAAGCCTCCGGTGACCGAACCGGCCGACCTGACTCCACCCGCCTTGGCGATCCTCCATCCGATCGACGGTCAAGTCTTCTCCACCAAGGAGGTCGTCTTTGAGGGGACCACCGAAGTCGGGGCCAGAGTCTTTGCAGGACCATACGAGGCGGAGGTGCGAGACGATGGAAGCTGGCGGATCGTGCTTCTTCTCTCTCCCGGTCAGAACTTGGCCACCTTCATTGCCAAGGACGGCGCCGGCAACGTCACCGAGGCCCAGGTATCGCCGGTGCTCGAGGTTAAGGAACACGAGGAGGAGCCCAAGGGTGAGTTCAGCGCCCTACAGCAGTACGGCGAGTGCAGCGAGAACCCTCCCTACGACGTGTTCTACGGCACCGCTCGCCCCGGCACCAAGATCACCGTGGTCTCCGAATTCGGAGACGGTGCCACCGAGGTCAACGACGCGGGGCATTGGGAAATCAAAGTGACTTTCCCGGAGTCTCCGTTCGGGCTGACGTTCCTCGTCAAGGTCATCGATTCGGACGGTCACTCCCAGGCCTTCGAGTTCACTCATACCGGGTGACACTCGGTGCCTTCAACGACTGGGCCTGGGGCGGGTGAAACCGCCCAATCGGGCAACTGCGATCTGACCCGGTCAGAGAGGGAGAGTGGTTGCCCTCAGATCCGGGGAGAGACTTGAACACTCAACCGGAAACCCAGGAGCGCCCGGAGGGAAGCTGCTCAGGCACCGCGTCAAGGCTCCGCCCGACGTTCTGAGTCGACCGGCACGGCATTGGCCAGGTGATCGATGATGCCATCTGAAACCGTGACGGTAACTCGTCGACGAACCCCAGACTCGGGCACTACGGATCGGCAAGCCGGTGGCGGCTATCTTCACGCGGGTGATGGGCAGCCCGACATCGAGGTCGGCAACCGTCACGTCGAGAGCAGGCTCATAGCATGGTGCCGGCGGAGGGTCGGAGGATGAAGGCGATCGTCTACGACAGGTACGGACCACCCGAGATGCTCGAGCTTCGGGAGGTCGACAAGCCGGTACCCGGCGAGCGTGACGTCCTCATCAGGGTCGAGGCAGCGTCGGTCAACCGCTCCGACTGGGAAGGCCTGATCGGCAAGCCGCTTTACGCCCGACTGCCAGGGCTGTTGAGACCCAGCCGTCCCATCCTCGGCTCGGATGTGGCGGGGCGGGTCGAAGCTGTGGGGAACGGCGTGGAGTCGTTCCGGCCGGGTGACGAGGTGTTCGGCGACATCCTCTATCACGGCTCGGGCGCATTTGCCGAGTACGTCAGTGTTCCGGAGAGCGCCCCGATCGTCCACAAACCGCCGGGGTTGAGCTTCGAGGAGGCTTCGACTCTTCCTCAGGCGGGGATCATCGCCCTCCAGGGCGTGACGGGGAGAATCCAACGGGGTGACCGCGTGCTGATCAACGGAGCCGGCGGGGGTGCGGGGACCTTGGCGGTGCAGATCGCCAAGGCGGCCGGGGCCGAGGTCACCGGCGTCGACAACACCTTGAAGGCGGAGTTGCTGCGGTCACTCGGAGCCGACCATGTCGTCGACTACACGCGCGAGGACTATACGAGAGCTGACCACCACCACGACCTGGTCCTCGACCTTGCCTGTCATCGGTCGCTTCTCGCCATCCGGCGGGTGTTGAATCCAGGGGGAAGGTACTCGGTGGTGGGGGGTTCAGTGGCCGCTCTGCTCCAGGCGGCCCTCCTGGGACGGCTCTTGTCGACGAACGGCCGGCGCATGGGTGTGTTGGTGGTTCGACCCAACAAGGAGGACCTGATCCGGGTCGGCGATCTGGTGACCGATGGAACGATCAGACCGGTGATCGACCGGACCTATCCGCTGGACCGAGTTCCCGAGGCGCTCCGCCACCTGGGAGATGGCCGGGCACTCGGGAAACTGGTCATCACGGTCGGCGCGTCCGGCAGAGGGTGAAGCCGGGTCAGTCCCCGGCGATCAGCTCGGACGCTTCTGGGCGACGTTACCCGCGCGACGTTTCACTGTCCCTTCGGTGGCTGCCACAACTCGATGCGATTTCCTTCTGGATCCATCACCCAGCCGAAGGAGCCGAACTCGGACGTCTCGACCCGATCATCCACCTGGCAGCCTTCGGCCCGCAACTCATCGAGCACGGCATCCAGGTCGGCGACGCGGAAGTTGACCATGAATGGCGCCGTGCTGGGAGCGAAGTAGGTCGTGTCGCCTTCGAAGATGCTCCACACGGTGCTGCCCACGCCTTCGGGATTCGATGGGCCGTTCCACTGGAAGACGGTTCCACCCCAGTTCTGCACGTTGATCCCAAGGTGGCGCTGGTACCAGGCTCGCAGCGCGGCCGCATCGCGAGCCTTGAAGAAGATGCCTCCGATGCCCTGGACACGGGGCGTCATGGTGCGTCTCCTGACGGTTGTGGGGTTGTTGGTTGACAATAGGTGGCTGGAGTTCTTTGAACACCGGCGTGGTGCATGTCGCTGCCGCCCGGTACCGGCGCTCGGACAGGGCGACCCGGCACCGTCGGAGGGGGTCCCCTGGCCTTGAGCGCGTCCTCGGCGACGTCGTCCACCTTCCAGTAGAAGCCAAAAGCCGCGCTGTGAGGACGGGTGGTGGGCTCCGGGGGAGAGACTTGAACTCTCAACCTACGGATTAACAGATGGCTTGGGGGAGTCAGACGACCAAAACGAATTTCCAGAAACGCAGCCCTATAAACCTTGCTTGTGTGTTGATTCCGTTTGGTTCGCGCTGGTTCCCGTCCTCTGACGGACAAAATACGGATACGAACCGCTACGTCGCGGGGTAGTAGGCGGCCCTGCCACCGCCATCACCAGCAAGCGGATCGTTCCTCTATCCCCACCGCTTTCGTGCCGGGCGGCTTGCTGGTCGCGGGCGCCGGAGTGGGTTTAGGATTATGCCCCCCTGCCGGCTTTGGTGCCTCATTCAGTCAGCGGAGTAGGAATGTGGCGCAGGCGTATCAAGACGGCACGTTGAGAGGCTGCGGTTCCCCGCGCATCTAGCGGCGCTTACTGGCCCAGCGTCACCGGTTGACGCGCAGCTCACCAGAGGAACGAACGATTGTCTGAGCTCCGTGAAAAAGAACGAGTTCGGCCCGCTTCCCAAACCTGGCTCGGGAACCGCTGTCTTTGTAGCGAGGACCTGGGGGTTCGAGGGCGCCAGCAGATCTTGTGTAGGAAAGGACCCGGGTGGAGGGGCAACTCTACTTTGATGGGCATCGCCGGACTCGCGGTGAGCCTGGCTGGCTTTTCGAGCCTTCTCACCTTGTTCCGAGCGCCCAATGCCTGGGATCCTGTGAGCCTCAGGCGAGCCAGAACGATTGTGTGGGTGTCACTGGACGAGGCCTCGGCCACGTTTTGGTGCGGGTACCTTTGTTTTGTTTGACGGGGTCGGCCGACTGGGCGATCCGGGCCGGTACCGCCATGCTTTTGGTTCTTGCCATCGTCAGCACATCAGCAGCAGCCCTCAGAGGCAACCCGAAGCGTGGCCAGAGGGTTATTCGGTCGTCCCTTTCTACGTCATCAGCGCGGTCAGCTTTGCGTTGATGGTGCTGAACCTGGCGCTGGCCAACCTGGGACTGTTACTTCTCCTGCTTGTGGGAACTCGGTCTTCCCGCCAGCATTTTCGCTTCGGTGGTTGAGGAGTTCCGCCCCGGCCCCAGGCTCGATCTGTCGACGGGCGTCGATCGGAAGAACCCGGCAGACCGCTAGCGGGGCATTCTCCGCCGGAGAGATGTAAACCCTCGCTTTTCCCTTGTCCTCATTTTCACAAGTACCACAATGGGTGGTCCACTGACCTAAGGGAGAGGGGAGTACACCGTGTCTCGACACGATCGATTCGGAGGGGTGTCCCGCCGCACCGTGCTTGCAGTCGTCGTGGTGGCTGTAGTCGTCGTATTCGGCGGAGTCGCCCAGGGCGCACAGCCTCAATCGTCGGGTCCACCCGACACCTACGTCACGAGCTGGGACACCGTCGGCATCCAAGCCTTCAGCGCGGCGGCACTCACGCCCGCCGAGGGCCACACGATCTTCGCCTACGTGGCGATAGCCGTGTACGACTCGGTGATGGCGATCGAGGGCGGCTACCAACCGTTCGCGGTCGACGTCGCCGCACCAGAGGGCGCCTCGCCTCAGGCAGCCGTTGCAGCCGCGGCGCACCTGATACTCGCTCACTACCTGCCGGCCCAAGCGCCCACCATCATCGATCCGGCGTACGCCGCGTCGCTGGCGAGCATTCCAGCGAGTCAGGCAAAGATGAACGGCATCAACGTCGGCGAGAGCGTCGCGCAGCTGCTCATCGCCCAGCGCTCCGGCGACGGCTTCCGCGCGCCGGTGACCTATACGCCGCCGGACCCACCGATCCCGGGTGTCTGGATCCCGACTGCTGCCACGCCGCCGATCGGCCCGTATCTCGGGCTCATGCAGCCGTTCAGTCTCGACTCCGCCGACCAGTTCCGGCCTGGCGGACCGCCCGCGCTCGACACCAAGAAGTGGGCACGGGACTACAACGAGGTCATGGAGATCGGTTCGAGCACGAGCACGACACGGACATCCGACCAGACTCTGGCAGCCCGGTTCTGGGCGGAGCCGCCGGTGCAGCAGGCACGTGCCTCCTTCCGCAAGCTCGTCCTCGACCACGGGCTCGACGTCGTGGAAGCGTCGAGGTTCATGGCGATGGTCTCCGTGACCTATGCCGATGCGCTCATCGCGTGCTTCGACGCGAAGTACCACTATGCCTTCTGGAGGCCGATCACTGCGATCCGCGCGGGCCACACGGACGGCAACGAGGCAACTGTCGGCGATCCCACCTGGAGCACTTTCCTCGCCGCAACGCCGAATCACCCCGAATACCCGAGTGCGCACGCGTGCATCACTCCGGCCGGAGGGCTCGTCATCGCGAGATTCCTGGGCACACCCGAGATCGACTTCACGGTCCCGAGCGTGAGCGTAACGAGCCTGGGCGACCGTCTCTTCGCGCGGGCCAAAGATCTCGAGTACGAGGTCGCAGACGCGCGCATCTGGGGTGGTATCCACTTCCGCTCCGCGGTCGAGGACGGGGTCGAGATCGGGAAGAAGGTCGCCCACCACGTACTCGCGCACCATTTCCACCGTTCGAACGACTAGATCAGCAAGACACGAAGGAAGGTCCCGCGACGCGGGCCTTCCTTCACGTTTGTGCAGGCTTGCGGGGTAGTTTTCTCCGCTCGGCCAACTTCCGACAGTCAGCCTGGAAACCCATCCTACGAACAGCCGGACTCGACGAAAACTTGCGAATCCATGACCTGAGAGCCACCGCGGCCTCGTTGATGATCTCGGCAGGCGCGTCTATCAAGGCGGTGCAGCGGGCGCTTGGACATGCCTCGGCAAAGGTGACTTTGGACACCCACGCCGGCCTTTTTTGAGGATGACCTCGAATCCCTCGCTGACCGTCTCGATGAGCGCATTGCCGCAACGAATGTTGCCCGAGAGTTGCCCGAGAGCAACGCAACGTTGGTTGAGATCCGCTCAACAGCAATCTGACGGAGCCCTCCGCTGGCTCCGGGGGAGAGACTTGAACTCTCAACCTTCTCCTTAACAGGGAGTTGCTCTGCCGATTGAGCTACCCCGGAATCGGCAATCGAGGGTAGCAGGGCCGTTTTCTCAGCCTTCCCGGCAGCGGACCAGGGTTCGACGCCGGGATCGTCCGACTACCGTCCGTTTCGTATGAGCCGGCCCCGCTTGCGAGATCTCGGGATCAGCATCGGGGTGCTCACGACCGGACCGCTGAATGCGCTCACGGACGTACCCGGGGTATTGGTGGGCCACACGACCCTGATCCGGGACGAGCCCCGGGTGGCTCGCACCGGGGTCACGATGATCACGGCTCGCGACAACCAAATCTGGAGCGACTACTGCTTCGCCGGGTGGCATCGATTCAACGGCAACGGGGAGATGACCGGCATCCCCTGGCTCGACGAGTCCGGCCTACTCGGCTCGGCCATCGGCATCACCAACACGCATCAGGTTGGGTTGGTGCGCGACGCCCTGGTTCGCTACGCAGTGAATTCGGGAGTTCCGACCGCCTTCCACCTGCCGGTGGTGGCCGAAACGTGGGACGGACTGCTGAATGACATCGACGCCTTCCATGTCACCGAGGCCGATGCCTTGAACGCCCTTGCCTCGGCCACAGGGGTAAGCGTCTCGGAAGGAAACGTTGGGGGGGGGACGGGAATGATCTGTCACGAGTTCAAAGGGGGAATCGGCACCGCCAGTCGTCTCGCCGACACGCCGCTCGGCCGCTTCACGGTGGGGGTCTTGGTCCAGGCCAACTACGGAGCCCGGCAATCACTTCGCATCGATGGCGTACCGGTGGGACGGATGATCGACACGAAACAGATTCCCTCGCCTTATCAGAATCAAACCGACTCCGGGTCGATCATCGTCATTGTTGCCACCGACGCACCGTTGATCCCGGTCCAATGCCGACGTCTTGCCCGACGGGCCACGGTGGGTCTGGCCCGGGTAGGAGGGGTAGGAGCCGACTCGAGCGGCGACCTCTTCTTGGCGTTCGCCACCGGCAATCATGTTCCAGCGGGGTCGAAACGGCTCTACGACCTGGCGATGCTGCCCCACGATTTCATGACTCCTCTCTTCAGCGCCACCGCCGAGGCCACCGAGGAAGCGATCCTCAACGCCTTGTGCGGTGCCGAGGACATGACCGGCTTCCGCGGTAATACCGCGTACGCTCTGCCTCAAAGCGAACTAGCGGGCATTATGAAAAAGCGGTTCTGGTAGTCGTTTGGCTACGCACTCCCTATTCCTGCACTCCCATCCCCACATGCCGTAGGTCTTCTCGATTGTCGATGAGGTGGCCTATTTTGTGTCCATGCTCAGAAAAGCCCTCCTAGCGCTCGCGGCAGTGGTCGCCTGCACGACGACGCCGGCGTCATCCACAGCGCTTTCGACGACCACTACTACGGCCACCCCTCCGGCTGTCGAACCCACCAAGGTCTATTACTTCTTGGACGGCGGCGACAGGGCGGGCCGCCCAGGTCCCTTTCTAGTTCCTGTCTACCGGGAGGTGGAGGCTGACGACGTCGTGGCCAGGACCATGGTGGCCCTCCTGGCCGGCCCCACCGCCGACGAGGCAGCGTCGGAGCCGGCGATCAACTCCGCGATACCGGCAGGAACCTCGTTTCTGGGTGTCGAGATCAGCGATGGGCTCGCCACGGTCGATCTCTCGCCCACCTTCGACGACGGGGGCGGTTCGTTCTCAATGTTCGGGCGTCTGGCAGAGGTGATCTTCACACTCACCCAGTTCCCCGAGATCGACTCGGTCAGCTTTCTCCTCAACGGCGAACCGGTGGAGGTCTTCTCGAACGAAGGGATCGGCCTGGATCACCCCCAGGCTCGTGACGACTACATCGACCTCATGCCGATGTTGTTCGTCGACGAACCGGCATACGGTGCACCGGTGGGCAACCCGATGCGGGTGGCTGGGGTGGCGGCGGCATTCGAGGCCACCTTCGACTACACCATCGTCGACGGCGACGATCTGATCATTGCCGAGGGATTCCTCATGACCGACAACGGAGTGGGCTGGGGAAACTTCGACACCGAGCTCGCCTACGAGGTCGACTCGCCTCAGCGGGGTGCGCTGATTGTCAGCGACACGAGCGCCGAGTCGGGGAAGCTTCAGAACGTCCGTGAGTACCCGGTGATGCTGGTCCCTTAGTCAGACGGCAGGAAAGCCCCCCGCCGGATGTCGTCGAAGGGGAGTCCCGGGGGCAGAGTGCCATAGGTTTTTCCCCAGTCGCACTCGAGGCGCGACGCGGCGAACGCCTCGGCCACCTCGGGCCGGCCAAACCGCACCAGCAGGGAAGCCTGCACAGCCACTGCCAGTAGCTCGACGAGGCGTCGGGCTTCCTCCTCGGGGTTGCGGAGGTCAGCGAATGCCAGTTGGGCGCGGCGGCCCGCGGCGGTGACTCGTCGATCGCCGGCCAAGCCGATCTCGTCCATGAATGCCTCCAAGGCGTGTGGTTCTCTGTTGACCGCCCGCATGACATCGAGGGCGATGACGTTTCCCGAGCCCTCCCAGATGGCGTTGACCGGTGACTCACGTAGCAACCGCGGCATCACCGACTCCTCGACGTATCCGTTGCCGCCCAAGCATTCGAGGGCCTCGTTGACCACGCCCGAGGCGCGTTTGGTCACCCAGAACTTGGCCACGGGGATGAGAATCCGACGCAACGCGGCCTCCCGCTGGTCGAGGGCCTGGCGGTCGCAGGTGGCCGCCACCCTCATCATGAGCAAAGTGGCGGCTTCCGATTCGACCACCAGGTCGGCGAGCACGTTCTTCATGGCCGGCTGGTCGGTGAGCAGCTTTCCGAACGCCGAACGGTGCGAGCAGTGATGGATGGCCTGGACCACGGCCCTGCGGATGAGCGCGGCCGAGCCGATCGTGCAGTCGAGGCGGGTGCCGTTGACCATCTCGATGATGGTGGCCACTCCCCGGCCTTCTTCTTCGACCATGCGCGCCCAGGCTCCCTCCAACTCGACCTCGCTCGAAGCGTTGGAACGGTTGCCGAGTTTGTCTTTGAGACGCTGGATGCGGAACTCGTTGACGGTTCCGTCCGGCCGGAAGCGGGGGAGCAGGAAGCACGACAACCCACGAGGGGCGTTGGCCAGCACCAAGAAGGCGTCGCACATGGGGGCCGAGCAGAACCATTTGTGACCGGTGAGCATGTATTCGCCGCCCGGTCCTCCGCCGTCGATTGGCATCGCCACCGTCGTGTTGCTGCGCACGTCGGAGCCGCCCTGCTTTTCGGTCATGGCCATGCCGGCCAAGGCTCCTCGCTTGTCGGGAGTAGGAAGGAACCGCCGGTCGTAGTAGCGAGACGTGAAGGCCGGCTCCCAGATGGCCGCCAAATCCGGCTGCAGGCGGAGAGCGGGCAGCACCGAAGCCGTCATGGAGATCGGACAGCCGTGGCCGCTCTCGACCTGCGACCCCAGATAGAACAGCGCCGCCCGTCCGACGTGGGCCCCCTCCAGTGGCTGTTTCTCCCACGGCAGGGAGTGCTGGCCATTTTCCACCGCCAGTGTCATGAGTTGATGCCAGGCCGCGTGGTACTCCACCTGGTCGATCCGATTACCGGAAGGATCGTGGGTGACCAGCCGAGGGGGAAATCGATTGGCGAGGTCGGCCCACTCCGCCACCTCGGCCGAGCCGAGCCGTTCTCCGAGCGCCGCAGCCGACTCGGCCACATGTTCCCCCCCCTCCCGCTTGAGGGCCGAGGTCAAAAGCGGATCCGAAGTGAACAAGTTCCAGTCGACGAGCGGCGGCACCTGGTTGGTGACCGTATGAGTCGGCATGCCTTGATAGAGCCTAGGCAGTCACTCGGCGGGCATCGGGGGCGGCGGCTAGTGGGTGCCACCAGATCCAGAGGGCGAGGGCGGCGGCCAGATGCCAGAGCCCGTGCCCCTGCCAGATGGTGTATGGGTCGCACCATGGGCCACCGGTGGCTGCCAGCCGCCCCACCAAGGCTCCCAGACCGGCGATCCCCAGCGGCAGCCACGCCCGTTGCCAGCCACGAACTGCCACGCTCCCTATTGCCACCACTGTGAAACCGGCGGCGGCGAAATCGCCTAGACGGGGGCTGATCGAAAGACCTCCCGCCAGGGCGGGGATGAGGACCACCCACCGAGTGGCGTGGACCGCCGGAACGATGACCAGGCCGACCGCGGCCAGGACGGATGCATCGTGGAGCCATTCACCCCAGGAGGGCATGGGTCCGTGAAAGGCGACCGATCCGACCCCTATGGCCAACAGGACCGCCCCCTGGACCGGCCGACGGGAGCCGAAGAGGGAGATGGCGGCAGCCACGAAGGCCAGGGAAGTGAACGTGTTGACCGGTTGGCCCGCCCAGCCGGCAGTGATGCGCTCACAGTCGGCGGCGGCGCCGGGAAGGTCGACGGCCACGATAACGCCGATGACTCCGAGCACGACGCCAGGTTATCGGGCGACCTGGCGACGATTATTCAGCGCGATGTGTTGGACTATGTATGAGATTTGCGGGCCAGGCCACCAGACCACCGATGCCCGATGGCGACGGAACCCGAGCCTTAGCCCACCAGGGCTTCGTCGCGCAGGTCGATCACCACGTTGGGGCGGCCTTCGGCGCCAACTATGACATCGAGGATCTCGTTATCCATGAGTTCGTGGCGCTCGATCAAGGCGTCTCGAAGGGCCTCAATCAAGTGCCGATGTGACGACAAGACCTTCTCGACGACGCCCTTGTTGTCCTCGAGCAGTTTGGCGACCGCGGCCCGGGCCTCCTGATCGGCCAGCACCTTGGCAGCCATGTTGCCTCCAAAGGCGCCCTGGTCGAGCGCCCGGAAAGAGATGAGGGAACCGCCCAGACCCATCGACCCGACCATCTCCACACCGAGATTGGTGGCGGCGGCCAGGTCCCCTGCCGGTCCCGTGCTGGACTCGCCGAAGTACATTTCCTCGGCGACCAACCCACCCAAGGCGATCTGGATCTGGGCAACTATCTCGCTCGCCTTCAGGGTGTGGCGTTCCTCGGTCATCCGATGGGCGAGGAACCCAAGAGCCTCCCGCCTCTTGATGATCGAAAGCATCTCCAGTTTGCGGCCCTTTCCGACCAGATACGCCATCACGGCGTGACCGGCTTCGTGGGTGGCAATGGTGGCAAGCTCGGCTGCGGGGGAGTCGACCGGCTCGGGAAGCCCGATTTCGATTTCGACTCTGGCCCGGCGGAGATCGGCAGCTGCCAGGGCCCGGCGATTGTCACGAAGGGCGAGCAGCAAGGCTTCGTCGAAAAGCCGCTCGAGTGACGCCGGGCTGTATCCGAGAGTGGCGGAGGCGAGATCATCTCGATGGCGGTCAGTGTCCATCTCGGGAGCGTGAGCCTTGCGAGCCAGGAAATAGTCGATCAGCTCTCGCCGGGCGGTGCGGCCCGGCAAGTCGAAATGGAGGATCCGGTCGAATCGGCCGGGGCGGAGGAGGGCCGGGTCAAGAGCGACCGCCCGGTTGGTCGCACCGATTACCAGGATGTTGGAGTAGGGGGCTGGATGCTTGCGAAGTTGGCGGTGGGGGGGGAGAAAGCGGTTGAGACGGTCTTTGAACCAGCCCTTGATCCGTTCGGCGCGGGTGGGTTCGTCGAAGCTCTGCATCTGGACCAGCAGCTCGTTGACGATGCCACCAGAGTCCATGCCCACCACCGCGTCGACGTCTGAGAACCGGACCAGCGAGTTCGGTGCCGAGGGACCGCCACGCTTCATCCCGATGGCGTCGATCTCCTCAATGAAACCTATGGCGCCCCCCTCTTCGGCAGCGGCTTTGCGCAGCGCTCGGAAGAAGGCCCGGATTCGCCGAGCAGTCATTCCGTACCACATGCTTTGGAAGGCTGTGGCGGACACGAACAGGAACGGAACGTTGGCCTCTTTGGCCATGGCCTTGGCCAGGTGGGTTTTGCCTGTCCCGGGGGCGCCCTCGAAAAGGATGCCGCGGCGGGGATTACCCCCTAGCTCGTCGCGGAAATTGCCGTGATCGAGGAGCACCTTGAGAGTGTGGGCGACCTCGACCACTACCTTCCCCAAGCCTTTGACGTTTTGAAAGCCAACCTCGATCTGCTCTGGTCGGTAAGCGACATGAGGTGAACGGCCCTGGCCCAGCATCGGAAGGATCATGACCGCAGCCAGGAGCGAAATGATCACCAAACCAGGAAGCCAGAAGACGGCATCATCACCGAGGGAGATGGTGGGCAGAGGTCCCCGACCGGAGAGGATTCGCGACCACATGAACGCGGCCACCACGGCCAGAATCAGCCCTAACTTGCGGAGTCGTCGTAGCCGAGCAAGCTCCCGTCGAGCCGGAACCGCCAATGTCATCTCCCAGCCCCTTCTGTCTCAGTGGGGGCCGAGGCCCCCACGTATCCGCCCCTGAATTGCATTTGAGAGACTAGCCACCCACGGTGCTCGGTCAACCACTCTGCGTGCTGGACTGACCGGGCCCGACGACTCGTAGGCTCCTCGGTCTTGCCGGACGAGCTTCCCCCCAGCCAATGGGTGTTCCCCGACCCTGCCGACCAACCCGATGATCTGGTGGCGGTCGGCGGCGACCTACTACCGGAGACGATCATCGCCGCCTACCGGCAGGGGCTATTTCCCATGCCGTTCGAAGGGGAGTTGGGGTGGTGGTCGCCGATGCGTCGAGCCGTAATACCGCTGGCCGGTTTGGTCGTGGCGCGGAGCCTCCAGAGGTCGCTTCGCCGCTATGCCGTGACGATCGACCAAGCCTTTTCCCGGGTGATCGAAGCCTGCGCCGATCCATCTAGACAACAAGGATGGATCGATCAGGAGATGGTGCTGGCCTACCTCCGGCTCCACGAACTCGGTTTGGTCCATTCGGTGGAGGCGTGGACTCCGGACGGCGAGTTGGCCGGCGGCCTGTACGGGGTGGCGATCGGTGGTTTCTTTGCCGGCGAGTCGATGTTCCACCGTGCCCGCGATGCATCCAAGGTGGCGCTCATCCACCTGGTGGAGTTGCTGCGAGACGAAGGGGCCGAGCTCCTCGATGTGCAGTGGGCGACCCCCCACCTCCGGTCATTGGGCGCCGTGGAGATCGATCGAAGGACCTATCTGGCCCACCTGGCTTCAGCTCTGGCCCTGCCATTGCCTGCCAGTTTCTCTCGGTAGAGTCGGTCACAAGCGAGACGAAGGGCCAAGAGTTTGCACGGCGTGGTTGCAGGCGTCGACCTGACGGCGGTTGGTCGGAGGGTGGCGGAACGCTCCCGCATGCTTGCTGAAACCGACGGGGCCTGGCTTCGACTGGTCCACGTCGTCGAACCGGTCGGTGAGGCGTTCATTGCCGCGGGTTTGGCGCGGATCCTCTTCGAGCACCGCAAGCGACTTGCCGAAGAGCTGGCGGTCTGGGTCAACGCACGCTCGCAGACACCGGTCGAATTGGTGGTCGTCAAGGGTTCACCTGCCAACGAACTCTGCATCAGATCGCACGATTCCGACCTCATCGTTCTCGGGAGCTCGGCCGTCGACGCCACCAAGGTCGGTCCGGTGGCGCGCCGGGTGGCGCGAAAAGCCAGACGATCTGTGCTGATCGTGCGACGCCAGCCCCGCGGCCCCTACCGGCGTGTGGTGGCCGCGGTCGACCTATCTGAATTGTCGAGAGCTGCCATCACGCAGGCGTTTCTGATCGCACCGGGTGCCGAGGTCACCGCGGTTTTCTCCCTTCCCACCCGGTTCGACCCGCTCCTCGCCGACGCCGGCCTCTTCGCCGAGGAGGTGGAAGCCTCCCGGTCGGTCCGCCTACGTCTGGCGCGAGAGGCGATGGACAGGTTCATCGCTCCATGGGAAGGCCAGGTGAAGGCGCTGGTGGTGGACGGCCCGCCCTTCGAGACGATCGACGAGGTGGTCCGGCGGCGGGCGGCGGACCTGGTGACGGTCGCCTCCCGTGGCGCGGGTGCCACCAAGATGGTCTTGCTCGGCACCGTTGCCGAGGGCCTCCTTGACACCGTTCCCTGCGACGTCTCCATTGCCCGGGTCGGAAGCCAATTCCGCCGCCCCTGACGGGTAGGCCTGGCGTCTTTCGTGGGTCGATCGACACAAGCCCTCTCGCTGCCTCATGGTGCGCGTCTCCACCCACGAGAACCGTGGGTTAGGACGCGCAGGACCTTGCAGCCAACGGCCCTGCGCGTCCCCACCCACGAGAACCGTGGGCGGATGAACACAACGCAGGGCCTCGCGACCCTCTGTGCGGACTCTCTTACCGAACGGTACGATCCGAACGGGGCCCGTAGCTCAGTTGGTCAGAGCAGCGGACTCATAATCCGTCGGTCGCAGGTTCGAGGCCTGCCGGGCCCACCGCGAGGCGCCTTCGACGTTGGAAATCGTCGCCGACCGGCCCGGAACTGCACCACAACCTCCTGACGTTGTCGTATGATCACCAGTGGGGTCGTGGCTGGGGGTCTTCGAGGAGGGCCCATGGCTGACTTCAACGGCTCACTGGAGATGGCTATCCAGACGGTGCAGACCGGGACCGGTCTGGAGGTGGAGATCCA
>Ga0209751_10000576_pt1 | contig 39402 bp, 37 predicted proteins | sample RifCSP13_1_FD_184019 | JGI IMG/M metagenome (GOLD analysis project Ga0209751, IMG submission 184019) | Soil microbial communities from Rifle, Colorado - Rifle CSP2_sed 13_1 (SPAdes) (version 2) | ecosystem: Environmental > Terrestrial > Deep subsurface > Rock core/Sediment | place: Rifle...
AATACCAAAAGAGCTCATGGAGGCTATGGAATGAAAGGCAGAACACCACAACAGGCAGTTGAAGACTGGATACTTACAGGTAGTCACAACCAACTACCAGATGTCAACGAAACCCTGATACTGTACAAAAACCATTGCATGATTTTAGTATATCCCAGAATTAATAAAATGGATGGTTCGTATAATTGACGGACACAATTAGGATGCTTGTTCCCAAGGGAGTTCTGGTTTGCCGCACAAATTTTGGGGAGAATCAAGCCAAATGAGTAGTGCTTAGGAACGTTTGAGGTTTGAAATGCTTCTCATCGTGATTCAAAATCGTGATTGAGGCGTTGGGAGGTTCTAACTTAAACCGATCTTTTGGGGGTAAGTTCAAAAGAAAACCAATCATAACTCGTATGGCTCCACCATGGCTAACTAAAGCTACTTTCTTCCCCCTGTTTAGGTTTATTATTGTCTTTATAGCTTTACCCAACCTTTCTTCAAATTCTGTTAAGGATTCCCCGCCGGGTGGTTTGAATGCAAAACGCTGTTTATATGTCAGATGATCTAGAATTACCTTCAACTCGGGCCAGGTTGTGTTTGAGTATTCTCCCCAATTTCTCTCCTCAACCCCTTCAACAAACTGAAGTGAAACCTTGCAAATTTTAGATATAATTTTGGCGCTTTCGTTTGCTCTTTTCTCTGATGAAGCATAAACGCAATCTATACCGATATCTTTAAGTTTTTTTGCGGCTTTGGTAATCTGTTCCCGGCCGTTCCTATTTAGTCTCTCGGGGTCACTGACTTTATGCATTTTCCCACCGACATTTATATCGGTTTCTCCGTGCCTTACTAAAATAAGTTTTGTTTCCATTTTCAACTGATATAGTATAGAACAATCTCCAATTGAAGTTTCAGTTTTGAAGTATATTTAGCCTTATTAATTAGCTGCTAAGACTTGGGTTTTGCTTTGTCTTAATGCCCAGACAAAAAGTCCGATAAGTAAAATTGCCGCAATCCATGAGCCAGTTCGACCCTGATACTGAACAATTACGGGGGCTGCGATCAGGCTTATCAAATTGACAACTTTAATCATCGGGTTTAAGGCAGGCCCTGCAGTATCTTTAAGGGGGTCTCCGAAAGTATCACCTTCGACGCTGGCTTTATGAGCGTCGGACCCCTTGCCTCCGAGATACCCGTCTTCGATATACTTTTTGGCGTTATCCAGTGCTCCTCCCGAAACAGCCATAAATACAGCCATTAGCTGGCCGACCAAAATTACGCCGGCCAAAAATGCTCCGAGAGCTTCGACTTTAAATATAAGTCCAACTATCAAAGGCAGAGTAACTGCCAAAATAACCAGACTGACAAGATCCTTTTGTGCGGCTGCTGTTGTTATAGCTACAACCTTATCATACTCAGGCTTAACACGGCCTTGCATGACTCCGGGTCTTTTGAACTGCGCTCTTACTTCCTTGACTATTTTGGTTGCCGCGCGAGCAACGGCCTTAATTGAAAATGAAGAGAAAAGGAAAGGAAGTGATCCTCCAATAAGAAATCCTATTACCGTATCTAAGGTGGATATCCGGATTGCAGAAAGTACGGGAAGACCCAGACGCGTCTGTACAATCCCAATATCGGTAACAAATGAGAAAAACAAAGCTGTTGCAGCAACAACTGCTGAAGCAATCGCTAGCTGTTTGGTAATTGCTTTTGTTGTATTTCCTACGGCGTCCAGATCGGCCATTATCTTCCAAGCCGATTTCCCCACTCCGGCCATTTCTCCTATTCCGTTTGCATTATCGGCAATCGGTCCGAATGCGTCCATGGCAACGTTGTTGCCTGTAAGAGAAAGCATCCCTATTCCTATCATGGCAACTCCGTAAAGCATATAAATTGGCGGCATTCCGAAATAGATCAAGTAACTCAATGCTAGTGCGATTGCAATTACAAAAACGCTCCATACGCTTGATTCCATTCCCGTCGCAAGTCCCGAAAGAATTGTGGTTGCACTACCTGATTTGGTTGATTCGACAATTTCCTTTACGGGTCGGAATTTATGAGATGTAAAGTAACTGGTTAGTGGATTAAAAACTACTGCGAGTCCGATTCCGACTGCGTTAAGAAGAGCTAGTTTCCACTCGCCCGCGTAAAACAAAGCGAATGCGAAAGAGAAGAGAATGGTAATCAAACTTGAAAGTTCGTAGCTTCTAAACATTGCTTCTTCCGCATCCTTTGCCCTCAAAAATTTAATTGATATCTTTTCCCAGGTAGGAACAGCCAATGTCCCGACTATCGAAGATAGTACACCGATTGCCCGAACTACCAGAGGATATACTATCCAGAAGGTTGCTCCGGTCAAATGAAAGAGGACCAGTCCGAGAATTAGTGCTGAAACTATTGTTACTTCGTAGCTCTCGAAAATATCGGCCGCCATCCCCGCACAGTCTCCGACATTGTCTCCTACCAGATCAGCAATAACTCCGGCGTTTCTGGGATCGTCTTCCGGAAGATTTTTCTCTATTTTTCCTACCAGATCAGCTCCGACGTCAGCCGCTTTGGTATAGATTCCTCCGCCTATTCTCATAAAAAGCGCAACAAGTGTTCCTCCGAAACCAAAGCCGAGAAGTGCGTCGGGAGCAGCCTTACCGAAGAGCATGAAAATTACAGTTCCCCCCAATAGTCCGAGACCGTCCGTTAACATTCCGGTAAATGTTCCGGCTCTATAGGCTACGGTTAAGGCGCCGTTATAACTTCCTTTGAGAGCTTTGGCTGTAACTCTGACGTTGGCTTCAATTGCAACACGCATTCCCAGTTGTCCGACCAAAGTTGAGAAAGCTGCTCCGACAATGAAAGCTGCAGTTCTTCCCAATGCCACGACCAAAGTAGCACTTTTACCGAATCTGGCAAATGCTTCGGCAGATGGCGGAACTACATATACACTCAAGAAAAGAACGATGGTCAAGGAGAGAAGTACAAAAATTATCGTTCGCAGTTGCTTTTTGAGGTAGCCTTCTGCCCCCTTTTTAATTGCGTTCCACACCTCCTGCATTTTGGCATTACCTTTGTCTTCTGCCTTTGTCGCTTTCCAAAGCCAATAGGCATAGATTAAAGATGTTAGCGCCACTCCGATTACTCCCCAGAGCATCGTTTGCTCTAATTGCGAAAGTTCATTCATAACTAATTCAAACTTTCTTTAATAAAGAAAGTTTGGCAATGAAAATAAAACAAATTTCTATACAAAAAGGACTCTTGTCTGAGTCCAGCTACAATTATAATTTAATAAATACTATTATTTCAATACGTAACTCCAATTTAAATGTCCAGGGTTGCTAGCTTTGCGTGCGTTTGGATAAATCTTTTTCGTGGGGCAACTTCTTCGCCCATTAATGTCGTGAAGGTTCTGTCTGCTTCTTCGGCGTCATCATTCATAACCTGCTTTAAAATTCTTACCTTGGGATCCATTGTTGTGTCCCAGAGCTGTTCGGGGTTCATTTCTCCCAATCCCTTATATCTTTGGACGGTCAGTTTTCCGTTGCCTTTTTCTTTCAGAATCGTCTCTTTTTCCTCCTCTGTGTATGCATAGGTTACATCTTTCCCCACCTGGATTCGGTAAAGAGGTGGAAGTGCGACGTACAAATATCCCCTTTGCAGCACTTCACTCATATGTCTGAAGAAAAATGTTAAAAGAAGCGTTTTAATGTGTTCTCCGTCAACATCCGCATCGGTCATTATAATTATTCTATGATATCGGATTTTATTGTAATCAATAACGTCCCCGATTCCGGCTCCAAGAGCAACTATAAGATCTTTTATTTCTTCAAATTTGACAATTTTATCCAAATGCGCCCTTTCCGTATTTAAAATTTTTCCGCCAAGAGGCAGTATTGCCTGGAAACGTCGATCCCTCCCCTGCTTTGCCGATCCGCCCGCCGAATCACCCTCTACAATATACAATTCCGATATTTCCGCATCACGGGATTGACAGTCCGCCAGCTTTCCCGGTAGAGCCGATCCCTCTAATGCTCCTTTTCGCAACACCGCTTCCTTTGCGGCGCGTGCGGCAAGCCGTGCCCTGGCAGCCAGATAAATTTTCTCGAGGACCGATTTTGCGTCAGACGGGTTTTCCTCAAAGTAGGTATCCAACCCTTCCTTGACTACGCTTGAAACATAACCTTGAATTTCGGGGTTGTTGAGTTTCGCTTTTGTTTGGCTTTCGAATTGAAGCGATTCGGAAGGCATTTTGATATAAATGACTGCCGTTAATCCTTCCTTCATGTCGTCTCCGGTTAGTCCGTTTCCGCCGGGAATCTTTTCGGTTAAACCCGCCCTTTTCGCGTAATCGGAAATTGCGCGGGTCAAAGCCATGCGAAATCCGGTTACATGCGTTCCGCCGTCAACCGTGTAAATTCCGTTAACGTAACCCTTGACGTTTTCGCTGAACGAATCCGTATACTGAATTGCTACTTCCGCGGTAATGTTTTGACTTGAATCTTGCCTACTGAAATAAATTACCTCTGAAACCGTGTTTTTTTCCCGGTTACTGTGAGCTACCAGCGACTTTATCCCACCCTCAAAATAATAGTGAGCTTCGTCGTCGGTCCTTTCGTCGTAATAATGAAAAGATAGGGTTGGGACAAGATATGCCCGGTCTCTCAAATGGGCTTTAATCCGTTCGGAATCAAATTCGATGTTTTTGAAAACCGTTGGGTCGGGTGTGAAGGTTGTAATAGTGCCCGTAACCGAGTCACCCATTTCGGCACTTAACCTTTTGGGTAGCCAAGAATCGAGTTGGGATTGAGATGCTTCGGAAACGGGTTTTTGCGGTTCGCCTTTTTTGTATTCCTGGTAATAGGCTTTGCCGTTTCTTAAAACTACGACTCTAAAGCGTGATGATAGCGCATTAACAACGGATGCTCCGACTCCGTGCAATCCTCCTGAAACTTTGTACGCTCCCCCGCCGAATTTTCCACCGGCATGGAGCTTGGTCATTGTCAATTCCAGGGCTGAAACTCCGCTTGCGTGTTTATCAACAGGAATTCCGCGTCCGTCATCCTGTATCGTAGCCGAACCGTCCTTATGAATATATACCCAGACATTTTTAGCAATTCCCGCGAAGAACTCATCTGCCGAATTATCGACTATTTCGCGTAAACATTCGTGCAAACCCCTAAGATCGGTAGATCCGATATACATTCCCGGCCTTTTCCTCACCGGCTCCAACCCTTCAAGTACCTGAATTTGTTGAGCTGTATAGTCTTTATTTAAATCAATCACCATAATTTTGACAAAAAATAATTACTTCCCTACAGGGAATTGCCTCTAATTATACCTTAAAAACAGTCTTTCTGGAATACCGCAAGCTTCAGATTTGTACCCCCAGATTGGTTAACTGTGCAGTAACATTTCCGTTTAAATTTATCGATATAAGTGTTTTTTGTGTCAGTTTGAGGAGATTAACGAGTTTGATTTTTTCAAAATCCTTATCCTCATGAAGGCGTGCGTGTAACCCTAAAATAAGTTTTTTCAAAAAATCTGAGGCTTCGTCTTTGGTTCTTATTTTTGATAACGCTCCGAATCTGTCCGAGGGACTCATGGAAAAAAAATTATCTGCGAAATCGCTATGCTCATATCCGTACCCGCTAACTTCCTGATGAATTACAAGGCACCGGGAAACTATTGTCTGTGGGATATTAAGGGAAGAAGATGACCCGAGTATGAATTCTAAATTTTCCTGCGGTTCCTCAAGAAGTTTGAGAAAAGCATTCAAAGCTTCCGTAGACGCCTTATCAATATTGTCAATAAATATGGTTGTTTTTTTACTCACGGAAAGAGCCGAAAACTTAATAAGCTCCCTGACGTTTTCTATTTTTTCCAAGGAGAAATTCAAAAACTGGGATTTGCCGGACTCGGATAATTCCTTTGCTTTATTTCTAACTCTTTCTTGATTCTTATCGACTATTAGATATGCATGCATTTCAGGAAAAAATTATAGCAGATTTCGAGAAAACTCTGGGCTTTTAGCCCAGAGATGAATCGAACTTTGATATGTCATTCTCTTTAGAGAGAAACCCCGCCTTTTAAGGCGGGGAGAATGTCATAGCAGATTTCGAGATCTGATATAATCGAAGTATTCCTGTTTTAAAGACCCTGTGAAGGGAAATTTTCTTTGTCGCAATAATATTCACCCCGCTCTTAAAGCGCAGGGTTTCACTTTTCCGGCCGAAGCCTGCATGCTTGGCATGTAAGAGAATGTTATATCAGGTACTTTAGAAACTGTTATGAATATTATAAAAATTTTAAAAACATTCTACTTTTTTGTAACCAGAAAAAAGTCTAATTTTATAATTTTTCTGGTATTCACCTTGGTTTCCAGAGTTAGTTTTTCGGTACTCCCCTATTTTTATAAATTGTTTGTTGACGGTCTAGGGAACTTAGACTACTCGAGTCTTTTAAGGATATTGATTTTATTTATCGCTTTGAGATTTTTTGCATTGCTCACACGTTCTTTATCCTTTTACCTAGGTGATATTCTTTCTTTTGACGCCGGAATTAACGCCAGGGTTACGGTTTTCAAACATATCCAGGATTTGGATTTTATCTTTCACTCTAATAAGAGTACAGGATCCTTAATCTCAGCTATAAAAAGAGGTGATGGTGCGATGTGGGAGTTGTTTCACGCAATTCATCACAGGTTCAGTGAAGTATTGGTCGGGTTTATTGTTATGATTTACTTTTTAGGCGGGATTGATATCAAGATTGCACTATTTTCGGTTATCTCATTTTTGGCAGGAACATTAATTACCTATTATCTGGTAAAAATTAATATGGAAGCGAGGAAAAGACACAATGAAGAGGAGGATAAAATTTCGGCAATAATTGTTGATAATCTGGTGAACTTTGAGACGGTTAAATTATTTTCTAAAGAGGACTGGGAGTTAAGAAGATTAAAGAATGGATTTGTTGACTGGCTTGCCTACGGGTGGAAATTCGTCAACACTTTTAGACTCATCGATATTAGCATTGGCTCATTAGTCAATTTAAGCATTTTTTTAGTACTTTTTTGGGGTTTAAGTCGGTTTAATCAAAGGAATTTGACACCAGGAGACTTTGTTTTGATACTGGGATTTGTTAATAGTTTTTATCCGAGACTATTTGAATTGGTTTGGAGTTTCAGGGATGTAGCAAAAAGCTTCACCGACTTGGAAAAATATTTCAGCATTCTGGATCATGAAGTAGAAATTAAGGATACCCCTAACCCCATATTCTTAAAACAAGTAAACGGGGACATAGAATTTAAAAAGGTAACATTTTCCTACGAGGAAAGTAGACAAAACGCTGTCAGGGGGATCAATCTTAAAATACGCCGTGGGCAGTCAGTGGCGCTCGTAGGAAGATCGGGGTCGGGCAAGACCACACTTATTAAACTTCTCATGAGGTTTTATGATTGCAATCAGGGTGCAATTACTATCGACGGGGTTGACATAACTAAGTTTACAAAGTCGCACCTCAGGAGTTTTATGGGAGTTGTCCCCCAGGAGCCGGTACTTTTTAACAATACTATTGGTTATAACATTTCTTACGGCAACGAGAGAGCAAGCCAGAAAGCAATCGAAGCAGCGGCTAAAATTGCAAACCTTCATAATTTTATAGAATCTTTGCCCAAAAAATATGAAACTCATGTTGGCGAGAGAGGTATTAAATTATCTGGCGGACAAAAACAGCGACTTGCTATAGCCCGTATGGTTTTATCCGATCCCGATATAATAATTTTCGACGAAGCTACCAGCCAGCTAGATTCGGAAAATGAGAGGCTGATTCAGGAAGCGTTGTGGAAGGTTGCAGCCACTAAGACTACTATTATTATTGCCCACAGATTATCAACTGCAATGCGTGCCGATAAGATAATAGTTATGGAAAGAGGTAAAATAATCGAGGCGGGGTCGCATTTAGATCTTTTAGATAAACAAAGTCTATATCGACGATTTTGGGATCTTCAAACAAATACCACTTAGCCCCCTATCTTGAAAGAAACACCCCTGCTGGGGCATAATAGAATAAAGTTTAAAACTAATACCGAAAAGCTAAAAACTAATTTCTTTGTAATTTTTAGCTTTTCACTTTAAACTTTTAATTAATACAATGCCTGCCCAGAATGCAAAAACAGACCAGACGCAAGCTAACGGTGACTCATCGAGAACTCTCGCGGACATATTGGTATCCTACGGAGCACTGGATGCACAAAAAGCCAAACAAGTTAAGTTAGCTGAAATCCAGACCGGAAAATCCCAGGAAGACATCTTAATGTCGCAAAAATTGGTTGATGAAACCTCTTTGACCAAGGCTAAAGCGGAACTTTATGACGTCCCCTTCATTGACTTAGCTTCCGTTCCCGTTTCCCCGGAAGCTCTTTCTTTACTTCCTCAGGAAGTAGCCATGCGGTTTAAAGCCTTTCCAGTATCGGTTGATCCTGTTGCCAAGCAAGTAGTTATTGCGATGACCAACCCTTTGGATTTGACTGCTATTGAGTTTATCGAGCAAAAGACGGGGATGCTTGTAAAACCCCAAGCAGCGGAGCCTTCAAAAATAGAAACTTTGATTTCCACCGGGTATACAACGAGCCTGGCGAAAGAAGTGTCTGAAGCACTCCACGAAATGGATACCGGCGATAAGGTAATGATGCTCGATGTATCCAAAACCGGCGTTATCCGCGAAGAAAAAGTAGCCGAGATAGTATCACACATTTTAGGTTTTGCTATGAAAGCCCGAGCGTCTGACGTTCACGTTGAACCCCAGGAAACGTCAACCCGCGTTCGTTACCGTATCGACGGAATACTTCAGGAAAAATTAACAATTCCTAAAGAACTCCATGAAGCGCTCGTATCAAGGATAAAAATTCTATCCGGTATGAAGATTGATGAGAAAAGAGTTCCCCAGGACGGACGTTTTAATTTCAGAGCGGAAAGCGACGAAGTTGACCTTCGTATATCAACATTGCCTACTGCTTGGGGTGAGAAAATTGTTATGAGGCTTTTGAAAAAAACAGGCGGAATACCGAGCTTAAGTGAACTTGGACTTCGTGGCCGCGCGCTTAAAATCCTGCAGGAGAATATTCTGCGGCCTCACGGAATTATTTTAATCACTGGGCCTACGGGGTCGGGAAAAACTACCACTCTTTATTCATTGATCTCTGCTCTTAACACCTCAAAAGTTAATATTTTGACGTTGGAAGACCCAATAGAATATAAAATACCCGGGGTGAATCAGGTTCAAATTAATCCCGCCGCGGGTCTTACTTTTGCGTCAGGGCTTAGATCCTTTTTGAGGCAGGACCCTAATATTATTTTGGTTGGTGAAATCCGTGATCAGGAAACAGCGGATTTAGCTATTCAGGCTTCATTAACGGGGCATCTTGTTTTTTCCACACTTCATACAAATGACGCAGCCGGGGCTCTTCCGAGACTTTTGGATATGCACGCGGAGCCTTTCTTACTGGCTTCCACAATAAACTGTATAGTTGCCCAGAGGGTTGTACGTAAAATTCACGATTCATGTAAAATTGAATATTCTCCCGAACCGAAAGTTATAGAGGAGGTAACAAACATCTTGGGTCAATTATGGAGACCGGCCCAACCAATTAAATTTTATAAGGGTAAAGGCGATCCGGAATGCGGTAACAGCGGCTATTACGGTCGTGTCGGAGTTTTTGAAGTATTGCCAGTTAGCGAAAAAATAGGTAGGCTTATATTAGAGCGGAATGCGAGTGGTGCAATAGATAAAGCGGCCCGCGAAGAAGGAATGATTACAATGAAACAAGACGGATATTTAAAAGTTGTCGAAGGAATAACGACAATTGAGGAAGTATTAAGAGTTGCACAGGAATAATTATGAAATTTTCAATTAAAATAACCAATTTGATTATGCAAATTGTCAATTTTCAATTTTCAATTTTTTAAGGTGGATATCAAAGAGTTATTACAGCTTACCGTAGACAGAGAAGCATCAGACCTGCACATTTTATCGGGAATAGCTCCTTATTTGAGGATTGAGGGTCAGCTGTCCCCTATTCCGGACGAAGAACTTCTTACTCCCGAGATTGTCGAAAGGTTTACCAAAGAAATAATGTCGAGTGAGCAGATTGAACGTCTCACTGTTAACAAAGAAGTTGATTTTTCTCTCCCTTTTAACCAAAATGCCCGTTTCAGAGTCAATGCTTATACACAAAAAGGTACTCTTGCCCTTGCCTTTAGAAGAATTCCTTTGAAAATACCCAAAATCGACGATCTCGGTCTTCCTAAACTGATACACACATTTACAGGTCTTAAACAGGGGTTTGTATTGGTTACCGGCCCTACCGGTCACGGAAAATCAACAACCCTTGCCTCGATGCTGAATGAAATTAACGAAGCCAGAAGTGAACATATCGTAACTATCGAAGATCCGATCGAATTTATATTTAAACCGATAAGCTCAATAATATCTCAAAGGGAGATGGGATTCGATACGCACTCCTGGCAGATAGCACTGCGTAGCGTACTCAGAGAGGATCCTGACGTTGTTCTCGTTGGGGAAATGAGAGATTATGAAACAATTGCATCAGCCTTAACGGTTGCGGAAACCGGACATCTTGTCTTCGCAACTTTACACACAAACAGCGCCTCTCAGACAATCGACAGAATTGTTGATGTATTTCCCGATGAACAGCAAGAACAGGTACGATTACAACTTTCCAATGTAATCGAAGCGGTTTTTTCGATGAGACTCATCCCCTCCGTAACTGGTAAACGAGTTGTAGCTTATGAAATTATGCTCGGAACCTCGGCAATTAAAACATCCGTACGGGAAGGAAAAACTCATCAGATAGACAATATTATTCAAACCTCGACGGAGGTCGGTATGAACACACTCGAAATGTCGCTTGCCAATCTGGTGAAAATCGGGAAAATTGACTTAAAAACCGCGCAAACATTTTCTCTAAGACCTGAAGAGCTAAGTAGGTTGGTAAGATCCTCAAAGTAAGGCAAGAGGTAAAAGGCAAGAGGTAAAAGGCAAGGACTTTATGTCAGTTTTTTACCTTTTACCATTCACCTTTCACCTGTCCTATGAAACACTATAGATATAAAGCCAAAGATAATAATGGCAATCTGGTTATCGGCGAAGTTGAAGCCCAAAACCCGGAACAAGCCGCTAAGTTAATCCGTCAGAAAGGTTTAATAGTAATAACAATTTCTTCAAAAAGTGATTTCTCCGTCAATTTTGTTAGGAAATTCAGAGACAGAATTACCGGTGGTGATATATCAAGTTTTACCAGGCAACTTGCGACAATGATTAATGCCGGTTTGCCGATAACCGAAGCACTACTTATTCTCCGGTCACAAACAAAAGGATCAATGCAAACTATAGTTGCCCAAATTTTGGCTGACGTTGAAGAGGGTGAACCACTGTCTGCTTCTATGTCAAAACATAAAAATGCGTTTTCAAAAACCTACATTGCTTTGATTAAATCAGGGGAAATAGGAGGAGTTTTGGACGAGGTGTTGGTCAAGCTCGCCGAAGACTTGGAGAAGCAGGAAGAGTTTAAGGGTAGAGTCAAAGGAGCATTAATTTATCCTGTTATTATTATTCTTGGGATGATTGCGGTTGCTTTAATTATGCTTATATTTGTTATCCCCCGTTTGACTACTCTATATGAACAATTTGATGCGGATTTGCCGGTATCGACCAAAATAATAATAGGCCTATCAAACTTTATGCTTCGGTTCTGGCCGTTGGTTTTGATCGGCATGGGGGCCGGTGTTTATGCTTTCGGTATATACAGAAATTCTAAAGAAGGCAAGAAGAAAACCGATGAATTTCTGTTTAAAATCCCAATAGTAGGAGATCTCCAAAAACAGATTATTTTGACCGAGCTAACCCGAACACTATCCCTAATGATTGGTTCGGGCGTATCGATACTTGAAGCCTTGAATATATCCTCTCAGGTTGTCGGAAATGTTGTGATTTCAGAAGCGCTTGAAGAAATTACCAAAATGGTCGAGAAAGGTTTCCCATTAGCCTTCGCGTTTTCGAGACACCCCGATGCATTCCCTTTTATTTTATCGCAAATGGTTGCTGTGGGAGAAGAAACCGGGAAAATGGACGAGGTACTCTCCAAAATAAGTCACGTTTTTGAAGTGGAAAGCGATCAAAAAGTCAAAGCCCTAACTGCTGCTGTTGAACCTTTGGTGTTGATTCTTTTGGGTGTTGGAGTTGCTTTTTTGGTAATTTCAATTATTCTGCCTATATATAATTTGACCACACAACTCTAAAGTAACAATATACTTGACATCAGAGCGGTAATTAGTGAATACTGGATATATTGAGAAATTTAAAATTAAAATATCAAATTTCAAAATTACAATTTAAAGTTAAAAATTATTAGATTTTGATTTATCATTTTGCATTTTTAATTTTGAATTTTTTATTTGCTAAGAGGGGGGGTGACTATTAATTAAATGACTGCCTATTTGAAAAAAGGTTTTACACTTATTGAACTTTTGATCGTTATTGCGATATTGGGAGTTCTGGCCGTAGTTATTTTGGTTGCGATTAATCCTCAGGAACAGTTAGCCAGAACCAGAGACGCGGGTCGAACTTCGTCAGTTACCCAACTCGGGCACGCACTTCAGGCATTTGGTGCATCACACGAGGGAGACTACGTTACTGAAAGTAACACTTGGGTTACAGATTTGGTTACTGCCGGAGAAATAGCCGTTGTTCCAGGCAATTTAGCTTACAACATAACCGGTACTAGTGCCTGTAATACGCAAGGAGTTGAAGGAGATTGGTGTTATGACAGCGATGGTGGTACGCCTCCAAATAATGGTATAGTATTTGCAAGATTGGAGTCGGGATCTAACGACTCGAGGTGTGCAGCAGCTGAGAACGCATTTGTTGTCTTTGATACTGTTTCGGGTCGAGGGGGTATAGTTTGCGAAGGAACAGAGCCAACCTATGCCGCAGGAGGTCAAAACTTCATCAACTAACTATGATTGATAAAGTTGGATCTTAGTGGGGCTATTTGAGCACTGCTTACTTAATAAGTGCGCTTAAAAGCCCCACTTGTGTTATTTTTATTTACGGTAATTTTTAAGAATAGTTATAGAAGCAATAAAACCCAATGAGGAAACGATTACTTCGCGGATTTACTCTTATTGAACTTCTTATTGTAATAGCAATAATCGGGGCCCTTGCTGCATTTATTTATAGTTTTATCAATCCGACCGAGATGACTGCTCGAGCTAGGGATGCCGGAAGAATTGGAGGAGTTACCCAGCTCGGGAAGGCTATTTTAGACTATAATCTGAATAAAGACATGTATCCTACCGACTCAACTTGGGACGTGGATCTGGAGAACATCAAAGAAGTGGGCAGATTTCCGGGAGGCATTCGTTACGCTTATACGACAGTTACTTCCTGTACGACCAACGTAAAACCTTCAACTAATCCGACTTTTTGTTATGCTGAGGATAGCATGAACAGCTACGGTGCTCTAGTTTTTGCTAAATTGGAATCCAAAAAACAGACTAGCAAATGTACCCTACCTGAGGAAATTTATGTTACTTTTTCAACCGAGGACAATTTTACGGGTCTAATTTGCTCAAACGGAGATCCCAGTCCTTGGGCAAAGGGAACAATGTCTTATATTAATTAGTATAGGATGAGCGACTAATGTTTGATGTTCATATTTTTTATCTGCTTATTTTTTTTGTAACCGGATCCGTCTTAGGATCTTTCTTGTCGGCTTATACCTATCGACTCCCCAGAGGCATAAGTATTATCTCGGGGAGATCGCGCTGTCCCAAGTGTAATAAAACTATTGCCTGGTTTGACAATATTCCAATACTCTCGTATATCCTCCTTAGAGGAAGATGCAGACACTGTCATGAAACAATTTCCCCACGCTACCCTTTAATAGAAGTATCTTGTGCAGTAGTTTTTGTATTAATTTATTTATTTTTGGCCGGAGGCTATTGTGGTAACTCAAACATAAGTGCGATATGCAGCTGGAAACACGTATTAGGAGTTCTTTCTCTCCCCTACATAACTACCCTTAGTCTTATTTTTATCCCCATATTCGTTATTGACCTGGAGAATCAATTTATTCCCGATGAACTAGTATTTATTTCTTTACTGCTAAGCGTTTTTGCAATTTTGCTTTCGGCTACAAATCAAATTTATTTACATTTTTTTTCAGGGTTTTTTGTCTCCAGCCTGCTAATATTTTTAAATATTATTACGCGAGGTCGTGGTATGGGACTCGGGGATGCTAAATTGGCAATAAGCTTGGGATTAGTTCTGGGTTGGAGGTTAACCCCGGCTTGGTTTTTATTAAGTTTTATACTGGGAGGAGCGGTGGGAGTTATTCTTATAATTTTCGGTAAAGCGAGTTTCGGTAAGCACATAGCTTTTGGCCCTTTCATGATTACGGCTTTTTTTATAATGCTATTTTGGGGAGATATAATTGTCAGGTATAAAGAAATCACATTTTGAAATCGCACTAAAATGTGATTTCTGTAGCATATGTCACGCTACCTAAGGCCCTCGATCAAAGTGTGACATCTGTAGTAATTTGTACATATGAAACCATTTACAAAAAAAGAATTAATCTCGGTTCTGATAATACTAAGCGTTGTATTTTTGGTGACACTCAACAATATGATAATTGCATTAAGGCGTTCAAGGGATTCGACACGAAAACAAGATATGGGTTCTGTTTCTGACGCACTTCACCGCTATTATCAAGATTTCGGATTTTTTCCTCCTTCGAGTGCTGGAATGATTAAGGCCTGCAAAGGTGATAATTTTGAGACTATTCTCGGAGAGTTAAAGGAAAGTTCCGGGTTTGATCGGACTAAATTTTTTGATGGTCTAAGAGGTTGTGTCTGGGGGAAGGATTCTTTTTCTGATCTTTTTGATCCTTCTTATGAACCTTACCTTAAGGTTTTTCCTCAGGATCCTAAATCGGGAGAAGGTTTTAGTTACATCTACATTTCAAACACCGCAAGATTCCAACTTTATTCATCGCTCGAAGGAAATCAAGACGAAGCAGGATATGACAGCGATATAGTTAAAAGAAATCTTTTATGCGGGGTTAAGATTTGCATTTATGGTAAGAGCTTTACGGATACCCCTCTTAATAGATCTATTGAAGAATACGAAGCAGAACTTCTGGAGAAGCAGAAAAGTGGAAGACCTTAAGTATAAAATGGTATAAATATATAACTGCCTTATGATAAAAAATTCAAAATTCAAATTTCAAATTTCAAAGCGAACAACCGACTACCGATTTCTAACTACCCACCATGGTTTCACTTTGATTGAACTTCTAATCGTAATGGCGGTTATCGGCGGACTTGCGACGATATTTGTTGCCAGGTTTCCCGGAAGTCAAAGAAGGGCAAGAGATACACTGAGAAAAAACGACCTGAGGCAATATCAAAGCGGATTGGAAGTATACGCTAACAGGAATAACGGATTTTATCCGTCAAGAACCACGGACGTGCAAGCAGATACAACCTTGTGCACTACTGATTTGGGCTTGGGATCAGGCGATTGTTCAGCCGACCCACGAGATGGAGACAGTATATGCACCAGTGGCCTCTGTCGTTACTTTTTCAGGAGTGACGGAACATGCGCTCTCGGTGGTCCTTGTGCGAGAAATTATTTCTTGTATGCAAGATTAGAACAACCTCAGGATACGACTACACCGATCTGGTTTGTATGCTCAAACGGTGAATCCGGGGAAGTAGCGACTATTCCGGTTGCGGGTGCTGTCTGTCCTGTTCCCTAACTATGAGACATTTCAAACACAAATTGTTAGACAAGCTGACCATCCCGAGTAAAATCGAGGGATTTCCAATTTTCAAAAAGATTACCTCAGGCTTTACGCTGATTGAGTTGCTCACCGTAATGTCAATAATTGCAATTTTGGCTGCAATTTCTATTTTTTCTTTAAACGGGGCCAGAGAATCAGGCAGGGATGCCAAACGCAAAGCAGATTTGGAAGCTGTTGCTTCTGCCTTAGAGCTCTATAAAGCGGATTGTAATTACTACCCCAATACAATACCTGCCGCCGGAAATCAATTTACAGGAACTGCCTGTGGTTTAGGAGCAAATATTTATATGGAGGCAATACCTGGGGATCCTTTGGCCGGACAGGCTTATTTCTATGAACCGTTAAGCTGTGTGGTGGCAAACTGCACAAGATTCAGGTTCTGGGCAGCTCTTGAAGATCCTGGTACAACACCATCTGCTTGTACGGGTTCACCAACCTGTGGAGGTGCTACTTGTAACTTTTGTGTAACAAACCCTTAATGCTTCGACGTGGCTCAGCATTAATCTGGAACCCGTCGAAAGGTTAATTTTATAATGTATGAACGATAGTCCACTTCCCAACCCTCGTAAAGTTAAGGTTTACTTTCGTAAAAACGAGGCAGGATTTACCCTAGTAGAACTTATTATAGTTATAGTGACTATGGTTCTTATTTTTAGTCTAGGTTATGCAAATTACCGCGGATTTCAGAGACGACAGCACTTAGAAAGTGCGGTTAGGATGGTAATGGGAGATTTGAGGCTTGCCCAAGGGATGGCATTGGCCGGTAGAAAACCCGAAGAGCCGGTAGGTAACGCCTGCCAAACCAATGTTTTGGGAGGATATGTATTTTCCAGGACTACTGGTTATTCAGCGGGTCCGCCGGAGATTCCCGCAAGCTATACGATTTATGCAGTTTGTCCTGATTGGGGGCAGAGGGTTGCCGTAAAGGGACCAATAGAATTACCTGAAAATATTAATCTGCTGGCATTTGGCGGCGGAAATAGATTTATTTTTCGTGTTCTGGGGAGAGGAACCGACCGGAATACTGATATAGTACTTACGTTTAATTACGTAGACAGCGGAGTAGCTAATAGATCTATAACTATTACGCCGGCAGGAAACATACAATGATAAAGGTATATAGCGGACAGTCACTTTTTGAGGTTCTTTTCTCTGTGGCTATCGCTTCCATTCTTTTGATCGGAGTAGTTTCTCTTGCCGCGACCTCGGTTAGAAATACCAGTTTCTCATTAAATAATGCGCTCGCTACGGAATTTGCTCAAGAAGGATCTGAGTGGATCAGGCAGTATAGGGACGCAGATTGGGATGAATTTAAATCGCACTCTTCGGGAGGTGCCGGAAGCAATTGGTGTATCAACTCTCTTCCCTACCCCCCACCGGCTTGGGGTTTACCGTCTTCCTGCGGAACGGCAACTATTACGGGCACGATTTTTACAAGAGATATAAATTTGACTGATGATGCGATTAACGCAGGGCTTGTGGAGGTAACGATTTCGGTTAACTGGACTGATTCACAAGGTGTTCATACGGTTAGATCTATTTCTAAACTTGCAGACTGGAATAGATGATATATCAAGCTCAAAAAACAAATATCAAAAATCAAAAAAGTAAAGCATTCTCAGGCTATACGCTTATTGAACTATTGGTTGTTTTACTAGTTTTCACAATTTTAGCTTATGTTATTGTTCAATCCTTAGCCCTGAGCCTCAGGGGATCCCGGAAAAGCGAAAACCTAGGCCAGGTAAAAGGTAATGTTGAGTATGCAATGAATGTTATGGAAAGACACTTAAGAAATGCCCGCGGAATACCCGTCGGGGGATGTACCCCTAATCAGATAACCTACCAAGATGAATGGGGAACGGCCACAAACCCCTATTTTAGTTGCGTAGGTGGAGCTAATGGTTATATTGCTTCGGGATCGGCAAGACTAACTTCAACCGAAATTTATATAGACTGTACTGCCGGGAATGTATTTGACTGCCCGCCCCCCACCGCTGGTGTTCCCCCCTCAATTATTATTAATTTGGTAGGTAGAGACGCCAATTCCTCCGGTGCAGAAGGAGCTGATGTAACCTCAACAACAAAACTCTTGTTAAGAATTTACTAGAACCCACTTCAAACCTCATTTCAAGATTTTGAAATGAGCTGTAGAACATCAAGAAGCTAGAAAACGCCCATCCGTCTCTTCGTACAATTAGCAATTGACCGTTTACGTCTGCAATTGTTAAACTAGACTTGGTATGTATATTCTGCCTAAAGTCTTAAAAGAGAATTACTCGAAGAAAAAAGCCGGGATATCTAAAGGACACTGGAGTAGAATCTATTTATATTCTTCATCTAATACAAAAGGACAGGCTTTGTTGATTGTTCTTCTTACTATGGCAGTAATTCTGACAGTTGTTTTGTCCGTTACGTCGCGGTCGGTGGTTGAATTAACCACAACGACTTACCAAGAAGACGCACGACGAGCCTTTTCTGCTGCTGAAGCCGGTGTTGAACAGGTTCTACTGACCCAAACAAATGTGACTCAAGTCCTTGATCCGAGCGCGAATGTTGGTTTTGATGCGGAACTTACCTATCCGCAACTTGGAAGTACCTACAATTACCCGAATCTTTTGTCTTCGGGCGAGGTGGCGACTTTCTGGTTAGTTTCGCACGACAACACCACAAACGCTTTAACTTGCAGTGCAGGGAACTGTACAAGGGCCAACAGACTTCAGGTTTGCTTCGGTAACAATCTTGCTGCGCAGCCCGCGATTGAGGTCGAAATCTATTTTGATACCAGTCAGCAATCTTTCGCAAGCCCAAATAATTTTTCCAATATTAAGGCAGTCCGTACAACTTACGACCCCTCGGCTTCAAGACGGGTTTTAAACAACTTTGGCTCAACAAGTGCCAGTCCTTGCCCTTTTGGCGGAGGATACAGCTTTTACAGCGGCCTTATTAATTTGACAGCTCTCATACCCGCACCTCCCAATTGTTCTGTAAATAATGCAAATTGCTTGGTAATGGCCAAAGTCCGAATATTGTATAACCCCAATCCCCAGCCCGTAGGGATCGGAGTTTTAGGTGCGATTCCCAATCTTCCAGCACAAGGATTTAGGGTCGAGTCAACCGGAACAGCAGGAGAATCGGTTAGAAGCCTTCATGTTGTCAGATCATATCCTGAGCCACAATCTGCCTTTAACTCTGCAGTTTTTAGTAAGAACAATTTAACCAAACCATAAAAATATGAGCGTAATGAAATCATTATTTTTAATACTGACTAGGTGCTAATTTCTTTAGCATACATAAATTATGTCTGTAGGACTTGATATCGGTACGAAAACTATTAAGATGGTTGAACTTGTTAAACAAGGGGCAGGATTTAGTCTCCGAGCCTCGGGTATTGTTGGGCATAAAGGTAAAACACCCGATCAAAGTAAAGACGAAAAGGAACTTGTAATTTTAACCGAAGCGATTAGAAAACTGCATAAAGATGCAAAAATTTCGTCAAAAGAAGTGATTATAGCACTCCCCGAAACCCAAGTTTATACACGGACGATAAAGTTCCCTCTCTTGACGGATGCAGAGGTTGCCTCGGCTGTAAAATGGGAGGCTGAGCAATATATTCCTATCCCGGCAAACGAAGCCATAATACAACACCAGATTGTAGAAAGAAGAGAAGATACTACTCCACCCCAAGTAGTGGTTCTTCTTGTTGCAGCACCCAAGGCTTTGGTTGAAAAATACGCACGCGCCGTCGAAATGTCGGGTATGAATCTTACTACGATAGAAACGGAATTGATGGCATTGGTAAGGAGCTTGGCTCCGATGGACCAATCGAGCATGATTGTTGATTTCGGGGCTAGGTCCTCGGATATTGCTATTGCAAAAAACGGAACACTCGTTTTCTCCCGCTCCATCCCTACAGCCGGTGAGGCTTTTACCAGGGCTGTTTCGCAATTTTTAGGAGTCGATGAAACGCAGGCTGAAGAATACAAAAGAACTTACGGTCTTTCAGCCACACAACTTGAAGGAAAAGTAAAACAAGCTCTTGACCCGGTTTTTAGGGTGGTTTCTGACGAAATGAAGAAAGCCATTCATTTTTATCAGTCGGAAGAAAAAGGAGATTCGCCTACATCCGCTATCTTAGCCGGAGGAACAGCCGGGATGCCGGAAGCTGCTTCCACACTCACAAAGCTTCTAGGTATAGAAGTAATAGTCGGAAACCCTTTTTCAAAGGTTAGTGTGGATCCTCAAGCTGTAACCCAGCTTGCCGGCTACGCACCGCTATATTCTATAGCAGTGGGTCTAGCCATGAGGGAATAACCTGATTCACACTTTCTTTGCAAAAAAAGAAAGTGTGGTAAAGAAATAAGAGATCTCCAAATTCTTCAGGAACTTGGAGAGAAAAAGGTAGATAAAGAAAATAAAACTAGACTAAATTATTGAGCAATTTGGAGATTTAATTAAATATGTCCGTAAATCTTTTACCGCAAGAATTAAGACCCAAGGGATCTTATGTCAAACTTTCAAAAACACTTAAAAAGTTTGCACTCGTATCAACCATTGTTATGCTTGTGACGAGTTCGGTGGTACTCGCCAGTTATCTCTTGCTCAGATATCAAATATCCTCATCGATTAAAAAGCAAGACGAGCTTAAAGGCAATATCAAGGCATTGGAGCAAACAGAGCAAAAAATGATACTAATTAAGGATCGACTCGATAAGATTGGTAAAATTGAAAAATCGGATAATATAAACAAAGGCGTCGGTATCCTTGAGGATGTCTTGGGTACGCTTGAGGAAAATGTCTTTTTGGAGGAAGTTGAGCTGAAACCCGCAAATGCACAGGTGGTGATTGTTACTGGTAACTCTTTAGAACTCACACATTTTTTGTCTAAACTTATGAGCCAAGTTAAGCTAGTACGAATAGATTTGGTATCTCTGGAGTATGGCCCAACAAAGGGTTACGAAATGAAACTGTCGTTATCAAGGTAAAAAAATGAAAATGTCACTTTTTCGAAAAATATTAACTCCAAACATAATGGTTTTACTTGGGCCAATCTCTGTTCTTTTGGGCGTAATTATCCTTTTTGTTATTATTCTGAATAACGGGTACTCCCAAATTAAAACTCAACTTAGCACACTCAAAACTACGAGAAATTCCGAAAATCAATTACAAACAAAACTCGATAAATTAAAAGACATACCGCCGGGAATATTAGACAATTCCAGTGATGTGATTGTCGTATTGCCGTATAAAAATCCGGGAATATTAATTATTTCTCAGATGCGTTTATATGCTAATAACAACTCGCTTTCGCTTAGTAAGATAGAACTAAAAAACGCTTCGAAGACAAATGACCAGCTTGCAAAAATGCAGCTGTCAGGGGAATTTGATATCCCCAATTTCCTTTCAGCTGTAAATTTTCTGAAAAATATGATCTCCAGTGCACCGATATCAACACTGGACGAACTTACGATTAAGTTAAGTCAAGCAGGAGCTCTTGAGGGAGAATTAAAAACCTCCGCGTATTGGGCGGACTTACCCACACAACTTCCTCCCCTAAATGAGCCTTTCCGGGAGTTAACAAAAGAGGAGCAGGATCTTTTAACTAAAGTTGCCAATTTCAGCCAACCGGAATTTACTACGTTACCGCCTACTACGCCCGGTCAAAGGGAGAACCCATTTAAATAGAAGAAATTATTGGGATTTTGAAGTACTTTCGGATACATTCACGAAGACAATCCTTTTTTCAAGTTTGCCCCGTATCCTGGCTAAACTTTGGATAGCCTTAATTGTTTTTCCACCTTTTCCGATAACAAGCCCGATAAGTTCTGGGCTTACGTTAATTGTTAAGGTTACTTTACCGTTCTCCTCAACCTCCTCAATATCGGCGTCTTTTATACCCATTGCCTCTTCCAGCAAATATTTAATTAATTTTTTCATATTTCAATCAGCTTTTTTAAACTTAAAGAAAGTTGGGCTCCTCTACCCAGCCAGAATTTTAATTTGTCATTATCAAGTTTTTTAGTTTGTTTGGAAGGATACCAATATCCTATCGTATCAATGGGCTTACCCTGTCTTTTTCTTTCTTTACTTATGACAACGATCCTGTATGTAGGATTTCCTTTTGCGCCTTGTCTTACCAGTCGGATTTTTACCATGAGTGAATTTTAACCCATGAGGAGTCTTTAGGCAAATTAATCTGAATCTGAAATTTTCTCCAAAACCTTTATTGCAGCATCCTGTGCCGCCTCGCTTTTATTTTTTCCCATTCCTTTTCCCCACACTTCGTTGTTTACCCTGGCTTCGATAGTAAATTTTTTGTTATGATCCGGGCCTTCCTCTTCGACTACTTCGTATTTTGGAGCCGGTAAACCCTTGGCCTGAACGTATTCCTGGAGTCTGCTTTTGGCGTCTTTTAAAGGTTTTGCTATCTTTTCGTCTATAGACGGGAAAAGATATTTTTTAATAAAATTTTCGGCTTCTGTTATTCCTCCGTCTATATATAAACCTCCAATGAGAGCCTCCATTGTGTTAGCGAGTAGCGACGGATTTTCCCGTCCTCCGCCCTCTTCTTCACCTTTTGATAAGTATAAAAGTGTTCCGACCCTGAGTTTCCTGGCAATTTCCGCGAGATTTACGGTATTTACCAGATTTGCCCTTAAAGCTGTCAAATATCCTTCTTCTTTGTCCGGAAAACGCTCATAAAGTTCCTTTGAAACGACGAACTCGAGCACTGCATCGCCCAAGAACTCTAAACGTTCGTTCGACTCGCTTTTGCCCGGGTGCTCATTCACCCATGATTTATGAGTAAGAGCCAAATCAAATATTTTATTGTTTTTAAATAAGACTGCTATACTTTTCGGGGACATATTTACTATTCTAATCGAGGTAGTCATTTAAACCGACTTCCTCAATGAGCTCTCCGACGGTTTCGATTTCAGTTAACTCTAGTTTCGAAATATCCAGTCCCCGAGTATCAAGTATTTCGACAAAATCTGTTAAATCTGTCGGCTTCATATGCAGGTCCGCTACGAGGGAATCCTCTTCGTCTATATCATCAGGCTCAACTCCCAGATATTCCGAGAGGAGTTTTTTAATTTGAGTTTTTACGTCTTTATGAGGATTTTTTGTCATCACTTTCTTCCCCCTTTTCCTTAAAAATAGTTCCCAGAACTCCATTTACAAAAGAAGGCGATGACTCTGCCCCGAATTCTTTTGCCAGCTCAACCGCCTCATCAATTATAACTTTTGGCGGAGTTTTCGATTGAGTTAATTCATAAACCGCCAACCTTAGTATTGCTAAATCGATTCTGTTTAACTTATCTACAGGCCAAGCCGGAGCCGCCTTTTTAATTTTATCGTCCAGAAAATCCTTCATTTTAAGAATAGCTTTAGCATTATCGTTCAATCCTCCTTGATGCGTAAAGCTTTCGGCGAACAGTAATTTAACTACTTCCCTTCTTAATTTATGGCGGGGATCACCTGCTTTTTTCATATTCTATGTAAAAGAAAAAGACAAAACACTATATTATTGTAAAAGATTCAGATTATTTGTAAACCCTGTGATTTTCTGAAGTAATTGATACAAAGTTATTTATAAAAACCACAATAGGGACAAGCTTTGTGCGATTCTTTGAGTTTGCCGCAGCTGGGACACTGGCTCAAATTCGGCAGACTCATCCTGTGCGCCGGAGAATTTCTCCTGATATTGCTTCGACTTCTGGTATGTTTTTTCTTGGGTAACGGCGTCATAATCGTTTCTCACTTTCTTTTGAAAGAAAGTGAGTCAAAGAAACTAAATTCAGTTAAGATCATTGGAATTGTAACTGATATAGGCACTCTGGTGCAAGATGGAACCCAAAAAAAGACGATATTAGTTCGGGACGATGTTTTGGCTGTCGATTTTGTTTAAAAGTTTTGAGAACTTTTTGGGATTTTCGATTGCCTCTTCCGCAACGCTTCTGGATTTTTTGATAAGATCGGTATCGCTCCATGCGGCTATTTTCAAATCCAGAAAACCGTGCTGTTTCTTCCCGAAAATTTCACCCGGTCCTCTCATTTTCAAATCAAGTTCGGCCAGTTCAAATCCGGACATCGATTTAGTAAGAGCCTTCAGTCTTGTAAAAACAACATTAGAATGCGAATCTGTAATTAAAAGGCAGTAACTTTTAATACTTCCCCGTCCGACTCGACCCCGGAGTTGGTGAAGTTGAGCCAAACCGAATCTTTCGGCGCCTTCGATAACCATTATTGTTGCGTTGGCTACATCAATTCCTACCTCAACTACCGGTGTTGATACCAAGACTTTGGTAACTCCCTTTTTAAAGGAATCCAACACTTCGTTTTTGAGTTTTGCCGATTGTCTGCCGTGAAGTAAGTCTACATTCATGTCCGAGAAAATCTCTTTTAATTTTTCGTACTCAACCGTTGCAGCCTTGACCTGCCTCATTGTTTCGACCTCGGATTCCTCAATCAAAGGGCAAATAATATAAACCTGAATATTTTCTTTTTTAATTTTGTCCTTGATCCACTCATATCCAGAATCTCTTTTGGCCGGCGAGATAACCCATGTGGTAATTGGCCGTCGGCCTTTGGGAAGTTCATCTAAGGTTGATAGGTCAAGATCACCATAGATGGTTAGTGCAGCAGTTCTCGGTATGGGAGTTGCCGTCATGGTAAGAATATGGGGGGCGGTGCCCTTATTTTCGGTTTTTTTGATTAGGTGTGCCCTTTGCTCAACGCCGAATCTGTGTTGTTCGTCGATAACGACGAGTGAAACACTTTCAAAGTCGATTTTTTTGTGGATTAGCGCATGCGTGCCGACAAATATATCCGTTTTGCCGAGATCTTTTTTGACCAGGGACGAGGTTACCAGGCTTACCCTTACCTTAAATCTGTCAAAGATTTCGTGAAGAGTATTAAAGTGTTGATTTGCCAGAATCTGCGTCGGAGCCATAAAAACTGTCTGATAGCCGTTGATAAAAGATGCGAAGGCAGCCGCCGCGGCAACCACCGTTTTTCCCGAGCCGACATCACCTTCAAGGAGTCTGTTCATGGGCGAATCTTTGACAAGATCTTCGGAGATTTCATTTATCGACCTGATTTGGGAATTGGTTAGGTCAAAGGCAAGTGAATTAATAAACTCTTTCATCGCGTCTGTATCAACAATAAGCCTATTGGCAGTCATGATCTGGTGCCAATCTTTTTTACGCATCAGACTTCTAAGGTGGTGGAAAAGAAGTTCGTTAAACGCCAATCGCGTTTTTGCTTCCCGAGCCTCTTCGGGCGTTTCAGGAAAATGAACGGATTCCAGCGCTTTTATAAAATCTATTAAGGAATATCTTGCTAAGACATCCGTGGGAACAAAATCATCCAACCATTGTTCAACTAAAGACAGAGTCAAAACTACCTTTCCCCTTAACCATTTGGAAGATACCCTCGCTGTTTCGGGATAAACAGGAACGAGCCGTCCGGTATGCAGTGTTTGGGTTTTTCCGTCAAGGGGTTCATATTCCGGAGAAACGAGAGCCTTCTTTCTGTCGAACCAGTCAATTTTTCCCGAGAAAGAATAATTCATTCCCTTTTTGACGTTTCGGATAAGATACGGTTGATTAAACCAGACAACCGTTAAGACTCCGGTTTTATCAGACACCTCGCCCATTTGAATTTTCTTTCCATGGGTAGTGTAAATATTTTTGACGGATTCAATTTTTCCCTGAATTGTGACTGTTTCTCCGGGTTGTGTATCGGAAATTGCCGATTTGATTCTGTAATCAATGTATCTTGACGGAACGTGTAAAAGTAAATCTTCTGCCGTTTCGATATCCAACTTTCTTAACCTGTTGGCATATACGGACCCTACAGAAGGTAATCGTAATATCGGTGTGTCAAGCTTCATGAATCTTGGCTTAATAATATCACGGAGTAATGTGCTTAATTAAAGGGCGTAAAAGATGAGAGGCAAAAAGGTAGTAAGCAAAAGCCCGATTGTAGAGAAAATCAGGATTATTGTAAAAAATAATTTTTTCTTGTCTTTTATTCTTGGAAATCTCATAGCAAATTTTACTGTTATTTTATTTCGTAAAATCCTCTTTTACCTATTTTTATTTCTGCTCCACTTTCAACTTGAAACTTTGGATCTACGATCTTTATCCCATTAACATCGACGGAACCTTGTGTAATAAGTCTCTTGGCTTGCGAAATGCTTACGTTTGAGGCGTGAGAAACGGTACCAAGTAGACTTGAATCGACCAATGGTGTGTCTTGGAAGGTTGGTTTACCGCGGCTGAATGTTTTGTCAAAATGTTCTTGAGCTTCCTTTGCCGTGTTTTCTCCCCAAAGAATATTTACAACTTCATATGCGAGCTGTTTCTTTTGTTCCATCGGTTCTGATTTAACTTTTTCGGCGATTCCTGAGAGATCAACATCTGTTAATAGTTCAAATCCAAGCTCGATAACCTCATCCGGAAAAGACATGATGCCTGCAAAGAGCTCGCTAGGTGGAACATCAAGAAATAGGGCATTACCTGTTGTTTTTCCAACCTTATTTCCTTCCTTATCAATAAGTAGTTTTGTAGCAAGAATAAATTTCTCCTTTTTCCATACAACTTTCATTAAATCTCGCCCTGCTAATATGTTAAATAACTGGTCATTTCCGCCAACTTCGAGATCAACCCCACCCGGCACCATCTTTATGCTATCGATAGCTTGTATGACTGGATACAATAATTCATGCAACCTGATGGGATGGTTCTCCTTAAGTCTTTTTTGAAACATATCTCTTTCCAGAATCTGCTGCACGGTAAAATGCGACGTAATTTCTAATAACTCCTTAAACTCAATAGGGTCATTCCATTTTGAGTTGAAAAGTATCTTAGCAGGATTTTCCCCTCCAAAATCTAATACTTTAGATGCCTGTTCCTTCCATTTTTCCGAGTTTTTAACAGTTTGCTCTCTGGTTAAAGGTACTCTTGTTGAAATTTTATCAGGATCCCCTATCATGCCGGTGAAGTCCCCAACCAGAAATATGACCTTGTGTCCTAGTTTTTGAAAGGCTCTCAGTTTCATTAAACCTACGTAATTTCCTAAATGTAGAGATGGCATTGAAGGATCAAATCCTTGGTAAAGAGTTATCTTTTTCTTCCCCATTAGCTCTGCCAAACCCTCTTTCGACGGTAAAATTTGCTCTACTCCTCTTGTTAAAACTTCTTCTAATTTATCCATGTTGTGATTATTTTAGATTGTTTGGGAATTTAAATCAAAGCCATGTTAAAATTAGGTGATGTCAACTTGGAGAAGAAAGAGGTTTGCGAGAAAAAGTTTCCGGCAGGATTCTTTCAGCGTTAAAAAAACCCGTTTAATACTGAAATTAGCGAAATTTTCACTCCTCGGGGTAGTACTTGTCTTTTTATCTTCATTTATTATCTTTCCCTTGTTTGCTTTTAACCTTCCCTCTCCGGACAAAATAGTCAGACGGGAAGGATTTTCGACCAAAATTTTAGACAGGAACGGCAAAGTTCTTTATGATATATTTGCCGATCAGAGGCGTACCCCGGCAGATATCAAAAATATTCCCGACTACTTGAAGAAAGCCACGATAGCAATTGAAGATAAAAACTTTTATAAACACAGCGGTTTTGACCCCTTGGGTATTATAAGAGGTTTTTCCAGAATATTTACCCGTGGTTACGCACAGGGAGGTTCTACTCTAACCCAACAACTGGTAAAAAATGTTCTACTCACCCCCGAATATTCAGTACTTCGCAAAATAAAGGAGTTTATACTTGCAGTTCAAATAGAAAGAAAATATTCCAAAGATGAAATTTTACAGATGTATTTAAACGAAGCTCCGTACGGCGGGACCGCTTGGGGTGTCGAAGCTGCGTCAGAAACCTATTTCGGGAAGAGCGTTGAAGACCTTAATTTAGTCGAATCAGCAGTACTTGCCGGACTTCCCCAAAGACCTTCCGTTTATTCTCCTTATTCTGCTTATCCCGACGCCTATAAAGACAGAACAAAGCAGGTATTAAGAAGAATGCGTGAAGACGGATACATTGATAACGAACAGGAGGAGGAAGCGCTGAGTCAGTTGGATGACATAAGTTTTCTAAACCGCGGAGCCAACTTTAAAGCACCTCATTTTGTTCAGTACGTTCAGGCTATATTGGAAGAGAGATACGGTGAGAGGGTTGTCGAACAGGGTGGACTGAAAGTTACGACCACACTCGATTTGGACCTGCAGGAAAAAGCCCAGTCAATAGTGTCAGAAGAAATAGCTAAAGTGGAGGATAAATTTCATATAACAAACGGCGCTGCAGTAATTCTTAATCCTCAGACCGGAGAAATTCTGTCGATGGTGGGTTCAAAAGATTTTAGTGCCAAGGACTATGATGGTCAGGTAAACGTCACAATGTCCCTAAGACAGCCCGGGTCCGCCATAAAGCCGATAACCTATGTTACTGCGTTTAAGGAAGGGTATACCCCATCAACGCTCATTATGGATGTTCCTACGGAATTCCCCGGTGGTGACCAGCCAACTTATAAACCCGTTAATTATGACGGAAAATATCGCGGTCCGATGCAGGTTCGTTATACTCTCGGTAACTCCGTTAACGTACCTGCTGTTAAAATGCTTGCTACCGTCGGTATTAAAAAGACCTTAGAGACTGCGTACGAACTCGGCTTACAATCGCTTCCGCCGACAAAGGAGACGCTTGCAAGGGTAGGTCTTTCCCTTACCTTGGGTGGTGGAGAGGTGCGTTTATTGGAGTTAACCGGTGCTTACTCTACTTTTACAAATCAGGGATTTAAAGTTGATCCTACGGCGATTCTCAAGATTGAGGATTCTGACGGAAAGGTTCTTGAACAAACGGAACCTAAAAAAGGAAAGAGAGTATTAACACCGGAGCAGGCATATTTGATAGCTGACATACTCTCAGATAACGATGCCAGGTTAATAGTTTTCGGACCTAATTCAGCCTTGAAGATCCCCGGACGTCAGGTAATGGCTAAAACAGGAACAACTAATGATCGTAGGGATAATTGGACAGTAGGAGGCGAAACTCAGGTAATGGTTGGGGTCTGGGTTGGGAATAACGACAATTCTCCTATGCTTAGATTGGCATCGGGAGTCTCCGGTGCGGCGCCGATTTGGAGGCGGATAATTTTAGCAGCGCTTGACGGGAAACCGAATTTCCCTATAGAGGTTCCTGGAGGGATAGTAACAGCTGCGATTGATTCAGTCTCGGGATATGCTGCTCACGATGGGTATCCTTCCAGAATCGAAAAATTTATAGACGGAACGCAGCCTCGCGAGGATCCGGTGCATGTAAAATTGAAGGTTTGTAAAAATGACGGCAAATTGGCAACGCCCTCGGATATAGCCGCGGGTAATTATGATGAAAAGGAGTTCTTTGTCTTTAAGGAAGAGGATCCCACAGCTCCCGCGGGGGGACAAAATAAATGGCAGGAAGGAATTCTCAGCTGGTCGGCAACACAAACCGATCCGAGATATCATCCGCCGACGGATTATTGCGGAACGCAAAACCCGGTAAACGTTGAATTTTTTACACCTAAGGATAAAACTTCAAACTTACCCAACAAATTCAGTATAGAGGTGAGAGCGGATTCTACCAGCGAGGTTACTCAGGTAGAACTTTATGTAGACGGAACCAGGATACGAACTTTTAACTCAAAACCTTTTAAAGAAGACGCTACATTGGAAAATGGTGTTCACACTCTTCGGGCCGTTGCTAAAGACGCTAACGGTAAAGAGTCAGACAGAGGAATAACAATCGGAGTAAATACTGCCTGGGATTATTCTCCAACTCTGCCTCCCCCGTCGCCAACTCCAACACCCTAGAGGGCAGAAACTTGAACTTAAGGTTTACAATATATAAAAGTGGCATTAGCTGAGATAAAGATTGACTGTAGTTCTGACGAACATATTCTTGGACAGGTCAAAGACGCGTGGGTAGGCTTTATTGAATCAACTTCCGGAATTACTCCTTCGTCCCTAAAATACTCCGAAGAAAGATCAAATATGGTAAGAACAATTAGATCGGTTGTTCCGGAAAATTGCTATAACCAGTGGACCATAATCCCCGATAAAAATGATTTATTCGAAAGGCCGAAAATCGACCAAGTTATAGATGAGGTACTGTATAGCATGCAGATAAAGCATCCAGCACATCCGGCGGTAGTTGATCTAATACAAAGTAAGGCTTACTGGCGAGATTTTGTTGCTCTCAAAGAAAATAAAAATTAGTTATATCTTCTCGTTTACTTCGAATTTTTTGTTAAGATTCGACAGAATTTTGTTGTGGATTATCTTTACATCGTTATCAGACATGGTTTTTTTAGGATCCTGGTACCAAATCCTGAATGTGTGTGATTTTTGATATATATCGGTTAACTCTATCTCGGAAACATGCGTATCGGATTTTTTAATTGTTGCGATAACACCCGAAGCTTTAACCCAATCAGGTATTATTAGTGTTATATCCTCTATCTGAGGAGGATGCTGGTTAGGGGCTTTGTATATAATCTTTTTTGTGAGTTTTTCCAGGGTTTTTTCATCAAGCTCAAAACCCCAAACTTTCTCCTTTATTTTAAAGTTTTGCAATACTTTCGGGTGAATTTCACCGAAAGTTCCGATAAATTCATCACCTTTTTCAATTACCCCGCTTTTTGTAGGATGCCAGAGAGATTTAGTAACTGTAGTTATTTTGATATCATAATCTTTAACCTTAAGCCGATCGAAGATTAAATCCAGACTTGCCTTAAATTTCCTAAAGCTAGTATTTACTTCTAATCCCGATAGTTTATAAACTTCCTGAGACTGATCTATCGGGCCAAAATAAACTTTATTAAGTTCATAAAGTTTCAATTTTTTTATGTCGCTATTTAATTTGACCGCGGAAAGTAGCGAGGGAATAAGACTGGTGCGCAAATATTCGTATTCCTTGCTCACCGGGTTTGCAATTTTAATATGAAGATCAAGATTTAACTGAGATTTATTAATAAATTCTTCAGAGGTTAGGGATAGGGTTTGGATTTCAATAAACCCGGCGCCAAACATCAGCTCTTTCAATCTCAGTTTAGGTTTTGGGTCAAAAAAATAGGCGATTTTATCTTTAGGAGTTGCACCGTATGGCAAAGTTTTCGGGAATTTATTGTATCCGAATAATCTTGCGACCTCTTCTATAAGATCTTCTTCAATTTTTAAATCAGCTCGATATGTCGGAATGGTGCACTCGATCAAATTATTCTTAAGAATCGGTGATAAATTGAGTCTGTCAAGAGTAGCTAAGACTTCCTTGTCTTCGATTTTAATCCCCAGAACTTTTTCCAAGTTAGATAAGGATAGTGTTAGTTTCGAAAGCTTTAATTTTTCTTTTTTGACATCGGCTATTTCGGATGCGATATTGCCACCCGCCAGCTCAGTCATTAAATTCACAGTCCGTTGAAGAGTCAAAAGCGTCCCGCCCGTATCCTCTCTGCGCTCAAAAATGCGTGACGCATCAGAGAGTAAATCAAGTTTTTGTGAGGTTCTTCTTATTAATTTTCCGTCATAAATTGCTACCAGTATAAGTATATTTTTGGTTGATTTGGATACGCCGGAATTGGCTCCTCCTTTAATGCCGCAAAGGTCTACTACCTCACTGCCGCTTTTGAATATAATAGCATCCTTAGGCAATCTATAAGATATTTCATCAACACTGGTAAATTTTTCTCCACCCTTCGTGGTCATAATTGTCATTTCCGCATTTTTGAGTTTATCGTAGTCAAAAACGTGTATGGGGTTACCGAATTCGAACATGACATAGTTTGTTACATCAACAAGATTATTTATCGGCCGCAAACTTATTTTTGTAAGATAATCCTGCATCCATTTGGGAGAAGGAGCTTGCACAACACCCTTAATGCTTATAGCACTGTAGCGGGGACATAATTTGAAGTCATTATTAATTTTGAAAGGAAGATTTGCCTTAGGAGACGCGATTTCAGATACTACGGGAAATTTCATGGGAGTATTTTGTAATGCGGAAAGTTCCCTTGCGATTCCTACAATACTCAACCAATCAGCTCTATTGGGGGTAACTTCAATATCCAAAATAACGTCATCACCAAGCTTGGTATAAGTTTCTGTGGTCAATCCTATTTCGGTCATTTTCCACATCAGATCCTTTAGCGGGAGCTTGATATTGACATATTCTTTGAGCCAAGATAATGGGACTAGCATACATTCTCGTTCTTTCTTTCGAAAAGAAAGAACGGCAAAGAAAACCTAAAACTGTTTCAGAATTCGCAAATCCGGGGTATGTAAAACCCTTAAATCATCGATTTGATATCTTAGACTTACCACTCTTGATAATCCGATCGCAAAAGCAAATCCGTTCCAAATTTTCGAATCGATTTTGGATTTAGATAAAACATTCGGGTGTATCATTCCTGCCGGCATGATTTCACTCCAGCCGGTTTGTTTGCAAAAAGTGCAACCTCGACCATCGCAAACAGTACACTCTAAATATGCATCCACGCCCGGTTCAACAAACGGAAAAAAGGTTGTCGCAAATTTGATTTTGGCGCTTTGACCGAACAAGCTCTTTAAAACAAATTCGATTGTTCCAAAAAGATCAGTAAGATGAACCGCTTTATCTACAACAAACCCCTCAACCTGCCAGAATTCGACTCCGTGGGAGGCATCAACCTGTTCATACCTGAAGCATCTTCCGGGTACTATAACCCTAAGCGGTGGCTTGGAAGCTTCCATTACCCTGCCTTGCATGGCAGAAGTATGAGTTCTTGGGATTACTTGACCTTCTTTAAAGGAAGTATTCGAAACGTCAAAAAACATTGTCTGCTGAGCATCACGGGCGGGATGTTCTGGAGGAAAGTTAAGAACCTCAAAATTGTAATAATCCTTTTCGATTTCAGGACCGTCGGCGATTTGATAACCTAAATATTTAAAAATGTCCAGAATTTCGTTTAAAACTGTCGTTTGTGGGTGAAAATGTCCGGCAGAAGTCTTATTACCAGGAATTGTTAAGTCGAACCACTCCTTTTTACTTAAAAGCGAGGAGGTCAGCCCTTCCTTCTTTTTAGCCAGGGTAACTTCAATTACTTTCTTAGAATCATTGATAAGATTTCCGATTTCCTTTTTGTCGGTCTGAGGTAGCTCGCCAATTTTTTTAATAAAGTCATTAATTTTACCTTTTCTCCCCAGGTATGATATCTTCAGATTTTCCAAGTCATCAAAAGAAACCACATCCATTATTTGAGCTAGTGCTTCATTTTTCAGATTTAATATTTCCTCTCTCATGATTTTATTTATCTACCTTTCTTCAGGAAAAAGAAAGCGATAAATCAAAAAAAAGCTCTCGGTGGAGAGCTGTTAACTGCTGACTCTCACACTCCACCGGTTAAATTAGTCTAAAGCTAAAACCGGTGAATGTGAATATACTCATTTTACTTCGGTTATTATTTTGGTTAAAACCTCGGGTTTTTCTACTGCAAGCTCGGCGAGGATTTTTCTGTCGAGTTCGACATTTTTCTTTTTGAGAAGCGAAATAAAAGCGCTGTAGCTTAATCCCTGCTCCCGTACCGCGGCATTTAAGCGCGTAATCCAAAGACGACGGAGATCTCTTTTCTTCAGTTTTCTACCCGCATAGGCATACTGGCCGGCATGAAGCAACGCCTCTTTGGCTGTTTTAACACGCCTACTTCGGGCGTTTTTGAATCCGCGGGCTTTGAGCTTTATTTCCCTGTGTTTTCTTGCTGCAATTGATTTGACTCTGGTCATTTTAGGTTATAGTAGATAGTAGATAGGAAATAGTATGTAGGATTGAAAAAAGAATAAAAATCCTATCTGCTAACTACTATCTACCATCTACTTTCCTAACACCTTTTTAATTTTTTTGGCGTAGACTTTCTTTGTTGAAATTACTTTACTCAGGCGTCTTTTGGTCTTAGATCTTTTTTTGACATTAAGATGACGTCTAAACCCTTGGCGTCTTAATAGCTTGCCTTTTTTGGTTACTTTGAACCTTCTGGTAATAGATTTTTTAGTTTTTTGTTTCGGCATTTTTTAGATTTAAATCGGGTTTTTCTTTTTTTACCTTATTAGTCGGCGAAATGACCGTTATTAAGTGTCTCCCCAAAAATTTCGGTTCCATGTCGATGACAATTGTGTCTTTGAAAACTTCTACCACTCTTTCAATGAGTTTGTAACCAAAACTCCTACTGTCCATTTGCCTACCCGTAAATTTAACTACGACTCTGACCTTTTGCTTGTCGGCAAGAAAATCCCTGATCTTAGCTATTCGGTTTTGGAAATCGTGCTCGGCGATGAATGGCGAAAATCGTACCTCTTTTATTTCTGAGGCTTTCGTTGCCCGCTTTTGTTTTTGCAGCCTCTTTTCTTGTTCGTATTTGAACTTGCCAAGCTCCACGATTTTTACTACGGGAGGTTTGGCGTTTGGGGCAATTTCGACAAGGTCAAGGCCTGCCTCGTTTGCTTTATCTAAAGCCTGCCGGAGTTTTAAGACTCCAAGCTGTTTACCATTGGCACCAATAACTCTTAATTCGGGTGCGTTAATTTGATGATTTACTCGAAAGTTAAGATTGTTGGTTTTCAACTTACGATAGGAATTGTATCACAGCTTGTACTTTGTGCTCAACAACTAATTACAAATCCAATGATTTTGATTCAATTTTCTCTTTAACGTCAGAAATAAACTTTTCAAGGGAAAGTTGTCCTAGATCCTTTTCCGATCTTAATCTAACCGCAACAGTTCCTGCTTTTTTCTCTTTATCTCCTACGATGAGCATATAAGGAACTTTTTCTAGTTGCGCGTCTCTAATTTTAGCTTGCAAAGTTTCGTTTCGATCATCTAGCTCTGCTCTAATTTCTTCATTTTTTAATATCTTTACGACTTCATTTGCATATCCAAGATGTCTTTCGGCAATCGGCAAAACTTTAGTCTGAACAGGCGTCAACCACGTTGGGAAAGCTCCGTTGTAATGCTCGATTAATACTCCAAAAAATCTTTCCATTGATCCCAAAATAGTCCTATGTATCATTACTGCTTGTTTTTTCTGCCCTTTTTGATCAATGTATTGAACATTAAAACCCCGCCCTAGTTTTTTAAGGTATTTAGAAAGTGCTTCTCGAGTCTTAAATTTATCATGGAATGTTTTCATTGCCCAAAACTCATCGATCTCCGTTTCGGTTGTTTCGGCAGCATCCGGCATGTTGAAGTCGAATTGTATAGTACCCAGCTGCCATTCCCGTCCAAGAGAATCTTTAACTTTCGAGTCAATTTTCGGTCCATAGAAAACTCCGGCCCCCTGATCAATTTTGTAGTTTTTAACTCCTTCTAGCTCTAAGGCTTTTTTCAGAGAGTCTTCGGCAATCCCCCACATTTTTAATGAGCCCAAGTACTTTTCTGGTCTTGTTGAAATGTAGGCTTGGTAGTCAGTAAAACCAAAAACTTCGTACATTTTTTTAGTTAGTTTTATAACTTCTCTAACCTCATCAATAACTTGATCTGGTCGACAAAATATATGGGAGTCGTCTTGAGTAAACCCTCTTACTCTGGACATTCCATGGAGTGTGCCTGCTCTTTCATATCTATACACAGTTCCAAGTTCTCCCATTCTTATTGGAAGCTCTCTGTAACTTTTGGGATGCGACTCGTAAATCTGAATATGGTTTGGGCAGTTCATGGGCTTAAGCTGCTCATCTACCTGATAGTCGGGTTTACTTTCACCTTCAATATATTGATGAAGCATTGCCGGAAACATTGAGTTGATATATTTGTTATAGTGTCGAGAAATCACGAACATATCCATGCTGGCAATATGAGGCGTATAGACTAATTGATAACCATGTTTATAATGTAGACCTTTCCAGTACTCTTCGACAATGTTTCGTATCGTTGCTAATTTGGGATGCCAAAGGATAAGTCCTGGGCCTGTAAGTGGACTTATTGAGAAATAATCAAGCTCGCGTCCTAAAAGCCTGTGATCGCGTTTTTCAGCTTCTTTGAGATTATTAAGATGTTTTTCTAACCCATCCTTGGTAGAAAAGACTGTTCCGTAGATACGGGTGAGCATTTTGTTTTTTTCGCTGCCACGCCAGTACGCTCCGGCAACAGAGAGAAGTTTAAAATGTTTTAACTCCTTTGAGGGGTTCGTAATGTGTCCACCGCGGCAGAGGTCGATAAAATTCCCCGATTTATATAATGTTATTTCCTCGCCAGCTTGTGCGTGCTCATTTATGAGCTCAACTTTATACTCGTTTCCTTTGAAAAATTTTCGTGCCTCCTCTGAAGTAACCAGATTTTTTTCGAATTTTGTCCAACTTTTTACTATGTCATGCATTCTCTCTTCAATTTTAGGTAGATCGCTGTCCGAAATTTTCAGATTATCAAAATCATAATAGAAACCATCCTCAATCGGCGGACCTAATGTAGGCTTGGCTCGGGGATAGAGATCAAGAATAGCCGCAGCCAGAAGGTGTGATGTGGAATGTCTTAATTTGTCCAAGGTATCGTCAACTTTGACACTCATGATATTAGTATGATACTACGAATTTGGTGCATTAGGAATAATAATTTATCAAATCTATTCTCGTTACCACGCCCAGTGGTTTACTTCTGTGGTCGGTAACGACTACAAGGTTATCGAGCGTTAACAGTTCAGAAACTCTATCTATAGTTTCATTTTCACTTACACTTTGCACCTTTTTGTCCAGTATTACACTTATTTTGTTAGTTGGTCCTATTCGTCCGGCATAAAGACCTTCCAGAAGTTCTTTTTCATTCACCTTTCCCAAAAGTTTTCCCCTCGTGATTACCAGTATTTGAGAGATGTCGTACTTTTTCATGATATTTATAGTGCTTTTAACGCTGTCTTCGGGATTAACGCTGAATATTTTGGAACGTACTTTATTTTTCAGGACATTTAATATTGTTATTCCTTGGGTACTTTCTAAAAATCCGTTTTCTCTCATCCAATCGTCGTTATAAATTTTTGAAAGATAACTTTTTCCACTATCGGGAAAAAGTACTACAACCAGTCCCTTTTTTAATCTTTGGCACACTTGGTTAGCAGCGTACATTGCCATTCCTGAGGATCCTCCGGCCAAGAGACCCTCTTTTCTTGCAAGATTTCTTGCCGTCAGGAAACTTTCTCGGTCACTAACTTGGATTACCTCATCAATATATTTGAAATCAATGGTTCCCGGGATAAAGTCCTCACCCACTCCTTCAACCTTATACGTTTTCATTAATTTTGGAAACTTTCCCCTCTTTTTATATTCGTGAAATACGGATCCCACCGGATCAACTCCGATAATTTTTATATTCCTGTTTTTTTCCTTCAAGAATTTTGCAACCCCGGTAATGGTTCCTCCTGTTCCCATTGCGCAGACGAAGTGAGTAATTTTTCCATCAGTTTCTTTCCAAATTTCAGGACCTGTTCCTGTGTAGTGTGCTTCTGTATTGGCAGGATTGTGATATTGATCCGGTTTGTACGCACCTTTTATTTCGTGAGAGAGCCTGTCTGAAACCTTATAATAACTTCTTTCATCGTCAGCCAGTACCGCCGTCGGAGTAATTACTACTTTAGACCCGTATGCGCGAAGAAGGCTTCTTTTTTCATCGCTCATTTTGTCGGGCATTACAAAAATTGTTTTATACCCCCGTAAAGCGGCCACCACGGCAAGGCCGACCCCTGTGTTTCCGGATGTTGGTTCAACAATTATTCCGCCCGACTTTAGTTTTCCTTCCTTTTCTGCTTTATCAATCATGGCAAGACCGATTCTGTCTTTTACAGATCCACCGGGGTTCAAATACTCCAGTTTTGCAAGAAGCGTAACAGAAAGATTTAGATTAAGGTGGTTAATCTTGACTAAGGGAGTGTTACCGATAGCATCTAAAATTGATTTATAATACATAAGTTTATTTCAACGCTTGTTTCAAATCTTTTACTAAATCTCTGGCGTCCTCTATACCAACCGATACTCGGATAAGTCCATCGGTTATACCAACCGCTTCTCGTTCTTGTTTAGATAAAGAGGCGTGGGTCATTTTCGCGGGATGTTCGATAAGCGATTCTACCCCACCCAAACTTTCGGCTAAAGCGAATAGTTTTAAGTTCGATAAGAACCGTTTTGCAGTTGATATTCCCCCTCTTATTTCAAACGATATCATTCCGCCGAATCCTGTCATCTGTTTTTTAGCAATGTCGTATCCCGGGTGGGTTGGTAATCCGGGGTAATATACTTTGAGCACCTTGGGGTGTGTTGATAGAAAGTTTGCCACCCTGAGCGCATTCTCCTGATGCCTCTCCATCCTGAGAGCTAGTGTTTTTATTCCCCTTATTGTCAGAAAACTGTCAAAAGGCGAGAGGATTGCTCCGACGGCATTTTGATTAAATTTAAGTTTTTCAAACACGTTACTTTCGGATAACATTATTGCTCCACCAACGGAATCGCAGTGTCCGTTTATGTATTTTGTGGTTGAGTGAAGAACTATGTCGGCGCCGAGTGTGAGGGGCTTTTGAAAATAGGGAGAAAGAAAAGTGTTATCGACTACCAGTAGAATGTTATTTTTTTTGGCGATTTTTGCAATAGCTTTAATATCAGAGATCTTTAAAAGCGGATTGGTAGGAGTTTCAAGCCAAATGAGTTTTGTATCAGATTTTATAGCTTTTTCCAGACCGGAAATATTTGAAGTATCAACATAGCTAAATTTGACACTGTATTGTTTATCAAAAACCCTATTAAACAAACGCTTTGTTCCGCCATAAAGATCATCTGACGCTAAAACACGATCCCCGCTTTTGGTCAGCGATAATAAAAGAGTAGTCGTAGCTGCTAATCCGGACGAAAAAGCCAAGCCGAAATCCGCCAGCTCAAGTGCGGCAAGTTTTTTTTCGAGAGCTGATCTTGTGGGATTGCCGCTCCGTGAATACTCATATCCTCCGGTTGGTGTTTCAACTTCTTTTCTGGCAAAAGTCGATGAAAGATGAATAGGGATTGAAACGTCTCCGTAAGCCCCTTCTTTTAGGTTCGGTTTCTCTCCTTCCTGAATAATTTTAGTGTTATATTTCATAAAATATCCTCCTTTTCTTAGCACTCGCCTTTTCAGTACTACCGCGTCAAACGCGGCTAAGCTTCGCTTATTCGTACACGGCTCGTGCTGCGAAATTTGCAGGATTGTATGCTATTTTTGAAAGTTTAAGGTATACAAAAAACCTCCTTTTTAAGGAGGTTTCTCTGTGACTTTTAAAAACTATTTTAACGACACAAAAATACCTCCCCAAAGCGGAAGGTACAGGTTGTGGTTAAATTAAATTTCATTTTGATTGAAATTATTCTATCAGTAATTTCACCTGAGTCAATAATCACTTTTCAGGGTAATCTAAACCTGTTGGCACATTTACAATAAAATGGAGGAGATGTATAAGTTCAATCAGATTCCGTCTGATGCACAAATAAGGAAGTATTTGAGAAAGATTGTATATGGTAAGAATATATATTG
>Ga0209751_10000578_pt1 | contig 39364 bp, 31 predicted proteins | sample RifCSP13_1_FD_184019 | JGI IMG/M metagenome (GOLD analysis project Ga0209751, IMG submission 184019) | Soil microbial communities from Rifle, Colorado - Rifle CSP2_sed 13_1 (SPAdes) (version 2) | ecosystem: Environmental > Terrestrial > Deep subsurface > Rock core/Sediment | place: Rifle...
CCCGTTGAAACGAGCTTTCAGATACCAGCACTGGGCAGGCTTCAGCGGCCGTACACAACCTTTCGATCTGGCGGCCACCTATGTTTTGGGTAAACAGTCGGGGCTCCCTTGTCACTGCGACCAGCCGCTCACGCGGCTGGCACCCCTTGTACCGAAGGTACGGGGCTAATTTGCCGAATTCCCTCGCGTAGATTTTCGCCGACACGCCTTGGGCTTTTCACCCAGGGGCACCTGTGTCAGTTCTAGGTACGGACAGGCGGAATGACTCCAACGTCCTTTTCACGGGCACCACGGATCAGCGGACGGGGTTGCCCCCGCACTCCCGCATTCATCCCTTTCTCGCCATTACGGCACTCCGGGGACTTCAACGGTTGGATCGCCAGGCAAGACGAATCCACCTACCGCGATGCGTCCGACGTTGGACAGGGTTCCGCTTGGTGCAGGAATATTAACCTGCTTCCCTTTCGCGTTCCTCGATTATGGGAACACTTAGGACCGACTAACCCTCGGCTGACGAGCATTGCCGAGGAACCCTGGCCCTTTCGGCGGTGCGGATTCTCACCGCACTTTGCTGCTACTCCTCCCAGGATCCTCATTCGAACGCGGTCCACCGGACCTCACGGCCCGACTTCGACCCGCGCACGACGCCCCTCTACAAGATCACCTTTCGGTGCTCTGCAGTATCGGTGACCGACTTAAGCCCCGTCCCTTTTCGGGGCCCATAATCTCGGCTGGTGAGCTGTTACGCTATCTTTGAATGATGGCTGCTTCTAAGCCCACATCCCAGCTGTCTGAGACTACGAACTCCCTTTGGTATTCGCACTGAGTCGGCACTTAGGGACCTTAACTGCAGGTTGGGCGGTTTCCCTTACGGATGCCAAGATTACCCCAGGCACCCGACTCCCGGCATCTACGGCGACCGCGGATTTGGAGTTCGACAGGGCACCGACGGATTTCTCCGCCTTAGCGCCCAATCGGTCGCTCTACCCCACGGCCTAACCTCCGCCGAGGTCCAGCTGCGACTGATTTCGAGGGGAACCAGCCATTCCCGGCCTAGATTGGCCTTTCACCCCTATGCCCAGCTCACCCGAGTGATTTGCACATCAACACCGGTTCGGCCCTCCACCTCCCTTTCGGAAGGCTTCAGCCTGGCCAGGCATAGATCGACCGGCTTCGGGCATCGCACCCATGACTCCTCGCGAGCCCACGACGCGCCTCGCGCCTTGCGGCGTTGCGCGCATGTCGCTTTCGCTTCGGCTTCCCGCGTGTAGCGGTTAACCTCGCCATGGATCAGAACTCCCTGGCCCGTTATTCACAACGGATAACACGACACCGCTCCACCCTTGCGGGCTTCGTCGCTTTCGTGCCGTGTATGTCTGTAACTGTCTGGTTTCAGGCTCTTTTTACCTCCCGCAAAGGGCACTTTTCAGCTTTCACTCACGCTACTAGTGCACTATCGGTCTCGGGTCGTGTTTAGAGTTGGATGTTTATGCCACCCACCTTCGCGCGCGATATCCGACGCACGCTACTCTGGATCCTCCGAATCGCCTTCCCTGCGTACCCCTACGGGGCTGTCACCCTCTCTGGCCTACGGCATTCCACCGGAGTTCGAGTTGGCAGGATAAGGCGTGCCGGAGTCCGAACACCACACCGCCGCCGCATTTCTGCGGAGGCTTCGGTTTGCTCTGTGCCCTCTTCGATCGCCTTTACTGAGGGCATCCCAATTGGTTTCTTTTCCTCCCCGTACTAGGATGCTTCGATTCCGGGGGTTCCCGTTCCTCACGGAACAACCTCACGGTTAGGAGGTCCCATTCGGAGATCGTCGGATCACAGGTTCCTTGCGCCTACCCGACGCATTTCGCAGCTTGGCACGTCCTTCGTCGGCGCCCGAGCCGAGCCATTCCCCAGACAGCGCATTAGCCACTGACCTGTCGGCTTAGCACACGTCCAGGATGCATATGACCGGTATCAGCGGCGCGCGGTGCCATCGGAGCGGAGCTCCTCCCGCGGCCTCTACCTCTTCCCCGCCGAACGTCCCGCGAGCGTCGGGGGTGCACATCGTCTCCGGACGCAAAACGGGATGCAAACGTGAAGCAGAGCCCAAGTGTCTCGGAGATCCTGTCTCCTTAGGCGGTGGAGCTATTTAATCCTTGTCTCGCGGAGGTTCTGTCCCCTCATCGGGTGACTTGACCTGATCTTCCCTCTCGTCGGCCGCCGTAACTTCTCGGGTGACGGCGGCGTCAAGAATCGCCTTCCGCCTGAAACCATCCGGTAGGGATACTCCGGCGGCGTCTCCCTGCGTTTGGCCATCGAGGGTGAAAAGGATTAAGTAAGCTCCCCCCCGATGCGCGTCGCTGGACAGAGGAGGGGGCTTCACGGAGGAGAAAATCGGCTCGATCCCGAGGCTGGAGGTTTGGATGGGCTCCGGCAAGAAAGAATACGCGGTCCTCTTGACGAACGAGCGATCAATCATCGTCCTTCTCGTCGAGAAAGCGATCTTGGTCGGAGGACTCCTGGGCGCCGGCGTGGGGACATTGATAGCGCAGGTGTTCCTCGGATTCGCGGCGCCCGACCTATCTAGTTTTGGCAATGTAGCGCAGGTCATCGGAGCGGTTCCTGGCGCCGCCGTGGGAGCCCTGATCGCAGATGCGGCGGCGAGAAGGCGGTCCTTGGATTGGGAACGGACGGAGCCCTCCGTCCTCGCGTTGAACAGGAAGAACATCACCGTCCCGCACGCGGCCCTTCAACGTCTCCGGCTCGAGAGGAGCGGAGGCACCTACCGGCTTCGCACGGAGTACACGGATCCCAAGGGGAAACGGAAGAAGCTTGAGTTCGTGGTGTTGCCGCCCCGCGACTATGTCAAGCGGAGGAAGGGGGAGGGCGTGACAGCAAAGGATGCTGCGCGCGAGTACGCGGAGCAGCTGGTGTCGGCTTTCCAAAGGGCGTTGCCCCCGACCGCAGCGATGCGGGCAGAGTTGCGGCTGTGAAAAGGCCCTAGATCCTCATAGTCCTTGCCGGAATCCTCGGCCTCGTCGGCGCGTCGCTTGCTTTCGGCAGCATCCTGTCGGATCGAGATACGCGATGGCTCACAATCCGGGCGGGCGCGGAATTGAGCCGCAATGCGCGGCGACGAATGATCCTCCGCGGTATCACAGCGCGCGAAGTGAACGATGCAATCCGTTTGGAGGACGACAAACACACTCTCCCAATCAGACTTCATGCAAAAGAACCCCGGAAATGGGAGGAGGCCGCCCAAGCATCGCCCGATATGTTACATCCCTGAGGTCCCGGGAACCCGCCGCGTTCATCAACCGACCTTAGACAGAACCTCTCGCGGAGTCCACGCAAACCCCGCGGGCCCTGTCGTGAGCACGACCGTCCGCGCGAGCGACATGGGATCGGGGCGCCCGAGCCTCACGCGTTCGCTCCCGCGACCTGCACGACCCGCGCCTTCCCGCGGTCCACGAGGATCTGCGCGATTGTCCGGGGGAGGGTGACCACGTCCTCCTTCTTCAGGACGTACGTGGTGTCGAGGCCTGCGAACGGGGGGAGGTCCTCAAGCACGTGGACGAGGATGTGGTCCTTCAGGCTCGGCGCCACACGCGGCTTCTTCGTCTCCTCGCTCCGGACCACCTTCATCGTCTCCGCGGGCTCCTTCGCCGCGGTCGCGGCCGGCGAAGAGGTCGAAGCCGGCTCGAGTCCCGCCTCCGATCCGAACGGCGAGCCGCCGAAGGCCTCCGCGCGCGCCCGCACCAGGACGGAGACCATGTTCTCGAAGAGGGTGCGCTCCTGCGTCGGGAGGTTCATCACCTCGATCTCCCCGCCGCTTGCCTTCGTGGAGGCCAGGAGGGCGAGCTTCCGCTCGCGGTACGTGAAGATCTGGTCGCGCTTCTTGCGCACCTTGCGCAGCTCGTCCTGGACCATGACCGCCCGCGGGGAGTTCGGGTCGGCCTTCGCCTCCGTCCGCGCGGCCTCCTCCAGGCGCGTCAGGTACACCGCGAGCTTGTCGTAGAAGTCCGCCTCGAGGTTCGACAGGGTCTTCTTCCCGGTCTCCTCCCGGTAGACCTTCGTGACCCGCTCGAAGTTGACCTCGTCCTCTCCCGGCACGGCCTGCGTATCCGGGCGTGGATATATGATGCCGTCGATGGAGGGCGCCTCGGGCCACAACCCTTATGTCGCGCGGCCCGTTCGTTACGGGTGGCGATGGCGGAGTCCGCGGTCCGTGATTCCCCGCGCGGCGTGCTTCTCGACGTGGTCGTGACCCCGAACGCGCCGCGGTCCGAAGTGCGGGGGATCGATCCCTGGAGGCACGCGATCCAGGTTCGTGTGGGGGCGAGGGCCCAGAACGGCAAGGCGAACGAGGAACTCGTCCGGTTCGTCTCGGACCGGCTCGGCGTGCCCGCGCCCTCCGTCCGGATCCTCGCGGGCGCGACCTCGCGCCGGAAGACCCTCGCCGTGGCGGGCCTCGGCCGGGACGAGGTCCTCCGACGTCTCCTGCCGGAGCGTGCCTGATGGACTACGTGGAGCTCCACGAGGACCTCCAGCGCGTCCTCGAGGACCTGATCGAGAAGAGCCGCGCGATGCCCGTGATCGTGGAGGGGGAGTGGGACCTCCGGGCGCTGCGGTCCCTCGGCGTGGACGGGGACGTGCGCGTGCTCAACCGCGGGAACAGCATCCTCGCCCTTGCGGAATCGATCGCGCGGGAGCACCGCGAGGCCGTCATCCTGACGGACTGGGACGTCCGGGGCGGCCGCCTCGCACGTTCGTTGCGGGACGCTCTCGAGGCATGCGGCGTGCGCCACGACGACGAGCTCCGTGCCCGCCTCACGATCCTCTGCCGCAAGGACATCAAGGATGTGGAGTCCCTCCACACCTTCGCGGAGCGCGTGGCGGAGATGGCGGCCTCCCGGAACCAGCAACGGCCCTCGAAGCGATACTACTCGGACCGGGTGGCGCGGAGGGACATCCGCCGACGTTCTCGGCCCTGATAACAACATCCTAAGAATATTTAAATAGGGCCGGGTCCACTGAGGAACCGGGATAGCGGCCAAACCGCGACTCATCGATCCCACTCATCCGAATCACCCTTTCATGCCCCGGTTCGGGGCCCACAGCAGCCCTGCAGGGCGGAGAGACGTCCGGATAGAGGGTCGTAGACCGAGGTTGCCCCGTCCCGGACAAGCGATAGCATGAACATCGACCCGAGTACGACTAAATACCTGATCCAGGCCCGCCTCGAGGCGGAGGGAATCGTCGAGAAGCCCGACGTCGTGGGCGCCGTGTTCGGCCAGACGGAAGGACTCCTCGGCGACGAACTCGACCTGCGGGACCTGCAGAAGAGCGGCCGGATCGGCCGCATCGAAGTGGACGTGCAGAGCAAGAAGGGCCGGAGCGAAGGTTCCGTCCTGATCCCCTCGTCCCTCGACCAAGTGGAGACCTCGATCCTCGCGGCAGCCCTCGAGACGATCGACCGCGTCGGCCCTTGCAAGGCCACGATCAAGGTCGACAAGGTCGAGGACGTCCGCGTGACGAAGCGGAACAAGATCATCGAGCGCGCACGCCAGCTCCTCGCGGCGATGGTCGAGAGCTCGAAGACCTCGGGGATGGACCTCTTGGACGAGGTCAAGCAGTCCGTGCAGGTCTCCGAGATCGTCTCCTACGGACCCGAGCGGCTGCCCGCCGGCCCGAACGTCGCGGACAGCGACGCGATCATCGTGGTCGAGGGCCGCCAGGACGTCTTGAACCTCCTGCGGAGCGGGATCAAGAACGCGATTGCCGTCGAAGGGACGAACGTCCCGAAGACGATCCAGGAGCTCTGCAAGGAGCGCGCGGTCACTGCCTTCGTGGACGGGGACCGCGGCGGCGACCTGATCCTGCGCGAGCTGCTCCAGGTCGGCGAGATCGACTTCATCGCCCGCGCCCCGCGCGGGAAGGAGGTCGAGGAGCTCACCCAGAAGCAGATCATGAAGTGCCTGCGGAACAAGATCCCCGCGGACCAGTACGTCGAGATGTACGGCCTCTCGGGCCAGGTCTACAAGGCCGAGGGGGAGGACGTCGGCCCCATGGGCCCCGAGGGCCGAGCCCCTCAGCCGCCCCGCCCCCTGCCTCCCGAGCCGCGCGGCGAGTTCCGACCGGAACCCCGCGAGCCCCGGGAGCCCCGCGAGTTCCGTGAGCCGCGCGAGGCGCCGCCCGCGCCGCCGGTCCTGACGCCGACGACGAAGGCCCTGAACCCGAAGCTCGAGAAGTACCGGGAGATGCTCCTCGCGATCGGCGGGTCCTCGAAAGCCCGCCTGCTCGACGACGCGGACGGCGTCGTGGCGGAGGTCCCCGTGCGGGAGCTGGTGGACACCCTGAAGACCGCGAAGCAGACCCGCGCGGTCGTCTTCGACGGGATCATCACCCAGAGGATCCTCGACATCGCGTCGGAGATGAGCATGCATTCCGTGGTCGGCACGAAGATGGGCACGATCACGAAGCAGCCCGCGGGCGTCGAGGTCTGGACCCGGAGCGACCTCGCGCCGTAAGCTGGGGTGGCCTCCATCGCGAAGGCGAAGCTACGCTCCTCCGACGAGGGCTTCTCCCTCGACGAGCTCGAGACGACCGCGGACATCCTGATCCCCGACGACCCGATGAAGCGGGTCATCGGCCAGGACGAGGCGGTCAAGCTCGCCCGCGTGGCCGCGACCCAGCGACGCCACCTGCTCCTCGTCGGACCGCCCGGCACGGGCAAGTCGATGATCGCCCAGGCCCTCTCCCTCCACCTCCCTCCGGTCACGGAGGAGATCCGCGTCGTCCACAACCCGGAGAACCCGGAGCGCCCTCTCGTCGAGGTGAAGCAGCGGGACGAGGTCCTGCGGGACCAGAGTCGCCTCGCGGGCGCGGAAGGCGACCTGATCGATCCGCGCGAGGCCCCGATCAACGTCGCCGAGCGCCTCGGATACAAGTGCGTCCAGTGCGGGACGTACAGCTCGCCGACGGACCGGATGTGTCCCAAGTGCAATCGGCCGAAGACGGTGCCCCAGGCGGCCCCGGGCAACCCGTTCGGAGACCTGTTCAGCGGCATCTTCGAGGTCACCTTCGCCCAGATGGGCGGGCGGGACCGCGTCACGACGACCCGCAACCAGTTTGGCAAGGAGGAGGTCGTCGTCTACGAGCGCGCGGGGGAGATGATCCGCGTCCTCGACCAGAAGGCCCTGGAGAAGCGCCGGGAGATGGAGAAGGAGAGCCCGCGGAAGGTGCTCCTCCCGATCACGCGAAGTCCGTTCGTGCTCTCGACGGGCGCGAGCGAGACGGAGCTCCTCGGCGATGTCCGGCACGATCCCTACGGCGGGCATCCCCAGCTCGGCACGCAGCCGTACGACCGCGTCGTCCCGGGGTCGATCCACGAGGCCCACCAGGGCGTCCTCTTCATCGACGAGCTTCCCCAGCTCGGCCACCTCCAGCGGTACATCCTGACCGCGATGCAGGAGAAGCGCTTCCCGATCTCCGGCCGGAACCCGCAGAGCGCGGGCGCGAGCGTCAAGGTCGACGGCGTGCCCTGCGACTTCATCTTCGTCGGCGCGTGCAACATCCAGGACCTGCCCCACATCCTGAGCCCGCTCCGCTCCCGGATCACGGGAGGGGGGTACGAGGTCCTCGTGGAGACGACGATGGCGGACGGCGAGGCGAACCGGGCCAAGCTCGCCCAGTTCGTGGCGCAGGAGATCGCGATCGACAAGCGCATCCCGCCCGCGACGCGGGAGGCGGTCCAGGTCGTCATCGACGAGGCCCGCCGGCGCGCGAAGGCCCTCGACAAGCAGGACAAGGCCCTCACCCTGCGCCTTCGGGAGCTGGGCGGCCTCATCCGGTCCGCGGGGGACATCGCCGTCACGGAGGAATCCGGCGTGATCGAGGCGGACCACGTGAAGCGCGCGATCAAGATTGCGCGCACAATCGAGGAGCAGATCAAGGAGCGGTACGGCTCGTACACGGCCGGCGTGGGCACGGACATGTCCGCGGCCCAGAAGGAATCCTCGCCCTACCACTACTGGAACGTCCACGAAGGCGACGACGTGCAGGGCTACCAGTGACCCGGCCCGCTCAGAAGTCCTTGATCATCTTGAAGCCGTCCTCCCCGTCCGTGTAGAAGTTCGGGAGGGCGAACGCGATCCCGAGGCCGTACCGGTTGTAGAAGCGGATCCCGTCCGTGTTGGACTTGCGGACCTCGAGCTCGACGCGGCGGACGCCCCGGTTCGCGCAGCTCCGGACGAAGGCGTCCATGAGCTGGGCCCCGATCCCGTGACGCCGGAAGCCGGCGGCCACCGCGAACATGAGGATGCGCGCCTGCGCCTCCGCGCTGATCACCGCCGCGAGGAAGCCCACAGGGTGCCCGTCCAGGTCCGCGACGAGGAACCCGTCCCGCCACCACTTGTGGATGTCCAGGTACAGGGACGTCGGGTAGTTCTCCCGCAACGCCTCCCTCACGATCGAAGCGATGGCAGGGATGTCGTTCGGGATGAAGGGCCGGACCTGCAAGTTGGCCGGGCCAAGCGACGCCCGCATTTCAACGTGACGGTGGTCGGCAGTCTCATGAACCTCGCGTCCCATCGATGGCCGTGCGTTTCTGGATCGAGCTCTCCGGCGAGCATCCGACCCTGCCCAGAGCGGAGTCCCTCGCGGCCCTCGAGGCGGAGCGGGTCGAGGTGCGCGAGGCCTCCTGGGGTGCGGCGCTCCTGCGCGTGGACGCCGTCGGTCCGGTCGGGCGTGCGGTCCGTCGAATCGGGCTGGCCCACGTCGTGTGCGAGGAGCTCGCCCGCGGGGACCTCGAGGACCTGCGTGCGTATGCGCGCTCCGCGGACCTCGGGGGGAAGACCTTCCGCACGCGGGCCCACGGCCTCCAGGCGGAGCTGGACCGGGGCGCGATCGAGGGCGCCCTGGGAGCCGATTTCGGCCGGACGGGTCGGGTGGACCTCACGACCCCGAACGTCGAGTTCCGCGTCCTCCTTGCCGACGAGTTCCTCCTGGGCCGGGTGCTGCACCGGGTGGACCGGGCGGGACTCGAGGCTCGCAAGGTCACGCACCGCGCATTCAACCTCCCGATCTCCCTGCACCCGAAGTACGCGCGGGCCCTCGTGAACCTCGCCCGCGTGCCCGCAGGCGGCGTCCTCCTGGATCCGTTCTGCGGCACCGGCGGAATCCTTCTCGAGGCCGCCCACGTGGGCCTGCGGGCCGTCGGGGCGGACGTACGGCGGACGATGGCGACCGGGGCCCGCACGTCGATTCGTCCCTTCGGGGGCGAGGTCGGCTTCCTCGTCGCGGATGCGGGTTCGGGCCCCTGGCGGAGGGAAGGCATCGACGGAATCGCGACGGACCCGCCCTACGGCCGCGCCGCCTCCACCCGAGGGGAGCCGCCGAAGCGGTTGTACGCGCGGGCCTTCGGCGCCTTCGCGAGCGCCCTGAAATCCGGAGGCCATGCCGCGGTGGTCCTCCCCGACGAAGACGCGATCCGGATCGGGGAGCGTGAGCTCGAACTCATGGAACGTCACTCCGTTCGCGTCCATCGTTCCCTGACGCGCCACTTCTGCGTCTTCAGGAAGTCACGGTCAGGTTGACGGCCAGGGTCGCCTCGCTCCCCGCAGGGACGGTCCTCGCGAGGATCGCGAACTCCCACACGCTGCCCAGGACCGCCACCGAGGTGGGTATCTCCACGGAGAAACGGACGACCGCCCTCGAGGATCCACCCAGGTCGACGGTGGCCGCCGTCGCATTCACGGGCTCCGTGACGTTCCCTACGGTGACCTCGGCGAATCGGAGGGTGAACCCCGCATTGTTCAGGTTCATCGGGTTGAGGGAGAGGGCCACCCTCTCGTCTGCGGTCCCCGTGTTGTTGACGGCGAAATCAAAGAGCACGGTGGTCCCCCGCGTTCCCGTCTCGTTCAGCACGGAGAGCGGCTGGCCCGCGAGGGTCTCGAAGGCCACCCCGTGCTGGACGGAGCCGAAGACGAAGGGCTGGGGCACGAAGGTGATCAAGAGGATCGCGACCGCCGCGACCCCGAGGAGCTTGCGTCGCCCGTCGAGCGGGCTGAGGTCGTCCAGCGGCGGCGGATGCCGCACGCCGAGCATGAGGATCAGGAAGCCGAAGAAGATCCAGCCCGCGTACCAGTAGCTCATGACGAACAGGATGAGGATTGCGGCCCACGAGACGTAGTGCTGGCGGTCCCCCAGAAGGGCCCTGGCGATGTGTCCGCCGTCGAGCTGTCCCGCCGGGAGGAGGTTGATTGCGGTGACGAAGAGGCCGACCCAGCCCGCGAAGGCGAGAGGGTGTAACGCGTAGTTCTGCGGGAGGGGGAAGAACAGGTTCAGGAAGGCATAGAAGGCCGAGGGCCGGATGAACGTGAACTCGCCGCCCGCAGGCAAGACGGGCCTGGGCGTCGCGGCGGAGAGGAAGAGCCCCGCGATGGTCACCGGGATCGCGATCGCGAACCCCACGAGGGGTCCCGACGCCCCGATGTCCAGCAGGGCCCGCCGGTTCGGAAGGGGATCGCGCATGCTGATGAAGGCCCCGAACGTCCCGAGGGGTGGGATGGACGGAAGGAAGAACGGGAGGGAGGCCTGCACGTTGTGGCGCTTGGCGACGACGTAATGGCCCATCTCATGGCAGCCCAGGATGGCGAGGAGAGGGATCGAGAAGAACACCGTGCCCCAGAGGAGGGAGCCCGCGGACAGCCAGTCCTCCCCCGTGTACCCGGACCAGTTCCACGCGCCGCCGAACAGGACCGTCGTGACCACGGTGACGGCCAGCATGACCAGGTTCGCGCGGGTCGTCGTGAAGCGCTGCGGCGGTCGGCGCTGCACATGCACGAGGAGCTCCCCCCGCTCCCGCGTGATCGTCGGGATGTAGCTCTTGGGGACGATCTCCTTCCGGAGCTCGTCGAAGGCCGCGTCGAACGGGCCCGGGGGCGGGGTGACCTGGAACGTCAGGGCGAACGGCGTGACCACGGTGCCGTAGACGTTGAAGTGCCGCGCGACGGCCGCCCGGAGGGTCTCCACCTCTTCGTCTGCCGCGGTCATCGTGCGTGCCAACCTTCGCCGTTATATGAAGCTGCGCGGGCCCTCAGAGCGCGCCGCCCCGCAGGAGCCAGAGCAAGATGGAGGTCGCGAGGCCGGCGGCGACGAACCGCAGGCCCGTGATCACCACGCGTTCCCGGACGAGGTTTCCCAGGTAGGCACCCATCGCGAACAGGATCGCCATCGTCACCACAATGGCCACGAAGATCGCCTCGTCCATGCCGAGGAAGAGGAAGGGGACGACGGGCGGTGCGGCGGCGAGGATCGGCGCGACCCCATGGACGACCGCGCTCACGATCGCGGCGAAGCGGAACGCGTCCCTGTGCTCCTCGCTCAGCCGCGAGAGCATCGCTCGTTCGATCGTGCTGATGTCCAGCTTCTTCTCCAGCCGCTCGGCCTCGTACGCACCCACGGCGCTGCTCACCGCGAGGGCGATCGCGGCGCTCAGGGCCGCCGTGAGGATGATCGGCCGTGCAGCCTCCCTCGCGCCCGCGGCGTACGCGCCGACGATGATCCCGAGGATCGTCAGGGCGCCGTCGAAGGCTCCGATCACGAAGTAGCGGCGGGCGATGGGGCCGAGATTCGTGATCTCGCTGTACTCACGAACCTGCCGGCGCCAGGCCTGGAAGTCCATGTCACCCGCTCTTTCCACCCAGCCGCTCCCTCACGAGACGCTCCGCCTCGTCGAGCGCGGCGGACAGGGCGTCCCGGGCGGGTCCCTTGCCCTGGGCGAAATCGGGCTTGCCGCCGCCCTTGCCCCCGATCCGAGCGATCGCGAGGTCGAAGGCCTCCCGGACGTCGAGCGGGACGTCCGCCCCGCGGGAGACGATCAGGTAGGCGCCGTCCGGGGAGTCCGCGCCGAGGATCGCGGTCGCCTTCGTATCCGCGCAGAGCTCCCTGGACAGCTTCATGAGGTCCGACATGGGCCCGGAGATCTGGTGGCGGACGATCGTGTAGCCGCCCACGCGGGCCGTCGGATTCTCGAGCAGGTCCTTCGCCTCGGTCCTCTTCTGCTCGGTCCGGATTCTCTCGAGCTCCCGTCGCATCGCGCGGGCTTCTTCCGCAAGCCGCGCGGCGGCCTCGGCCGTCTGCGCCTCCGGGACGCCGAGGGCCTCCGCGGTCCTCGCGAGCTGGCGGGACTGCACCCGGATCGCGTCGAGGGCTGCCTTGCCCGCGGCGTACTCGAGCCGCACGACCCCGTCTTGGATGCGCGTGGATCGCAGGATCTTGATCAGGCCTACGTCGCTCGCGTTGGACACGTGCGTGCCGCCGCAGGCCTCCACGTCCCAGTCGGGGAACTCGACGACTCGCAGCTCGCCCCCGGGCACGGAGCCTCCCTGATAGAGGCGGAAGCCAAACTTCCTCTCGGCGATGTCCCTCGGGATGAACTTCTGACGCACGAGTCCGTTCCGGAGGACACGTCCGTTCGCGGCCTCCTCGATCCGGTCAATCTCCTCCTCGCCGAGGGCATCGTAGTGCGTGATGTCGAGGCGGGCCATCTCCTGGCCCTTGTGGGCCCCCGCCTGCCAGACATGGTTCCCGAGGACCTTGCGTGCCGCGCCGAGGACGATGTGCGTGGCGGAATGGTTTCTCGTAAGGGCGTCCCGGCGGAGGGCGTCGATCTCGCACTTCACGCGCTTCCCGAGGACGCGGGCCGCGTCCCCGCGGACGAAGTGGAGCACCGTGCCGCCGACCTTCTGCACGTCGTAGACCTCGTACCCGCCAATCGTGCCGTGATCCGGCTCCTGGCCGCCGCCCTCCGGGTAGAAGTACGTCTGGTCCAGGAGGATGGCCTCCCCCTCCACCGCGAGGACCTTCGCGCGGAAGGCCCGCTTCTTGCGGTCCTCGTAGACGCGGAGGCGGGTGGCGGGCAGCTCCTTGCTGATCTGGATCCTCTTCTCGGGCTCCCTCGTGGGCTGCTCGTGACGGGCCGCGACACGTGCATAGAAGTCGTCGGGGATCTCCACGGGCAGGTCCGTGAACTCCCGCACGACATCGGGATTGAGGCCATGGCTATCATATAGCTGTAACAGGGTATCCAGCTCGAAGCCCTTCCCGGCGGCCCTCAAGTCGCTCGCGAGCTTCCCCACGATCGTCCGCCCCTTCAGGAGGGTCTCCTTGTACCGCTCCTCCTCGAACCTGAGCAGCTTGAGGATGTCGCCCTTGTTGAAGAAGAACTCGGGGTAGTCCTCGCGCATCTGGTCGATCATGAAGCTGATCGTGTCCGCGAGCGTGTACGAGATGTTGAGGTCCTTGAGGGCCCGGAGCCCGCGGCGGGTCAGGAGCCGGGCGAAGTACCCTTCGCGGCTGTTCGACGGCACGACGCCGTCGCCCAGGAGGAAGATGAGGGCCCGCGCGTGGTCGCAGACCGTATACAGGGACTCGAGGGGGGAAACCTGGGCCACGAGCTCCTCGACGGTGATGCCCACGCGGTCCGCGGTCATGCGGCGGATCTCGCGGATGTCCGCGAGGTTCTCCACCTTGAGCATCCCCGCGACCTTGGAGTACTCCATGAGGATCCGGTCGTCCACGTTCTTCGCGCCGGTCGCTCGCTTGAGATACGCGAGCGCGTCCCCGAAGACCGCCTCGTACGCTGATGTCGTGCCCTGGGAGATCCAGGTGAGCCGCTCCAGGCCGTAGCCCGTGTCCACGACCTGCGTGTCCATCGGGACGGTATGGCCGTTCACGTCCCGGTTCATCATGAACACGAGCGTCGCGGGCTCCGCTCCGCCGAAGACGACCTCGAAGCACGGACCGCTGTTCCCGCCTCCCTGCCAGAGGGACTCCTTGTATCGCACCAGGGCGGAGTCCACGCCGAGGCGCTCCGTGAGGAACGTGTGGCATAGCTCGACCGTCCGGTCCTTGAAGTAGATGAACTTCCCCGGGAAGTTGAATGCGTGGTGGGCCATCATCTCGAACATCGTGAAGTGCTGGCCCGTCTTGCCCACGTTGTCCACGTCGTTGAAGCGCACGCAGGGCTGGCTGATCGCCAGTGGGTTCGCCGGCGGACTCGCGGCTCCGCTGATCACCCACGGCTGGAACGGGTAGACGCTGGCCTGAGTGAAGAACACGTCGTCCCGCCAGCGGGCGACGATGGGATAGCGCTTCACGCGGGCGTGCCCGTTCTGCTCGAGGAAGGAGAGGAAATCCTCCCGCATCGCGCGGTAGGTGAGCCTCTTCTTGAAGGGGGACGCGCCGATGAAGTCGTACTCCTGGCAGGGCGCCTCCCCGCAGGTCTCGTGGGCGCCGAGGGACCAGAAGGCCTTGCCGCACTTCGCGCAGGTCTGCCGGGTGAAGCCCTGGGCCCGGAACAGCTCGACTTCGTACTCACTCTCGGGCATTTCCGCCGTTGAACGGTCCCGGGGACTTAAAGGTTCTCGGGCCGCGCGCGAGTCAGCCTTGGACGGATGGTTGCGAGAAGTCCTCCTTGCGGATGCCGCGTCCACACTTGAGGCAGAACGCGGACCGATCCTTCGCAACGATCAGGCTCGTGGAACCGCATCCCGGACACTGGAGGCCTTCCGGGTTCTCGGGTGCCATCGCGACCACCTCGGGGGCGGCGGCCGTTGCGGTGCGCGCCGCCGTGCGTCGAAACCCAGACCGCGCCCAGTGCATCCCGACCCAGACGAACGCGTAGCCCTCGAGGGGCCAGAACAGGAAGTCGAAGAGGAGCACCGCAAGGGTGGTCTCCATCCCACGGACATCAAGGAGGGGAATGATGCCTAACGCGATTAGGGCGAGGAGACCCAACGGTATCGAGACGACGAAGATCGCGATCCCCTGAACGAGAAGGGAGGACCATCGCCACTCCACGGGCGCCCACAGGATCGTCATGAGGAGGGCGTTCAGTACCCCGTACAGGAAGAAGACGGGGATGAACGCTAGCCCGAGGCCGATGAGGCCGCCGAGCAGGATTCCTGCCATCGCGATGAACACGAAAACGTACAGAACGCCAATCGACGCGAGGCTGAACGCGAACCCATGGAGAAGGTACTTTGCGATGACCTTCGCGGAAGCGAGCCTGTTCGTCAAGCCAACCCTCCGCTCCCCTCACGGGAGTGAGCTCACCTGAAGGTTGTGGGCGAGCGATCGATCAGAGTCGCTGGGGTCGAGTCGGACCCTACGTGTCCCGGCCTTCGGGCGGTAGCCCGGCCCCTAACCCTTGGCGTGGCCTTAAGTAACGGCGCTCGGATGCGGTGCGGAGGAGGGATCGTCTTGGTACCGCCGCACATGGCTTCCGCGAACGTAGGCTATCAGCCCGCCGACCGCCCCGTCACGCCGTTCATTTTGTCGCTCCTGGGCGGCCTCTTCATCATCGTCGGCGGACTCTTCGGGCTCCTGTTGTTCAACTACAGCTACTACTACGGATCGAACCTCGCGTTCGTCGCGGTCGCGGTCTCGACGGGAGTCGTCGTGCTCGTGGGTTGTGCGATGCTCTACGCCCGTCCGGACCAGCACGTGATCTGGGGCGTCATCATCGTCGTCTTCTCCGTGCTGAGCATCTTCTCCTGGGTCGGCGGCCTGTTCGGCGGCTTCTTCATCGGCATGGTGCTCGGGATCGTAGGCGGATGTCTGGCGATTGCGTGGACTCCCGGGGGCGCGTACGGCGGCATGCAGCGGACCGTCCGGTTCTGCATGGGTTGCGGCCGGTACATCCCGGTCGGATATCCCTTCTGCCCGTTTTGCGGCACCCCGGCTCCCGTGTGGCGCCCTCCCGTGGCTTCGCCCGAGCAGCGTCCCCCGATGGGCCCGCCCTGACGCGCAGGGCGCAGACGTTCGCGGCCCTATCCGCCGCGGAGCAGCTCGCGGGCGATCACGAGGCGTTGGATCTCGCTCGTCCCCTCGCCGATCTCCGTGAGCTTCGCGTCCCGCAGGAATCGCTCGACGGGATAGTCCTTGATGTAGCCGTAGCCGCCATGGATCTGCACGGCCTTGTTCGTGACGAAGGACGACATCTCGCTCGCATAGAGCTTCGCCATGGCCGCCTCGCGCTTGTACGGCTGCCCGCGGTCCTTGAGCCAGGCGGCCCTCGTCACGAGCATCCGGGCCGCATCGATCCGCATCGCCATGTCCGCGAGCATGAACTGGATCGCCTGGTGCTCCGCGATCGGCTTGTCGAACTGCACGCGTTCCTTCGCATACGCCACGGAAGCCTCGAAGGCGCCCCGGGCCAGGCCAACGGCCATCGCTCCGATCCCGATGCGTCCATTGTCGAGAATCTTCAGCGCGTTCACGAAGCCCTCGTTCTCCTTGCCGAGCAGGTTCTCCGGGGGCACGCGGCATTCCGTGAGGATGACCTGGGCGGTCGGGCTCGCCCGGACGCCGAGTTTGTCCTCGTCCTTCCCGACCTGGAGGCCGGGGTTCCCGCGCTCGACGATGAAGGCGCTCGTGCCGCGGGTGCCCTTCTCGGGGCCCGTCTTCGCCATGATCACGAACGTCCCGGCCACCGGTGCGTTCGTGCACAGGTTCTTCGTGCCGTTCAGCACCCACTCGTCCCCGGCTCGCTTCGCGGTCGTCTCCAGGGCCGCTGCGTCGGAGCCGCTCTTGGGCTCCGTGAGAGCCCACGCGCCGAGCCTCCGTCCGCTCGCGAGGTCGGGCAGGTACTTCTTCTTCTGGGCCTCGGACCCCGCCAGGAAGATGTTCCCCGTGCACAGGGAATTATGCGCCGCCATGATGAGGGCGTGCGAGCCGCAGACGCGGGCGACCTCCTCCACCGCGATCGCGAGGGAGATCGTGTCGAGGCCCGCGCCGCCGTATTCTGCGGGAATGGCTACGCCGAGGAGGCCGAGTGAGGCCATCTTCGCGATCGTCGTGCGGGGGAACTCGCCCGTCTGGTCGATCCTCGCGGCGATCGGCCGGATTTCCTTCTCCGCGAAGTCCCGGACGGTCTGGCGGATCATCTCGTGTTCGGGCGCGAACTCGAAGTCCATGGGAGCCGCCTCGGCTTAGGAATGCGTCCCGCCTTCTAAGGACTTCGGCTCACGGCGCCGGCGGCCGCCGTCGCCGGTCGCCGAACGTCCCGAGGAGCTGCCTTCCCTCCTGGAGAAGCTGGAGGGCCGCCTCGTGCTCGCGCGTCACGTAGTCGATGATCTCCGGGTAGGCGCCCTTGCGGTACAGGGCCGGCACGCGGGCGCCGGGATCCTTGTCCGCGAACGCGTGCAGGCTCGACCCCGCGAATTTCCCCCGGTTCATGAGCACGAGGACAGGTTGCAGGTCCAGGAAGGGCTTCGTGAACCAGTAGTACTTGAGCGTGGCGAGGTCCCAGTCGATGAGCTTCCACTTCGTCGCGCGCTCGATCAGGAACGTCAGGTCGAAGCGGAGGCGGTTCCCGACGGGCACGAAGTCCCAGTTCGGCAGGAGGATCCCCTTCTCGAGGGCCATCTGGATGATCTGCTTCTCCCCCCACTCCCACTCCGTCATGATCTGCAGCGGGCCCGCCCCGTTCAGGTCGTCATCGAGGGGCTGTAGCTGGACCGTCACGATCCGGTCCATCTGGGGGTCGTCCCCGGTGGTCTCCTGGTCGAAGTAGAAGAGGGTCAGTGGAACCCGCCCGACCGCTATCATCGCCCGGACGGGGGATAAGGGCTTGCGTTCCTGGGCTCCTGACTACCAAGGCTCCGCCGGGGTAGGTGAAGTATATTCTCTTGCGTGGGAGCAACGACTGCATGGACGGCGGGGCTTAGGCCCGCGGACCCCTGACGTCGACCAAGGGAGCCGATGGAGCGATTGCAGCATGACATCGTCGTGATAGGCTCCGGGCTCGCCGGCCTGCGGGCCGCCCTCGAGGCCTCCCGCGTCAGCAACGGGCGCCTGGACATCGGGATCGTCACGAAGACCCAGGCGATGCGGTCCCACAGCGTCGCCGCGGAGGGCGGGACCGCCGCGGTCCTGTACCCCGACGAAGGGGATTCCTTCGACGGCCATGTGTACGACACGATCAAGGGGTCCGACTTCCTCGCGGATCAGGACGCGGTCGAGCTGTACGTGCACGGGGCGCCCGAGGAGATCCGACTCCTGGAGCGCTGGGGGATGCCCTGGTCCCGCCGCGCGGACGGTCGGATCGCCCAGCGGCCCTTCGGCGGCCACGAGTTCCCGCGGGCCACGTTCGCGGCGGACAAGGTCGGATTCCTCGAAATGCAGACCCTGTACGGCGCCATCCAGGCGTTCCCGAACATCCACGTCCACCACGAATGGTTCGCGACGTCGATCCTCCGGGACGGACACGTCTTCCGCGGGATCACGGCGATCGAACTGAAGACGGGGAACTTCGCGGTCATCCGCGCGAAGGCGGGCATCCTGGCCACGGGAGGCGCCGGCCGCATTTTCGGCTTCACGACGAACGGACACCACAGCACGGCGGACGGCCTGTACATGGCGTACCGCGCGGGACTGGCCCTGAAGGACATGGAGTTCATCCAGTTCCACCCGACCGGCCTCGTGCCGAGCGGCATCCTCATCACGGAGGCCGCACGCGGCGAGGGAGGCTTCCTCGTCAACCGCGACGGGGAGCGCTTCATGAAGCGCTACGCCGCGAAGAAGGTGGAGCTCGCGCCCCGGGACGTCGTCTCGCGCAGCGAGATGACGGAGATCAACGAGGGCCGCGGCATCGACGGGCCCGAGGGGATCAAGTGCGTCGGCGTGGACCTACGCCACCTGGGCAAGGAGAAGATCCTCGAGCGGCTCCCGCAGATTCGCGAGGTCACGATGAAGTTCCTCGGGATCGACCCCGTGGACCAGATCATCCCCATCAAGCCGGCGGCGCACTTCACGATGGGCGGAGTCCACACGGACGTGAAGGGCGCCACGGAGCTGAAGGGCCTGTGGGCCGCGGGCGAGGCGGGGTGCGTGAGCATCCACGGGGCGAACCGCCTCGGATCCAACTCGACCTCGATCTGCCTCGTCTATGGCCGGGTCACGGGCGCGGAGGCCGCGTACTACGTGAAGAACTGGCAGGGCGACGGGATCCCGAAGGAGCAGATCCTCGAGGAGGAGCGGCGCCTGTTCGACGAGACCCTGCGAGCCTCCGGCAGCGTGAGTCCGTACGAGATCCGGGACCGGCTCCAGGAGGTCATGGACCGCGACGCGTACGTCTTCCGCACGGGCGAAGGCCTCAAGCGGGCCCTCCGCACGATCCAGACCCTGAAGACGGAGGCCTACCGCAACGTCGGGGATAAGGAGAAGGAGTACAACACGAACCTCCTCCACGTCCTCGAGCTCGACTCCCTCCTGAACGCCGCGGAGGTCGCCGTCGCCGGAGCGCTCGCGCGGGAGGAGAGCCGAGGGGCCCACACCCGCCTCGACTTCCCGAAACGGGACGACATGAGCTGGCTGAAGCACACCCTCGCCCACCGCACCGCGGACGGCCCCCGGCTCGACTACATCCCGGTCACGATCACGAAGCATCAGCCCGTGGAGAGGAAGTACTGACATGCACGAATCCGTCGTGTCCGTCAAGAAGGCGAAGGCGCCCAGGGAGGACCTCCTCACGACCCAGGTCACGTGGGGCTTCCGCCGACCGATGAACCTCGAGAAGCTCGCCCTCCTCGCGCAGCGCCTTTCCGGACTCGGGTTGCTCGTCTACCTGTTCTTCCACATCTTCGTGACGGGCTCGATGGCCTCCGGCCAGGCGGCCTGGGACGGGATGATGGGCCTGCTGTTCAACCCGCTCGCCCACATCGGCGAGTTGCTCGTGGTCGTCGGCGCGACGTTCCACGGGATCAACGGGATCCGCGTGATGCTCCTCGAGCTGACGTCCCTCGTCGGCCATCCGATCCGCCCCGACTACCCGTACAAGACGCAGATGCTCGGCAAGGGCCAGCAGTCGATCCTCTACACGGCGATGATCATGGCCGGGCTGTCCACGGTCGCGGGAATCTTCATCCTGTTCCTGGGGGCGGGCGCATGAAGGAATCGACCCTCCAGCTCGTGAACTACATCATGATCCTCGCACTCCTCGTGACCTTGTCCCTGCATCTCGCGATGCAGGCGTTCCTCGGGGTCACCGGGTACGCGGAGGCCCTGAGCTACGCCACCGCCCTGGGGCGGTACCGCGAGCCGCTTTCCGTGAGCCTCCTCGCGATCCTCCTCGTCGCGGCCACGTACCACGGACTCTTCGGGCTCCGGAACATGCTGCTGGAGTTCCGCTCGGGTCCGCGCTGGGACACGTTCGTGACCTCGGCGACGCTGGGCCTTGCGATCGTCATGCTCGGCTGGGGCCTGCGAACGATCGTCGTGGCATTCGGGGGGCTCTGAATGGTCGTGGAGATCGAGCGGGGCGAGCCCGTGGAGAAGATCCTCCACGTCTCCGTGCCCATGTTGGCCACGGCAACTCGGACGATCCTCCTCCGGGTGTACCGCCACAACCCGAACGCGCGGGGGGACGAGCCGCGGATGGTGACGTACCGCGTGCCGTACACGAAAGGCCTGACGGTCCTCGATGCGCTGCTGTGGGTCAAGGAGAACGTGGACAACGGCCTCTCCTTCCGGTACTCGTGCCGCATGGGCATTTGCGGCTCCTGCGGGATGCTCATCAACGGCAAGCCGATGCTCGGGTGCGAGACCCAGATCTTCGAGCTCGGGACCGACGTCGTGGAGGTAGGGCCGCTCACGAACTATCCCGTTGTCCGAGACGTGGCCACGGACTTCACGGACTTCTTCTCCCACCACAACCGGGTCAGACCCTACCTGATCCGCAAGGAGAACGGCGAAGGCCAGCCCGTCGAGAGGGAACTGCTCCAGACGGAGGAACAGAAGCTGGAGTACTATCAATTCACGATGTGCATCATGTGCGGGCTGTGCGACGCCGCCTGTCCGATCGTCGCGATGGACCGGGAGTTCCTCGGCCCGCAGGCGCTCGCGCAGGCCTATCGCTTTGCCATCGATTCGCGGGACCAGGGCTGGCCCGAGCGGGCCGAGGTCGTGGACTCGCCCCACGGCTGCTTCCGCTGCGAGCTCGCGGGCTCCTGTAGCGCCGTTTGCCCTAAAGGCGTGGACCCGGGCCTCGGCGTGCAGCTGATGAAACGGGAGGTCCTTGGGCGCAGGTTCCCTCGTGACTGATTGCACGGCTTCATCCAGTCTTTGCGGGCGCCTTCACCGGGTGGGCTCTTCGTCGGCTGCCTGACCTCACGGATGTGACCTTGGGATCCGTGCCGAATACCCTCAGAATAGCCACGTCGCCATGGAATGACAGATGCTGCAGGTGTCGCTCGTCCGATTAGAGGTCTTCGAGACGCCGTCGGCCGGTCGGCGGCCATTCCCACGAGCAAGGTTATGGTCGCACAGCGGTCACCCTGAACGAGGAGAGGAACGTGCCTCTGCATTCTCCAGAGGGCACTAGTGGCGGGGCAATCGTTGGCACGCCAGGGCAACAGTATCTGAGAGGAGTCTGCAGGAACCCATCTGAACATACGCGAGGATCGGTCACGTCCTCTCGATTAGGAAGAGGGTGTAGTTCTTTCTACCTTGGGTCCAGTACGCGTTCCGCTCAAGGCGCACAGGAATCCAGTTGTCCGGGAATTGGAACACCTCTTCCTCGTCGCATTGTACTTGGTGGAGCTTTCCTTTCATAGAGATCTCTCACCTCCTTCTTCGGCCTGATCTCTTTGGCGATGCGCGGGATTTCCTTCTCGAGGTCAAGGCCTCGCGCGAAGTCCGGGTTCTCCCCCGCAATCCGAGTCGCCTAAGGTCGAAGCGATCGGCGTTCATCACCTTGTTCCACGCCGCCACGAAGTCAGTCACGAACCTCGCGTGCGCGTCGGCGGAGGCGTAGACCTCGGCAAGGGCGCGTAGCTCGGAGTTCGAACCAAAGATCAAATCGACACGGGTGGCGGTCCACTTCAACTCGCCGGTCTTGCGGTCGTGCCCCTCGAACACATTCTCATCCGAGGTCGCGTTCCACTCGGTGCGCATGTCCAACAGGTTCACAAAAAAGTCGTTCGTCAGCGTCTCTGGCCGCTTCGTGAAGACGCCATGTTGCGACTGTCCGAAGTTCGCGTTCAGGACACGCATGCCCCCGACCAGGACCGTCATCTCGGGCGCGGTCAGTGTCAGCAACTGCGCCTTGTCGATTAAAAGCTCCTCTGCCGGCACGGTGAATTTGGTCTTGAGGTAGTTGCGGAAGCCATCCGCAACCGGTTCGAGATAGCCGAAGGACTCCACATCGGTTTGCTCCTGCGACGCGTCCGTGCGGCCGGGCGTGAAGGGGACGGTCACGTCGTGCCCGGCCTTCTTCGCGGCCTGCTCGACTCCCGCACAACCGCCGAGAACGATCAGGTCGGCGAGGGACATCCTTTTCCCGTCGGACTGCGCGGTGTTGAACGCCTTCTGGATGCTCTCTAGAGTTGTCAGCACCTTGGCCAGTTGGGCTGGCTGGTTGACTTCCCAGTCCTTTTGCGGCGCACGGCGGATGCGCGCACCGTTCGCCCCGCCGCGCTTGTCGGAGCCGCGGAAGGTGGCTGCGGATGCCCATGCGGTCGAGACCAGTCGCGAGATGGACAGGCCCGAAGCCAGAATTTTGGCCTTCAGGTCCGCGATGTCCCGGGCGTCGATCAGCTTGTGATCGACGGCGGGAACCGGGTCTTGCCAGACCAGCTCCTCCGCCGGGACCTCGGGTCCGAGATAGCGTGCGCGCGGACCCATGTCGCGGTGCGTGAGCTTGAACCACGCCCGGGCGAAGGCATCCGCGAAGTCGTCCGGATGCTCGTAGAAGCGCCGCGAGATCTTTTCGTAGACCGGATCGACCCGCAGAGCGAGGTCCGTCACCAGCATCGTGGGCGCGTGACGCTTCGACGGGTCGAAGGCATCCGGAATTGTCGCCGCGTCGCCTTTCGCCTTGAACTCGTACGCGCCGGCCGGACTCTTCGTCAGCTCCCATTCGTAGCCGAATAGGTTCTCGAAGAAGTTGTTGCTCCACCTCGTCGGCGTCGTAGTCCAAGTGACCTCCGGGCCGCCCCCAATCGTATCTTTGCCTTTGCCTGTGCCGAACTTGCTCTTCCAGCCAAGGCCCATCTGCTCGATGGGCGCTGCCTCGGGTACCCGGCCGACCAGCTTCGGATCGCCAGCGCCATGGGTCTTGCCGAAGGTATGTCCGCCGGCGATGAGAGCGACGGTCTCCTCGTCGTTCATGGCCATGCGCTTGAAGGTCTCCCGAATGTCCATGGCCGCGGCGCGCGGATCGGGCTTGCCGTTCGGCCCTTCCGGATTCACATAGATGAGGCCCATCTGAACGGCGGCGAGAGGATTCTCGAGCTCCCGGTCGCCCGCGTACCGCTTGTCGGCAAGCCAGGTGTCCTCCTTGCCCCAGTAGACGGCATCGTCAGGCTCCCAGACATCCGGTCGCCCGCCGCCGAAGCCGAAGGTCTTGAAGCCCATCGACTCGAGCGCGACGTTGCCGGCGAGGATCATGAGGTCGGCCCAGGAGATCTTGCTGCCGTATTTCTGCTTGATCAGCCAAAGCAGTCGGCGCGCCTTGTCGAGGTTCACGTTGTCCGGCCAAGAGTTGAGTGGCGCGAATCGCTGCTGACCGGTGCCGGCGCCGCCGCGACCGTCGCCGATGCGGTAGGTGCCCGCCGCATGCCACGCCATACGGATGAAGAGCCCCCCGTAGTGGCCGAAATCCGCAGGCCACCAGTCCTGGCTCTTGGTCATCAGCGCGTGGAGGTCCCTCTTCAGCGCGTTGAAGTCGAGCTTCCGGAACTCTTCGGCGTAGTTGAAAGCCTCGCCCATCGGATTAGACAGGGAGGAGTTCTGGCGAAGAATCCTGAAGTTCAGCTGATTCGGCCACCAATCCCGGGTCGACCGCATTCCGACGTTCGTCGTTCCGTGCACGACCGGGCACCTTTCCACGTCCTTCTCGATCTTTACGTTCACGTGCTCCTTCGAGCCTTGCTGGTCTACGTCGACCGGGGCCATCTCATTCCTCCCCGTCGTCTATTTCCGGGCCTTGCCCGGGGCGCGCGGGCCCTCTCGGACTTGACATACGCCCCGACCGCCGGGACGCGGATTCCCCATCGAACATGCGGATGTCGGGGATAAGGGTTATCATCGGATAGTAGTTATTCAGTGCTCCTCGGAGGATGCCCCCTCGCACGCGGGCCAACGCTTATTGGCGCCGACCGTTTCGGTTCTTCCCGTGCCGACACGACGCGACGTCCAGCGGGCGAAAGCGCTCCTGGAGGCGAAACGGCAGTGTGTGACCCCATAGCGCGTCGCCTTGCTCGCCGCTCTCATAGGGGGCCCCTTGCATCCCACGGCGGCTGAGCTGCACGCCAAGCTGAGGACGGGGCAGCCGAGCTTGAGCTTGGCGACCGTCTACAAGAACCTCGCCACACTGGCCCGGATGGGCATGGTCGTCCAAGTGAACGTGCCAGGCGACGACAAGCGTTTCGAAGCGAACCGGCACCCCCACGCCAATTTCCTCTGCACGTCGTGCCGCGAGATCACGGACATCGACGGTCCGCAGTTCGAGGAGTTCGAGGACCGCGTCCGAGCGACCATCAAAGGCGAAATCGATCAGGTCCAGATTCTGATTCGGGGCACCTGCGCGCGCTGTCGGCGTCGCGGCAGGAATTGAGCCGGGTGGCACGACGTTTAGCCGGACACAGGCGCGTTCTCCGGTTCGATGTGCCGAATAGCCTCTGCCACTACGCCGCATCGGGAGGAATTCCGAGATTCTCGGCTGGACGTCCAATTAGCGGCCTTCTCGGAATGCAGCGGCGGTGGCTGATGGGACATTCGTTCTCTCCAGCTCGAGCATTCCTTGAGCGCCGTTGCGGCGTCCCCGGGACCCCAGGAGTTTCTCGATGGGAGAGGCAGTCGGGGAACGGGCGGGAAGAGAATCACCACCGATCAACTGGATGAGTTGGTTCCAATGATGAAGATGTGGGTTCGTCAGGTCCTTGGAGTGCTGGCGACTAGACTGGCGTGTTTCCTTGGCCACGCCGCCTACTTCCCCAACGGTGTTTCCCACCGGTAGTGGAACTCTATTCCGGTTCCTGGCTCGTCCTCTGTTGGGTCGGCTCCACAACCCTGGGCAGGAGGGGCTCCACGACGGTTTCCGGTCTCGGGGGCGGTTCGTGAGCACGTGAAGCTGAAGGCGTAGAGAAAAGGCCCAGGAAACATCGTTGACGCTACGCGAGTGTTCCATTTCTACGAATCAGGCCACGAGCCTCTCACAGCCTCAGCTCCTGTTGCCAGCATTCCCCGTGTAGTTGGAAACCTCGATCCCTGGGTAATGTGTTCCAAGACGCCCGCGTTTGGAAGACCCACTAAACTGCGTGAACCAGATGTGGCAGTCCCAATCTTCGAACCTAGATTTGTTCGCTTGTCTCTGGATCAAGAGCAGGACGAGGAAGCTCGCGTTATGTGCGTTGAACGTGAGCCTCACAAGAGCCAGCAGGGGTCCGTTGCAGGCCTCGAAAACAAACGTGACTGTCCACACGGCGACACCCCAGGCTTGTGCCCCGAGTGCGCCTCATGAGAATTCGAGTTCTCCTCGAATCAGGTCCTGATCGCAAGAGCCGGTGCATCGAGCGTATGCGCGTGCAGCAGACAGGAGTATCCCGAGTGTGAAAGCGCACGCTCAAGGTGAACCGTAATACCAGGCAATCGGGCAATCCCGCACGACCGTGCTCCGACTGCGGGTGGGGCGTTCTAGTAGAGCGTTGCCGCCCTGTTTGTGGTCCGAGTTAGCCTCACGGCTTGCCTCCGGGACGGTCGGGTTCGCGTCAGCTCGGCCCCTATTCATCGGCCAGCCGCCAGGCTGTTGCTTGACATCTAGTCCGCCCGAAGACTCGATTCCGGAAACATCCTGCGGACAACGAGGCCGGCAACCAGAGTGGGAATCCCAATTGCAGAAAACAAGATCGCGACCGCAATCTGAAGCTCGATCCCGCGGGCGAGGCCAAAGGCCGCATCCAGAACCACCCAAGCCGCGCCCGCGGTGAAACCGCCGCCAAGCACTGCAATCGCAGTCCCGACCGAATGTAGGTCGTAGCTCATTTGTCTCACACGCATCCCCCGCATGGCACCATCAAAGATACAAGCATGTCGGATGGTGTCGCGGCGGTAGACGGTATCAAGATTACCGGAAACCAGGCAACTGAAAATGGCCAGAGGCCTGCAGGCAGCAGCTCGAGGGGGACTGATGGCACCTATCGGTAGGAAGGCCTCCAGAGGACGTCCGCGGGGCGTTTCGCTTGGAGGTGGACATGCGCCAGTTCTATGGAGGGTCCGAATCCGCAGTCATGCGCCAAAGGCATCAAAGTGGAAAGCGGCTCGCTAAGCCAGTTCTCGCCAAGGGTCACAGCAATCGACGGGATGCGCCCTGAACAGAAGCCTGAAGTGGCTTGCCCGTGTCGCGGGGGAACAAGCCTGAGCGATCTGCTCACGCAGAGCATGGAGTGGTCAACGTCCCGACACATGGGTCTCGCACGACGGGGCGGTTGGGAGGCCGACCAGCACTAGTGCCCCCATGACGCGGAGACTTTCACTGGAAAGTCAAGCTCCAGTTCCTGATTCCCAGGCGGATGATGCCGACCACAGGGACTTCGAGAGGCACGGGCGCACCTGCTCCACCTGGTGGATTTCGGCTTGCGATGGCGGGCCTTACATCGAAAGGAACCAAGAAGCACCAAGAGCGACGACGCAAAGCAGATCGGGCCATGTCGACACGGATTCGCAGTGTCCAGCCGTGCAATCGTGCGAACAACATGGGCGATAGTAACGGGATGGGGCCGAAGTCCAGTCACGAGCCGAACAAGCGCTTCCCCGGCGAGTGCTCCGCTCAGCTGGGCGAGTGTGCGCAGTGCCGGATGGAAGAGCGGGACAGTCAGGAGGACACCTGCAAACGTCATGCGCAGTCTTCTTTGACAAGGAGCACGAGTCTGGCATTTCGAGAAGTTCTATGGCGTGTGAGCGTATCCGAGTAACGTGCCTGAGCAGAGGGGACTCAGGACCTTGGATCCAATGGTCAGGAACACAGGCGTCCACGGCCTGCTCCAAGCCATCGACGATGACCAAAGAACCATGAGCAGGACGAGAAGAATACATGCCCGTCCGAGGGGCGCCGGTCACTAGCTCCTCTCTGACCGGATGGTAATCCAGCGCCAACGACGGGCCAAGCTCAGCGCCCGCTTCAGTGCGTGGTTCCTCTCTGCTTCCTGCGGTCACGGTACATATCGACCGAAGTAGGGGCCGAAGTCGACTGTGTATCCCTCAAGCCTGTACATCATGCAATATCTCTCGCAAAGGTAACCTGACGTATGCAGAAGATAGGTCGGAAGATCGCAAATGAACATAACTATGCCCATGCAAACAAAGAACCCAGCCGAGTACGTCGCAATCCCAAGGGCCACGCAAATCGTGTAGGCGGGAAAGCCGCACCTCAGGAACAATACAACCTCTGCAATCGGCACGCAGATGTCGTAGCAGCCCCAATCCACACCTATCTCCACGAGCCAGGACGCGTAGATTGCACGGTATACATGTCCTCGCCCGCTCGGGTCGTTGCGGGTGACAGGATTGTTCCGTGTGTAGGCGTATACGTTAGGACCAGCTGTCATGCCCGCAGGGTCCCGCGTCAGGAAGCGACCCGTCTCCGAGTCGTAGTACCTCGCTCGGTAGTAAATCAGCCCGGGGACGTCCGTCTCCCGCCCTGTGAACCCGTACGGGTTCGGCACGGCCTCCGACTTGGACCGGAAGTTCCCGAAGTCGTCGTAGTCGTACCGGTTCGCGACGCTCTTGTCCTGCCGCGTCACCTTCGTGACGCTGCCCCGCCCATCGGAGTGGTAGTAGTACCACTGCCCCTGGGGGACTTCCGACTTGTCGAATTTTGCGAGCGGCTCATCGATCCCGGGTCCGTGCACGTACCGGCCCTTCAGCCCGCCCGTCGCATTCACTTCCCCGAGGACGTCGTTGAATCCGTTGGCGTCGCGGAAGTCCTGGAGGAAGTACGTCGCCACGCCGCCTTGAGTGCGCCGGATCCTCGAGCCGTCGGCCGCATAGGCGTACGACGCCTGCTCCGATCCGTCGATGCTCACCCTGGCGAGCCGGTCCTCCTGGTCGTACTCGTACCCATAGCGGATCGGCTCGCGTCCGGGAACGGTCTCTACTTTCCCCACGAGATTGCCATTGCCATCGTAGCTGTAGGCGACGTCGAGGACCGTCCCGGACTCGGATCGAACGACCTCGCTCGACAGGGAGGAGTCGTCGTTGTACGTGTACGTGGTCTGCAGACCGTCCGTCTCGTTCTTGAAGGCCCGGTTGTCGTTCTGGTCGTACTCGTAAAAGGAGGTGCTACCGTCCTCGTACGTCGTCGCATTGAGGCTGGAGTCCTCGTTGTACACGTAGCCGAGGGCCGTGCCGTTCGCCTGGTTTTGGGTCTGTCGATTCCCGACGGCGTCGTACGTGTAGGCGTATTCCTCCATGACTGACCAGTTCGAGGTGTCAACGGTCCGGATTCCGGTGAGGCGGCTCGCCGCATCATACGTGTAGTTCGTCTGGAGACCGTTCGGATACAGCAGGGCCGTTCGACGGTAATCCTGGTCATTCGTGAAGTTCCAGTTCTGGCCCGAAGACATCTGGATGCTCGCAAGGACGTTGTCCGCGTCCCAATCGTAGGTGACGGAGAAGCCGTCCGGGTAGACCACCGACCTGCGATTCCCGCTTTCGTCATACGTGTACTGGACAATCTCGGAGAAGGCGCCGGAGTCGTATGTGGATGTAACGCGGACCGGCCGGTCGAGGAAGTCGAAGACCGTCGCCTTGCTGAAGATCGGCGGACCGGTCAGCCCCAGGTATTGTTCCGAGACCACATTCCCGTCATTGTCATATTGGAAGTACCACTCGGTGTGGTCCTCGTAGTAGATGTCCGTGAGGCGGTTGAGCGTGTCATACGTGTAGTTCGTGTATTTCGCGTTGCGGTCGATCCGCATGATGGCGTTGCCCGCCCGGTCGTACGTGGCTCGGGTCGTGTGCCCCAGAGGATCGGTCGCGTTCGTCATGCGACCGAACTCGTCGTACTCGAAGGTCCAGAGCTTCCCGTTCGGGTCTCTCACCTGTGCAACCCGGCCCAAGACGTCGTACGTGAGCTCGGTATCATCGCCCGTCGCCTCGATGATCCGCTCGACACGACCCCAGGTGAGGTTCATCACGAACTGCGTCCGGTTTCCGTTCGCGTCCACCATCGCAGTTCGCTCTCCCCGGGCGTTGTATTCGAAACGGGTCGTGTGGTTCAGCGGATCCCGAACGGAGACGAGCCAATCGTTCGCGTCATAGACCGACCGTGTGGTGAAGCCCAGGGGGGTGCTGGAGCTGATAGGCCGACCCACGGGATCGTAATCGATCCGGGCCGTGTGATTCAAGGGATCCGTCGTCGCGTTGCGCCGGCCATGAGCGTCGTACGTGTACGTCGTGTTGAAGCCTCGCCCGTCCTCGATCTTCGTCACGAGGCCCGCGGAGTCATAGAAGGCCTGGGTCACGTTGCCCAAGGGATCCGTCGTCTCCACGAGGTTGCCCTTCCAATCGTACTCGTACGTCGTCACGATCCGGCACCAGGGATACGAGACACATGAGCGCGGGCTGTCATAACTCATCAAGAGGGAATCAAACACCGTCCCGTTGTCCCGGTTGCTCCAAGTGCTCCAGTCTGCGGTCACGAGCCCGCCGTAGCGGACCGCGCCCTTCTCCGTGGAAAAGACGTTTCCTCGCGAGTCGTATCGCCGCCGCGTCCCCTGGCCCAGGCCGTCCTCCTTGAACACCTCATTGTGCTCGCCGTCCCAGTCCGTTGCCATGCTTTCGCTCCCGCCCCCGCCGCAGCAGGAGCAGCCCCCTCCCACGCCGGCGAGAGGACCGCCGACGGACGTGACACGTCCTGCGAGGGCGTCGTACTGAATCGTGGTGACGTTGCCCGATGCATCGGTCACTGTGGCCGTGCGCGTCGTCCAGTCGCCGTAGCCTATCAGATACATCCGGAATTCCCAGGGAATCGTCCCGGAGCTGCGATTGTAGCGGCCCGCCCACACCTCCGTCACCCGCGAGCTCGAGTCCTTCACGAACCGCTGGACCTTGTCCGCACGGTCCACCACCCTCTCCATGATTCCCGAGTAGGCGTACAAGGTCGAGTTCCCCATGGCGTCCGTCACGCTCGCGAGGTTCCCGGACCCGTCGTACGCATAGGCCACGTAGCGGCTCGCGGTCGTCACCCGCACGGGGATCCAGTCGAGATAGACGAAGGATGCTTGGCTGCCGACCTTCACGTAGCGCACCTCGACGCGGAAGTTCAGGTCCGAGAGGTCCGTCCAGGACCACAAAGCCTTGTGGGAGGTGAAGTCCAGGCACGTGAGGGAGTCGGGATCCGCCGAAGGGAGGTTCAGGACCTGCTCCGTGCTCCATGAGGACCCGGAGTTCGTGCTGACCTTCACCCCGAGGTCGTCGTCTCCCGCCGAATACGCCTCGACGCACGCCTCGACCTTGGTGATCCACGCGTTCGCAGGGCTCGCAAACCCGTATCCCGCGTATTGGTGCGTCACCGAGGATGTCTTTGTGCGGGCGTACGCGTTGTTGGAGGTGAAGCCGTTCTGCCCATAAGACCAACTTCCGGAGTGGATCGTTGCGTTCCGCAGGGTGGAAGTCCAGTTGTGGTCCCCCACTCGGACCAGGCGGCCGCCACCGTCGTACGCGAAAATGAGGAAGATGCCGGAGTCGTCCGCGAGCTTCGTCAGGCGACCGTTTCCATCGTACGTCGGCGTGAGCTTGTTTCCATTCCGGTCCCTCATCTCCGCCAACTTGCCCGCGGCGGAGAAGGACCACCGGCTACCGTCCTTCCACCACATCGTGTACGTCGCGTCCGCGTTCTTCACGAGCTTCGCGCCTCCGAGCCCGCGGGGCGATGCATACGCGCCGTTCCCGAGGTCCACGAACACGTGGACGGATCCGTCGCCGTCCCCGAAGAGGACGGTCCCCGTTCCCGCGGTGAGGTACACGTTGTACGCATGGGTCCATCCTTTCCCGAGGGGGCCGACCGTGGCATCCAGGCTGTTGTACGCCCGCGAGAACGCGAGGCCCCATCCCTTCCCGGGAAGCGTGAGGTCCGTGGACCGGAGGAACAGGTTCCCGTTCACGACGTCGACCATCCCGCCCACGTAGGTTTGCCATGGCTCGTACCCGAGGGTCTGGGCGTTCTCGGAAGCACCCGGGCTGGATCCTTCGATCACGGCAATCTCGGACAAGGCCGGGGAGAAGTCGTCCGTGGAGCGGAGGTCGATCTGGACGCGATAGTACGGCTGCCGGTCCGCGTCTTGGACGTAGTAGGCGTCCGCGTCGGAGGCGCTCGACTTCGCGCCTGTCTTCACGTAGTTCGGATAGGTCCAGCTGACGTTGTTGGGCGAGGATCTGACGTACAAGTCGACCGCGTTGTACGTCGATCCGGTGTGCACGGCTCGAACTGCCTGCGGGACGGCGCTCCGCGTGTCAGATTCTAGATACCCAACGTCGCCGCTCCACCGGCGCACGTCGTCGACCGCAAGCTTGGTGCTCTCTCCGTACGTCTCGAAGCCGGCACTCGGGTAGTACGGCGGAGTTGAGGGAGGCGACGGGTCCGTGGCCGTCAGCAGGAGGGATCCGTCCCACGTGACGGTGAAGGTCGCACCGTCTTCAACAACCTTCACGCGGTAAGCCTGGTTAGTTGCGATCGCCTGGGCCGCGGAACCGAGGATGGTGGTGACGCCGAGGGCAACCTTCGTGATCTGCACGAGGTTTGCGGAATCGCTGATGTCAAGGTAGTGGTAGTTCAGGGAGTCCACCCACCGGAAAATCATCTTCGCCGAGCCGGCGACCGTGAACGTGATGTTCGCCTGGAAGCTCTCGTTCCAATGTCCACTCATGGATGTGCGGATCCGCGTCAGCACGTCCAGCTGAGCTGCGCCGCCGGCAATCGACCAGGAACCGCTGTCCGTCACCCACACGAAGTCCTTCGTTCCGTCGTCGAAGTCGTCCGCGAACCAGCCAAGCTTGAATGCGTGGTCCCCGAAATCCGGCACGGCGTGGTACCAGTAGGCAATGGAAGGCCATTCGAGCGTTGCGTTCGAGACCCATGTCGGGTCGACGTAGAGGGGATACGATGCGGCGGCGAGCATCGTCGGGTCGAGGTGAAGCCGCAGATACCCGGCGGAGACGCCGATTGAGGCCACGGCGCTCTCCCACGTGTGCACCGGATCGGCGGAATCCCACGCGTGGAACGGGCCCGTCTTCCATGCGACGATCCCCATGGTGTCCTTGAGGACGACGGACCCTGCCTGGACGGCCGCGTTGTAGGTCGAAGTGAAGGGGATGGACAGGAGGGAGTCCTCCGGGGCGAGCTCGAGCTTGATCGTTTCTTTGACGCCTTGAGGCATGAACTCGTAGGAAGCGCCCGGGATCTTGGCCTGGGTGAAGGTCTGGCCGCGTTGGGTGATGCGAATGTCGCTGGCCGTTTCTTCGATCCGATAGGGCCATTCGCCCGAGGCCCGATCCATCACGCTGATCGGTCTCCAGACGCCGTCCCACCGCTGGAAGGTCGGAACGTACCGAACCGAAGTCAGGCCGTCGATCGAAGGTCCCACGGCGATTCCCGGACCGTAGAGCGTCCCGGCCTCTCCTACGTCCTGCGAAATGAAATCGGACGAACTCCCGGAGACGTGGTTGGCGATCCCTGCAAAGGAAACGAGCACCATCACTGCCGCAACCGCGACGCTCACCGCACGCAGCTTCACGCAAGCCCCTCCCCGTAAGCGGAGCGTAGAGAGTCATTGCGCTCCGCCGACAGAATCCTCCGCCATTGGGTTGACACTGTACTTGGATGTTTCCTATTCTGAGAATAGGAAATAAGTACGTTCGTCTCATAAGCAGATCCCGCAAGAAGCGTCTTGGTGCGGTTCGCAGAGGTCGCCTGCGTACGACGCACTACAGAACGGATTCCGTCACCCTATCTGCGCACCCCCAGGGCTCGAGGGTGTAGATAGAGGCGGATTCCGCCACGAGAGCAGTCTCTCCGGCAGTCACCGTGACCGCGGCCTAGGGCCTATTCGCTCAACAGAAAGAACACTTAGGTGAAGTTGAAATCTAACCACAACGCATGCAGGCCGTGGAGGGTGTCGGAAGTGGATCCTTTCGCCGTGATGCTTGTGGCGACGTTGCTGATTGCACCCGCCTCGAGCGGGAACGTCGTGCTCAAGGACGTCTCGAGTTGGTCGGTTGACATGGACTGGACGGAGATCATCCCTGGCGTCGAGATGATGATGAAGGGAGTGTTCCACAACGTGAGCCTCCTGTTTTCCACGTCGGACCCGTCAACGTTCCGCCTCGTCGAGATGTCCAGCTTCCACGGAGCCCTCGGCGTTCGGATGTACAACCCGATGCTCGGCTTCGTCTCCTTGTTCACCGAAGACAAGGTGGTCCACGCGCGCTTCGTCGGCGACGTCGTCTTGGACGAAACCGGGTTGCCCGTGTCCATGGACGGCATCCTGGCCGTGCGGAGCGTGGGCTCGGTGACGCTGGCCATGGACGACGTCACGTTGACCGAGAGTGTGAACGTCCTGGCCTTGATCAAGGTCCGTGATGGAGGCATCGAATGGGCCAGGATCGGGGTGCCCATGGGCTGGCCCTTCCAGCTACTCTTGGCACAATAAGATAAGAATCTACATCACAACCGGCCCGTTCGCGCGTTGCTACCGAGTCTGTAGCCGTCTCGAGGAAACCTCTATTCCGACAGGGCTAATCAGCCGACCCTCCTATCCGTGCACCTCGCCCTCATGAGCCTTGCGGGTAACGGGCACATCGCCTTCGTCACGACCACGGCCGCTGCGACACCCTTTTGAGCGAACCCGCGGTTCCCCGCCTCGGGACCAGAGCAGCCCAGGTTGGAGGCCATGCGAGTCGGGATCATCGGTGTCGGGATGACAGCGTTTCGTCCCGCGACGCCGGAGTACAGCTGGAAGGAGCTCATGTTCGAGGCCGCATCCCGCGCCTATGCGGACGCGGGCATCAACCCGCGCACGGATGTGGAATCGTTCATCACATGTGCGGAGGACTACTACGAGGGCTTCGGGATCTTCGATGAGTTCGTGCCAGACCAGCTCGGGGCCGCGCTGCGGCCTACCTGCACGATCTCTGGGGACGGTCTCCAGGGACTGGCCACGGCCTTCATGCAGATCCAGACCGGGCTCCTCAACGTCGCCGTCGTGGAGGCGCACAGCAAGGCCTCGGACATCGTGAGCCTCGATGGGATCTTGGAGCAGGGGATGGACCCGATCTGGAACCGTCCTCTCGGAGCCCATCCGTACGTCGTCGCGGGACTCGAGGCGACTTCGTACCTCAAGGCCACACGGACCCCCACGAAGGCCTTGGCTGCGGTCGTCGCGAAGAACCGGAGCAACGGTCTCCTCAATCCTCTCGCCGCATACGGCGCGTTCGTGGATGAGGCCCAGGCCGCCGCCTCGCGGGAGAGCTTTTCCCCGCTCCGCTTCCTCGACATCAGCGCACCCGCGGACGGCGCCGTCGTGCTCGTGGTTGCCTCGGAGAAGGCGTCGCGCCGACTCCGCGCGAACCCCGTCTGGATCCGTGGTATCGGCTGGGCCAGCGATGCGCCGAGCCTGGAGACGCGAGAGTACCCCGGCGCTGGCTACGCGCAACTCGCCGCGCAGATGGCGTACCGGCTCGCGAAGGTACGCCGACCCGCGACGGAGTTCGACTTGGCCGAGGTGGACGACCGCTTCTCATACAAAGAGCTGCAGCACCTCGAGGCGCTGGGCCTCGCGAAGCCGGGCGACGCGGGCAGGCGTGTCCACAACGGAGACTACGCGATCGACGGACGTCTCCCGGTCAACGCGTCGGGCGGATCCCTCGGCTGCGGCAACGTGCTCGAGGCCACGGGTCTCCACCGGGCCGCGGAGATCGTCCTGCAACTCAGAGGCCAGGCGGGCCGCCACCAGGTCGACGGCGCCAAGGCGGGTCTCGCCCAGTCGTGGCGGTTCATCCCGTCGACCACGGGCGCGGTCGCAGTCCTGGGGGTGGGCAAGTGAAGGTCGGGGTGATCGGTGCGGGCATGACCCTCTTCCGGCGTCGGCTCCAGGACACGCCGAAGGAGCTCTGCTACGAAGCGACGAAGATGGCACTGGATTCCGCGGGCCTGACCCTCGCCGACGTGGACATGGTCGTGAGCGGCAGCGCGCCGGACGCCTTCGACGGCGTCCACATGAAGGGCGAGTACTACTCCGACGGATGCGGCGCCTACCGCCGCCCGTACGTCCGCGTGTTCACCGGCGGCGGGACCGGCGTGTTCAGCACGATCGCGGGCTGGTGGCACATCGCCTCCGGCCTCGCCGACGTGGTCATCGTGGTCAACGAAGAGAAGATGTCCCCCTGCCAGCCGCACGCGCAGAGCGTGTTCGCGCACATTTGGGATCCCATCCTGGACCGCCCCCTGCAACCGAACCTCGTCTGGATCTTCGCCATGGAGATGAACCGCTACATGACCGTGCACGGGGTCAAGAAGGAGGACATCGCCCTCGTCGCGGTGAAGAACAAGCGCAACGCGGTCGGCCATCCGTGCGCGCAGCTCGCGGACCCGAACATCACCGTGGAGGACGTCCTGAACAGCGAGGTCATTGCGTGGCCCGTGCAGCGGCTCGACATCAGCCCGCCGAGCGACGGCGCGGCCGCGGTCATCCTCGCGTCGGAGGACTTCATCCGCAAGCGGAAGATCAAAGACCGGGCGTGGATCAGCGGCGTGGGCTGGTGCATCGACTCGACGATGTGGACGGACCGGGACCTATACTTCCCCGAGTACGTTGCGCGGGCCGCGAAGATGGCCTACAAACAGGCAAAGATCGACAGCCCGCGGCGGCAGATCGACTTCGCGGAGCCCTACGACCCCTTCGACTACAAGGAGCTGCACCACATGGAAGGGCTCCTCCTGGCGAAGAAGGGTGAGGCTCCGAAGCTCACGAGGGAGGGCGTCACGCAGCGCGACGGCGACCTGCCCACCTGCCCCTCGGGCGGGCTCCTCGGCGTCGGCAACCCGATCGCCGCGACGATGGGCATCAAGATCGGAGAGCTCTTCTGGCAGCTCACCGGTCAGGCGGGCAAGAGGCAGATCCCGCACGAGGTGCACACGGGCGTGGCCCAGGCGTGGGGCGACCTCATGCAGTACGGTTCCGTGGTGGTGATGAAGGCATGACGGTCCGCATCAAGAAGTTCCCCGGGAAGGAGCTGTCCTCCGAGGAGTTCTACGGCGGCAAGGTCACCTCGGTCCGGTCGCGCCCGGACGCGAGGTATGCGTTCTCCGCGGGCGAGGCGATGAGCCGCTTCCTCGAGGAGCTTCAGAGAGGCAAGCTCATCGCCCGGACCTGCGACAAGTGCAAGCGGATCCTCTTCCCGCCCCGCATGTTCTGCGAGGCGTGCTTCCGGCCCACGGACGAGTGGCGGTACATCCGGGACACGGGGACGATCGAGACCTTCTCCGTCTCCTATCTGGACAAGGACGCGAAGCGGATCACGGAGCCGATCCTCGTCGGCGTCGTGAGCATCGACGGCGCGTCGCCCAAGATGGGGATGATGCACTACTTCGGCGAGATGACGAAGGACCAGATCCGCATCGGCATGCGCGTGAAGGCCGTGTGGAAGCCGCCCGAGGAGCGGAGGGGGAGCGTGCTCGACATCCGCTACTTCCGCCCGCTGCGGGAGGGAGAGGCATGACCTTCCTCGAGCGCACGACGGACAGCCGGCGGCTGCGGCACTGGGACGTCGATATGTCTGTGGACTACATCTACACCAGCGGGATCGCCGGCGAGAGGTTCTTCCGTGCGCTTCGGGACGAGGGCCGTATCCTCGCGGTTCACTGTCCCGCGTGCAAAGCCAACTACCTGCCGCCGCGGATGTTCTGCGAGCGGTGCTTCACCGAGCTCACGGACTACGTCGACGTGAACCCGGAAGGCAAGGTGGTCTCCTTTACTATTGCCCACGTGGACCGTCGCAGCCAGCCGCTCCCGCAGCCCCTCGTCTACGCCTTCGTCACGTTCCGCGGAGTCGAACGCGGCGGTCTCGTCCACCGCCTCCTCGTGTCGCCAGACCGGGCGAAGATCGGCATGGCCGTCCGCGTCCGCATCCGGCCGAGGGAGCAGCGGACGGGGACGATCCTCGACATCGAGGGCTTCGAGCCTTCCGCGTCGCAGCTTTGAGAATTGAGGCCAAGCCGTTATAAACCACGGTCTGGTATCACGACCGAGAACGTTCGGAGGCTCTCGGATGGACCCGGAGTCGAAGACTTACAAGTTTAAGATCTGCCTCGTCGGCGAGGAAGGCGTCGGGAAGACGAGCCTGATCCACCGCTTCGTGTCTGGCGCCTTCGACGAGTCCTACATCCGCACCCTCGGCGCCGTCGTCTCGAAGAAGACGGTCAGCCTCGGAACCCTCGAGGGCCGCCCGGTCCAGGTCGACATGATGATCCTGGACATCATGGGCAAGCGGACGTTCCTGCAGCTCTTCAAGGAAGCCTACTTCCACGGAGCGAAGGGCATCCTCGCCGTGTTCGATGTCACTCGCAAGCCGTCCCTCCGCGACCTGACGAAGTGGATCGACGGCGTCCGGGACAGTGTCGGGCCGATCCCCGTCTACGCCCTCGGCAACAAGGTCGACCTGAAGGAGCGGCGCGAAACGACGGAGGAAGAGGCCACGGAGGGCCTCCGGTCCTACGAGTGCCCGATCATGTACACGTCCGCGAAGACGGGCGCGAACGTCGAGCAGGCCTTCCAGGGCCTCGCGAAGACGATTGTGGAGACAGGCGTCTCCGAGTGAGCGGGTAGGGTTCTGTCCCACTAACGGGTGATGAACCCCGTCGGGGACTCCACTCCGCTCGGCTCCTCCCGTGCGCCCGCCAGCCTCGCTGGCAGGTCGCAGAGGGGAATCACGACGTCATCGCGGAGGGCACCGGGCTGGAACCGTACAGCCCTTGCCAAAGCCTCGTTCGAGGCCAAGGCGGATTTGAGGATGTTCAGTCCTGCGTTGTGCTGCCTGTCCATCTCCCAGTCGCACATCTCGCAGACGAAATCCTTGCCCACCCTGTCTCGGCGCCGGGCGCAACACACGGGGCAGGTCTTGCTCGTCCATGCTGGACGGACCTTGAACACGGGCACGCCTTCGAGGGCGGCTTTGTACACGATCTGGCGGTGGAGTTCACCGCAGGGCCACGACGAGAGGCGGCGGTTCGTGCGGCGGGAGCGGCCGCCCGCACCGTGCAGGGTGAGGTCCTCGAGGACGATCGCGGCCTTGTGTTCCTTCGAGTAAGCGACCAGAGACTTCGAAATTCGGTGAAGCCGTTGGACGATCCGATGTCTCTCCCTCCGGCCTTCGCGCCCGAGGAGCCGGCGGGCGACCCGTCGGTCGTGCGCCTCTTTCTTCCCTAGGCGCCGACGGCGCCGGAAGTGGATCGTCTGCACCTGTCGCACGCCGCCGAAAGGGATCGTGAGGAGCCGGGCCGCGGTGCCCCCGGCCTCGATGCCGTCGAGGGAGTCCTCGTTCGTGTCGAGGGCGATCGCCGCCACGGGCTCATATGGTCCCGGGGGCTCCTTCCGGATGGTCACGATGATTCGCTCGGGCGTCACGGTGAGCGAACCGAGGCCCCACGAAGGGTCCGAGAGGAAGGAGCGATGCCATTCGGAGAGGGGCAACGCCATCTGGACCCCTTCCGTCCCGCGGATCGGGATGCGCAGCCGTCCCGTTTCGCGGTCGAGCGTGTAGGACTGATTCTCGGCCTTCAGGAGGAGACGGCGGAGGTATGGGACGGTCGTCTTCTTGCCCTTCCGCATGCGTCTCCGATACACCTTCAGGACGCCGAGGGCGACCTCGAAGGCAGACGGGATGTACTGCTTGTGCACGTCATGCTCCGCGGATAGACGTGTGTAGGCCGCCCTCGTGAGTCGGAACCGGGAGCGGATGTCCTCGCGGAGCGCGATGCGGATCGACTGGTTCACGATGAGGCGGAACTCGGCGAGGAGGCCGAGGACCGATGCCGGCAACTCGACGACGGGAAACGAGAGGCTGCGTACGACGAGTGCACGACTCATCGGCGATCCCAAGGATTCCCAGGGGGTGGAGGTCTCCCCGAGGGTACGGTGAAAGTGGTAATCTCTCGAGTCGATCTGGCAGCGAGGCCGGGGGCAGCTCATCCTCCGATTTGAGACAGAACCAGCGGGTAGCAACACTCTTATACGAACCCGCGTTTCAAAGCCCCTCGAAGTCCATGACGGATGCGGAGGACCTCAAGGCTCTCGAGGCCCGTCTCAAGCGG
>Ga0209751_10000579_pt1 | contig 39356 bp, 42 predicted proteins | sample RifCSP13_1_FD_184019 | JGI IMG/M metagenome (GOLD analysis project Ga0209751, IMG submission 184019) | Soil microbial communities from Rifle, Colorado - Rifle CSP2_sed 13_1 (SPAdes) (version 2) | ecosystem: Environmental > Terrestrial > Deep subsurface > Rock core/Sediment | place: Rifle...
TCTCCGTCGATCACGACCCCGGACACGCCCTTCACGAGGCAAGAGTTGCTCGCGAGCTCCCCCCAGACCGCGGTCGGCCCTCCGCCCGCGTCGATCACGATCACGTCCCCGGGAGTTGCGCGGTCGATCGCCTCGATCGGTTTTGCCCAGTCCCCGTTCGCGGTCTTGACCGTGAGTGCGCGCCCGACGAGCTTCGTCCCATGCTTCAGCCGAGGGACCAGGCCGTGGATCACGCCTCGTTTCTGCATCGCGTCCGCCAGGTTCGGGGTGGACACCTTTCGAAAGGCCTCGCGGACGTCGGGCTCCGAGTACTTCCGGAAAAGACGGGTCGGAACCGGTTTCCTCGCCGCGATGGCCTTCTTGATCCGCCTCGTCGCGTCCGCGACCTTCTCCGCCTTGATGATCGCGCCTCCGACGATGAGGATCGTCGCGCCGGCCTGGAGGGCCTGCGCCACCGTCTCCGAGTTCAACCCGCCGGCCACAGCGATCGGGAGGGAGGTCGCTGCTGCGACCGCCTTCAGTTCGTTGAGGGGGGTCCGTGCGATCATCTGTTCGTCGATCGACACGTGGAGGTTCAGATAGTCCGCGCCGAGCTTTTCCAGTTGCAGGGCGCGCTTCGGTTTGTCCGCGACCCGCATCAGGTCGACCATGATTTTCGACCCATACCGCCGGGCCGCCTTGACCGCCTCGGCGATCGTCGCGTCGTCGGTGACGCCCATGACTGTGACGACGTCGGCCCCCGCCTTTGCCGCGATCTCGACCTCGAGAGCCCCCGTGTCCATCACTTTCAGGTCTGCGACGATCGTCCGCCCGGGGAGCGCCTTGCGAAGCGCGCGGACAGCCTCGACGCCCTCGGACTTGATGAGGGGCGTCCCCGCCTCGATCCAGTCCGCCCCGCCTTCGACCGCCTCCTTCGCGGCCTGAAGCGCCCGCTTGAGATGCATGAAATCCAACGCGACCTGCAGAATCGGTTCCATCGCGGACCGAGCTAACGTCACCCTGTCGATAAAAACATATCGCGCGACGCCGGGGGGATTCGCGATGCGTCCGACCCATGACGGGCGGCCTCGTTTCAGAATTGATACTCGTCGCGGTCACCTCATATATCGAGGGTCCGAATAATTCGGACGACGAAGATGCCCGCGAGGGGACCCGAGGACAATGGGAATCGTGAGCGGTGCGCCACGGGCATCGAGGGGATCGACCACATCCTGAACGGCGGAATCCCGCGCGGGAACACGGTCCTCGTCGCCGGATCCGTCGGCACGGGGAAGACCTCGATCTGCATCGAGTTCCTCATCCACGGGGCCCTCAACGCGGAGAACTCCCTGTACATGAGCGTCACGGAGCCCAGCGCGAAGCTACTCCGAAACCTGATCCCGTTCGACTTCTTCGACGATCGCCTCGTGAAACAGGGAAAGCTCGCATTCGTGGACTTGCCAGGGATCTACGAGAGACTCGGCATCGACGAGAAGGCAGAGTTCTCCTTCGACGAGATCAAGCGCCTCGTGGACGCGATTTCGGACCTCGTGGATAAGCACAACGTGAAGCGCTTCGTCCTCGACTCCGTGACTTCCGTGTCGTACCGGCTCGAGGATCGGGAGCTCATCCGGGAATTCCTCCTCCGGCTCGGGATGGTCCTTAGCGCGAAGAACTGCACGTCCCTCCTTGTGTCGGAGTTCACGGCGTCCGAAGTAGGATACTCGCGCCTCGGCGTCGCGGAGGCGATCACGGACGGAGTCATCGTCACGGGAAACCTGGAGCGCCGGGGGGACCTCCTGCGCACCTTGCAGGTCGTCAAGATGCGGGGGACCTCCCACAGCCGGGCGAAGTACGTCCTCGATCTCACGACGAGCGGAATCCTCCTCGTGCCGCTCCTGAAGGGCGGCAGCATTCCCGGAGGCGGATGACGTGACCGTCACGAGGGAAATCGCGGACAAACTGTCCGCGCTCCCGGAGGCCTCTGCGGTCTCCCTCCGGCTCGGAACGGACCAGTACTTCGACGCGATCCAGGGGATGCTCGACGTGTTCGCTTCGAAGAACAATCTGGAGGTCTTCTACATCACCTCGACGATCCCGTCGCAGAGCATCATCAACGCTCTCGAGGTCCTCGAGATCCCCCTCGACCGCATCTGGTTCGTCGACTGCATCAGCCAGATCATGATGTCCGCCGCGAAGCGGCACACGCATTCGATCGTCGTCGAAAGCCCCACGATGCTCGAGAATCTCATGCTGAAGATCGAGTTCCTGATGCGGAAGCATCCGGAACGGAAGGCCCTCGTGGTCTTGGACTCGATCAATTCCCTCGCGATCCACAACAACACGAAGATTCTCAGCGAATTCCTGCACATCTTCGTGAACAATCTACGCTCCCACGGGGCGTACACAGTGATCTTCTCGATGCAGGAGTACGAGACGGATGAGATTCGTAACATGCTCGTAATCGTCTGCGACGAGACCCTCGAACTGGGGCACGACCTGAAAGCCCTCGCAGAGTGAGAGGTCGTCGGGCGTACGGTCGGCAGGCCCCCGCACCCCTGATTCTCAGCACGGGGAATACACGATTCGTTCCCTGCTTCAGGGAATCGTTCTCAGGGGGGAGCGGCCGCCGCGCTACCTTTACGCCCTACGAGTCCAACGTCATTCATGCGGCGAAAGCCGCAGGAAGGACAAAACCATGAGTGCCCTCATCCGGAAGGATGAGCTGGCGGTGTCTCCCGTGATTGCGACGATTTTGATGGTCGCGATCACGGTGGTGCTCGCCGCGGTGCTGTACGTCATGGTGTCGGGCCTGATTGCCCCACCCGGACTACCGCCGCAGGCGATGGGAGTGAGCATCACCCGTTCCGCGGACGGGACGAACTGGACCGTCGTGATCGCCCACGTGCCGGTGGGCCTGACGGCGTCCGGGACGACCCTCTCCGTCCAGAACACCGGTGGTGCGATCGCCCTGGCAGCCACGGCGTTTGAGAGCCTCGCGTACGCGTCCGACGGAGCCGTCTACATCGGCGACGGCGATGCGACGGTCGAGGCCGCCGAACGGCTGCTCATCAGCACCGCGACGTACCCGACGGGGTACCGTGTGGAGATTTCCGACGGCCGGAACCTCCTCTACGCAGGGAACCTCCAGTAGTCAGGCCGCCTGAACCCTCTTCCCTTTTTTCTTTTTCTTCGCGGTGGAGCGGTGGGAATCGCACCGTCATCGTGCGATGACCATCGCGCAGAATCAGAGTCCGGCCAGGGCTCCGAGGCTGCGAGGACCGCCCCCCGGCGTCGTCATCAGGCGTGATTCCCACGGGAGAGAACTTGATCCGGACGACAACGCTCAAAGAGTCGTTCTCAAATCAGAAAAATCACCGCGAAACGTTTATCCCCGTCTCTCCCCCCCTCCTCCAGGCGGCGAAAGCCGCAGGAAGGACAAAACCATGAAAGCCATCATCCGAAAGGATGAGCAGGCGGTGTCCCCCGTGATTGCGACCATCCTGATGGTCGCCATTACGGTGGTGCTCGCCGCGGTGTTGTACGTCATGGTCTCCGGCCTTTTGGTCGGACCAGGCGGCGGCCCGCGGTCGATGGGCATCAGCATCAGCCGCTCCGCGGATGGTACGAACTGGACCCTCGTGATCGCATCGTCCCCAACGGGACTCACGACGTCCGGGACGAGCCTTACCATCCTGAATGCGGGCGGTGCGATTGCCCTAGCATCTGAGGCGTTCAGCAGCCTCGCGTATGCGTCCGACAGAGCAGTCTACATCGGCGACGCCGACACGACGGTCGAAGCCTCAGAGCGGCTGCTCGTCAGCACCAGCACCTACCCGACCGGATTCCGCGCTGAGATCTCGGACGGCGCGGGTCTCCTGTTCTCTGGAACCCTCCAGTAAGCAGGCGCTGCGAACCTACTTCCCTTTTTCCTTTCTTCTTTCCCTTTCTTCAGCGCACGAACGCTCTCGACACAAGCCGACCCGGCCCGACCTTGCCTTTATGTTCCCCACGCGGTTAAGGCGCGCGGAGGCGACCCCCATGCCATCCGTGGACGTTGCCGTGGTCTACGCGGACGGGGGTTCCCGAGGAAACCCGGGCCCCTCGGCGATCGGGGTGGTCGTCGCCGACGAACGAGGGACCGTCCTGCTCGAGCACAAGGAATCGATCGGTCGCGGGACGAACAACGAAGCCGAATACCGCGCGATCGCCGCGGGCCTTGACCTTGCCGGCCGATTCACGCGAAAGGACGTTCGATGCGTCTCCGACAGCGAGCTCGCGGTTCGACAGCTCACCGGACGGTACGGCCTCGATAGCCCCGGGCTCCAACCTCTGTTCCACCGGGTCAAGCGGCTCGAACGCACGTTCCATCGTGTGAGCTATGAGAGCCGCCCCCGGCTCACCGGCCTTCTTCGCAGGGCGGACGAACTCGTGAACGAAGCGCTCGACGAGGAGGCCTCCGCGAATCGCCGCGTCTGAGACGGATCTCGTAGTCCGGCGCGACGACCGTTGGATTCTCGATGAGACATCCCAGCCGTCGGCCGCCGGTCGGTAGGCCTCGGGCGCGTGGAACCGGCGATGCGGCGGCCCGCAGTCCACGGCCATCTGGGGTCGGGGCGCGGTTTGCCCGCCACACCAAGTCGAGTGCAGAACTGAGCACGCTCGCAGATTGCCGAGTCCGGAAAGCTTGATGGCGTTCCCCGCTGTTCCCTGACCGAACGCTCGGAGAGGCTTCCGTGGAGGAACGCGACCGTCGTCCACCGTTCGGCCTGATTCTCGCGGTCGCCGTCCTGTCGCAAGGTCTTGTCATCACGACCGCCCCGTCCGCAGCGATCCTCCTGGCGCACGACGTCGCGGACACGGAAGGAGTCGCATGGGATCACGGAGTCGACCGAGGCCCGGGAACACCGGCCCCCACCGCGAGCGGGGATGGATTCCTTCGCGTCACGACGGGCATCGACCTCCATCCGGAAAGCGGGGTGCCCGGGAAGATCCTCGTCGACGGAGTCCCTCGGGACGAATGGGGTCTGACGTGGCTGAAGATGGATCCCGGGGCGCACGTCGTCTCCTTCTTGGACGTCCCGGGACTCGACACCCCGGGCCCCACGGAGGTGACGGTCACCGCAGGGGAGACGTCCTCCGTCGTGGGCGAGTATCGCGCGAGGGGCTGGCTGCGGGTCCTCACGGACCCTCCGGTTCCCGGGACGATCTCTGTGGACGGGATCCCGCGAAACGATTGGGGCATGTGGATGGCCATACGACCCGGAACCTACAGCGTCTCGTTCGGTGCCGTTGCGGGGTACCGTCCGCCGGAGCCCATCCCTGTCGAGGTCTTTGCGGATCGGCAGACGACGGTCACCGGGGCGTACGCGCGGGACGACGCGTTTCCGGGACCGGATCCGGCGACGTTCGGGCTGCTCCGCGTCGAGACGGCCCTTGACGACGGTCGGCCTGGGGTGATGACCCAGATTCTCCTCGACGGAGCGCCGCGGGACGAGTGGGGGCTCACCTGGGTCAAAGTCCCCCCGGGTACGTACACGCTTTCCGTGACGGACGTGCCGGGCCTCGGGACTCCCGAGGATCAGACCGTGAGCATCGCTGCGGGTGCAACGACCGTCGTACGGGCAGTCTTCCAGCGCCTCGGCTCGCTGCGCATCCTGACGGATCCGCCCACGCCTGCGACCGTCTCCGTGGACGGGGTCCGACGGAACGACTGGGGGATGTGGATGTCCGTGCCGCCGGGGACGTACGACGTTTCGTTCGAATCGCTCGTGGATCTTCCCGCGCCCACTCCTCAGCGCGTCGCGGTCGCCGCAGGCGAACTCACGCAGGTCGCAGGTTCGTCTGCCCAGCCTGAACGTTCGCTGAACTGGGCGGGATACATCGTCGCGAGTGACTTCGACCGGCCCGAGCCCATCGTGGATTCCGCGCGTGGCTCCTGGATCGTCCCCGAGGTGCCCCTGACGGAGGACACGAGGTACTCGTCTGTCTGGGTCGGCATCGGCGGATTCTTTTTCGGGGATCTTTCGCTGATCCAGATCGGGACGGAGGCGGACAGCTCGCGCCTCGAGACCCTGTACGCCGCATGGTTCGAGCTCCTTCCGGATCCGGCGATCCGGATCACGGACCGCATGACATCGTGCCCATCCGAGACGAACTCGCACGTCTGCGTCGTGAGGCCCGGCGACTTGATCGACGCGTCCGTCGACCTGGTCGATCCTGCGCAGAATCGATGGACGCTGTCCCTCTCCGACCTCACCCAGGGCTGGCGATTCGACCTCACGACGGGCTACGCCTCGTCTCGCCTATCCGCGGAGTGGATCGTCGAGCGACCGGTCGTGTGTCGCCCGCAGTTCTGCTACCTGACGAATCTCCCGCTGTTTGGCACGGCGAGCCTCGGATCCGATGCGACAGGGATTGCCGGCACGAACGTGGCGACGATCGGCGGATTCCGCGCCCCGCTGGGCGCGTTCGCGCGGCGTGAGATCATCATGCACGCGTCGGTCACCGTAGTCCTTGCGGATCCGTCGCCGGTCAGCCTGAGCGGGACGAGCTTCTCCGTGCTGCGAATCACGTGAGGGCGCGGCCCCTCCAGCTACCCAGGCGTCCAAGAGGGATCGAGATTGCGTCTCGGGAGCATGAAGCGGGCGCCTACCACGTCCACTTGAACTCTTCGATCGGGAGGGCCAGGGACGTCGTCGTCTCTGCGACCCGGCCGAACTGGACCATGAAATCCGCCGCGGTGGACGGGTCTGGCGCCTCGAAGATGACGAGGGCATCGGGGTTGCCGAGGAGGCCCAGGAACTCGTGGACCACGACTTTGTTCGGAAGCTTCGGGTGCCTGAACACCCGAGTCGCCTCCTCGAGTTGTCCCGGGATGACCTTCAACTGGGTGACGAACAGCATAGGCTCACGACGGCGTCCGCATCCCGCGGCCTCTTATTTAACCGTTGGTCATCGCGGCCCGGTCTGCGCCGAGTCCCAGCGGTGCACACGCACATGCACCAACGAAGACTGCGCGACCGTCGTCCCGAGGACCTTGTCGGACCAGCGCTGCCTCGGATCGCCCTCGACGATCAGCCCTGCGAGGACGTCGATGAACGGGAAGGCGAACCAAAAGAGCTTCGGGAAGTTCCGCACGGCCGCCTTTGAGAAGGTCATTGGACCCCGCACGGAGCGGACCTCGAGGCCCGCGATGTACTTTCCGACCGTCGTCCGCAGGAACGCCTCCGCGAGGGTCGAGTACGTGTACAACACGACCCCGCCCCAGAGCCCGTAGACGATCGGCTGCCTCTGGCCCAGGTAGTACAGGAAGATCCAGAGGGGGGCGAAGACGAACGCGAGGTCGATCGCGAATCCGATGAACCTCCGGAGCCAGTGGATCTGGAACGTCCGGTTCCGGCCCAGGAGGTCGAGGCCGTTCACCATGAGTGCATCCCGGGCGTCTTGATGGACCTCTCGCTATAAAAATGTCTGGACCCGACCGACGGATTGACAATCGTGGCCACTCAGATCGCCCATCATTCATCACGGATCAGCATCGGTTGCATCATCACGGTGGCGTTCCGTGCGTACGGCGCCCGGAGGCATCAGGTTTGCGCCCCCGCCCCCCATCCTTAATGGCATCCCATCGGGATGCCCGGCCGTGGCCCGCGTCCGGCTCCTCGTGTACGACGCGAAGCAATGCGATCCGAAGCGGTGCACCGCCCGCAAGCTGAGGCGGTTCGGGCTCGTCGTATTCGTCCCGAGACCGAGTGCCCTGCCGCGGGGAGCCATCCTCCTCCGGCCGGACGCGACACGGGCCCTGTCCCCCGAGGACGCGCCCGCCGCGGAACGCCATGGCCTCGCGGTCCTCGACGCGTCCTGGCGGGCGGCGGCGTTCCCGCGAGTCTCACGAGGCGTGGCCCGCGCGTTGCCCTACCTCCTCGCGGCGAACCCCGTGAACTACGGGAAGCCCTTCACCCTCTCGAGCGCGGAGGCGTTCGCGGCGGCCCTCGTCATCATGGGCCACGAGGACGAAGGGAAGGCCGTCCTCTCGAAGTTCGCGTGGGGGGACCAGTTCCTCGTCCTGAACAGACAGCCCTTGGACGCGTACCGCGCGGCCGCCGACAGCTCGGAGGTCGTGAAGGCCCAGGCGCTCTTCATTTGAAGTCGGGCGGGAGAAGGTCCGGAATCCCGTCCTTGATCTCGTACCGGTGGTTGCACGACTTGCAGTACAGGGTCCCTTCGAGGATCTCGTCCTTCTCGACCTGCACCGAGAGCTCGAGATCGCCCTTGCACACGGGGCAGCACAGGATCTCCATCAGGTCGCGCTTCATCGAGGCGGACAAGGGTCGCGTCCGGCTTAAGCGCTTCGCGGCGCGAGGCCTTCGACTGCCGTGCCAAAAACCTCATCCCCGCCGGCTCTCTCGTCGGGGGACCATGGGCCCGGAGCCTGCGCACCCGCGACCCATATATAGAGGATGTATCATGGGCCACTCCCTGCCCGGTCGGTGCTCCCGTGGATGAGGGTCGTTCTTGGCTTCGTACCCATTGGCGGACAGCCCTCGCCCTTGCCTTGGTCTTCGGGATCGCCCTCTTCCTGCGCTTCTACTTCGTCTACGGCCTCGCCTTCACGAACCTGCAACAGACGTGCGCGGGCGGCTCGGGGCTCCCCGTGTCGGGCGGGTCCGACTCCTTCTACTGGCATCGCGCCCTCTGCTACTCGTTCGAGACAGGGAAAGACAAAACCTTCGATCCGATGCTGAATTACGGGCCGGGGCTCTTCAATCCGCGCCCGCCCCTCTTCCCGTGGTTCTCCCTCCTCGTGGGCCAGCTCCTCGCGCCGCTGTTCGCCAGCCCGTGGCAGGCGGTCCTGTTCACGTTCCTCGCCTCGACGGGCCTGTTCGGCGCCCTGACCGTCTTCCCGACGTACGCTCTCACGAAGGAGGCGTTCGGCCGGAGGGCGGGTCTCGTCGCCGCATTCCTGTTCGCCGTGAGTTCGGCGCACATGCAACGGAGCCAGGCGACGGATGCGGACCACGACGCCCTGACCCTGTTCTTCGTCGTCTCGACGTTCTACTTCTTCCTCCGGGGCCTGCGGACGATGAAGCCCCGCCGGTGGGTCGAGACCTGGTTCCGCCGGGAGGCGATCCTCGCCGGGACGAAGGCGTTCTTCCGGGAGAACCGGCCGTCCGTCCTGTACGCTCTCCTCGCGGGCTTGTGCATCGCGGTGATCGCTCTGTCCTGGCAGGGGTGGGCCTACGTCCCCGTGATCCTGCTCGTGTACTTCGTCGTCCAGCTGTTCCTCGACCGGGTGAGGAGCCAGGACACGATGGGCGTCACGATCCTCTTCACGATCTCCCTCCTCGTCCCCCTCGTCGTCGCGTTCCCGTGGTACGCGAGCCGCTTCCAGATCCGCGTGTGGTACGACGTGCCCGCGTACCTGTTCCTCGTCGCTGCGGTCCTCGGCATCGTGTTCACGGTCACGCGGGACTACCCGTGGACCCTCGTGATCCCCGCGACCTTCGCCGGCGGCGGAGTGACGCTCGGGCTCCTCGTCCTCGTGAACCCCGCCCTCGCGAGCGCGTTCGTGAGCGGCGCGGGGTACTTCGTCCAGACGAAGGTATACGAGACGATCGCGGAGGCCCAGGCCCCCGGGCTTTCACAGCTCATCCTCAGCTTCGGGTTCTTCACCTTCTACTTCAGCATCGCGGGCGTCGCGTACATGCTCTGGCTCATCCCCCGCCGGCACGAGGCCTCCTACACGCTGATCGTCGTGTGGACCTTCGCCGCGATCTTCATGGCGATGGCCGCCGCGCGGTTCATCTTCAACGCGTCCCCCGCGTTCGCGGTCGCCGCCGCATTCGCGGTCGACCTGGTCCTGACCCGGGCCGACTTCACGGGGATGCGCCGCACCTATCGCTCCCTGGCGCAGGGGAGCTGGCGGAACGCGCTTCGGAAGAGCCTCAAGCTGCGTCACGTCCTGACGGGCCTCGTCCTCGTCGGGGTGGTCCTCCTCCCGAACGTGTACTGGGGGATCGACTCGGGGATCCCTTTCGAGCTCAAGTCCCAGTATGACCGCCAGCTGAACGAGGTTCTGCCTTCGTTCCTCCGGGCCCCCGGCTATACGGACGGCCGGAGTTTCTACTTCGGGGCCTTCGGGTACTCGATCCCTCAGCCGACGGAGTACTTCCCCGCGGCGTGGTCCTGGTTCCGGGCCCAGGACGCGGACCGGCCGCCCGAACAACGGCCGGCTTTCCTGTCGTGGTGGGACTACGGCTTCGAGGCCGTCGACCGGGGCCGGCACCCGACCGTCGCGGACAACTTCCAGAACGGGTTCAACTTCGCGGGTCAGTTCATCACGGCCCAGGACGAGGCCCAGGCGGTGGCCCTCCTCGCGATCCGGTCCCTCGAGGGCGACTTCCGGCGGAACCGCGGGGTGTTCAGCGGGGCGACGGAGCGCGTGCTCGAGTCGTTCGCGATGCCGAAGGACGACTTCGCCCGCGGGATCGCCCGCCCGCAGGACCTGATCCCTCTCGTCCGGGCGAATCCGGAGACGTACGGACGATGGGACGCGGAAATGCAGCCCTTCAACGCCATGTACATCTTCCTCGCGAATCAGATCACGGTCCGGCTGGACGCCGCGCGGATCGCGGACTTCTACCACGCGGTGCGGACCGCGACGGGGATCGACATCGGCTACTTCGCGGTCGACTCGAGGCTCTTCCCCATCAGTGCGTCGAACACGGGGATCTTCTATGCGCCCGTGAAGCTGGCGGACCACCGCGTCGTCGAGCTGCCGGACGGCCGGACCCTCCCGACGGAGTTCTTCAAGATCTTCGTCGACACGGACCGAGGCACCCACATCGCCCTCGAGGACCTCCAGCCGGGGGACCGGGTGTCGAGCCAGTCGATCGAATACCAGCCCATGTTCTACGACTCCATGTTCTACCGGGCGTACGTCGGGTACGAGCCGTCGGAGGTCGGGGTCCCGAACGACAAGGGGATCCCGGGCTTCACCCAGACGATGGTCAACTTCCCGCCCCACCCCGCGTGGAACCTCTCCCACTTCCGCGTCGTGTACCGGACCGCGTACTACAATCCGTTCCCGGACCCGGGGAACCACACGGACGCGTGGCGAGCGATCAACTTCGACGAGGGCGGGCGGTTCCAGGAAGAGATCGGCGCAGGGACCCGGACGGGCGTCGTGGACCTGAGCACCCAGGCCACGACGACCAACGGGATCGTGTTCCTCCGCTACTACGACGGCGCCTGGGTCAACGGCACGGTCCTCGCAGGGGGCGCCACGCCGGTGTCCGGCGTGCGCGTGACCGTGACCGACGAGCTGGGGACTCCGCACGACACCGCGACGTCGGACGCCTCAGGCCGATACAGCGTCCTGGTTCCCTTCGGCAACGTCACCCTGTCGGCCTCCGTCGGCCAGGTCGCGCCCGGGAGCCTCGTAGGGAGCCGCCTCCTCGGGTCGACGACGTTCCCCGTGAGCCTCGCGCAGGCCTTGCGAGAGAACGTGGACGAGGACGGGGACGGGATGCCCGACTGGATCATGGCCCGGGACCTCTCCATACCCGGAAGCACGGTCTCCGGGCGCGCGTTCTTCGACCTGAGCGGGGACGGGGCCTTCGGCGCCCTCGATGAAGCGGTCCCTGGCGCGGCTCTCACCTTCACCCACCAAGACCTGTCCTTCACGCACACCGCGACCGCGGACTCGGAAGGGTCCTTCGGCCTCCCGACGATCCCGACCGGCGCGTACCTCGTGGAGGTGCGGGCGGACGGACACTCCGTCCCAGCACAGGACATCGACCTCGCCTCGTCCGACACCCGAAAGGACGTCGCGATCCCGTTCGCCAGCCTCGACGGAATCGCCTCGGGCGCCGCCGGGGGCGTCCCGGCCGACATCGAAGTCGTGGACGAGACCACGGGCATCGTGGTCCGCGCGGCCGCTGCGGACGACGGCGCGTTCGAGATCCGGCCCCTCCTCGCCGGGAACTACACGATCACGGCATCCTCCGGGGACCTCGCCTCGAACCCCGAGCGGGTCCGCGTGACGCAAGGCGTGCAGCCGCTCAACTTGACCCTCGTGGTATCAGGCCGGGTCGCCGGCACGACGCGCCTCTTCGGGGTCGACGTCCCGTTCGCGTCCGTCGAGTTCCAGAAGGCCTCGGAGGTCCGCCTCGTGCGGACGGTTCGGTCCGATGCGTCCGCCTCCTTCGACGTCGTCCTGCCGGCAGGCGAATGGAACGTGGCCGGACGGCTCTACCAGGGCACCGCCCTGTACGCGACCCTGGGACGGGTGAGCGTCCGGCCCGGCGAGACGACGCCCTACGTGGCGCGGTTCGTGGACGGCGCGAGACTCGAGGGCGACGTGAACGGCACCGCGACGGACAGCGTGGACGTTCTGGGGCAGGTCGCTTTCCTCGGCGCCTCCGGGGACTGGTGGATCCGCACGGGTGTGCGAGGAGGATACCTCGCCTTCCTCCCGCGGGGGACGTACGCGTTCCAGGCCTTCACGGCGAACTCCGGGCTCCAGGGGAACGTGACCCTCGTCACGTCCCACCGACTCGACCTCCAGCTCGTCGCGGGGACGTCCGCGACGGCTCGCGCGTTCCGGGACCTGGACGCGGACGGGGACTTCGACGCAGGGGAGGGGGTCGCGGGAGCCGAGGTCCGCCTCACGGACGACGCGGCCCACCGCGTCCTTGCGGTCTCCGACGACACCGGGGTGTTCCAGCTCTTCGGGTTCGCGAACCGTACCTACTCCGGATTCATCACGGCTCCGGGTTTCAACGGGACGGCGGTCGGGCCTGCGACCCTCGCAGAGATCCGGTCCATGGCCCGCTTCGAGCTCTTCCCGCGGCGGGTCCAGGTCCACGGAGCCCTCGTCCTCGATGGCGTCCCGCTCCTGCGGAGCCTCACGATCCAAGCGATGGCCGCCGGGGACGGAGCCCGGACGACGACGGATGAGACGGATTCGAACGGCGGGTTCCTCCTCGATCTTCTCCCGGGCCGGTACGAGCTGATCGTCGACACGAACGTGTCCGACTCCCGGGATGTCCGGTTCCAGAACCGCGGGATCGACACGCTGACCGTCCCGGTCGGGAGCGACCGTCTGCTTCGGGACATCGACGTCGTCGTCCGAGTGCGCGTGACGGGGAACGCGACCCGGTCCGGCTCCGCGGTCGCGTCGACGGTCATCTTCGAGGGTCCCGACGTGCGGACCGTCGCCTCGGGGACGGGAGGGTACGAGGTGTACCTCCAGGCGGGGGACTACTCCGTCCGCGCGGTGCACTCGGCCCCGCCGAGCGAATTCGGATTCATGGACGATACGACGATCTCGGGCCCTGTCCGGCTCGGCCTCCCCCTCACGCAGGCTGCGAAAGTGTCCGGCCTGACCCTGTTCCAGAACGTCGCGGTCCAAGCCTCCATGCCGATCGCCTTGGCCCGATCGGAGGGCGGGTTCCTCGAAGTGGAGAGCACGTCGACCGGCAGCTACAGCACGGTCCTCGTCCCTGGGAACTACTCGGTCCGCCTGGAGGCGGAGCGGACGATCCAGGAGGCTGCCCTGACCCGCTTCTACCGGTTCTCGTTCGTGGGGACCCTCGTCGTCGCACCCGGCGCCTCCGCGATCACGTTCCATCTGGACCTGGCGCGGACCCTCGACAACACGACCGTCGCGGGCCGGACAAGCCGCTCCGGGATCGGTGTCGACGCGACCCTCGAATTCGTCGCCCGCAGCTCCGGGTCCCTCGGCGCCGCGGGAACGAGTGCCTCGGACGGGTCCTACGCGATCGGCCTGGCGCCGGGCACGTACGACGTGTACGCCTTCCGGGCGGTGGGGAGCTCCGCGTTCCTTGCGAGCCTGACCGTGCCCCATGCGGACACGATGCCGTTCGACGTTTCGTTGAAGTCCGGGTTCCTGCTGGGAGGTGTCGTGACGGACGTCGCGGGGGCTCGCACGACGGCGAGCGTGACGGTGGTGGGGGACGCCCGATTGGACCGCGCGACGGACGCGCTCGGGGCGTACCAGGTGTTTCTCCCCGAGGGCGCGTATACGGTCACGGCCACGCGGTCCGGGACGGAGCGCGGGATCGCGGTGGAGTACCGGGCGACGGCGTCCATGGACCTCGCGGCGGACACGGTGCTCAACCTGCGCCTCGCGAAAGTGGAGCGGCGCTCCGTCACCCTGTCGTGGGACCCGGTCCAGCGCGAATCCGTCTCCCCCGGCGGCACGATCGTCTACTCTGTCACCGTTCGGAACACGGGGAACGTGCGGGACACGTACACCCTCTCCGGCCGTCCGACGGATTGGACGTTCGACTTCGCCCCCGGGTCCACGTCCCTCGATTTCGGGACGACGGGGAGCACGGCGTCCGTCGTCGTGACGATCCGCGTGCCCTCGGATGCCCCCGTGGTCCACGGGCCCGTCACCGTCGTCGCGAGCTCCTCGGACGGATCGACGTCCGGGACCGTGAACGTAGAGGTCGACATCCGCCGGGTCTTCGGCCTGACGATGAAAGTCCTCGGGACCGCAGGGACCTTTGACGGGCAGACCCTCGAGTACACCGTGGAGCTCAGGAACACGGGCAACGCGCAGGACAGCGTGACCGTGTACGTGGCGAACCCGGATGACCTGAGTTCCTCCGGGTGGACGGCCCTCCTCGGCCGCGAGGGCGGCCTCTCGCCCTCGACCGGGCGCCTGGAACATCTCCCCGTGAACGCGAACTCGACGGCCCGCCTGCGCCTGCAGCTCCAGTCCCCGAAGGGCGCGAGCGGTGCGACGGTCGTCCTCCAGGCCGTCTCGGACGACGCGCCGTCCGTCACCGCGTCCGCGGTCCACGTCGCCACGCTCCCCAGCCTTTCCGTACCGGGCGGAATCCAGGCGACGGGCCCGAACGTCGTCCGCGCGCCGGGCACGAACTGGACCCTCGTCAGTGTCGCGGTCGCGGCAGGCGCCGCGGTCGCGGCGGTCCTCTTCCTGACGCGCCGGAGGCGGTAAGATGCGTTCGGTGCTCTTCGCCCTAGCGGTCCTCGTCGCGCTCGCGGCGTTCGTCCCGGTCTCAGGGCGCGTCGACGGCCAGTCCGTCTTCGGGAGCATCGCGGGCCCGACGGCTCTCGCACCCCGGCAAAGCGCGACGTACAATGTGACGATCATCGGCGGACCGGAGACTCCACCGGTGAACTACAGCCTCGACTTCTACCTCGACGGCGCGGACCTCACGGGCGGTTCCCCGACGAAAGCGGCTCCCCAGACGACGTCCGGGAGCCAGACGACGATCCGCATCGACGTGACCGCGCCGGAGGGGGACCAGGTCGTCATCCTGGTCGTCCGGATCTCCGCGCAATCCGGGGACGTCGTCGTGAAGGGGACCGCGGACCTGTCCATCCAGGTCCTCACCCCGATCATCCTCCGCGCGACGTTCCGCAATGACGCCTCGACCTCCGCGCTCAACGTGACGGTACGATTTTACGTGGACGACGAGCTCGTCGGGACGCGCTCCATCGCGCGCCTCAACGGGTCGGCCTCGCAGACCGTGAACATGAACTACCTGCCGGTAGGGATCGCCGCGGGCGCCCATTCCGTCCGCGTTGAGGCGGACTTGGATCGAGATGGAGTCATCGACGGGGCTCGGGGGGAGATCGTCCTGTCGGACTTCTTCATCCAGGAGTCTGCATCCCTCAGCGAGGGCTGGAACCTGATCATCGGGATCGCGGTGTTCCTGATCGTCTTCGTGATCGCCGCCGCGGCGCGGCGACGACGGACCTGAGTCACGCAGGCTCGAGGAGCCAGACGTCCGCGTGGTTCCGCAGGAGCATCCCGAGACGCGTCCTCGAGATCCCCGCGCGCTTCAGGAGCGGGTTGAGCCGGTCGTTCGGCGGGACGGCCTTCTCCCCGTCGACCCAGACGGACGCGAGGGGCTCGTAGCGGACCGGCTTTCCTCCGACGCGGATCCGCGCGGCGGCGGACTCGCGGAACGTGTGGAGCACGATGTGCAACGAGGTGACCGCGGTAGGTCGGACCTTCGCATTGTAGTACTCCGCCGCTTCGCGGTGGACGGGGGCGAACGCACCGACACGCTTCGCGTATTCCCGCCAGCCGCGCTCGAAGGGAGAGCGGGGGCTCGCCATGCACCGGTCCGTCACGGGGCGGACTTCCTCGAACGTCGCGAGAATCGACTGCCCGTCCCGGAGGGCTGCGAGGAATTCGGGCCAGTCCGCATACTCCTCCTCGGGCATGGCCGAGGCGAGGTGCTTCGCCAGGCCCACGAGGTAGTTGTTCAGGCCTGCGACGCCGACCTTCGCGGCGAGATCCTCGAGGAACAGGTGGGTCGCGATCTCCACGAACGGATTGCTCTCCGGGAGCCGGACCTCCGTCGAGGTCATAGGTCCCCCTTCAGGTGGGCTCCCCGCATGACGAGGCCGTACACGCACTCGTAGTTCCGCAGGAGCGCCCGGACATGTTGCTCGCTGATGTTGATCTTCTCGAGATTCTTAGACGAGATCTTCGTCTCGCCCCGCCATCCTTTCGTCGCAAGGAGATAGCACTGGAGCGGGTTCCCAGAGACGAAGATGTTCTTCGCGATCTCCTCCCGAAAGCGTTCGTGGAAGACGCAGAAGTTGCACACCGCGATGTCGTGGACGTTTTCATTGTACTCCGAGGCCACGGCGACGTCCGCGGGGCTCATCTGGCCGACGCTGAACCGGGTCCTCAGGATCGTTGGGACGTAGCAGCACTGACGCATCGCGTAGAGGTATCCCACGATATCCCTGTCCACGTCCGTGATCGCCATGTCCGTGAGGGGCATGACCTCGCCTTCGATGCTGAACGCGGTCCGGCCCTCCCGGACGGCCACGTTGAACGAGGTCCATCCGAGGTAGCCCTCCTTGCCCATCCGGCTCGCGAGGTTGTCTCCGACCCGCTGCCAGAACTCGACGACGCCTTCGGATCCGGCCTTGTCGATCATGTCCTCGATGAGGGACGCGAGGGCGACGTCGAGCATGATCAGGGACCTCGGACCATGGGGATCACACGAAGGACGTCAGGACCTGCTTGAGGTGGGCCTTCCATTCTCGTTCCGCCTTCTCCGCAACCGTGTCCCCGCGCAGGTCGCGGACCCGATCGAGCACGAACGCAAGGAACCGGTCCCAGTGGTTCGGGGTCATGTACGCGGTCGACGTACCGATCTCGTTGAACCCTAAGGTGACGATCTCCTCGAGCTGACCCGGCCCGACGAGCGAGCCGATCCTGCCTCGGAGGAACGCCTCGATCTCCTTGTTCTTTCGATACTCCTTCGTCTCCTCGAACTTCTCGACGAACAGGATGCGGGTAAGCTTCTTGAGCTCGGCCGCAACCGCCTCGTCGTACTTTCCGAGGATCTCTGGCGTGATAGGCTTCGATTCGAACAGGTGGCGCACGACGATCGACGTCTTCACGATGTTGCTCAGGATTCCCTGCATCTTGGTGAGCTCGACCCGCTTCGTCGTCAGGAACACGAGGAAGGCGCGGTCCCCGACCCCGGAGATGACCATCGTGCCCGCCTCGAACTGCTGGACGGACATCATCATGTTCTGACCGCTCAGCTGGCTGCAGATGTGGCCCAGGTTCCCCTTGAGGAGGTTCAGGAGCCGATACTGGCCCGGATCGAGGGTCTGCGGGATAGACGACGCGAAGATCCGGCCGTCGACCCCGAGGAACAGGGCGATGTCGAGGCCGTTCTCCTCCCGGGAGCGGCGCAACTCCGTGTCGAGGAGGTGCTTCAGGTGGCCGACCGTCGCGGCCCCCATCGTCTTGTCGACCTGGCCCGCGTAGGGCATCTAGCCGCCCCGTCTCAACCCGAACGAGCGGAAGACGATCTCGAGAGCTTCCTCAGGCGAGTAGTCGTAGTCCCAATGGGCCCGCATCCGCCGGATCTTCTCGATCACCCGCGCGGGGGCCTTTATCGCCTCCGCCGTCTTGATCGCCTCGTCGAACGTCTTCGCGTACGAACGACCGGCTTCCTCCGGCACGAGGAAGGGGCTCGCGCGGACGACGATGCCGACGCCCCGGGCGAAGATGTACGGATAGACTCCCTCGCCGTGGTGGACGCCGCGCATCTTGAGGATCTTGACCGTCCGGTTGAAGGCCCCTCCGATCGGATAGTACTCGAGGTGGATCGCAACGTCGGAGAGGTAGATCGGGAGGAGGATGTCCTCCCCGATCGTCTCCCCCGGGCGGGCGTGTTCCTCGACCGTGCACAGGACCACGCCGAGCTGCTTCAACGTGTAGAACAGCTTGCCGATGAGTTCGCGCTGCTCCAACTTGTCCTGGGTCGCCCAGATCACCGGGGTCATCGGATCGATCACGACCCGGGTGGCGATATTGTAGTCCGCGCGCGCCTTCACGAGCTGAGGCAGCTGCTCCTCGATCATCTTCTTGAAGTTCTTTCCCTTGAGATGGATGAAGAACAGGGACTTCTCGTAGTGCTTTCGCATGTCGAAGCCCATCAGTTCCGCCTCGCGCATGATCTGTTCGGGCGGCTCCTCTAGGCTGACGTAGAGGCCCTGCTCCCCCTGCTCGATCCCTTCCATAAGGAACTGGATCGCGAATGTCGACTTCCCGGTCCCGCTCGACCCGAGAATCACGATCGTGGACTTGGGCCAGTAGCCGCCCTCGATGAGGTCGTCAAGGCCTGGAATCCCGCTCGGGACCCGTTCCGACTTCGCCGATGGTTCCGGTTCCTGTGTCTCCTGAGCCAGCATGGGGTGGGAGCCTCCGCTATCGAGGATTCGGCGAACGATGCCATCCGCCTTTTTAATAGGGTTCCGACCTGGAAATCTACCCTGATAACGAGACGCATGTCACACGAGGACGAGGCCGCCACGCGCCGCGATGGCGAGTGCCAGGGCCCGGAACGAGGCCTCGACGTTCTCCGCCGTCTTCGCGGAGGTCAGGAAGTGGGATGCGGCGTGGCGGTCCGCGACGTCGCGGAGCCGCTCCGGGTGGATCACGAGGCGGTCCCTCAAGTCGCATTTGTTCCCGAGGAAGACGACCGGCACGTCCCCGGCCTGGTCCTTCGCGGTCCTCACCCATTCCTCGAGTTCGTCGAGGGTCTCGTCGCGTGTGATGTCGCACACCGCGAGGACTCCCTGCGCCCCCTGGAAATATGCCTGCTTGAGACTGTCCCGGAGGCTCCGCTGGCCCATGATGTCGTAGATGATCAGGGTGATCTCCGAAGGCCCCTCGGAGGTCTCGAGGACGAGGGATTTCTTTGCCACCTTCATGCCCAAGGTCGACAGGTAGCGGTCCGAGAACTGGTCGTACGCGAACCGATGGAGGAGGGACGACTTGCCGACCTCCATCGGACCGACGAGGCAGATCTTGAACTTGATCGGCTGGTCCGTCCCGCGCCCCGCCATGGTCGCCGTAGGAATGACCGAGGCGTCTATTTGCACGTTGTCGAGCGGTTATCTTCTCAGATAGGGAGCGTAGACCGTGCTCGATGCCTACAGCTTCCCGCGCACGGCGTCGAGCTTGTCCGCGAGGGCCTGGTTCCTCGCCGCCACGGCGACCTCTCCGCGGGTCTTCTCGATCAGGCTGCGGGCGATGTCCTGCTTCCGCTTCAGCGCGACGAGGGCCGTCGGATAGTCGAAGCGCATGAGGGCGTCGAGGATCCGCTCCATCTTCTCTAGGAACGCGGAGGACTGGACGATGTCGCCGCGCCGGAGATGCCCCAGCGCGAACCGGCGGAGCTCTCCCACGACGTCCCCGAGACCGAGCAGGAAGGCGGTGTCCGTCACCCCGAGTTCCTTCGGCACCGGAAGCCGATCGGACTCGAGGATCGCGTGCACGAGGAAAGACTCCGCGGCCTCCTGCATCGCATTCTCGACGAGGCCCGCATGGAAGAGGTCCGGGTGCCCGTCCAGCAGGCTTCTCAGCTTCATGACCTCCTCGCGGGTCTCGCGGAGCGTGCCGTCGACATCCTGCCCGCGGTGCATCCCCTGGATCGCGGTGCCCGAGAGGCGGGCAATCGTCCGAGAGGACTTGATTGCAAGCTCGCGGACCTCGTCTTTCTCGTCGAGGCGGGCTTCGATGTCCCCGATCACCTCGTCGAGGTTCTTCACGGGCGCGAGGATGCCCACTCGAGTTATTTGAGGGTTCGCACGCAGCTTCGTAGGGAGGTCAGCGTCCCTCACGAATCAGGCGCATTCGCTCGACCTTCCCCTGGACGACCTCGGGCTTGCCGATATCCCGCCTCGCGTAGAACGTCCCCGACACGAATGCCAGGGCTTCCTCCGCGATCGATTCCGCGGATCCGAGGTCCTCTGCCAGGCCTACGACGGCGAGGGATCGGGACGTCGTCGTGTACAGGTGGTCCCCCTTTCGGTCCACCGCCGCGTAGAACAACTTTGCCCCCGCGCGGCGGACGCTCTCTTCGTCGACCTTCAGGACCTCGCCGGCCCTCGGATGGGAGCCGTAGCCGGTAGGGACGACGTACTTGCAGACGGTGGCCAATCGAGCGAAGGAGATCGTGTCCGGAAGCCGTCCCTCCGTGAGGCGGACGCACAGGTCCGCGAAGTCGTCCTCGAGAATCGGCAGGACGTTCATCGACTCCGGATCCGCGAACCGGACGTTGTACTCGAGGAGTTTCGGGCCGTCCCGCGTGACCATGAACCCGCCGTACAGAACTCCCCGGAAGGGGGCGCCCCGAGACTTCATCGCCTCGACGGTCTTCCTCATTGTGGTGGCGGCCTGGTCGTAGTCCTGCGAGGTGACGAAGGGAAGTCGGTGGTCCGCGTCGCTGTACGATCCCATGCCCCCGGTGTTGGGGCCTCTGTCCCCCTCGTAGGCCCGTTTGTGGTCTTGCGCAAGCGGGCAGAAGAGAAGCCGTTCCCCGTCGCAGAGAGCCTGTAGGGAGAACTCCTCCCCCGTGACTTTCTCCTCGACGAGGAACCGGGCGGCGCCTCCGATCTGCTTCTCCAGGATCTCCTTCCCGTAGGCGAGGGCCTCCCCTTTCGTCCTGAAGTGGTCGCCCCAGACCCGGACTCCTTTGCCGCCCGTCAGCCCGAGTGGTTTGATCACGAACTCCGTGTCCGCGTCGTTCACCCACTCCTCGAACGGCCCGAACGCGTCGAAGGTCCAGAACTGGGGGAGGCCAGGGATCCCCTCCTCCCGCATGAGGTCCCGCGTGAACTCCTTGTTCGCCTCGAGCTGCGCGGCCGCACGATTCGGGCCCACGGTCGGGATCTCCGAGGCCTCGAGCCGGTCGACAATTCCCTCGGCCAGAGGCGCCTCCGGACCGATCACCGCAAGCTCCGCGCCTCGATCCTTCGCCCACGCGGCGATCCGGTCGACCGCGGACACATCGCCCAGGAGGACATCCTTCGCCACCCGTCGGATCCCCGGATTCTGATTGGACATCGCGGCGAAGATCTCCGCCTCGCTCCGGTGGAGAGCCTCCACGATGCAGTGTTCGCGGCCTCCCCCGCCCACGACGAGCACCCGCATGGCTGACGGGGTCGAGAACGGAGGCAGGCGATTTGAGCTTTCGGCTCAGTGGCCCACCGCAAGCTCCGCGGCGTACACCGTGTTCGAGAGAAGCATCGCGATGGTCATCGGCCCGACGCCCCCGGGGACCGGGGTGATCGCCCTGGCCTTCGCCCGGACCGCCTCGAAGTCTACGTCGCCCACCGTCCGGTAGCCGCCTTTCGCGCTCGGATCCGGCACGCGGTTGATCCCGACGTCGATCACGACGGTGCCCTCACGGACCATGTCCGCGGTGATGGTCTTCGGAGAACCGACCGCGGATATCAGGATGTCCGCTCGACGCGTGTGGGCTGCGAGGTCCCTCGTCGCGCTGTGGGCGATCGTCACGGTCGCGTTCGCGCCTCGGGTCTTCTGGATGAGGAGGGCCGCCAGCGGCTTTCCCACGATGTTGCTTCTCCCGACGATCACGACGTGCTTCCCGTCCGGCTCGTGTCCGCTGCGGACGAGGAGTTCGACGACCCCCGCGGGCGTCGCCGGCGCGAACCTCGGGGTGCCGATCAGGACGAGTCCGACGTTCGCGGGATGGAAGCAGTCGACGTCCTTCCTCGGGTCGACGGCGGAGACCGCCTCGAGCGTCCGGATCTGCCTCGGGAGCGGTTGCTGCACGAGAATCCCGTGGACCTTCGGATCGCGGTTGAGGTGAACGACCTCGTCGAGGACCTTGGCCTCTGGGGTCGCTTCGGGCAGCTCGATCGTCCAGTGGGGCAGGCCCATCTCCGCGCAGGCTTTGCCTTTCATCCGCACGTAGACGCGCGAGGCGGGATTGTCGCCGACGAGGACCGCCGCGAGCCCCGGTGCGGTTCCCGCGGCCGACAGGCGCTCGATCCTCGGCCGGAGATCCGCGCGGACCTCCTCCGCAATCCGCTTCCCGTCGATCAGGTCGCCCACGGCGTCGCCTCCCCGGCAGGTAACGGGACGACTCCTTTAAGGACTTGAGCGCCCGAACTCCGCCGCTTCGCCCCGTGTGGCAGCCGTTTGTACGACCGAAGAGTCGTTTGTCTGACACTTTTGTCAAGGAGGAAAACGCTTAAGATGTCTGACGTTTGTCACCTCCACGCGGATGCACTCGAACGATTGGTCTCGTTCCCTTACGGAACGTCAGCGCGAGGTCCTCGCAATCGTCGTCGAGAACAAGGTGTACAAGAACCGCGACTCGAAGATCACGGACCTCGCGGTCCAGATGGGCATTGCGCCTTCGGCCGTCGCGAAGCACCTCCTGGAAATCGAGAAGACCGCTCTCCTCAACGTGACGGTGACTCCGTCCGAGCAGGGGAAGCGCGTGTACGAGCGGCTCCAGTTCGAGCCGCGGCCCGAGCGGCGACAGACGTCCGAGGTCCTGGGGCCTGACAAGGTCGACGTCCTGCACTTCCTCCGGGACCATCCCGACGCGACGGCAACGGAGGTGTCGCTGGAACTGACCCTGTCCGAGTACACCGCGTTGAACAGCCTGAGGGTTCTGACGGCGGTGAGCCTCGTCACGAAACAGAGGGGCCCCGCGATCCGACGGGGCGTGCCTCCGTACGTGTATCGTTTGACGCCTCACGGCCAGGCCGTGCACGACCGGCTCCAGACCACGGAAGCCGTAAGGGAGATGTAGCGCTCCAGCCCTTGGCCGCACGACGTGTACGATGCGCTCGTGGTGGGCGCGGGACCTGCTGGAGGCATGGCCGCGCGGGAACTCGCCCGGGCGGGCCATCGAACCCTGATCGTCGACAAGAAGAAGGTCCTCGGGGAACCTGTCCAGTGCGCGGAAGGAGTGAGCCGGTTCGGGCTCGAGTCGAACGGAATCCGGCCCCGGGACGAGTGGGTGGCCCAGAGCATCGCCGGCGCGCGGTGCGTCCTCCCGAACGGCACGTCGTTCCTCATCACGCAGCAGCCCGGGTATGCGATCGATCGGCCGCGCTTCGACCGGTGGATCGTCCAACAAGCGGTCGACGACGGGGCCGAGCTCCGGACCTCGACGAAGGTGACGGAGATTGCTCCGCACGACGGCGGGTGGCGGGTCCAGACCGACGGGACGTCGGTCGACACGCGAATCGTGATCGCCGCGGACGGCCCGACGACCGGTCTCGCGAAGGCGCTCGGCCTCGTAGGCCGGCATGAACTGATCCGGGCGTACGAGTTCCGGTTCCGGCGGACGGACGTGCGCCTCGACGACCCCGAGCGCTTCCTTCTGTTCGTCGGCAAGAGGTACGATGGCGGCTACGCCTGGGTCTTCCCGAAGGGCGACGCGGTGAACGTCGGAGCGGGCGGGCATGTCGACGCGCACGCAGCCGCCGTGGCCTTCTGCCGACACCAGGGGTACGACCCGGCGCTCCGGGATGCGACGATCGCCGGCACGATCCCGTACCGCTTCGAGTTGTCCTCGTATGCGGTCCCGGGATTCGCGGTCGCAGGCGACGCCGCGGGGGTGACGAACTCGATGAATGGCGCCGGAATCCATCCGGGCCTGTTTTCCGGTCGTCTCGCCGGGTTCTACGCCGGGGTCGCACTCGCCACGGAGGACCCCGCGGCGATCGTGGGCTACGACCGAGTGCTCCGGGCCTCGCCGTTTCTCGATCCGCTACTCTTCTGGATGATCGAGCGGATCCGGACCTGGGACGATCGCCTCCTCAACGCGGTGGGGGAGGAAATTGACGGGCTCTCTTGGCGAGCGGTCGACCTCCGTCTTGCGCTTTCGACGATCCTGCGGCATCCGAGCCTTGCGCTCCACGCGCGCGAATTCTACCGCATGTTCCGTGCCCTCGAACTGTGCGAGCGGTACGGCTGGTGACGCTCGGACGACATTGTCGTCCAGAGGCTGCAGTCCGAAACCCTGCGTCTCGGGAAACGCTAAATAACCTCGCGGCGTCCCCGAGCCGGTCTATGGTCTCCGGGGGGAAGTCGCTTCGAGTCGGCAGCCGGCTCGAATGGGTTTTGGAGAACGGCTACTTCGGCGTGACGACGGAAATCGCCCCGCCCGCATCCGCGAGCCCGGACGACATCCGTGCGTTCGCCGCCTTGTTCCGGGGGGTCGCCGACGCGGTCAACGTGACGGACTGCCAGCGGGCCCTCGTCAAGATCTCGTCGTTCGCCGGCTCCATCCTCGCGATGCAGGAAGGCGTCGAACCGATCATGCAGATGGTGCTCCGCGATCGGAACCGGATCGCGCTCCAGGCGGACCTCCTCGGGGCCGCGGCTCTGGGCGTCCGCGCGATCCTCTGCCTCCGGGGGGACGATCCGAAGGTGGGCAACGAGAAGGACGCGACCGGGGTGTTCGACCTGAATACGGAGGAGATGATCGGGATGTTTCGGACCCTGCGGGACACGGGGACCCTTCGGGGAGGCGACAAGGTGGACGTTCCCCCGAATTTCCTCATCGGTGCGGCGGCGAACCCCCTCGGCGGGAACCTCGAGCAGTCCTTCGCGAACCTCCGGGGGAAAGTCACCGCCGGAGCGGACTTCATCCAGACGCAGGCGATCTACGACGTGGACGCGTTCGAGGAGTGGATGCGTCTCGTCCGGAAGGAGTGGCTCCACGAGAAGGTCCACATCCTCGCAGGGGTGATCCCGCTCCGGTCCCCGAAGATGGCCCATTTCCTCGCGGAGAAAGTGCCGGGGATCGTGATCCCCAAGTTCATCATGGAGCGCATGGAGACCGCGCCGGATCCGAAGGCGGAAGGCATGAGCATCGCCCTTCGAACGATCAAAGCACTCCGGAAGGTGGAGGGCGTCCGGGGCGTGCACATCATGGCGATCAACTGGGACGAGATCGTCCCGATCCTCGCCAAGGAGGCGGGGCTTCTCCCGCGACCCGCGATGCCCCCGAGCCCCCTGTAGACGGCCGAGACGCGGCGCACGAGACACCCCGGCGCAAGTTTAATCCGACACGACCGATACGGACGCGGTAACACGGATGGTTTCCGCGGGCCGGGCCCTCCTCAGCGTCGCCGACAAGGAAGGCCTCGTCGACTTCGCGCGAGGCCTGCACGACCACGGCCACGAGCTCATCGCGACAGAGGGGACGGCGAGCCTTCTGCAGGAGGCCGGGATCCCCGTCACGACGGTCGCGGATTACACGGGCTTGCACGAAGGTCTCGGGGGACGCGTGAAGACCCTTCATCCAAGAATCTTCGCAGGAATCCTCGCGCCGCGGGGCGATGAGAGCGAGCTCAAGGATCTCGGTGCGAAGGCGATCGACTTCGTCGTCGCGAACCTCTATCCCTTCGAGTCTGTCGTCGCGAAACCTCGAATCGATCACGCGGACGCGATCGAGAACATCGACATCGGCGGCGTCTCCCTGATCCGGGCCGCGGCGAAGAACTCCGCCCGGGTGACCGTCGTCGTCCGGCCCTCCAGGTATGTGGGCGTGCTCGACGCCCTCAAAGAGTTCGGACAGGTCCCTCCGAAACTGCGCGAAGGACTGGCCCTCGAGGCGTTCGAGTACACCTCCCGCTACGACGCGGCGATCTACAACTACCTCGCAGGGCGATCCGGTCGCGGCTTCCCTCCGGCACTCCGTCTCGCGTACGAGAAGGTGACGGACCTGCGGTACGGGGAGAACCCATACCAGGAGGCGGCCCTCTACCGCGAACCCTTCCCCCACGCGTCCGCTGCGACCGCGGAGAAGCTGCAGGGGAAGGATCTGTCGTACAACAACCTCATCGACCTGGATGCGGCGCTCCGAGTCGTGTCCCAGTTCGAGGGTCCCGCCGCGGTCGTGATCAAGCACACGAACCCATGCGGGGCCGCCCTCGGCAGAACCCTGGCGGGCGCCTATCGGGCCGCGCACGACGCGGATCCCATCTCTGCGTACGGGGGGGTCGTGGGGCTGAATCGGCCGGTCGACGTCGAGACAGCGAAAGGGATGAAAGGGGACGCCCTCGACGCGGTGATCGCTCCGGAGTACGACCCGGCAGCGCTCGACATCCTGAAGGCGAAGAAGAAGGGCGCGTTCCTCATCCTTCGCACGCGCGGGGACCTCGTGCGGGACCACGGGACCGACATGGTCCGGGTCCTCGGCGGGCTCCTGCTCCAGACCACGGAGTTCCCGACGCCCGACCCGAAGTCGTTCCGCGTCGTCACGAAGGCGGTGCCGACCGACGCGCAGACTCGAGACATCCTCTTCGGAATCCGATTGTCCCGGTTCGTGAAGTCGAACTCGATCGTCCTCGTCCACGAGGGAGGGACCGTGGGCATCGGCGCGGGACAGATGAGCCGGGTCGACGCGTGCGCGATTGCGGCCCAGAAGGCGGGGGTCCGAGCACGCGGAAGCGTCGCGGTGAGCGACGCGTACTTCCCCTTCCGGGACGGACTCGATACGCTCGCCAGGGCCGGGGTTGCGGTCGTTGCGCAGCCGGGCGGGTCGATGCGAGATGCGGAGGTCATCGCCTCAGCCGAGGAACACGGGGTTTCGATGGTCTTCACCGGGACGCGCCTCTTCCGCCATTGAGGGGGACGATGTCTCGCCTCCGCGTCGGGGTGCTCGCCTCGGGTCGAGGAACGGACTTCCAGAGCCTCGTCGACGCGCGTGACCGGAAGGAGTTGAACGTCGATCTCGCAGTCCTGGTGTGCAACGTGCCCGGGGCGCCCGTGCTCGAGCGGGCGAGCCGAGCCGAGGTTCCCGCCTTCGTCATCGACCACCGACCCTTCGGCAAGGATCGCGTGGGTTTCGAGAAGGAGGTCGTCCGGGTCCTACGCGCCGAGCGCACCGATCTCGTCGTGTTCGCAGGCTTCATGCGCCTCGTGACGGAGTACTTCGTGAGCGAGTTCCCGTGGCGGGTCATCAACATCCACCCGTCCCTGCTGCCCTCCTTCCCGGGGACGAACGCGCAGAGGGATGCGATCGAGTACGGGGCGAAGGTGTCCGGGTGCACGGTCCATTTCGTGGACACCTCCGTGGACGGCGGGCCGATCCTCCTCCAGAGGGCCGTCCCGGTCAACGACGACGACACGGAGGAGACCCTCGCCGCGCGAATCCTCGACGAGGAACATGTCGCGCTTCCCCTCGCGGTCCGACTCTTCGCGGAGGGACGCGTCAGAATCGAAGGACGGCGCGTTCGGATCGACACCAAGGACTTGGACGTCCCCGGGGTCGGCTGATTCGCAAGGGTTCCTGACAAAGCGCGAAGAAGAGAAAAAGGGTAAGGCCGTCCCCTCGGAAGCAAAACACCGAGGGACGGCCTCGTTGTGGAGGGATGCTTGAACCTCGAAAACGGGCCGTGGTATTTCAAGGTTCGTTAAAGGGGCTGGCAACGTGCCGTTCCGACAAGATTCGGACCGACCGGAGCCCGGGAACCGCCGTCCGAGAGAGAATTCCGCAAACCTTATGTCGCGGTCGTCCGGTTCGACGGACCGGCTTCGGATGAAAGGGGTCGGCAAGTTCGGGGAAGTCCTCGCGGCGGAGAAGGGGAAGGTGAGCTACGACGAGCTTGCCGTGCGTCTCGAGAAGATCATCCGCTCCGGTAGCCGGCGAAAGGCGATCATGGAGTTCGTGTGCCGCGAGCTCCGGAAGGTGCCGCACTACTCCTGGGTGGGCATCTACGCCGTGGAGGGTACGGACCTCGTCCTCGAGGCGTGGTCGGGCCCGAGCGCGACACAACACACGCGGATTCCGTCGGGAGAGGGGATCTGCGGCGCTGCGGTCGAGGAAAAGTCCACAATCGTCGTGCCCGACGTGAGCAAGGACCCAAGATATCTGCCATGCTTCCTCAACACGCAGTCCGAAATTGTCGTCCCCGTGATGAAAGACGGGTCGGCGGTCGCGGAGATTGACATCGACTCGGAGCGACTCGACGCGTTCAGCCCGACGGACCGCGCGTTCCTCGAGAGCGTATCGGAAGAGCTCGCCTCGATCGTGTGATGGTACCTTTTCGACGAATGTCCAACAACCCTTATCCCCACACGAGGGTCGTCCGGTGATTACTCGAATGTCGCGAGGAGGTGCGAAGAGACAATGGAGAAAACGGCTTGGATGGGCGTGATCGCCTCGGTCCTCGTCCTCGGAACTGCTGCGGGCGCCGGAGTGCCAGCGCTTCTCGGCGCCGATGCGAGCGGCCATCCGTCCCACGAGATGAACGGAGTGCCTCCGGGCCCTCCGGCATGGCTCGGCGACGAAGCGCCGTACGGTCCCGCGGAGTGGCTCAACGAGTCCGCTCCGTACGGACCGCCGACGTGGCTCGAGCTGCCGAACGCCACCGAAGACGGCGACGCCCCATAATCCGGGACGCGCCGTCCTTTCCTTCTTTTGAGGGTCCTCTTCTGGTCAAACCCGGAACTCGCCCCACACCCGAATGAACGTATCCACCTGGTCGGCCGTCGCGAGCTCATACGTGGTCATGAGTCGAGCGACGGCTTTGGGGTCGCCGACCTTGTAACCGCGATCGGCCCCTTCGACCCGCTCGAGGACCCCCGTCGCATGCATCTTCTTGAGGTGGTGGGACAGGGTCGAAGGGGACACCGGGACCTTCGTCAGGATCTCCTTGTGCGTCGCGGATTCTCGTTCCATGAGGAACGCAAGAATCTTTAGGGGCACCGGCTGCCGGAGGAACGCAAGGAGTCTCTTCTGGACGTCCGTGAGGGCCGGCTTCGCGTCGACGTCTCCCGGCAAGGATCGAGGATAGTATCTCTTGTACTCCCCGTCCATCGTTGCGGAGAGCAGGTCGTGCTTCTCGAGGAACCGAAGGTGGTAGTCCGCGAGGGTGATCGACAGGTCGAGAGCGCGCGCGATCTCCCGAAGGTGGAATCCCGGGTTTCTCCGCACGAACTCGTAGAGACTTCGCCGCGTCGTGACGGCCAGGACGTCCTCGTCCATGGGCATCCCGCGGCGCTCAGCGCCGCAGCGTGAACCCGTAGAACAGGACGAGGATCGCGAGGTCGAAGGCACCCCAGACGACGATAAGGGTCGAGAGAGCGATGGGAGGGAAAAAGAGGGCCGCAATGAGGACGAGAGCCTTCACAAAGAAAATCCCGAACGCGATTCCCAGGAATACGAGTTGCACGTCTCGGGTGCGACGCCACGCGAGCGTCGCGATGAACGTCAGGGTCAGGGCGAGGACCATGACCGCAGCGACGATCACGTTCTCGACGGCGACCACGGAATCACCGGGGCCCGGTAACGGGCGGCGATGTTAAGGTTTCCCCTCAGTCCTTTCGCCGCCGTCGCTTCGCGAGGATCATCGACGCGCCGACAATCGTCGCGACCGCGACAAACGACGACACGAATACGACAGCGTCGCCAAGGGGGACCGGCGGCCGGATCAGGTCCTTGAAGGCCTGGCTCACGACTCCCAACGTGGACACGTGGTAGACTGTCTGCTCCCTCGTGAGCCCGGCGGGGTACATCATGTACATCCGGTAAGGCCCCTGGGCGCCCTCGGGGACCGTCATGTTCGTCAAGCCCTGCGTACCGTTCACCGTGGCCTCGTTTGCCCACGAGAAGAACACAGTCGAGGGAGTCCCGGCGGGGCCGCCGGTCACGTTAATCCAACTCTCGTCGACGCTGAACCTGTTTCTCACGTCCCAGGGCAGGCCGCCGAAGATCATGTTATCGTCCGTGTCGACGGCGAGCTCGAGGCCCACCCGCGCCTCCGTGGAGGACAGCGTGTGGTTCGCCCAGAGGTCGAGTTTCACTTCCATGGGCGTCAGGATCTTGTCCTGCGCGACACGGAGGAACCGCTGCGCAACCACGAGGGTCAGCGTAACGCCACCGTCGTTGCTTCGAATCCGGAACCCGGCGACGTTCCCGCCGTCGGCGCTCGACGCGTTCCATCCTTCCACGGGCCTCGCGCCGAATCCACCGGAGCCAAGTGTGAGGACTGGAGTCACTTCCCCCGGGTCGACTGCACCGTTCTGAACGGAATCGCGCCACTCCACCAGGTTCATGATTTCGAGGGAATAGCGGGCTGCGACGCGCCCGGACGACGCGACCGGATAGTACTCCACGTCGAACTCGCCCTCCTCGTATCGGACGCGGAACTTGTCGTCGACCTCCGCACCGACGGACTGACTCGTGACGGAAAGACTGAACGGCGGGCTTGGGGGCTTGGGGAATGTCACGATGTCCAGGGTGCGTGCCGTCGCGTCTTCGATCTCATCCGGGATCTCATCCCCGTCCGAATCCCCCGCGATCGCGGTGCCCGACGCGAACACGAGCGCGGAGGCGGCCGTGACGGCGAAGAGCCAAGGGCGGACCCGGAGGCGGAGGAAGCGGAGGCGCAACGGCATTCGATTTCGAGGACCCTATAAAGACGTTATTCTACGCTTTTCGAAGCTCGGGAGCCCCCGGGGCCGAGGCTGACCCCTCGGCGGCGGTTCCGTGAATAGCGACGCACCGTCACTCGCGCACGACTTCGGCGAAGGCCATACGACGGTGAACGCGGGTGATCCGGACCTTCACCTGATCGCCGATCTTGGTTCCCGGCACGAACACGACAAAGTTCTGGATCCGCGCCAGTCCGTCGCCCTCCCGCCCGATGTCCTCAATCTTGGCCTCGTAGACCTTCCCCTCTTCGACGGGGGTGCTCGACGGTCGGAAGCCAGAGCCGCTGTACGACATCCGCTGCTCCATCCGGCGACCGCGCGTCGCCGACACGGTTCGAATCCAAGTGTGCGTATTTAATGATGAGGGCTGGCCGCTAGGTCCCCTTAGGCGTCCCGACGTCATAGTCCGGCTCGACGGCGCGCGTGAGCCGCAGGGACAGAATCAGCATCACGATCCCGACGATGAGGACGATGAGGCCCACCGCGGAGACGAGTCGGTTCACCGAGCCGAACACTTCAAACGCGGTGAACTCCTGGAACGGGATGCGAAGCACGTCGTGGACCCACGAGCCCAGGGCGATGCCGGGTCCACCGAAGAAGATGAGCGCGACACCCGCGTAGAACAAAAGCTTCTCGCGGAACCCCCGCTTCTTTGCAACGGGCTTCTCCGGTTCCTTGGCGGGAACCTCGACCTCGGTCGTCTCCGCGGAGAACATCTCCCCGCAGCGCGGGCACTCCGTCGCTTCGAGAGAGACCTCGGCGCCGCAGCTCGGGCACTCCGCGATCGTCGCGGGCTCCTGAATCTGCATCGTCGGGTACCGTGCGCCCTCCCGCGCATATAGTCGTTTTGGCTTCCTTATCTGATCTGAAAACGAGGTCTGTCGGGTGACCTCGGCCTGCGGACTACGGCTGGGTTCCCAGGGCTCACACGGCCGTCTTCGGCTTCACGAGCCAGGGGACGTGAACCTGACCCACGAGGTCGCGCCACTCCGCGGGCAAGGGCTTGCCCTCGTCGTCGCGGCGGTACCAGTCGTGGACGTGGTCGATCTTCACGTCCTTGCCCGTGACCGTGACCATGAGCGCGTTGCGGACGCTCGCGGCGGCTTCCGCGGCCACCTCGTTCTCGAAGACCGCGGCGTACGGAGTCTGGGACATCCACCAGAGCACGAGGTAGTACGTCTTCTTCGCGGCTGCCCGTGTCCGCTTCGGCTTCATCTCGATGCGGGTTGCCTCTGCCGGATTCCCGGCGAGATGTTACGACGAGGCTCGAAGGATAAAGGACTTCTCGGACGGTTCTCGGAAACGAGAATTAAGTACTTCAGTCTTCGAACCAGACCCCGCACGCGCAGCGCAGGGCATCCGAGGACACGGGAGACCCGCAGCGGGGACACGAATAGCTCAGATGGGGCGATTCCTCGAAGCGCACTCCGCACACGGGACAGGCCCTGTCGAGGGTGGGGACGCGGGAGTCGCACTCGGGGCAGGGGAACGTCGCCTCGGACGCCGCGAACCGAACGCCGCACGCACAGCTGCGGGCGTCTTCCTCGACGAATCGGCCGCACGAGGGACATTGGAACATGGTCGTCTGGGCGGGGTCGAGCTGCAGGCGCTGGACGCTCGTCGAGATGTCGTGAACGCGGCCGAGATCGCGGAGGAGATCCGCAAGGGTCCGGGACGGGGTCGCGCTCGTCTCGAGGGGAGTCCTTCGCCGCGGAGCCGTGCTTATCCGGCTGATTGAGTACTCGCCGCCCGTGCCGCCCGCGAAGGCGGCGCCGCAGTTCTGGCATCGGTCCTCCGAGTAGGGGGTCATGCGGCGGCAACTCCAGCAGAGGATGCCCGGGGCCGGTCGGTCCGTGGAACGCGTCTCGCGGACCGGTGCGGCCACGCCTTGTCCTTCCGGCAACGGGACACTCCCTGATTGGTCCCGCATATGGAGTCCGCGCCGAATAAGCGATATCACGAAACTGGTCGGGCCTGATAATCAACCCTGAGAGACCCCGGCCCGGAAGGACCTGTGGAAAACCTCGAATGGTTTAAGTGAACCAGCCCCTTGCGTGCCGTCCGCGATGGCCCGCATCCTTGTGTGCGTCGCTTGGCCGTACGCCTCCGGACCGAGGCACATCGGTCACGCCGCCGCGACGTTCATCCCCGCGGACGTGTGCGCCCGCTACCACCGGCTGAAGGGCGACGAGGTCCTCGTCGTCGGCGGGACCGACATGCACGGGACCCCGACGATGGTCCGGGCGGACGAGGAGGGGGTCCCTGTGAGCGCCGTCTCGGAACGCTACCACGCCCTCCACGCGAAGAACATCGAACGGCTCGGGGTGCGGTACGACTTGTACTGGAACACGGCGGACCCCAGGCACAAGGCGTGGGTCCAGGAGATCTTCCAAACCCTTCACGCGAAAGGGCACATCTACGAGGCCACGATGGTGTCCCCGTACTGCGCGACGGGGGAGCACTTCCTCCCGGACCGGTACGTCGAGGGCCGCTGTCCGAACTGCGGGAACCCTCGTGCGCGCGGCGATCAGTGCGATGCGTGCGGCCGCCTCTGGGACCCCTTCGAGCTAATCGAGCCCCGCTGCCGGGTCCACGGAACCCCGCCCGCGCCGAAAGAGACGAACCACGCGTTCTTCCGGCTCAGCGCGTTCCAAGAGCGCCTCGCCCGATGGATGGCAAGCGGCAAGGATCACTGGCGCCACCCCGTCGTCGGCGAGGCGAGCCGCTGGCTCAAGGAAGGCCTCCGAGACCGGCCCGTCACGAGGGACCTTGACTGGGGCATCGAGGTTCCTCTTCCCGGGTTCGAGACGAAACGGATCTACGTGTGGTTCGAAGCGGTCATGGGGTACTTGACCGCCACGAAGGAGTGGTATCGCCGCGCGGGCAAGCCGGACGGCTGGAAGGACTTCTGGCACGACCCCGAGGCCCGCCACTACTATTTCATCGGGAAGGACAACATCGTGTGGCACTGCATCGTCTGGCCCGCGATCCTGATGGGCACGGACGAGAACCTGACCCTGCCGTACGATGTACCGGCGACGCAGTTCATGAACATCTCCGGGGAGCGGATGAGCGCGGGACACGGTCGGGGCGTCTGGCTTCCCGACCTCCTCGAGCGGTTCGATTCGGACCAGATCCGGTACTATTGCCTTGCGACGATGCCCGAGGCGAAAGACACGGAGTTCGCCTGGGAGGACTTCGCGCAGCGGAACAACAGCGAACTCCTCGCGGTGTACGGAAACTTCGCGCATCGCGCCCTCACGTTCGCGGAGAAGAACTTCGGTTCGCGGGTGCCGCCGCCGGGATTCCTCGATGCGACGGACCGCGCGATGATCCGCGGAATCGAGGACCAGTGGAATAAGGTCGGCCAGAACCTCGAGTACGTCCATCTCAAGGACGCCGTGCGGGAGGCGATCCACCTCGCGCGACTCGGGAACCAGTACTTCGACCAGAAGGCGCCGTGGGATCTGCTGAAAAAGGACCGGGCCGCGTGCGGGACGGCGATCCACGTCGCCCTTCGGGTCTCGAGAGCCCTTGCGATCCTCATGGCGCCGTTCCTCCCGGCGAGTTCCGCACGGCTCTGGTTCGCGCTCGGCTACGACACGGACACCCAGGACGCCCGGTGGTCCGACGCGCTCGAGGATCTCCCGGAAGGTCAAACGCTCCGGGTCGGGAAGCCCCTGTTCGCGAAGATCGACCTCGACGCAGGGGGCGCGGGCCCCGCGGACCGGTTCGATGTCCGCGTCGCGAGGATCGTGGACGTGAAGGAGCACCCGAACGCGGACAAGCTGTACGTCCTCCAGGTGGACCTCGGGGACGAGCGGCGCCAGATCGTCGCCGGAATCCGGGAACAATACAGCGCCTCCGACTTGGTCGGCCGGGGAGTCGCGCTCCTCGTGAACCTGGAACCCGCGATGCTTCGGGGAATCCCGAGCGCGGGCATGTTGCTCGCGGGCGAGGACGAAAAGGACGTCGGACTCGTGCTCGTGCCCCACGACGCGGTCCTTGGGAGCCAGATCCTCGGCGTGCGAGGGGCCGCGAGGCTGCCGTTCTCCGAGTTCCAGAAATTCCGACTCCAGGTCGGCCAGGGCGGTGTCGTATGGTTCCTCGGAACCTCCGGCGAGGTCCGGATCCCTCTTCGGGCGGGAGCCGCAGACCTCACGGTCGACAAAGGACTGAAGGAAGGCACTCGGGTCCACTGAGTCATCCGCCCGCGGCGACCGCCACCCCGAACGCGACGACGCGGAGCGCGAGGGCCAGAACGAGCGCACGGGCGATCGGTTCGAGATCCGCCATCACGTCGTCCAGCCGAACACCGCTCATCGTCGGGGTCCCGGAGGCGACGATCCTCGTCCCCTCCGTGATCGTGAAGTGGCCCCATAACATACGCCCGACGGCATACCGCCGCCCCCTCCACTCAAAGGATGTCCTCCTCCATCGGAACCTGATGTCGAGGGTCCCGTCGATCGTCACGACGGAGATCCGGTCCCGCAGCCCGTCGTAGAGGACCCGTCCCACTTCGGACCCCCCGGGCAGGGGGAGGGAACGCCATCCGCCGCTCTCCCGCCGAACCGCGATCGGTATCCCTCGGTCGAGGACGGTATCCCGCAGGAGTCCGATGCGGGCTTCGAGGACCATCTGGACCGCAACGGCCGCAGGGACGTCAAGCCGTCGTCGGCCCGCCGCCGCAAGACTTTAGAAGGAGGGGCCTTTCTGCGAGCGCTTTCATGCGCCTCGACCTGCACAGCCACACGAAATTCAGCCCCGACTCTCGGACCGAGCCGCGGGAGCTCGTCGCCGCCGCACGCCGGCTCGGGCTCGATGGACTTGCCATCACGGACCACAATGCGGTGGCGGGAATCGAGGCCGCCCGTGAGGCCGCCGCGCCGGGCTTCCTCCTCATTCCCGGCACGGAGGTCTCGACACACGATGGCCATGTCCTCGCCCTCGGGGTCCGAGAGACGGTCCCGCGGAGCCTGCCCGTCTCAGAGACAATCGATCGCATCGTCGCGCTCGGCGGCGTACCGGTTGCGGCCCATCCGTACCGGTTCTGGTCCGGCCTCGGGGAGGCATCCACGATCCGCGCGCGCTTCCCGGCCTACGAGACCGCGAACGCGCGGACCCTCCGGCGGGGGAACGTCCGAGCGCAAATCCTCGCGCAGGCCCAAATCGTTGGGGTGACCGGCGGGAGCGATGCACATTTCCTCGACGAAATCGGGGGCGCAATCACGTTCATCGACGAGGGCGTGACGGACGTCGACTCGGTATTGGAGGCCATCGTGCACGCGAGGACGCGAGCGCAGGGGTCCGGTCGAGGAGCAGGGGGGACGGTCCGATACGTCACGAAGTGCGTCGGAGAATGGTTCCTCCGCGGCATGCGTCGGATTTGACCTAGAGGTATTCCTCAATCCGTCTCGCGTATTTCTCCAGGTTCTGTCGTAGTTGGACGAGGTCCTTGTCCTTGGGGGTGCGGACGACGAAGAGGGCCTTCGAGCCGTGGTTGATGATGACGAGCCGACTCGTCTCCATGTTGATGACGACGCTGTCGAGGCGCTCCTTGAGCTCGGACCGAGCGGTCTCTGCCGCCCCCAGGATGATCGCGAACATCGCGACGAAGGTGTCCGAATGAGCACCCTGCGGGACGTTCCCTGCGATGTGCGCGCCGCTGTGCGACACCAAGACGACGTCGTCGACGCCGGCGTCCTTCTCGATCTCGTGGAGGATGGACTCGATCGCAACGGGGTCCGACATGGTTGGTTCCTGACCTCTGGAAGAACGCGGGTCGCCCCTATTGCATGGAAGCGGAATTAATACCTTTCCGTCCGAGTGCCCGCATCGGAGAACCGGACTCAGAGACCTTTCATGAGTTCGTACATCGCGACGACCGAATCCACGGCGCGGGCCGCGTTGCGGATCCGTTCGATCGCCTGCTCGTCCGTTACGCCTGGCCCCGTGATCCCGAGCCCGACAGGCTTCGATTCCCTCAATCCGAGTTCCAGCAAGGCAGGGCAGACGGCGGCCATGATCGCCTCGTCGTGCAGGGTCTCCCCTTTAATCACCGCGCCGATCGCGACCACGGCGTCCACATCGTCCCGCCGAAGGAGTGCCTGGACCGCGAGCGGAATCTCGAACGCCCCCGGGACGCGGACGACCGTCGAGACGCGGACGTTCCGATCCTTCGCCTGCTCGAGCGCGCTTTCCACCATCCGATCCGTGACCTCGGCGTTGAACTGGGCGGCGACGATCGCGAGCCTCATACCACCCGCTCCTTCAGGGGCCCCGCGTCGGGGAAGCCTTCCCTCTGTCCCGTGCCCGCGCGCGCCCGAATCGCCTCCGGCCGGAAGAGGAGATCGTACGCGTTCATCGCGTGCTCGCGTGTCCGCCGATCGAAGAGCCATGCGAGTCGAGGCTCGTCGTCGGCCTCCTCCTCATGGACCATCACCCCGAGGATGTGCCTTCCCACCCGAGCCTGCACGGACTGGAGACCGAAGTCGGCGGCGAGGGCACAGTCCTTGTCCACTTTCTCCCGACCGACCATGCCGAGGGCGATCACGAGGTCGCACCCGCGGTCGAAAAGGATCCGCGCGCCCGCGGCAAGGTCCTTGATTCCCGGGACTGTGTACCGGTCCACCGTGAAGCCGCCCCCCTGCGCCCGCAGTTCGTCGATGGCCGCCGCGGCCATGTCGTAGCGCGCGAAGCTCGTGTCGACGATCCCGATCCGTTTCAGCGGCGTCGCGCCGGTCCGACGCGCCTTCCCCCGCGCGCGGGGCGCCGCCGCGCCGAGGCGGGCCTCTCTTGCTGCCGGAGCCACTCCCCGACCCTCCTCACGATCTTCCGCGTCCCGTCCAGGTCCCCCTCGAACCTCGGAAGCCGGACGATCTTGATCCGGAGGCCACGCTTCCGAGCCTCGTCCTGGATGTGGTCCTCGTTGTGGGCCTGGTCGAATCCGAGGACGATGACGTCCGGCCGGAGCTCCGGAAGGATGTCGTAGATGTTCCCCTCGAGGCCGAGGATCGCCCGGTCGACAGACTTGAGCGCGGCAACCATCTTGACGCGGGAGGCCTCGGAGTTGATCGGTTCGTGCTTGACCCGCCGGGCCGTGCTGTCCCGCGCCACGACAACGACGAGCTCGTCCCCAAGTTTCCGCGCCTCCGAGAGGAAGGAGACGTGACCGGGATGAAGGAGATCGAAGACCCCCGTCGCCATTACCCGGACCATGCGCGCCACGCTCGGACGATGTCCTGCCCTTCGAGGAAGACGAGATTTCGCGCGCGCGCATATGCCTTTGCATCTTCCTTCGAGCGGGCGCGGCCGTCGTCCGACATCATCTCGCACAGCGTGACGCTCGGGACGAGCCGCGCAAGGATTGCAAGGGCCGTGCCCAGTTCTGTGTGTCCGCGGCGGGCTTCGAGGAGCGGCTCCGCCGAGTTCAGGAGGGGCACGTGCCCGGGCGAACGGAACTCCTGCGCGAACGCCCGTGACGCCCATCCGTTCTCGCGGCGCAGTGCCTCTCGCGCGAGGGTCGCGAACCGTCCGATCGTCAGGGCGCGGTCCCGGTCCGTCACACCGGTGAACGTGTCCCGGTGGTTGATCGAAATCGAGAACGCGCTGTGCCGATCGTATCGCAGGTCCTCCCGGGACACATCGAGGAGGAGGGGGTGCTCGCGGGCCGCGGACTTCAGGATGTCCGCCATGAACGGGAGACCGAGTCGCTCGCGGACGGTCCCGGCGACCGTCGTGCAGATGAGACCGCCCGCGTCCTTGCGCATCGTCCGGACCGCCTCGGGGGTCATGAACTCGCTCGCGACGACGAGATCGGTCTCTTCCTCCCGGCCGTCCGCGTCGTAGAGGAGCACGAACTCCCCGCGCCGGATGGACTCCATCGCCCGGGTCAGGTCATCCACGGGAACGGGGACGGGTCCGAATTATTTCAACGTTTTTGTAGTTACCAATTTCATGGTTATCGTTCGCGCGCAGACGGCTGTGTCGGAGGGCTTATGGAGGCCTGCTTCTTTCCGAGCCCGTTGCTCGAGCCGGAGGCGGTCGCTCGCATGGACCCGGGGGGGATGCGCGACATCATCAGGTCGCTTCCGGAGCAGCTTGCGGAGGGAGCTCGCCGCGCTCTGGGGACGCCCGCGGAACTCCGCGGGGCGCAGCGGATCTTCCTCGCGGGCATGGGCGGATCCGCGATCGCCGCGGACATCTTCGCGGCGTGGGTCGCGGAGCGGGCCCGCCTCCCGCTCCGGATCGTGCGCGACTACCGTCTGCCTCCGTCCGCGCAGGCGGGCGACGTCCTCGTGTCGATCAGCTACTCCGGGGACACAGAGGAGACGCTCGCCGCGACGTCGCACGGGCTCAAGTTGGGGTGCCGGCTCATCGCGATCACGTCGGGCGGTTCGCTCGCGAAGATCGCTCACGACGCGGGCGCCCAAGTCCTCGACGTGCCGACAGGATTGCCGCCGCGCGGCGCCTTCGGACATCTCTTCGGCGTGCTCCCGGGCGTCGCGGAGGACTGGATCTACGGCGACCTGCGAGGTGAGCTCGAGATGGCGATCGTTCACCTGAAAGCCCTCCGTGAGCAGTTCCGTCCCGAAGTCGGCCATCGGAAGAACCGGGC
>Ga0209751_10000580_pt1 | contig 39350 bp, 39 predicted proteins | sample RifCSP13_1_FD_184019 | JGI IMG/M metagenome (GOLD analysis project Ga0209751, IMG submission 184019) | Soil microbial communities from Rifle, Colorado - Rifle CSP2_sed 13_1 (SPAdes) (version 2) | ecosystem: Environmental > Terrestrial > Deep subsurface > Rock core/Sediment | place: Rifle...
CTCGGAGCCCGCCGCCATGCCCCGCCTCACGAACCGCGTCTTCCTCGACCTCGCGATCTGGATGGCCGGCTTCGGCCTCTCGATCGGCCTCGTCTTCCCGCCGTTCTGCCTGCTCCTCGGGCTGCCCGAGGAGCGCATCATCACCCCGCTGTTCTTCGGGGCGACGCTCTCGGCCGGCCTCGTCGTGGGCGCCTCGAACTACGCCCTGGCCCGGCTCGTCGTCGGCCGGCGGCTGCGCCTCCTCGCCGACAGCATGGGCAGCGTCGAGACACAGCTGGCCCAGGCGGTGTTCAGCCACGACTGGTCGAACTGCGACCCGGCGTCGTGCGCCCTGCCGGTCGATTCGAAGGACGAGGTCGGGGCCAGCGCCGCGGCCTTCAACCGGCTCATCGGGACGCTGGCCCGGAGCCACGAGGTCGAGGCCGCGATGCGGGCGTTCAGTGACGTCCTCTCGAGCCGGTTCGACCTGGCCGAGCTCGGCAGCGGCGCCCTCGACGCACTCCTCCGGTTCACCGGCGCCGACGCCGGAGCGATCCTCGTCGTCCGCGAGGACACCTTGGAGCCCCTCGCCAGCCACGCCCTTCGGACGGCGGACGGCCTGGCCGACAGCGACCACATCCGGCGGGCCATGCGCCTCGACGAGCAGGCCCACATGACGGTCGGCGCGTCCGGCCTCGTCATCGATTCGATCGTGCTCGGCCAGCCCGCGCGCGAGATCCTCGTCGCCCCGGTGACCTTCAAGAAGGTGCCGCTCGGCGCGATCGTCCTGGCGACGGCGACGGCGTTCGAGGCCGACGCCGCGAAGCTTCTCGAGCAGCTCCGAACCGACCTGGGGCTGGCGATCAACAACGCCCTCGCCCATGACCGTCTGGAGCGACTCGCGGCCGTCGATCCGCTGACCGATGCCTACAACCGGCGGTTCGGGCTGGCCCGCCTCGGCGAGGAGTTCTCGCGGGCGATCCGGGCCGAGAACCCGCTGGGCGTCCTGATGTTCGACCTCGACCATTTCAAGGCCATCAACGACGCGTACGGCCACCTGGCCGGCGACCGGGTGCTCCGGGCCGTCGCCCGGGCCTGCCGGCGGGTGATCCGCGAAGGCGACGTCCTCGTCCGCTACGGCGGTGAGGAGTTCCTGGTGCTGTTGCCCGGCGCGGGCCTCGACGACATCCGTGAGATCGGCGAGCGGATCCGGCGGGCGGTGGCCGAGACGACGGTCCCGGAGGGCGAGCAGCGCATCGCCGTGACGGTCAGCGCGGGCGGGGCCAGCTACCGCGAATCGATCGACTCGCCCGAAGCCCTCATCGAGGCGGCAGATGCCGCCCTCTACGAGGCCAAGGACACGGGCCGCAATCGGGTCGTCCTGGCCTGACGTCCCGGCGCCGCCGGACCCTGTCTGACGACGGGCCCGGACGGCACGGAGCCCCCGGTCCGGGTAGGATCGCGAGTGCCCTGATGACGACCACGAGCCGCGGTCCCGACTTCGCCGCGGGCGGCCCGCCCGCGGATCCCGCGCCGCGCGGGAACGTCGTGACCGGCACCGAGGTCGGGGCGATGTTCGATCGGATCGCCCCGGTCTACGACGGCATGAACGCGGTCATCTCGGGCTTCCAGGAGCCACGCTGGCGCCGTCGCGTGGTCGCGGCCACGGGCCTCCGCTCGGGCATGGCCGCGATCGATGTCGCGACCGGGACCGGCAAGCTCGCCGGCAGCCTGGCCGACCGGGTCGGGCCGTTCGGGCGGGTCCTCGGTGTCGACGTCTCGGCGGGGATGCTCGAACGGGCCCGGGTCGCCGGCTCGGATGCGCCGTGGCTGGAGTTCGTCATCGGCGACGCCATGGCCCTGCCGGCCGACGATGCGTCGTTCGACGCGGCGACGATCGCCTTCGGGATGCGGAACCTGCCGGACTACCGGCTCGGCTTCACCGAGATGGTCCGGGTGGTGCGGCCGGGCGGACGGGTCGTCTGCCTGGAGATCGCCCGGCCGCGGTCGCTCGCCGGGCGCGTCGGGCGACTGTGGTTCGAGCGAGCGGTGCCGCTCATCGGGCGGGTCGTCGGCCAGGCCGACGCGTATCGCTACCTCGTCTCGAGCGTACGGGCCTACCCGCCGCCGGAGGGCATCGCCGAGATCATGGCGGCCGCGGGCCTGGCCGAGGTGCGCTGGGCGCCGCTCAGCCTCGGCATGGTCACCCTCCACACCGGCCGCCGGGCGCCGGACCGGGCCTGACGTTGGGGCCCGGGAAGCATGGCCCGTCGCGGTCCATCCAGGTTCGTCCGTTCGAGCCGGTCGACCTCGACGGCGCGGCCGCCCTGCTCGCCGAGCGCCATCGGCGGCACCGGGCCGCCGAGCCGCTGCTCGACCCCGCCTTCGAGGAGCCGGTGGACGCGCGGCGCGAGATCGAGGAGCTGCTGGCGGGCGACGCCGCGGCGGGCCGGGTTGCTCACCGCGGCGGCTCGCTCGTCGGCTACCTCGTCGGGATCTCGAAGGATCGGGAGACGTGGGGCACCAATGTCTGGATCGAATCGGCCGGTCACGCGGCCGCGGACCCGGACGTGGTGCGGGCCCTGTACGCCGACGCGGCCGCGGTCTGGGTCGAGTCGCTGCCGGCCAACCACTACGTGGTGGTCCCTGCGACCGACGATGAGCTCATGGCGGCCTGGTTCGGCCTCGACTTCGGCCAGCAGCATGTCCATGCCGTTCGGGAGGCCCCGCCCGCGTCGTTCGGCATCGTGCCCCGGGCCGAGCTGACGATCCGGCCTGCCCGGCGGGCCGACCTGCCGGCCCTCGCCGAGCTGGAGCTGGTCCTGCCGCGCCACAGCCAGGGTTCACCGATCTTCTCCCGCCTCCCGATCGAGCCGATCGACGAGGTCCACGCGGAGCTCGAGGCCGACTTCGACGACCCCCGCTTCACGACGCTCGTGGCCGAGGTCGACGGTCTCGTCGTCGGCTCGGCGATCGCCTGTTCGCTCGGGGAGTCGAAGTCCAACGTCAGCCTCATGCGCCCGGCGGCGGCGGGGTTCCTGGGCTACGCGGCGGTCCTGCCGGCCGCGCGCGGGCTGGGCGTGGGCCGGGCGCTCGGCGAGGCGGTCCTCGCCTGGGGCCGCGACGCCGGCTATCCCGCGATTGCCACGGACTGGCGGTCGACGAACCTCCCCGCCGACGCCGCGTGGCGGGCCCTCGGCTTCCGGCCGACCTTCCGCCGTCTCCACCGGGGCATCACCTGAGCAGGATCCCCTGTCGGGTCCGGCGCGGTCGCCCAGCCCGGATGCCGCGGGTCAGCCCCTGGCGCGACCCTTCTTCTTCGCGGCCATCGCCTCGCGCGCGGCCTCCCAGTCCTTCCGGAACTGGGCGATCCCCTTGTCGGTGAGCGGGTGGTGGACCATCTGCTGGAAGACCTTGAAGGGCAGCGTTGCGACGTGCGCTCCGGCGAGGGCTGCATCCGTCACGTGGCGCGGATGCCGGACGGAGGCGGCCAGGACCTCGGAATCGATCTCGTGGAAGCGGATGATGTCGGCCAGCTCGCGGATGACGATCATCCCCTCCTCGTTGATGTCGTCGAGGCGACCGACGAATGGCGACAGCAGCGAGGCGCCGGCCTTGGCCGCCAGGAGGCCCTGGTTGGCCGAGAAGACCAGGGTGCAGTTCGTCCGGATCCCCTCGGCGGCGAAGCGGCTGATCGCCTCGAGGCCGGTCTCGGACATCGGCACCTTGACCACGATGTTGTCGGCGATCTTGGCGAAGTGGCGGCCTTCCTTGAGCATCCCGTCGACGTCCTCGGCCACGACCTCGGCCGAGACCGGCCCACTCGTGATCGTGCAGATCTCGGCGAGGACCTCGTCGTAGGTCATCCCCGACGTCTTGGCAAAGAGCGTGGGATTCGTCGTGACCCCGTCGAGGACGCCCCACCGGGCGACCGTCCGGATCTCGTCGATGGCGGCAGTGTCGAGGAAGAGCTTCATCGGGGGCCTCGCGATTCGTGTCAGGGTAGTCCGGGACGGCGATTCTACGCGCGGTGCGAGGTCCGCCCCGATCGCTAGGCGGAGCGGCGGTCGAGGATGTAGCTGACGCCGGTCAAGACGACCCCGACCAGGACGATCACCAGGATCACGCCGAAGAACGGATCGCCGGTGTTGAGATACAGCCAGAGGAGCGTTGCGCTGATGAGCACCCGCGCGACGAGGGTCGTGGAGTAAAGCGCATCCAGGCGGTGGCGGATGATCTGGACGATGAGGATGCCGATCACCAGGAGCAGCACGCCAGCGAGGCGGAACGGCGCGTAGTCGTAAGTCCGATCCGACAGGAGCAGCTTCGTCGCGAACTCCGGCACGAAGAGCAGCAGCAGGCCGGCCGGGATGAGGTAGCCCGCGAGGTAGTACAGGCTCAGGTGCGTGCGGCGCATGTTGGCAGCCCCGTTCAGCCGGCCGGGACGGTCGGATCGGCGGTCGTCCGCTCGCGCTCAACGGCACCAGGCGAGGCTTGCGCTGCCTCGAAGACCGGCTGTCGGCCGTCTCGGACGGCGAGGGCCGCCGTGACGAAGCCGTCGAACAGCGGGTGGGGGCGCTCGGGGCGCGACTTGAACTCCGGGTGGAACTGCGAGGCCACGAACCAGGGGTGGTCCTTCAGCTCCACGATCTCCACGAGCCGTCCGTCCGGTGACTGTCCGCTCAATAGCATCCCGGCACCTTCGAGCGTCTGGCGGTAGCGGTTGTTCACCTCGAAGCGGTGGCGGTGGCGCTCGTAGATGACCTCCTGGCCATAAACCGCGGCGGCCTTCGAGCCGGCGGTCAGCTTCGCCGGGTAGAGACCCAGCCGCATCGTCCCGCCCTTGTCCTCGAGCTCGCGCTGGTCGGGCATGAAGTCGATGACCGGGTTGTCCGTGAACATGTCGAACTCGGTCGAGTTGACGTCGCCGGTCGCCATGACCTCGCGGGCGAACTCGATGACCGCGCACTGGAGGCCCAGGCAGAGGCCGAGGTACGGCACCTTGTGGTCCCGGGCGAAGTGGGCGGCGAGGACCTTGCCCTCGATGCCGCGATGGCCGAAGCCGCCGGGGACGAGGATCCCGGCCGCGCCGTCGAGCTCGGCGTGGAGGTTCTCGCGAGTGAGGGCCTCGGAATCGACCCACCGGATCTTCGCGTCGACCTCGTGGGCCCAGGCGGCGTGCTTGAGGGCCTCGCTGACCGAGAGATAGGCGTCCGGGAGCTCGATGTACTTGCCGACGAGGGCGATCTCCAGGATTGGCTTGGGCCGCTTGATTCGCTCGACGAGCGCCCGCCAGCCGTCGAGGTTGGGCGCGACGTCGGGGTCGCCGAGCCCGAGCTCGCGGACGACGAGCCGGCCCAGGCCGAAAGCCTCGAACTGGAGCGGGACCTCGTAGATCGTCTCGGCCGTCGGGGCCGGGATGACGGCGTCGGTGGCGACATCGGTGAAGAGGGCGATCTTCTCGCGGATCTCGTCGGGGACCTCGTGGTCCGAGCGCAGGACGATGACGTCGGGCTGGATGCCGATGCCGCGCAGCTCCTTGACCGAGTGCTGGGTCGGTTTCGTCTTCAGCTCGCCGGTCGCGGCGAGCGCGGGCAGCAGCGTGACGTGGACGTACAGGACGTTGGCCCGGCCGACATCCTTGCGCATCTGGCGGATGGCCTCGAGGAAAGGCAGCGATTCGATGTCGCCGACGGTGCCCCCGACCTCGACGATGACGACGTCCGGATCGCCGTCCTTGGCGACCCGGACGATCCGCTCCTTGATCTCGTTGGTGATGTGGGGGATGACCTGGACCGTCCCGCCGAGGTAGTCGCCGCGGCGCTCCTTGGCGATGACCGCCTGGTAGATCCGGCCGGTCGTGACGTTGCTGAGCTGGGTCAGGTTCTCGTCGATGAACCGCTCGTAGTGGCCGAGGTCGAGGTCCGTCTCGGCCCCGTCGTCGGTGACGAAGACCTCGCCGTGCTGGTACGGCGACATCGTCCCGGGATCCACGTTGATGTAGGGATCCAGCTTGAGGATCGAGACGCGCAGGCCGCGGGCCTTGAGGAGCCGGCCGATGCTGGCGGCGGTGATGCCTTTCCCGAGCGAGGAGGTCACGCCTCCGGTCACAAAGACATACTTCGCCACGGGCCAGGTCCTCCGGGGGTTTTTCGAATGTTACCGGAAGGACCTTTCGGCGTCGAATCGAACGGCCGCCGGCGACGCGGACGTCACCGCAGCGGCAGCCGCCAGATGGCATTGGCATCGTGGGCCGAGACCCACACAGCCGCGTCGTCGGCGGCGACGCTGCCACTCCCGGATCGCGGTCCGTACTCGGCCATCACGGCATCCGTCGCGGGGTCGATCTGGATCAGCAGCAGGCCACCCGGCTGGACCCAGACGAAGCCGCCGCCGAACGCGATGTCACCGCCTTCGATCCTCGGCCCGATCTCGATCGTGGAAAGGACCTCGCCGTCCGCGGCGACGCGGGTCACCGAGCCGTCGTGCTGATTCATGACCCAGACGGCGTCATCGCTCACGGTCAGGAACCGGGGGTACGCCCCGACGCCGATGGCGGCCTGGACAGCTGGATTCTCAGGATCAATCTTGAGCAGCTCGTTCGTGCCCGAGACCGTGACCCACAGCGATCCGAGTCCGGCACGAACCGCGGCAGCGCCGATAGGCAGCGGCCACGTGCCCACGACCTCATTCTCGACCGGGTCGATCTTGACGAGCTCGTGATCCGTCGAGATGAGCCAGACCCCCTGCTCCCCGGCCGCCACGGAGCCCTCCTCCTGGATGCCGCCGATGGGCAACGGGATGCGAGCGAGCACAGCTCCGGTCGCGGGTTCGATCCGCCAGATGGCCGGCTCATCGCAAGCTCCCGCCCAGAGGCTCTCGTAGCCGACGTCAAAGGCAAGGCAGATCCCCAAGAGCTCCGTGAAGGCTCGTCGGTCGCCGGTCAGCGGATCGAGCTGGACGACGCCAGGCCCTGCCGCCGTCCACACGAAGCCCTCGGCGATCGCCAGCCAGTCGGCTGCTGGCGAGATCGTGATCCGCTCGGCACCGGCTGATTCGATGGGGGGAGGGCCGGACGGGAGGACCGTGGCCTCGGGCGTGGTTCCCGATGGCAGCGCTGTGGGGCTCGTGATCGGGGCCGGATTCGGCGAACCCGAGCACGCCGACGCGACCACCACGATGAGGACGACGATCGATCGCTTCATTGGGACGCCTCCAACTCGGTCTTCGCGGGGTCCGGGCGCGGTGCGCGGAGGAGCAGGTCATGGCGAGGGCGTCGGCGTCGACGGGTTTCGCGTCCAGAGGCGGGCAAGGACGACTTCTCGTGATGGGCACGCGTCGCCGAGGCTGAACAGCGTCATGGAATTGCCGTCGGCGGCGAGGACCCAGCGGTACCTGCCGAGGTCACCGAGCTTGCAGCCGGCGAAGGCGACCCCGTCGACGGACACCGGGGTCCCGGATCCGAAGCCGCGGCCGCCAAGCGGCGCTACGGAAGTGACCCGAAGCACGACCTCCGAATCGGACGCCGCCGTGATGGAGGAGAGGAAGGCGGTGCGATCGACCGGAAACCCCTGCTCCCTGACAAACAGGTGATCGCCGTTGCCCGTCGAAACGATGGCGAGCAACTCCGACGTGGCGCCCGAGGGCGTGTAGAAGCTGATGCCGTCTTTCGGGGCGGTCCACGTGCCCGTCGGGATGGTCGACGGCGAGGCGCCGGCCGTTGGCGTCGCGGTCCCGACGTTCGCGGTAGGGCGCAAGTTGAGGAGCGCTAGACCGGCGATGACAGCGGCCACTGCCGCTGAGACCCCGACGAGAGCGAAGCGAGGCATGTCCCGGAACCTCCGAGTGACCCGACCGAAGTGAGGCCGCACCTGCGGCGTCGCCTCAGCGGCCTTGACGACGGCGTCGATGACCCGGTCCGGCGCCTCGTCGGGCATCAGGTCGAGCCACGCTCGGGCGATGCGGTCGAAGTCGCGGTTCGTCGTCGTCATGCCAGCCGTCCTTGGGAAGCGACCGGGGCCGCGTCAGCCTCGATGGCCGCGCGCAGCACCCGCGTCGCGTAGTGGAGTCGCGAACGGGCCGTGCCGGCCGGCACGCCGAGGGTCTCGGCGATCTCGACCAAGGCCAGGCCCACGTGGTGATGCAGCACGAAGACCGCCCGTTGCTCGATGGTCAGGCGTCGGAACGCCCGGTCGAGCGCGTCGCGGTCGGCCACCGAGATGAGCTCGTCCGGAGCCGCCGGCCCGTCGACCGGCAGGATCCGCACGTTGGCCGCCCACGACCGGCGACGCCTGGCCTCGGCGTAGCAGGCGTGGACGACGAGCTTCCGGACCCAGGCTTCGAACCGGTCAGGGTCGCGGAGCGCCGGGAGCTGGCGCCAGGCTGCGATGAGAGCGCCCTGCAGGGCGTCCTCCGCGAGATGGCTGTCGCGCAGGATCCGCGCCGCGATCGCGAACAGTCGGTCGCTGGTCTGGACGACCAGCACCCCGAATGCCTCGCGGTCGCCGCGCATCGCCCGCTCGACGATGTCCCGCACCTGGCAATCCCTCCACCGACCCGCAGCGCACCTGTGGGTCGCTACCAATGAGCCGTCAGCATGCTCGAAACGTTCAGCGGGATCTCGACCGAACGAGCCAGCCCCGCGCCCGTCGGCTGGGCGGTCCGCGGACGAACGGATGCGCGCGCGAATCTCGGCGACGGGCGCGGGACCGGGCCCGGGGACCGGGCCCGGCACGGATCGTGGCGACGCCCCGAGGATCGGCTTGTCGCCCACTCAGGCCTCCGAGGTCAGCGGCGGATCACGCCGCTGTACTCGTCGACGACGCCGCCGCCGTAGTACATGCCGACGATCCGGCCGCCGCCGGCGGCCGAGCTCCATTCGCCCGACCCGCTACGGACGGCCCAGCCGCCCTGGTCGCCGGGCGCCCAGGCGTGGGTGGCGGCGTCGACATCGATCGTCAGCGAGCCGGAGCCGTCCTCGCACGTGAGGGTCTTGACGACATGGAATGACAGCCCGCTGCCGCCACCGACGATGCGGAGCTCGTCGGTAGTGGCCGTTCCGCTGTCGCAGAAGGCCCCCGAGGCGGTGAACACCTCGGCGCCGGTCACAAAGTTGGCGTCGAGCGTGATCTCGACGGCGCCCGCCGGGGCTCCGGTCGCGAGGCCTGACCCGAGGGGAAGGATGGCCAGCGCGACGAGGGTCGCGCGGGCAGCCCGAACGAACATCTGGGTACCTCCAGACTGCATGTGGCGGATGTGGCCGCCGTCAGGGGATTCCTGCGACCGGCGGAGCCGGCCGTCTGCCGAATGGATGCGCGCGCGGCGCGCGACCGCCTTACGGCGCCGGACCGGTGCTCCCGGTGAGCTCCGTCACGAACTCGAGCGAGTCGAGGATGGACGGCTCCTCGGGGATCCCGATGAGGAACGTGCCGCCTGGTCCGTCGATGAGGAGGAGCAGGTCCTCGCCGGTCAGGCTGCCGGACAGCAGGTGAATCGACTGGCCCGAGCTCGTCCGCCAGGCCACCATGCTCCGCGTCGCGGGGCAGTCGGGATCGCGTGTCGATGTCGCTGTGAGCCGCAGGCCCGGGTAGGTCGCGACGACTGCCGGTTCAGTCGCGACGTCGACTCCCGGCAGACCGTCCAGGTATGCCGCGAACGCTCCGCTGCCGCGGCCGATGTCGACGGGCGCGCCGCCTTGCTCAGCGCACGGCTCGGTCACGCCCTGCGGGTCCTTCATCACGAGCAGGTCGATGCCGAGGTTGTCGCTCCCGAGCGCAAGGCCCTCGTCGAACACTGCCGTGCTCCACTCCGCTGCCGGCACAGTCACCCGGATCGCGGGCGCGAACGGATCGAGGAGGCCGGTCCCGCCCGCGCTGTCGAGCATCAGGCTCCGATGCCACGTGCGCGCGAGCGCGGATGACCGAGCCGCGCAGGCGTCGTCGATGACTTCGAGCTCGATCCGGAGCCCGTCCTGGGCGCGGGTGGCGAGATACGTGCCCACGTCATCGGCCGCGCACCCGGCCGAATCGTTGAGAAGGGTGAAGCGGAGCTGGCCGGGCTCGGGGCCACCGTCGACGTCGCTGGCAAGGAGGAGCCCGCCGTCCACACCGCGAACCGATGCGGTGGCGCCGCCGTAGCCGATCACGAGGTGGATGCGTCCGGCGACACCGAGCTCGGCCGTCAGGTCGGCGTCGGCCGCCCAGGTCGAGGCGCCCAGCAGCCGCCCGTCGGCTCCGAGGAGCACCGGGACACGAACCGTCGGCGTCGGGACCGGAGGGTCGTTGGGGCGCGTTCCAGCGACGATGACGGCGCCGGCGATGAGGGCAGCTGCCAGCGCCGCGTAGGCGAGGGTGCGGAGGATCGACCTCGTGAGCCGGTCCGGCCGCGGCGCGCGTCTCGCTTCGACCGCCAGGACCACGGCATCGAAGGGGCGAACTGCGCGCTCGGCATCCTCGCGGAGGACCGAGGCGAGACGGAGCTCGAACTCGCGCTCAGGCATCGCCGACCTCCAGTCGCAGGCGTGCGATCAGGCGAGAAAGCCTCGTCCGCACGCCCGATGGAGTCATCCGGATCGCCAGCCCGATCTCCGTCGCGTCGAAGCCCGCCACGTAGCGAAGGGACAGCAGCTCTCGATCCGCGACATCGAGGCGCCGGAAGGCGTGCATGAGGTCAAGCGCGTCGACACGACCGCCTGGGTCCTGCTCGCGCGACACGACCTCGACCGCGTCGATGGCGACGACTCGGTCCCGGCGCTGGCGGCGGAGGAGCTGGCGGGCCTCGTTGGCGGCTATTGTCACGAGCCAGGCCCGGAGCTTCGCCGCGTCGCGGAGCGTCCGCAGCCGTCGCCACGCGATGGGCCACGCGGCCTGGGCGGCTTCCTGGGCGAGGTCGGGGTCGCCCGTGATGACCTGGCACACCCGCGCCATGTCATCGTGGTGGTCGCGGACGATCCGCGCGAACGCCATCTCGTCGCCGGCGATGGCGGCGGCGATCGTCGCGTCCCGGGCCTCGAGCATTGCCGCGTTGCCCACCATGTCCCACAGATGCGGCCAGACCGTCAAAGTGTCTCAGTTGGTCCGCCACGGAGTTCGCCGAGCTCATGAAGATAGCCGGACGGCATGCCGCTTCGGGCGACCCCGGCGAGGGGGCGTAGGAGGTTCGATGATCCGCCTGGAACCGATGGACGAGGCCACGTACCTGGCCTGGCGCGAGGCCACCGTCGCCGAGTACGCGCAGGAGAAGATCGAGGCCGGGAACTGGCCGGCCGAGGGCGCAGTGGCGCGCTCCGAAGCGGACTTCGCGGCGCTCCTCCCGGACGGCCGGGCCACACCGGGCCACGAACTCCGGTCGATGGTCAACGACGCGGGCGAGCTCGTCGGCTACGCCTGGTTCGTGCCGGAGGACCGACCCATCGGGCGAGTCCTGTTCATCTATGACATCGCCGTCGACCCGGCTCACCGCCGTATGGGCTACGCCCGACAGGCGCTCGCCGAGATCGAGGCGCTCGCCCGCGATCATGGCCTCGTGGGCGTCGAGCTCAACGTCTTCGGCGATAACGCGGGGGCCCGCCGGCTCTACCTCGAGGCCGGCTACATCGAGACGAACGTCAAGATGCTCAAGCGCGTGACCCGCTGACGCGGACCGATCGATGGTGACGCGGGCGTCGCGAGCTCCGACAGTCTCACCGAGTCACGGCCGCTCCCAGGAGGGCCATCGTGGTGGATTCCACCGCGAATCCAGGGTCGTTGACGAAGACCACGGCGATCGCTCGTGACTCCGGGAACCATCGTGACCTGTGAGCCGCAGCCGGTCTTGTTCCCGGAGCTCCCGATTGATCCGTCCCCGTACGGGGCGAGCGGCCCGGTGTCGAGCATCAGCGCCACGGCCGCGGCTCGGCTCGCTCGTCGCCGCTTCGTCGGGCCGTGTCCGACACCTCGGAGGCGCCGACCCCGAGGCTGCGCGGGGTTGGCGCATGCCGCTCGATCGTCTCGTCGATCGCCTCGCGGATGAGCGCAGCCATCGAGATCCCTCGTTCCGCGGCAATGCGCCGAAGCCGCTGCCAGGTTGCCTTGTCCAGGGACACACCGTTGCGATCCACGCTGGCATGATCGCAGTGGTACTGGCACATTGGCCCGCACGGACGCCGGGTCGGCCATCCGTGCGAGTCATTCGCTCTATCGGGCGGTTCGCACCGCCCGACCCTACGTCCCCCGGCATGGTGACCGGGTTCGAAGGGTATGGCCTGGCGACGACGCGAATCGTTTCGCGGGATCGGCCTACGCCGCGGTCGCCGGATCGATGCGCCGGATCTCGGCCACCTGGTCGAAGCCGAGATCGGGGCTGACGATGTCGCGGATTCCCTCCTGGAGGCAGGTCGCGACGTGAACCAGGTCGCGGGCCGCGAGCGTCGGGTGCGCTTCCATGAGCTCGGGCATTCGACGCATCACCGCGTGCGTCACCGGGAGGACCGGCGCGAACAGGTCGAGCGCGTCGCGCGCCATCGAAACGCCGACGTCGGGTCGTCGGATGGCGCTGAAGCGATGGAGGATCTCCTGGATGACCTCGACCGAGGTCACGCCCTCGAGCTCACCATCGGCGACCCGGGCGAGGATCCGCTGGCACGGGCCTCGCAGGGGATGTGCGGCGCCACCCGCGTACATGACGACGGCCGTGTCGATGAAGACGGTCACCGCGCGGGACCGTCGGGGTCAGATCCCAGGGCTCCGTGCTCGATGTCCGCCTTCATCACCGCCCAGTCGGCCACGGGCGCGTTCAGGGCGAACAATGATTGGAGGGCCTCACCTCGTGGGCGGGACCGCGGCAGGGTGTACGCATCGACTGCGTCCCTGATCACCGCGCCGAGCGAGCGGCCCTCGCGCAGAGCGATCCGCTCGAGTCGTTGGCGCTGCGAGGGCGTCAGGAGGACCTGTGTCCGCTCCGAATGCATGTGCAGAGTATATCATGTGCAGGTGTCGATCGGAGGCCCGACGACTTCTCCCACCTTCGGTGGCTCGCTCAGCCCTCGCGCGGTGGCGGTGGGTCCCAACGGCCCTCGCCCCAGACCTCGGGGCCGCAGAAGGCCGCCCTCGACCACGGGCGGGGCACGAGTGGCGACGTCGGATCGAATCGCCAGGCCTCGATGACCCCCGCGAGCCAGGCGTCGATCTCGACGAGCTCCGTCCAGCGCCGGAAGGGCCAGCCGTTCTCGACGCACAGGCGAAGCAGGGCGTGCTTCGCAAAGACGACATCGGCATAGCCCGCCGCATAGCGATCCGAGTGTCCGTCGCCGATGAAGACGACGGCCCGGCCGGCAGCCTGATGGTCGAGCACCCGCGTCCGCTTGCAGGTGCCGCAGACGAAGCAGCTCGGGTGGCCGTTGGGGAACCTGATCTGCGGCCTCCCGCCCGCCGGGAACGACGTCACCGCCGAGACGACCGGCACGTCCCCGACTCCGAGCGCCTCGAGGGCGGCCGGGATGAAGAACCCGAAGCCGTCGCTCACGACCTCGACCGGGATGCCGGCCGCCTGCGCCCGGCGGACAAAGGGCGCGAAGCCTGGGTCGTGGGGCTGCGCAGCCGCCAGCGCCCGGAGCTCGTCGGGCGGCGTCGTGATGAGCCCGACCTCCCATTCCATCAGCCGCCGCGAGCCGACGAGGCCGGCGTCGTATTCGGCGGCCTTCGCCTCCCACTCGTCGGTCACGAACTCGGCCATGAGCGCATCGGACACGTCGGTCAGGGCGATCGTCCCGTCGTAGTCGACGAGGATCGCGATGGGCGGCGCACCCGCGATGAGCGGCGGCGGTGGCGGCGACGCTCGACCCGGGCCGTGGGTCATGCCAGCCACCGACCCCGGATCCTCGTCGCCAGGCCACCGACCGTAACGGCCCGGGTGATCGCAACGCCAAGGACGATCACCGCCCCGCCGGCGAGCTGTGCCGGCTGGACCGGCTCGGAGAGGAAGGCGGCGCCCATGAGCACGGCGATGAACGGCACCAGGAACTGGAGAGCGGTGATCCGGGTCGGGCCGAGCAGGCGGATGGCATGGAAGACGACGACGTTGGCGAGGCCCGCCGGGAGGACCGCCGAGTAGGCCAGCCCGGCCCAGGCGCCCACCGAGACGGCGCCCCAGTCGGCGCCCGGCGCCTGCGCCAGGCCGAGCGGCAGCAGGATGAGGCACCCGCCGACCATCGCCCAGGCCGTCGTCCGGAGCGGCGAGTGCGTCGCCAGGATCGGCGCGCCCCATGACGTGTAGACCGCCCAGCAGACGGCCGCGGCGAGGGTCAGCCCATCGCCGATGAGCGACGCCGCGAGCCCGAGGCCCGGGCCGCCGGCCACGACGATCCCGACCCCGAGGAACGAGATCACGGCCCCCACGAGCTTCCTCGCGGTGAGGGTGTCCGAACCGGCCCACGCGGCGAGGAGGGCGGTCAGGACCGGCGTCGTCGCGATGAGGAACGCCGAATCGCCGGCCGGGATCGACTGGAGGGCCGTCGCCCACAGGACCTGGTAGCCGCCGAAGCCGATCGCCCCGAGCGCGAGGATCGGGCCGACCTGGCCGAGCGGCATCCGGATCGAGCCCTCGCGCCAGCGGAGCAGGGCGAGGAGCACGCCCGCGGCCGAGCCGAACCGGAGGAGGGCAAAGGTGACCGGCGGGATCTCCTGGTTGGCCGCCTTGACCACGATGAAGTTCGCGGCCCACGCGACGACGACGACCAGGACGCCGGCTTCGGCGACGCGGTGGCTGGATCGCCAACCCGGCGCAGCAACACCAACGCCCGCCGGTTGCCCGGCGGGCGTCGGATCCGCGGGGAGCTCCCCGGACCGGGTGATCAGGCGCCTTCCTCGTCGAGCTCGAGGGACTCCTCGTCCGCCTCCTCCGTGAGCTTCAGCCAGACGAACAGGCCGGCAAGGACGATGAGCGGGATGACGATGAGGGCGCCGAGGGTGATCCCCAGCGCGACGGCGACGGTCTTGAGTGCACGCATCAGGGCGCCTCCTCTGGTTGGATCAGGCCGGAGCCGCCCCCTGCGGTCCGGATTCCTTGTCGGGTGTGCGATGGGTCGGTCCCTGCGAGACGAGCGACGCGATGTCGTCGCGGGTGAACTCCGCGAGCATATGCCGTGAGCCGGATTGGGTCACGTGATGGAGCCGCAGGACGAACGCGCCATCCTGCTCGAAGAAGAAGATGTCCTTGGGGTGCTGCTCGTCGATGTAGCGGCCGATGACCCGGAAGGCGTGCTCGTAATCGCCGGCGCCCGGTGGCGGATCATGCTCGCCCTGGCCGCGATGGGCGATCGCCTCGTCCATGAACCGGGCGATGTCCTCGTCGGCGAAGGTCATCGTCTCCTTCTCGACCTGGCCCATCGATTCCGACCAGGCGCTCGTTCCCCCACCGACGTGGGCGAGGGCCTGGACGATGAAGCCGTCCGGGGCCTCCATCACGAGGACGTCCTTCATGGCCCGCTGGTCCAGGTAGGCGCCGATCGACCGGAGGACCTCCTCGAAGTCCTGCCGGGGACTGCCGTCGTAGATCCGCATCGGGCTCTCCCTGGACGCCTGCTCCGGTCACGACCGCGCTGGTGCGACCGCGCTGGTGCAACTTCGCTGCCGCGACCGAGCGGTTGCGACGCGCTCGCGAGCCGGTCGTCCGGCCGAACAGGCTGGTCGCTTCGACCTCCGGTCAGTCGGCCGGAAGAATGGCCAGCGCGGCGAGTGTAGCGACGGCCCCGGTGGCCAGCAAGGCAGCATTCGGGGGCTGGCCGCACCGGTCCGTCAGCCGGCTCTCGCTACGCTCCGCGCCAGGCGAACGGCGATCTGGCCCGCGACGCGCGCGTCGTTGATGATGAGTGCGGTGTTGGCGCGGACGGAGGCCCCGTCGGTCATGGCGGCGATCCGGGCGAGCAGCCAGGGCGTCAGTGCCGGTCCGTGGATCCCCGCGGCATCGGCCTCGCGGGCGGCCTGCTCGGCGACTCGACGGGCCACCGCGTCGGGCAGGGCGTCCTCGGCCGGGACCGGCACGCAGATCACGATCGCGCTGTCGAGCCCGAGGCCGAGATGGGCTTCGGCGAGCTCGGCGGCCGAGGCGACGTCAGGCACGCTCCACGGGGCGGCGATGCCCGAGGATCGGGCGGTGAAGCCGGGCAGCTCGGCCTGGCCGACGGCGACGAGCGGCACGCCGCGCGTCTCGAGGACCTCGAGCGTGGCCGGGACATCCAGGATCGCCTTGGGCCCGGCGCACACGACGACCATGGGCGTCCGGGCGAGCTCCTCGAGGTCGGACGAGATGTCGAACGTCGGCGGCTGGAGGGCGCCGGGGCTGCCGAGGGCTCCCAGGTGGACGCCGCCGATGCCACCGGTCGCGAAGACCGCGATCCCGGCTGCGTGGGCGACGATCATCGTGGCCGATACGGTCGTGGCCGACCAGCCGCCCCTCGTGAGGGCCGCCGACAGGCTCGGCCGGGCGGCCTTGAGGACGCTTCCCTCCGGAGCCGTGGCGAGCGCTTCGAGGGCCTCGTCATCCAGGCCGACGAGGAGCCGGCCGTCGCGGATCGCGATCGTGGCCGGTACCGCGCCGGCTTCGCGGACCGCTGCCTCCGAGGCCCGCGCGACCTCGACGTTCGCGGGGTACGGCAGGCCGTGGCTGATGAGCGTCGATTCGAGGGCCACGACGGGGCGGCCCGCCGCAAGGGCGTCCGAGACCTCGGGCTGGAGCGTGAGCCGTTCGGCGAGGGATCCGATCATCCGGGTGGGAGCTCCTGCTTGGTGACGACCAGCTGACGCGCGGCGGCGCGGTGGCCGGCCACGGTGGCCCGATGGAGCGCATCGGGGATGGTACGGCCGGCCACCCGGGACGTGAGCCAGCCGGCCAGGAAGCCAGCGCTGAAAGCGTCGCCGGCGCCGGTCGTGTCGGCGGCGGCGACGTGGGCCGTCGCCACGTCGAAGCGGAGGACGTTGCCGTCGGCCTCGCGGGCCAGGACGCGCGCGCCCCGCGGCCCGCGCTTGATGACGACGATCGCGGCGTGCTCGACCATCGCGTCGGCGGCATCCCGGCCGAGGAACGCCTGAGCCTCGGTCTCCGTGGCGAAAAGGATGTCCGGCCCGACCGAGGCGATGAGCTCGCGAGCCGCCCGGCGACCCTGGGCCAGGAGGGGTCCGATCGAGGAGAGGTCGCATGACACCTGCGCGCCATTCGCCCGGGCCATGCGCACCGCAGCGCGAGCCGCGATCGCGATCGGCTCGCCCATGATCGAGTAGCCGGGGACGTGGACGAGGTCGAGGCGGGCGAACCACTCGGGCCGGAGGTGATCGGGCGCCAGGGCCAGCGCAGCCCGGCGGTCGGCGACGAACGAGCGCTCACCGCCCGGGGCGACGATGACGCCGATCCGCCCGGTCCGCTGCCCCGCGACGCGGGCGGCGCGGACGCGGACCCCATCGTTGCCGACCTGGATCACGAGCGACCGCCCGGCACCGTCGCGACCGACTGCGCAGACGAGCTGCGTGTCGATGCCGAGGCGGGCGAGCCAGCGCGCGGTGTTCGCGGCCGAGCCGCCCTGACGGATCCCCACGGTGCCCGGCACATCGGTCCCGCTCTCGATCGGCCGGTCGGGCGTGAGGACGACGTCGAGGACGAGGTCGCCGAGCACGAGCACGCGGGGCTTGGGTGTCGCCTGGGCCACGGGCTGATGGTATCGGGCTTGCCCCGTCGCGGGGCAGGCTGGCGCGGGCCGACGTTGGTACGATCCACCCGATGAGTTCATCGGTCCGAGATCGCTCCCGGTCCCTCGCCCCGGAGCTCGAGGAGCTCGCGATCAATACCATCCGGACGCTCTCGATCGATGGCGTCCAGAAGGCCAACTCCGGGCACCCGGGCGCGCCGATGGGTGCCGCGCCGATGGCCTACGTCCTCTGGACGAGGTTCCTGCGCCACGCCCCGACGCACCCCGATTGGGCCGATCGTGACCGCTTCGTGCTCTCGGCCGGCCACGCCAGCATGCTCCTCTACTCGCTCCTCCACCTGACTGGCTACGACCTGTCCCTGGAGGACCTCCAGTCGTTCCGGCAATGGGGCTCCCGCACGCCGGGCCACCCCGAGTACCGCCTGACGCCCGGGGTCGAGGCGACGACCGGCCCCCTCGGCCAGGGCCTCACGAACGCGGTCGGAATGGCGATCGCCGAACGCCGGCTGGCCCACGAGTTCAATCTGCCGGGCCACGACGTCGTCGACCACTGGACGTACGCGCTCGCCTCGGATGGCGACCTCCAGGAGGGCGTGGCGTCGGAGGCCGCGAGCCTGGCGGGCCACCTCCGGCTCGGCAAGCTCGTCGTGCTCTACGACGACAACCACATCCAGCTCGACGGCCCGACATCGATGGCCTGGTCGGAAGACGTCAGGGCCCGCTTCGAGGCCTACGGCTGGCACACGCAGGGGGTCGGCGACGGCAACGACCTCGAAGCCATCGAGGCTGCGATCGAGGCCGCCCGGGCCGACGCTCGTCCGTCGCTCATCGCCGTCCGGACGCACATCGGGTTCGGCAGCCCCAATCGGCAGGACAGCCAGAAGGCCCACGGCCAGGCGCTCGGCCCGGACGAGGTCCGCCTGACCAAGGAAGCCTACGGCTGGGATCCGGACCGAACGTTCTACGTCCCCGACGAGGCCGCGGCGGTCTTCCGCGCCGCGATCCCCGCGGGCGAGGCGCTGTACGCCGACTGGGAGGCTCGCTACTACCGCTACCGGGATGCGTTTCCCGGGGCTGCCGCCGAGTACCGCCGGCGCGAGCGTCGGGCCGGCCTGCCGGACGGCTGGGACGCGGAGCTCACGACGTACGAGGTCGGGACGGAGGTCGCGACCCGCAACGCCAGCCAGGATGCAATTGGCGCCCTCGCGCCCCGGCTGCCCGAGCTGTTCGGCGGAGCGGCCGATCTCTCCGAGTCAAACCTCACTGACGTCAAGGGCGAGCCGAGCTTCAGCGCCGACGAGCCCGGCCGGAACCTGCGCTTCGGCGTCCGCGAGCACGCCATGGGCGGCATTGCCAACGGCCTCGCCTATCACGGCGGGTTCATCCCGTACGCCGGCACGTTCCTCAACTTCAGCGACTACATGCGCGGTTCCGTGCGCCTCGCGGCCCTGTCCGGGCTTCACGTGGTCTACGTCTGGACCCACGACTCGGTCGGCCTCGGCGAGGACGGCCCGACCCACCAGCCGGTCGAGCACTACGCCGCGCTGCGGGCCATCCCCAACCTCTGGTTCATCCGGCCGGGCGATGCCAACGAAACGGCGGCCGCCTGGCGCCTGGCCGTGGAACGAGCGGACGGCCCGGTGGCCCTGGCGCTCACTCGCCAGAAGCTGCCGACGCTCGCGGGCACGGCTGAGCTGGCCGGCGAGGGCCTCCGGCGCGGCGGCTACGTCCTCCGGCCGGCGTCGTCAGAGGCCGGCGGGGGAGCGCCGGCGATGGTCCTGATCGCGACGGGCTCGGAGTTGCACCTCGCAATTGGCGCGGCCGAGATCCTGGAGGCGGACGGGACGCCGACGCGGGTCGTCTCGCTTCCCTGCTGGGAGCGCTTCGAGGCCCAGGAGGCCGCCTACCGGGACGCCGTGCTGCCGCCCGGTGTCCGGGCCCGGGTCACGGTCGAGGCCGGCGTCTCGCTCGGCTGGGAACGCTACGCCGGCGACGGCGGCGCGATCGTCGGGATCGACCATTTCGGGGCATCGGCGCCGGCGCCGGCCATCTTTGCCAACCTCGGCTTCACCATCGAGCGGGTCGCCGACGTCGGCCGGCGGGTCGTCCGCGGCGAGATGTGGGGACGCGTCCCGACGCTGACGTCCGGGCACGGCTGATGCGCGTCGCCTTCGCGGCCGACCACGCCGGGGCGGCCCTCAAGGCCGAGCTTCTCCGCCGGCTCGGAGGGTCCGCCGCCATCGGCCACGAGCTCCTCGACCTCGGCGGCGACGGCTCGGACCCGAACGACGACTACCCGGACTTCGCCCGCCGCCTCGGCCAGGCCGTTCGCGACGGCGACGCCGACCGCGGGATCCTCATCTGCGGCTCGGGCGTCGGAGCGTCGGTGGCTGCCACCAAGATCCGGGGCGTCCGCGCGGCCGTCTGCCACGATACGTACTCGGCCCACCAGGGCGTCGAGCACGACGACATGAACGTGCTCACTCTCGGTGCCCGTGTCATCGGCCCGGATCCCGCCTTCGAGTGCGTCGTCGCCTTCCTCGGCGCGACGTTCTCCGGCGAGCCGCGCCATCGCCGACGCCTTGACAAGGTCCTCGCAATCGAGGCCGAGGGTTAGGCACTCCTCCCGCGCCCGGCCCCGCCCGGCCGCGCCCAGCCGCGGCCTACTCGCTCGTGCCGATCGGTGGGTACGGGACCGGGACCAGGAGCGCCCACATCGAGGCCCGGGTCGAGAGGCGGAGGTATCCCCCCACGAGGTCGTAGCCGAGCTGTGGGAAGCGGCCGTTGAGGAGCACCGGGATCCAGGTCACCCACAGCGCAAACCAGACCACGATGGCCAGGAAGAACAGGATGATCACGTGCGGAATCACGAGGAGCCCGCGGACCCAGATCCCGAGGATGGGGATGCCCCACAGGCGGTTGATCTCCCGCGGCGCGTCGACCGTGACGTCGACCGGGTACGGGACGTCCGAGGAGAACGGTGGGTAGGGCCCCGCCATGAGCATGGCGTAGGCCGCGATCCGGGCGGACCAGCGGTACGTCGTCTCGTAGAGGTCCATGGCCCAGCCCGGGAAGCGCCCGTTGATGAGGATCGGGATCCAGGTCACGAGGATCGACAGCCCGGAGAGGACGCCGAGGATCCACACGATCAGGAAGTGCGGGATCAGGAGGATCCAGCGCGCCAGCAACCCAAGGAGCGGGATGCCCCACAGGCGGTTGATCTCCTGGTCCCGGTCGATGGTGACCCGGACCGGGTAGCCGGACCCGCCGGGCATGGTCGTCGCCGTCATCGAATGCCTCCGTCCCGCTCATGGACGCGCCCGGATCAGGATAGTCGGCTCTCCGGCGCCAGGGGCCGCGCCGCGTAGACTTCGGGTTGATGGATCGAGCGAGCTCGTCAGCCGTCCCCGGGGAGGCGCACGGATGAGCGCCGAGTTCGACCTTCGCCTGGCCCCGGCCGACGAGGGGCGTCTCGCCGCGGTTGCGGCGCATGCGCGGCGCGACGACTGGGCGCGCCGCCTCATGGATCGCGACACGAGCCTCTGGACCGATGAGCCCGCTGCCCGGGCCGCGATCGCCGAGCGCCTCGGCTGGCTCGACGCGCCGGCCCATTTCACGGACCAGATCGCCGCCCTCGAGGGCTTCGGTGATGGCATCCGCGTGGCGGGGTTCCGGACGGCGGTCGTCATGGGGATGGGTGGCTCCAGCCTCGCCCCGGAGGTCCTCCACCGGACGTTCGGGACGGCCGAGGGCTACCTCGACCTGCGGGTCCTCGATTCCACCGATCCGGCCGCTGTCGCGGCCACGGTCGACGACCTCGATCCCCTGGCCACGCTCTGGATCGTCGCCTCGAAATCCGGGGCGACGACCGAGCCGCTCGCCTTCCTGGCCGATGCCTGGGCCCGCCTCGAGGCGGCGCTCGAGGCCTCGGGCTCGGACCAGCGGCCGGGCGACTTCGTCGTGGCCATCACGGATCCGGGGCGCAGCGTCATGGCCATCCCCCACCACGACGAGCTGCGCGAGGTCTTCCTCAACCCGCCCGACATCGGGGGACGGTATTCGGCGTTGTCGTACGTCGGGCTCGTGCCGGCGTCGCTCATCGGCCTCGATCTCGACGCGCTCCTGGCGTCGGCGTCGACGATGCTCGCGGCCTGCCGCGAGCCCGACCCGGAACGGAACCCGGGGCTGCTGCTCGGCCTCGCCCTCGGCGAGCTCGGCCGGGCCGGCCGCGACAAGCTGACGTTTCTCGCCGACCCGACGCTCGCGAGCTTCGGGGCCTGGGCGGAGCAGCTCATCGCCGAATCGACCGGCAAGCACGGCGTCGGCATCGTCCCGGTCGACCGCGAGCCGCTCGGCGACGCCGGCTCGTATGGGGCCGATCGGGCGTTCGTGCGGCTCTCGCTCGCAGGAGCGCCGGATCCGTCGAGCGGGCTCCTCGACGCGCTCGCCGCCGCGGGCCACCCGGTCATCCGCCTCGTGATCGATGACCCGATGGACCTCGGCGGGGAATTCGTCCGCTGGGAGGTGGCGACGGCCATCGCCGGTGCCGTCCTGGACATCGATCCCTTCGATCAGCCCAACGTCGAGGAGGCCAAGGAGCGGACCCGGCGGGTCCTCGCGACTGCTTCCGTGGGAGTCCTGGCCGGGACCGATGTTGCATCCGCCGCCGCCGCGGCGGCCGGGCCGGAGCTCCTCTGGATCGAGGAGCTGGGCGAGGTCGCTCTGGGCGAGGCGGTCGCGGCCAGCCTGGGCGCCCGCAAGGCCGGGCGATACGTGGGGCTCCAGGCCTTCATCGCCCCTTCGCCGGAACGGGACGCGGCCTTCGATCGGTTGCGGGCGCTGATCCGCGACCGGACCGGGTACGCCACGACCGCCGGCTACGGCCCGCGCTTCCTCCACTCGACCGGCCAGCTCCACAAGGGCGGTGCCCCGATCGGATGGTTCCTCCAACTGACCGAGGAGCACCCGGACGACCGGGAGATCCCGGGCTGGCCCTATTCGTTCGGGCGGCTCATCGATGCCCAGGCCCAGGGCGACGCGGAGTCCATTGCTGCGCACGGTCTGCCGATTCTGCGGCTGCGGCTTGGCCGCGATGCAGCCGCCGACCTGGCAATGCTGCAACGGGCGTTCAACAGGGCGCTGGGGGGCTGACAGGGCCGGAGCACCGCGGGCCGCGGCGCCGCGCTCCGGCGCCCGGCTGCCCCGCCCCCTGCCGAAAACCACCTCCGTTTCTGATCCGCGTGTACGCATCAGGCCGCTCGCTGCGAGGAGGCCGGGGCCCTGCCTGATGCGCGTGTAGGCATCGAGCTGCACGCGGCGAGCGGACCGCGCGCTCGTTCTGATGCGTGCACGGGCATCAACCATGAAGGTGCCTTTCGCGAGGGCACGATAAGGACTGATGGCCACGTGGTTGCGCCGGGGCCATCCGCGCCACGGGTAGACTGGGCACAGGCCGCCATCGGCCATCACGAGCGCCCAGCAGCCCAGCTCCCAGGAGGCCCAACGATATGCGCATCGGGTTCATCGGCCTCGGCCGGATGGGGGCCAACATGGTCCGCCGGCTCCTCCGGGACGGCCACGAGATCGTGGCCTACAACCGGAGCCCGGAGAAGACCCGCGAGATCGCGACCGAGGGCGCGGAACCGGCGTTCACGATCGCGGAGCTGGTGGGCAAGCTCGAGACGCCGCGGACGGTCTGGATCATGGTCCCGGCCGGCGACGCGACCGAGGCCCAGATCCTCGAGCTCATGGAGCTCCTGGAGCCGGGCGACACCATCGTCGACGGCGGCAACACCAACTTCCACGACGACGTCCGACGCCACGCCGAGCTGGCGACGCAGAGCGTCCGCTACGTCGATGCCGGCGTGTCGGGCGGGATCTGGGGCCTCGCCAACGGCTTCTGCCTCATGGTCGGCGGAGACGCCGAGGCGGTCGCCCCCCTCGAGCCCATCTTCCGGAGCCTGGCCCCCGAGGATGGCTACCTCCACGCCGGGGCGCCGGGCGCCGGTCACTACGTGAAGATGATCCATAACGGCATCGAGTACGGGATGATGCAGGCCTACGCCGAGGGCTTCGAGATCCTTCACGCGTCGGACTACAAGCTGGATCTCGCGAAGGTCGCCGACCTGTGGATGCACGGCTCGGTCGTCCGGAGCTGGCTCCTCGAGCTCCTCGGCCGTGCTTACCAGGGCCAGGGCCAGGACCTGGAGCAGCTCAAGGGCTGGGTCGCCGACTCCGGCGAAGGCCGCTGGACCGTGCAGGAGGCGATCGACCACGACGTCCCGGCGCCGGTCATCACGATCGCCCTGCAGACGCGCTTCCGGTCGCGCCAGGACGACAGCTACGGGGCCAGGGTCCTCGCCGCCCTCCGGAACGAGTTTGGTGGCCACGCAGTGAAGTCCAGCTGAAGGCAACCTCCTCGATGTACCGCTGCCCGCTCTCCGAGGACCGAGGCGACGCCCCTGCTAGCCATCGGTCCGAGGATTCAGGCGGTGGAGCCGAGCTAGGCGGCGGGCGCTGAAACGGCCATGACCCGGACCGCGACCCCGCCCGGGACCCCGCCCCGCACGACGCGCGAGCTCCGCCTCGAGCGGAGCGGCAAACGCCGGCACGCCCCCCGGGTGGAAGGCAATCCCCTCCGCGAGGGCCTCCGCCTCGAACGGGTCCCCGATCCTCACGTCATGGTCCTGTTCGGGGCCACCGGCGACCTCTCGCACCGGAAGGTCTTCCCGGCCCTGGCCCAGCTGTGGCGGACCAACCTCCTGCCCCAGGACTGGATGCTCGTCGCGGTCGGACGGCGGCCGTATGACGACGAGACGTTCCGGACCGAGATCGGCAAGTCCCTCGACCAGTGGAGCCGGGTGAAGCTGGAGCCGGAGGTCGCACGCCAGTTCCTCGGCCGCATCGCCTACCACCAGGGCGACTTCGTCGACGACGCCGCCTTCGACAGCCTCGCCCTCCGCCTCGACGAGATCGACCGCGAGCACGGCACCCGAGGCAATCGCCTCTTCTACCTCGCGACCCAGTCGTCGGCCTTCCCGCTCATCGTCGGCCAGCTCGGTCGGTGCGGGCTGGACCACGAGGTCCACGGCGGCGGCTGGCGCCGGATCGTCATCGAGAAGCCGTTCGGGCGGGATTACGACTCGGCCCGCCGCCTGAACCGCGAGGTCGGCAAGGTCTTCCGCGAGTCACAGGTCTACCGGATCGACCACTACCTGGGCAAGGAGACCGTCCGCAACCTCATGGTCTTCCGCTTCGGCAACGGGATCTTCGAGCCGCTCTGGAACCGGCGCTACGTCGACCATGTCCAGATCACAATGGCCGAATCGATCGGCGTGGAGGAGCGGGGCGCCTTCTACGAGGAGACCGGCGCGACTCGCGACGTCGTCCAGAACCACCTCCTCCAGCTCCTGACCCTGGTCGCCATGGAGCCGCCGGCGACGTTCGAGGCCGACGCCCTGCGCGACGAGAAGGTCAAGGTCCTCCGGGCGATCCCGGTCCCGACCCGGGCCGACGCCGCCCGGAACGTCGTTCGGGGCCAGTACGGCCCCGGCTGGGTCTCGGCCCAGCCGGTCGAGGGCTATCGCGAGGAGCACGCGGTCGATCCGCTGTCGGAGACGGAGACCTTCCTCGCCGCCCGCTTCCAGATCGACGACTGGCGCTGGTCGGGTGTCCCGTTCTACCTCCGGGCCGGCAAGCGCCTGCCGAAGCGGGCGACCGAGATCGCGATCCAGTTCCGGGAGGTTCCCCACCGGCTCTTCCGGGACGCGGCGGTGGACCCCGAGCCGAACCTCCTCGCGATCCGGGTGCAGCCCGACGAGGGCATCCTGCTGCGCTTCGGCTCGAAGGTCCCGGGCCTGGGCCTCGACATCCGGACCGTGACGATGGACTTCACCTATGGCTCGGCCTTCAGCGTCGATTCGCCCGACGCCTACGAGACCCTGATCCTCGACGCGATGCTCGGCGACGCCTCGCTGTTCACCCGGGCCGACGAGGTCGAGGCCGCCTGGGCAATCGCGACGCCGATCGTCGATTCGTGGCTGGACGCGCCGGCGCCGGAGTTCCCGAACTACCCGGCCGGGACCTGGGGTCCCGACACGGCCGAGGCGCTCATCGAACGCGACGGGCGCCGCTGGCGACGGATCTGAGGATGGACGGCGTGGCCCCGACGGGTTCGCCCGGCTCGCTCGACGCCCCCGCGACGGTCGGGCAGCCCGTCCTGCGCTGGTCGTCGCGAACCCACACCATCGACGGTATCGAGGCCGAGCTGAACCGCATCTGGGCCCAGGCGCCGCTCACGACCGAGGGCGAGGGCGGCGAGCCGGAGCGCCACGTCGCGGCCCGGACGAGCGTGATGAATCTCGTGGTCATCGCCCGCCGGCCGGAGATCGGGGAGCACGCCGCGGCGGTGATCCAGATGCTCGCCGGGCGCCACCCGTCGCGGACCCTCATCGTCGCCAGCGCCGACCCCGACGGCCCGTCCTGGCTGGACGCCCAGATCCAGGCCCACTGCGTCCTGCCCCGGGCCGACGCGGCGGAAACGTGCGCCGAGCTCATCACCCTCACGGCCGGCGGGGAGAGCGGCCGCCACCTCGCGGCGATCGTGGCGCCACTCCTCATCCACGACCTGCCGGTGATGCTGTGGTGGCCGGGCGACCCGCCGCTCGCCGCCCGCCAGGCGATCGAGCTCCTCGAGATGGCCGACCGGCTCGTCGTCGATGGCTCGGCCTGGTCGGGCGACGGCCTGGACCGACTCGGGGCGCTGGCCCGGATCGTCGCCGACCGGAACCTCGGCGACGGGCACGTCGCCGTCTCCGACTTCGCGATGCTCCGCCAGTCACGCTGGCGCGAGGCGCTCGCCTCGAGCTTCGACCGGCCCGAGCTCCGCCCGTTCCTCGGCGACATCCGCTCGATCACCGTCCGCTATGCCGCGCATCGTGGCGCCGGGCCGGGCGGGACGAACGTCATCAAGCCGCTCTACCACGCCGCCTGGCTCGCCTCGCGACTCGGGATGATCGTCGTGGAGCCCCTCCACCCGCCCATCCACGCCGATGCCGGCTCGGGCGGCGGCGCGGACGACTCGGCGGAGCTGGGGCCTCCGATGACCGGGACGCTGCGGGCCGGGCGGCGGCGCATTCCAGTTGGCCTCGCCCCGGTGGAATCGCCGATGCCCTCCGGGACGACGCTCGCGGTCGAGCTCACCGCCCGACGCCGCTCGGGCGGCCTCGAGGTGCGGGTCACCGCGGAGGCCGAGGCCGTCATCGTCCGGGCCACGCTCGACGGGGCAGAGCTGCCGGTTCGCCGGTTCATGGCGCCCCGCCGGACGGAGGTCGAGCTCCTGGCCGAGACGATCGAGTCGGTGGGCCGGGATCGCGTGGCCACCGCGGCCCTGCTGGCCGCCGCCGAGCTCGGGGGGCGTGGGTGACCACGGCGACGAGCACGGCCGCGGACCAGGGCGAGCCCGAGGTCGTCGTCCTCCCCGACGGCGAGGCAGCCTCCGCGACGGCGGCCCGGCGGATTGCCGCGGCGCTCAGCACCGCCGTCGCCGCGCGGGGCGTGGCGCACTGGGCCACGACCGGCGGGTCGACCCCCGGCCCCATCTATCGGGCCCTCGCCACGTCCCCGCTGCGCGAAGCCGTCGCCTGGGACCGCGTCCACGTCTGGTGGACTGACGACCGATTTGCCGCGCCGGACGGGCCGCTCTCGAACAGCCGCGACTGCCGAGCGCTGCTCCTCCCCAATGTGTCGATCCCGGACGCGCAGGTGCACGCGATGCCCGTCGGCGAGGCGCTCGAGCGCGGGCAGCCGGCGGCCTGGGCGGCGGCTCGCTACGCCGAGGCGCTGCGGGCGGGGGCAGTCCCGCTCAACCCCGCGGGCTTTCCGATCCTGGATGTCGTGCTCCTCGGCATCGGCGGCGACGGGCACCTCCTGTCGGTCTTCCCCGGCTCGGCGACGTGGGACGATCCGGCCTGGGCCCAGGCCGTCCCCGCCCCGACCCACATCGAGCCACACGTCGAGCGGGTGACTCTCCATCCCCGGATCCTCGAGGCCGCGCGGCTGCCGATCGCGGTCGCGCACGGCGCCGGCAAGGCCGGGATCGTGGGTCGAATCTTCGGCGAGCGTCGCGACCCGCGCGAGCTCCCGGCCCTCCTCGTCCGCCGACCAGGGGCCGTCTGGATCCTCGACGAAGCCGCTGCGGTCCTCCTGCCGCCGTACCTGGGCCGGGCGAGCATGGCGTGAGCGCCCCGGACCGGCTCGTGCGGTCGCCCGACGGGACGAAGATCGCGGTTTTCGAATCCGGTGCGGCCACGGTCGGCACGCGGCCGCTCGTCGCCGTCCACGGCACGACCGCCGACCATTCGACGTTCCGCATCGTTGGGCCGATGCTCGGCCGACGGCGGCGCCTGTTCGCGATCGACCGGCGTGGCCGTGGCGCCTCCGGCGACACGCTTCCCTACTCGATCGAGCGCGAGTTCGAGGACGTCGCGGCGGTCGCCGGCTCGCTGGCAGCGGAGGCCGGGGGTCCGGTCGACGTCGTCGGGCACTCGTACGGCGGCCGTTGCGCGCTCGGGGCTGCGCTGCTGACGCCGTCGATGCGCCGCATCGTCTGCTACGAGGGAGCGCCCGCCCCGACCGGTCGGCCATACCAGCGCGACGATCTCGCTGCCCGGCTCCGAGCGTTGATCGAGGCCGGCGATCCGGAGGCCGCCCTCGACACGTTCATGCGCGAGGTAGTGGGACTGGACGACGCGGGCATGGGCCGCTTTCGGGCGGACGCGGTCTGGCCGCTGCGCGTGGTCGCGGCCCACACCATCGCGCGCGAGCTCGAGGCCGAGCGCTCGCCGGCCGCATCGCTCGAGGCCCTGGGCTCCGTCGCGGTCCCGGTCCTCCAGGTCCTTGGCACCAGCAGCGTCGCGACCTTCCAGGAGGCGACCGCCGCCCTCGACGCCCGCCTGGCTCATGGGTCGATCACCCGAATCGACGGTGCCGCCCACGCAGCCCACCACACCCACCCCGAGGCCTTCGTCACCGCCGTCGAGGCGTTCCTCGACTGAGGTCCATCGATTCGGGCGGGGCCCCGGGGTTCGTCAATCAGCACCGAGGCGACCTGCTCGTCACCCATCCGGGCCGTCACCGTCTTCGCCCCGTGCGGGGGGCGTCCCCCTGGCGTCGGCATTCATTCGCGCCCCGACTGGCTGACGACGAGGGGCGGACGAACAGTCGCCTGGGTCATGGCTGACGATTCCGACCGTGCTGGGAAGCGACGCATGGATCGTCGTGTCGGGACCTTCGGCACGCCGTGTTCCGGCGACCGGGGCTACCATCGCCGCCATGACCGACAGCATGCCGCCGGACGCAGCGCCGGCTGGGGCGGCGGGGATGCCCGCGCCCCGCCCTTACTCCCCGGGCCTCGAAGGCATCGTCGCGGCCGAGACCGCGCTCGGTTACGTGGATGGCGCCGCCGGGCGCCTCCTGTACCGCGGCTACCGGATCGGCGATCTCGTCGAGCGCGGCACGTACCCGGCGGTCGCGAACCTCCTCTGGACCGGCGAATGGGAGCCGCGCCACCATCTCCCGACCGGACCGGTGCCGGCGGCCGTGATGACCGCCCTGCGAGCCCTCCCGGCAACCGCCAAGCCGATGGACGCGCTCCGCACCGCGGTCTCGGTCTGGGGCGCAACCCAGCGGCTCGACTGGCCACCGACCCCCGAGCAGGCCCGCGCCCTGACCGCCTTCTCGCCCTCGGCGCTGGCCGCCTTCGCCCGGCTTCGCCAGGGCCTCGAGCCCGTCGAGCCGAACCCCGATCTCGATCTCGTCCCGGGCTTCCTCTACCAGCTCAACGACACGCCCGCCGACGCCGGCACGGCCCGGGCCCTCGATGCCTACTTCGTCGTCGGCGCCGAGCACGGCCTCAACGCCTCGACCTTCGCCGCCCGGGTCATCACCTCGACCCGGAGCGACATCGCCTCGGCCGTCGCCGGGGCGATCGGGGCACTGAAGGGCCCGCTCCACGGCGGCGCCCCGTCCGAGGTCGTCGAGCAGATCCATACCGTCGGCTCGCCCGAGCGGGCCGAGACCTGGGTCCGCGAGACGATCGCCCGCGGCGAGCGGCTCATGGGCTTTGGCCATCGCGTCTACCGGGCCTACGACCCGCGGGCGACGGCCCTCCGCCGGGTCGCCGAATCGATGGCCCACAAGCCCGACTGGCTGGCCCTCGCCGTCGCCGTCGAGGACGTCGCCCTACGGGTCCTGGCCGAGCTCCATCCGGATCGCCCGCTCAAGACGAATGTCGAGTTCTACGCCGCCCCGGTCCTCCAGGGCGTCGGCCTGACGCCCGACCTGTTCCCCGCGACGTTCGCCCTGGCCCGCCACGCCGGCTGGACGGCCCACGTCCTCGAGCAGGCGGCCTCGAACCGGATCATCCGCCCCGACGCCAACTACACCGGCCCCGCCGAGCGCGACCTGCCAAGGTGAGCTCCGAAACGTCGCGGCATCCGTGAACGAAACGGGTGCCGCGGCATTCGGATCAACGCGGGCCTGGGGTTCTAGATGGCCGCCACCGAAGGCGTCGTGTCGGTCCAAGGCGCCACAGCGCCCTGAGAAATGTCAGGCGGCGACCGAAGATCGTGGCCAAACTATCATCCAGGCCGTGAATCAGGATCGCAAAGACAGTCCGCGTTACGCAGAAGAACGCCGGAGCGGGAAGCGTCCGGAGATACGCTAGCTCCAATCGGCGTCCGATCACGAGCGAGTGCCTGAGATTCCTAGCCGCCACCCACAACGGGTGTGATCATTACGGTCGGGACATCGCCGGACCATGCCTCGCCATCGGCACTGACCCGAGCTCGAAGGATGTTGACAACACGGACTGCCTCGACGACGCCGTCGGGATACGAGTAGCCACCCGGCTCGGGTTCCAAGGACGGCAGTCCCGCCACTGCAATCTCGATAGCTTGCCCCGAGACATCCGTCTGAAGGATGGTCACGTTGCAATCGATGCAGAATCCCTGGCCCATGACGGTCGCGCTGTGGTACGTCTCAAGCTGAGCGTCCAGCAGGATCCGTCGGAGCTCAGCCAGTTCGTCGGGCGAAAGGACGAGCGAGCGATAGACCGGCGGGAGAGTCACGTCCGAGATCGCGACGACTGCCCGACCGTCATCCCACACCACGAACCTGGCGGGCGCCTCCATTGTCCGGTCCTCAGGCCGCTCGAAGTACCCGGAGGTGCCGACGAGCACGAGGACGTTCCCGAGATCCGGGAGCTGGCTCTGGGTCGGGGCCTCCGGCGTGACAGGTGCTGAGGTCACCGGAGGAGCGATCAAGTCGCATCCCCAGCAGACGACAGCCAGGACGCTGAGCCATACTCGTTGCACGTCATAGCTCCTCGCGGCAGGGCCGCGCGCGCTGCACGGCCCTGCCGAAGTCTCCTCCGTTTAGCGCTTGCAGGCCACGTCTCCCGCCTGGACGGCATAGCCGTCCAGGTACCATCCGGCCTTGCCCCTTACGACGTGGAACAGACCAATCTTGTTGCCCGCCTCCTCGCGTGCCTCAAATTCGGCACTCGAAGACGTGGAGCTCTTCAGGACTGCTCGACTCGCGGCGGCCTACTTCGCCTCTCCCATCGCGAATTCGCGACGTGTCATCTGCGTCGCGACGAGACTGCTCTCAGTCGCTGCGACACTGAAGGCAAGCGCTGCCTCGGCGGACTCCCCCACGGCAGGCGAGCCGTCCAGTTGGACCATGACCCAACAGCCCCACGACTCAGTCGATGGAGCCTGCCTTGGTCCGCGTGCTCCGGGTGCGCGACGCCACCTCGGCAGATTGCATCTCTTGCGAGACCACCCAACGTCGCGCGAAGCGACCGTCTTAGCGCTGGCTGACTGGCATTGACAGGCCCGGAGGAATGTCCAGCCAGCCTTCGCGGAGGGCGCGGGCGGCGAGCTCGGTGCGAGAGGCGACGTCGAAGCGCTCGAAGATGCGGCGGAGGTGGGTCTCGACGGTCTTGGCGCCGATGCCGAGCGAGACGCCGATCTCGTCGTTGCTGCGCCCCTCGACGACGAGCCGAACGACCTCGAGCTCGCGGGCCGTCAGGTGGGCGCCGCCGCCGGGCCGCCGGCGGACGTTGAACGCCATGCCGCCGGCGGCGGCTCGCTCGATTGCGGCCAGCAGCTCGGACAGGGGCGCGGTCTTGATGACGAACCCCGCCGCGCCGAGCCGGATCGCGGCCTCGGCGTACTGGGGGTAGTCGTAGGCGGACAACACGACGACCGCGGGGGCCGCTGAGCCGGCGGCTGCGCCATCGGCAGCGCCACCGAGGTCCTCCTGGAGGAGGCGCAGCCCGCTGTCGGTGCCGAGGCGGATGTCGAGGAGGACGACGTCGATCGGCTCGCGACGGATGATCTCGACCGCCTCGTCGACGCTCGACGCCGTCCCGACGACCTTGAGGCCCGGCTGGGCGGCGAGGATCGCGGCCGTGCCGTCGCGCACGATGGGGTGGTCGTCGACGATCGCGACACGGATCAGCGGGCCGGCCCTCCCGGGGGCACGGGCGCGGGCGCCGAATCCGTCAACGCGGCCGCCATTCCAGGGCGACGTGGGTCCCGCCGCCGGGCCAGCGCCGGACGTCGAGGATCGCCCCGATGCCCTCGGCCCGCTGCTGCATGTTGAGGAGCCCGAAGCGGCCGGCCTCCTCCGCCCGCTGCGGGGCGTCGGGCTCGATGCCCGGGCCGGCGTCGTCGACCGACAGCGAGGCGCCGGCCTCGGTCGAGTGGTAGCGGACGACGATCGGCGGCTTGCCGTGCTTCACCGCGTTGCCGAGGGCCTCCTGGGCCACCCGGAAGAAGGCCAGCTCCACCTCCGGCGGCGGGCGAGTCCCGTCGGCCTTCTCGAGCCGGACCTCGCCGCCGGCGAGGCGTTCGATCCGGAGGACGAGCCAGTCGAGCGCCGGCCCCACGCCCAGGTCGTCGAGGATCGGCAGCCGGAGGTCGCCGCAGATCGCGCGGAGACGGTCCGAGACCGTCCTCGCCATGTCGGCGCCCTCTGCGTCGCCGGCGGTCTCGAGCCGCCGGACGAGGAGGGTCAGCTCCTGGAGCGCATCGTCGTGGATGTCGGCCGCGACACGGGCCCGCTCCGCCTCGGTGGCGGCGACGACGAGGTCGCGCTGCAGAGTCGCCCGCGTAGCCAGGCGCGCCAGCGGCCTGATCGTCGAGCGGGCCGCGACGACGAGGACAAGCAGCCACAGCGAGAACGGGATCGCGTACGGGGCCTGGGGCAGCGTCGCGATTGCCATGAGCGGCGTGATCCCGGCCGCGCCGAGCTCGGCGGACTGGACCAGTCCGCGGCTCGAGGCCGCCTCGGGGGTTCGCCGCATGGGGACTGCCGCGGCGATCCCGGGGATGAGCGGCACCGCCGCCACGAGCGCCCCCCAGACCCATGGGTCCAGGCCCGTGCCGGCGTCGCTGATAGGCTGGACGAGCCCGATCGAGATCGCCGCCACGGCCGCCCCCAACGACGTTGCTCGGGCGACGCGCCTGACGGCCTCGTCGGCGATCCGCTCAGCGAGCTGGATGCCCAGGGGCACCATCGCGGCCGGCAGGAGGATCCCGGCAGCGATGAGGAACGGGCCAGACCACGTCGCCGCGAGCGGCCGGACGAGGAACGGCGTCGCCGTGGCAACGGCCAGCGGCACTGCCAGCGGCTGGAGCGACGAGCCGGCCCGACCGCCGGCCACGAACCAGGCACCGACGAGCGCGACGGCGGCGCCGATGAGGAGCCAGATCGACGTCTGTTCGCGTTCGAAGTCGTAGGAGCTGCTGATCGCGACCGTCGCGTATGACTCGCCGGCGAGGTCCGTCTCGCGGATGGCCTCGACGTAATCGACTCGTTGCGATAGGAGCTGCGACAGCAGATCCGGGTCGATCGCCACCGGCGTGGGCACGTCGACCGTCACCGGGCCCGACCCGACCTCGTAGCCGAACTCGTCCAGCTCGGGGTACTCGTACCCCGGCAGGCGGACGAGGTCGTACCCCTGGAGCCGCACGACGATCATCCCGGCCTCGAACCCGTCCCGGCGGGCCGGGCTGTACGGCTCAACGTGGAGGACTCGGACGTAGGCACCGTCGTGGTAGAGCGTGGCGCCGATATCCACCCTCGGGCCCACCACGACCACGAGCCCGAGGGCGAAGGCGAGGATGCCGACAAGCGCTGCCGCCCGGTCGGGCAGGTCGGCGCGGTTCAGGGCCCGGAGGCGGTCCACGAGCTGGACGGTAGCAGGTGGTCGGGCCCGCGGATGTCCGGGGAATCCCGGAACGCGGACCCGGGTCTCCGGGGCTGCCGGGCGGGCGCCCCGCCGCCCGACGATGGCCCGGCGGGCGGCCCAGACGCCGCCGCGGAGGGAGGCACCGTGGCCGCGATCGAGACGAGCGGGCTGTCGAAGCGCTACCGACGAACGTGGGCTCTGTCGGAGGTGGACCTCACGGTCCACGCCGGCGGGGTCACCGCCCTGGTCGGCCCCAACGGGGCCGGGAAATCGACCCTTCTCAAGCTGTGCGTCGGCTTCGAGCGCCCCACCGCGGGCGGCCTCCGGGTCTGGGGCCTGGACCCCACACGGGATCGCGCGGGCGCCGTGGCATCGGTGGGCTACGTGCCCCAGGATCCGTCGCTCTACCGCGAGTTGACGGTCGAGGAGCACCTCAGATTCGCCACTTCGCTGCGGCCGCGCTTCGACGCCGAGCACGCACGAAGCCGTCTCCGCCGGCTCCAGATCCCGCTGTCGGCGCCGGCGACCGACCTGTCCGGGGGCCAGCAGGCCCAGGTCTCGCTCGCGATCGCCCTCGGGACGCGCGCCCCGGTCCTGCTCCTCGACGAGCCCCTGGCGAACCTCGATCCGCTCGCCCGCCGGGAGTTCCTGACGGTCCTCGGCGAGGCGGTCCGGACCGATGGCGTGACCGCGGTCCTAGCCTCGCATGTGGTCGCCGAGGTCGAGCCGGTCTGCGACCGGCTGCTCGTCCTGGGTCAGGGGCGGGTGTTGCTCCACGAGACCGTCGTCGAGGCGCTCGGCGCACACCGGGTTGCACCGGAGGGCGCGCTCGATACCCCAGGACTCGTTGCCCTGTTCCCGGATCGAGCGGGGACACTCCACGCGCTCGTCCAAGCCGCCTCCGACACACCCTCGACCCGCCCCGCCACGATGGAGGAGATCGTCATGGGCTACCTCTCCGCCGGGCGGGCGGCGCCGACCGCCGGCCCGCTGACTGAGGCCGCGACGGCCCTGGCGGTGGCGTCATGACCCGGGCCGCGCTGGCGCTCCGGATCCATCGGTTCGAGGCCGTCGCTCTCGGGCTCCTCGCGGCGGCCGTCCTGGGCTTCGCCGGCGGGCTGCTGCTCCGGCTCCTCGCGTTCAACGTGCCCCTCTCGTGCTTCCGGAGCTCCCACTCGGGCGACGGGCTGGACTCCGGCTGCGCCGGGCGCTCCGACTACAACGACTACCTGAACCTGGCCGCCGACGTCGGGATGTACGCCGTCCTCGCGCTGGCGCTCCTGCCGTTCGTCCTGGGGCTCATCCTCGGCGTCGCGGTCATCGCCAAGGAGCTCGAGCGCGGCACGGTCGCGTTGGCCTGGTCGGTCGGGCCGTCGCGGCGCCGATGGCTCCTCGGCGTCGTCGCGCCGGGTCTCGTCGCCGTCCTCGGGCTGGGTCTCATTGCCGGTCTCGTCGCGGATCGGCTCGAGCTCGCGCGTGATCCGTCGATCGACCCGTCGGCGTCGCTCCACCATCTCGGGCTCCGGGGCGTCGTCCTGCCCGCCTACGCCCTCGCCTCGTTCGGGATCGCGCTGGCCGTCGGGGCCAGGCTCGGGCGGGTCCTGCCGGCGCTCCTGCTGGCCGGCGCGCTGTCCCTCGGGAGCGTCCTCGGGACGACCGCGATCGTCGACGCGATGCTCCGAAGCGAGGCGATCCCGATCGCCGAATCGTCGATGATCGAGGTCCGGGCGTTCGCCGCCGGCCGGGTGTTCGACTCCCTGATCCGGACTCCCGATGGCGAGCTGATCTCGTGGTTCGAGGCGGAGGCCCGGTACGGCACGACGCTCTCGGAGGGCCTCGATCCCGACCGCCCAGGCTACGACCCGACAGCAGGGTTCGGAACGGCGTATCTGGTGACCCCGGGCCAGCTCTACCCGATCGCGGAGTGGCGGCTGGCGGTCATCCTCGGGGCGATCGGGCTCGGGGGGATCGTCCTCGCCTTCGCGATCGTGGATCGCCGCCGCCCGGGCTAGACGAGGGGCGTGCCGGCGTGCCGGCGTGCCAGCGTGCCGGCGCCGCGTCGGTCGCGGATCCTCCCGCTCCGCCGTCCTGATGAGCGCGGCTCATGAGAATCGTGCCCGTCGAGCGTGGCGCGGCGCGATTCCCGTCCCATCGCGGGGTCCACGGAGCTCGGCGGAGCATGGAAGGGCGCCGATCTATGATCGAGGCGCATGAAAACGGCCCGATGCCCTTGCCTGAGGACGTCCACGGGCGGCCGAGCTAGACGAAGGGCGTGCCGGCGCGCACCTCGGCCACCGCCGGGGAAGGCCGGCCGTGCCGCCGGATCACGATCACGGCGCCCGCGGCGAAAACCGCCGAACCGAGGAAGAACGGCGCCGGCAGGCCGGCCGTCACGACGATGCTGCCGAGCGCCGGCCCTACGATGCCGGCGGCGTAGAGCGGCAGGTACACGAGGTTGAGCGTCTGGGACCGGCGCTCGGCGGGGACCTCCGTGGCCAGCAGGCCGAAGACCATCGCGCTGACCGACGAGCTGGCCGCCGCGAAGGCGACCGCGACGAGGGCGAGGAGCCCGAGCCCGCCGACCTGCGGGGCGAGGGGCATGAGCGCGAGCGTGACCGCCCCGCCGCCGAGCGCCCCGATGAGCACGGGCCGGAACCCGATCCGGTCGCCGAGCGCGCCGACGGCCGGCGACAGCAGCGCCCCGGCCAGCGCCGCCGTCCCGGCCACGAGCGCGATGCCGCTGGCCAGTCCCGGCCCCCGGCCGACGATCTCCTCGACGACGACCGGCAGGTACGGCCGCGACATCTGGCTGGCCAGGAAGGCCGTGCCGAAGATCAGGAAGATCCCCCGGACCGCCGGGTCACCGACGACTCCCCGGATCGCCCCGAAGGCGAGGCTGAGCGCCCGCCCTTCCGGCACGATCTCCGGCCGCACCTCGCGGGACCCGAACGTGACGAGCGCCGCCGTCCCCAGCGACAGCGCCGCGGAGAGGGCGAACACGCCGCTCACCGTCCAGCCCAGGCCGTCGATGAGGATACCCGCGAGCGTGGGACCGACAGCGAACCCAACGGGACCCGACGCGCCGAAGACCGCGATCACCGTGCCGAGCTGCGGCCTCGGCGTCGCGTCGCGGATTCCGGCCAGCATGACCCCGGTGTTCCCGAGCTGGAAGCCGATGAGCAGGACGCTCAGGGCGACGTGCCAGGGTTCGCGGGCGAGGGCCATCCCGGCGAACACGACGGTCTCGACAATCGCGCTCCGGACGATGACGGCCTTGCGGCTGTACTTGTCGGCCCACACGCCCCACAGCGGGACGAGCGGCATGCCGAGCACGAACAGCAGGGCGCTGAAGAGGCCGATGAACTGGAGTCGGTCGGCGTCGGGGACGCCCATCGCGGTCAGCTGCGAGGGAAGCAGAGCGAAGACCTGGCTGACGCCGAGGCCCTCGACCATCGAGGTGATCCAGAAGACCGCGACGAGCGTAGGCCACCCGCGTCGACCGGTCGTTGACATCCGGCGCAGCCTACTGGAAAGCCGGTCCGCGACGGGTTCGCGCTACGCTCGCCGGCGGGAGGTAACCATGGACCGCTGGCTGGCCCGCCTCATCGTCGCCCAGGGCCGCTGGGCGAAGCCCTTCGGCGACTTCAACCACCGCTGGCTCCACGCGCTCTTCCGCCCGATCCCGGCGATCCGCGACCTGCTCAACGGCCGCTGGCTGGGCCACCCCCTCCACGGCGTCCTCACCGACGCCCCGATCGGGATCCTCTTCCTCGTCATCGTCCTCGACGTCCTCGACCTGCGGACGGCCGCCGACGTCACCCTCATCGTCGGGATCCTCACGATGCTCGCCGCGGCGGTCGCCGGCGCGGCCGACTACGCCGACACCGACGGCACGGCCCGCGAGCGGGCCACGGTCCACAGCACGCTCATGGTCGTGGCCCTGCTCGTGTACGTGGCGTCGCTCGCGATCCGGGGCGGCGGCGGCGAGGGAGCCGACCGCGCGCTCGCCGTGTGGACCTCGCTGGTGGCCTTCCTGGTCCTCGCCGCGGGTGCCTACGTCGGCGGCGACGTCGTCTATGCCCTCGGCAACATGGTCAGCCGGCATGCCTTCCGTGGCGCCGGGACGAAGTGGATCGCCCTGGAACCGGCCGAGGTCGACGAAACCGGCAACATCCCCGAGGGCCGGCCGGTCAAGGGCAAGCTCGGGATCAACACCCTCGCCCTCGTCCGCCAGGGCGAGATCGTCCTCGCCCTCCACGACACCTGCGCCCACGCCGGCGGGCCGCTGTCGGAGGGCACGATCGAGGACGGCTGCCTCGTCTGCCCCTGGCACTTGTCGAAGTACCGGCTGACGGACGGCCGGGCCCGACGCGGGCCGACGGTCTATGACCAGCCGGCTTACGAGGTCCGTCGCACCGATTCTGGCGGGTGGGAGGCCCGACGCCGGGCGAGCTGATCGGACGCGCCTCGCACAGGCTCAGGCCCTCCGGGGCCCGGCGCCTCCGACCTCACGCCTCCGGCCACGTGCCTCCGGTCTCGGGCCTCCGGTCTCACCGTCCGGTGCGATGATCGCGGCCCATGGCCGAGCTCGCGATCCCCGACCCGTGCGTCGTCCTTCTGGTCGGCGCCGCCGGGGCGGGCAAGTCGACGTTCGCCAAACGGCACTTCCCGCACGAGGCGATCCTCTCCTCCGACGCGATGCGCGAGGCAATCGCCGGCGACGCCGGGGACCAGCGCGTGAATCGGCCCGCATTCGCGGCGCTCCATCGGGCCCTCGATCGCCGGCTCGCCTCGGGCCGCCTGGCCGTCGTCGACGCCACGAACGCGACGGCCGCCGCGAGGCGCGAGATCCGGCGCATCGCGGCCCGCCACGGCACCCCGATCGTCGCCGTCGTCTTCGATCTGCCCGAGGCGATCGTGAGGGCCCGCAATGCGGGTCGGATGGGGCGGTCCGTCCCTGACGAGGTCGTGACGCGCCACCTCGCCACGCTCGCCCGCGCCCGCACCCTGGGCACCCTCGAGGCCGAGGGCTACGCCATGATCGTCCGCCTCCCGACGCCGACGGAGGTCGATGAGACGATGATTCGCGTCGGGAGGTAGTCGCGGCCCCGTCGGCAGATCCCGGGTCGCGTTCGGAGGGGCGGCGAGCGCCAAGTTAAGCGGAATTCCATCCCGGTGGTCATTACGAAGCGTCACGACGGCCGCGCGGCCGGCTGGCCCCCGATTCGAGGCCTAACGACCACCGGGTGGTCGTCAGGTCGGCGGTTTCACCTTCGGTCGGGCGCGAATCGGCCGAGCCGGGCCCCGAGCACGAGATAAGGACCTCGGGGTGGTCACTCCGCGATTCGCGGATCATGGCAGGGCCGGGGCCGTGGCTGTGGCCGCTGGGCGGCGGGCACGGCGGCGGGCCGTGGCTGTGGCCGCTGGGCGGCCGGTACG
>Ga0209751_10000581_pt1 | contig 39347 bp, 35 predicted proteins | sample RifCSP13_1_FD_184019 | JGI IMG/M metagenome (GOLD analysis project Ga0209751, IMG submission 184019) | Soil microbial communities from Rifle, Colorado - Rifle CSP2_sed 13_1 (SPAdes) (version 2) | ecosystem: Environmental > Terrestrial > Deep subsurface > Rock core/Sediment | place: Rifle...
CCCCGGAGAAACTCGCGTCTCTCCGGTTTAGGCTATTCCCGTTTCGCTCGCCACTACTCAGGGAATCTCATTTGATTTCTCTTCCTGGGGGTACTGAGATGTTTCACTTCCCCCCGTTCGCTTCTCAGGCCTATGTATTCAGCCTGAGATGACAGGATTTTGTCCTGCCAGGTTGCCCCATTCGGAAATCCCCGGGTCAAAGCCTGTTTGCGGCTAACCGGGGCTTATCGCAGCTTACCGCGTCCTTCATCGCCTTCTGACGCCAAGGCATCCACCGTATGCCCTTAGTAGCTTGACCAACAGATACTTGTGCGCTTGGTTATTGATTCTCAGCGTCTTGAATGTGTTACCCTATTCGATTGTCAAAGAGCGAAAACTGCTTTTTAGGCAGCTGTAAAAATCTTTTTAGAAACCTTTTCCAGGCTGTCCGTAATCTGGTGGAGGTAAGCGGGATCGAACCGCTGACCTTCTGGTTGCAAACCAGACGCTCTCCCAGCTGAGCTATACCCCCGGAACCGTATCGCCGGTATTCCGGCAACGGCCGCGTTCACGGTTTTTGGTGGGCCTGGAAAGATTTGAACTTTCGACCCCACGCTTATCAAGCGTGTGCTCTAACCAGCTGAGCTACAGGCCCTTGTCTGCGCGCGGGGCCGATTATCCGGCGGGCTTATGGCCCAGGCCCGTATTGCAAAAGAACATGCCCTGCTCTTTGCAAACTAAATAGCAAGCGACAATCTAAAACCCGAACCCCTTAAAAAGGTCTTTCTTGCTGAGTTATAGCCCGCGCCCTGCCTAAGCAAGAGCGCGGACCGATTCTCCATAGAAAGGAGGTGATCCAGCCGCAGGTTCCCCTACGGCTACCTTGTTACGACTTCACCCCAATCACCAGCCATACCTTAGGCGGCTGCCTCCTTGCGGTTAGCCCACCGACTTCTGGTATAACTGACTTTCGTGGTGTGACGGGCGGTGTGTACAAGGCCCGGGAACGTATTCACCGCGGCGTTCTGATCCGCGATTACTAGCGATTCCAAGTTCATGCAGTCGAGTTGCAGACTGCAATCCCAACTGGGGCTGGCTTTTAGGGATTTGCTCCACCTCGCGGCTTTGCTGCCCTCTGTACCAGCCATTGTAGCACGTGTGTAGCCCTAGACATAAAGGCCATGATGACTTGACGTCATCCCCACCTTCCTCCGGCTTAACGCCGGCAGTTCACCTAGAGTGCCCGGCATGACCCGGTGGCAACTAAGTGTAAGGGTTGCGCTCGTTGCGGGACTTAACCCAACACCTCACGGCACGAGCTGACGACAGCCATGCAGCACCTGTCTTGGAGCTCCCTTGCGGGCACTCCCCTGTTTCCAGGGGATTCTCCAGATGTCAAGCCTAGGTAAGGTTCTTCGCGTTGCGTCGAATTAAACCACATGCTCCACCGCTTGTGCGGGCCCCCGTCAATTCCTTTGAGTTTCAACCTTGCGGCCGTACTCCCCAGGTGGGGCACTTAATGCGTTAGCTTCGGCACGAAGACCATAAAAGGTCCTCACACCTAGTGCCCATCGTTTAGGGCGTGGACTACCAGGGTATCTAATCCTGTTTGCTACCCACGCTTTCGCGCCTCAGCGTCAGTATCGGTCCAGGAAGCCGCCTTCGCCACCGGTGTTCCTCCTGATATCTACGCATTTCACCGCTACACCAGGAATTCCACTTCCCTCTCCCGTACTCGAGCTTGGTAGTATCACGGGCAATTCCCCGGTTAAGCCGGGGGCTTTCACCCGTGACTGGCCAAGCCGCCTACGCGCCCTTTACACCCAATAATTCCGAGCAACGCTTGCATCCTACGTATTACCGCGGCTGCTGGCACGTAGTTAGCCGATGCTTCCTCAAAGGGTACCGTCAATCCAATGTGGTATTAGCACACTGAAGTTTCTTCCCCTCCGACAGAGGTTTACGATCCGAAGACCTTCTTCCCTCACGCGGCGTCGCTGCGTCAGGCTTTCGCCCATTGCGCAAGATTCCCCACTGCTGCCTCCCGTAGGAGTCTGGCCCGTGTTTCAGTGCCAGTGTGGCTGATCGTCCTCTAAGACCAGCTACCCGTCTTAGCCTTGGTGAGCCATTACCTCACCAACTAGCTGATGGGACGCGGGCTCATCCCCAAGTGACAGGCCATTGCTGACCCGCCTTTGACCCCGGGACTTGCGTCCCGTGGTCTTATCCGGTATTAGCCCACCTTTCGGCGGGTTATTCCAGTCTCGGGGGGAGATTACCCACGTGTTACTCACCCGTGCGCCACTTTACTCAAGGGTTGCCCCTCTTTCTCGTGCGACTTGCATGTGTTAAGCGCGCCGCTAGCGTTCGCTCTGAGCCAGGATCAAACTCTCCAATTAAGTTTTGATGCTGGTATTTTTAAAGGGGGTGATAATTAGGTTTGTTGACTGTGCTTGCTATTTAGTTTTCAAAGAGCAGATACATCTGACAATTTTAGAATATCATTTCGCCTATTCCCATGCAAGGGATACTGCGAGTTGCTTTTGCCGTAGCGAATCCGTCTATTATATCTACCTGAAAAACCCTGTCAATACTTTTTTGGCCCGCACTGCATTTTTTTACTCTTTGTTTCAGGGCCTGATTTCCCAGCAGGGTCTATGAATATAACTTATACCTAAGACCCTGTCAACAGGAAAAACTACTTTTTTGAAACTTTTTTCAGGGCGGCTTATTTGCTGGCCAGGGCACCTGTTCAGGGAGAGTTCTTATATCACGGGAGTGCATGCGATTGCAAGCCCTGCTTTTACGAAAACGAGATCCGCCTGAAAAACCTCTTGCCCACCTGCACCAGGACCTGCTTTCCTGCGGGCAGTTTCATCTTCCAGTCAATCACCTTTTCATTGTCCACCTTGACTCCGCCCTGCTCGATGAGCCTCTTCGCCTCTGACGTGGAGCCCGCGAGTTTAGCGGCTACCATCGCCTTTGCAATGCCGCGCCCCTCTGCCGCGGCCAGAGTCACTTCCTCGACCTCATCGGGCACCTCGCGCTTCTTGAATACGGCCTTGAATTCCTCTTTCGCGCGCTCTGCTTGGGCCTCGCCCCAGTACCTTGCCGTAAGCTCGACCGCGAGCGCTTCCTTCGCGTCTCTCGGGTGCGCCAAGCCTCTTCTTATCTCCTCCAGGCGCTCCGCGCCGGCGCTTGAGAGGAGCTCGTAGTAGCGCATCATGAGCTCGTCAGAGATGCTCATCACCTTGCCGAATATCTGTCCGGGCGGCTCCGTTATACCGATGTAGTTGCCGAGCGACTTGCTCATCTTCTGCACGCCGTCTGTTCCCTCGAGGAGAGGCATCGTGATGACAGCCTGGGGCTCCTGCCCCATCTCGCGCTGAAGTTCCCTGCCTACAAGCAGGTTGAAGAGCTGGTCAGTGCCTCCGAGCTCGACATCTGACTTGAGCACCACGGAGTCGTAGCCCTGTATGAGCGGATAGATAAACTCGTGGATGGCGATGGGTCTGCCCTCCGAGTACCTCTTCTGGAAATCATCTCTCTCGAGCATCCTTGCGACCGTGTACCTCGAAGCAAGGCTTATCATGTCGACTGACGTAAGCCGCTCCATCCATTCGCTGTTGAAGACGACCTCTGTCTTCTTCTCGTCTAATATCTTGAAGGCCTGCGAGGTATATGTCTTAGCGTTAGCCTTTACATCTTCCCTTGTGAGCGGCTTTCTCGTCTCGCTCTTTCCGGTAGGGTCGCCTATCATGCCCGTGAAGTCGCCTATGAGGAGTAGCACATGATGGCCGAGCTCCTGAAATTGCCTGAGCTTCTGGATGAGGACCGTGTGCCCGAGGTGCAGGTCAGGCGCGGTCGGGTCAAAGCCCGCCTTTATACGCAGAGGCCTGCCCTTTGCCTCTGAGGTCTGGAGTTTTTTCAATAGCTCGCCCTCGGTTATTATCCCCGAGGCGCCTCTCTTGATTATCTCAAGCTGTTTTTTCGGATCCATTTTTTTAAATAGGCCTGCGATTTTTATTTATTCTGATTGATTGTAAACAGTACAGATTTATTCAGGCTGCTCAAAAAGCTCCATATGCGAGGCGTCGAGGAGCGAGTCGTACTCTTCATGTACGTCGCAGCGACTCGCTTTGAGGCCAACGCAGCAGATGGACTTATTTCATGCCTGTAAAGGCATCTTTATGCGTTCGATCTTGGTTGCCCTGCCGTCCTCGCGGCCTATTGTCACTACCGCGCCCTGCAATTCCACGCCCTTTGTTGCAACGTCGAACCTCACCGGCATCTGCCCGAGGAACCTCTCCAGTACCAGCTCCTTTTTCACGCCTATTACGGAATCCGTGGGCCCTGTCATGCCCGCGTCAGTGATAAAGGCGGTGCCGCCGGGCAGCACCCTCTCATCGGATGTCTGCACATGCGTGTGCGTGCCAATAATGGCGCTCGCGAGCCCGTCGAGATGCCACCCGAGCGCCATCTTCTCTGAGGTGGCCTCAGCGTGGATGTCCACGATGACTATCGGCGTCTGTTCCTTTATCTTCTTTACAAGCTCCGCGCCTGTCCTGAACGGGCACTCGAGACAGTCCATGAAGACCCTGCCCATGAGGTTTACAACGCCTATCTTCGCGCCAGATGCGCACTCGTATACGCCCCAGCCAACTCCAGGCGTGCCCTGCGGGTAGTTCGCCGGACGAAGAAGCCGCCTCTCGGTGCGTATGTAGTCGTATATATCTTTCTTGTCCCAGATGTGATTTCCGGAGGTGATGACGTCGATATGGAGCTTCTTTAAATCCTCTGCCGTTTCTGCCGTTATGCCAAAGCCGCCAGATGAGTTCTCCCCGTTCGCGATGACAAGGTCAGGGGCGTGCTGGCCCACAAGCCTGGGCAGGAGCTCCCGCACGGCGAGCCTGCCGGGACGCCCGACGATATCGCCTATGAAAAGTACTTTGAGATCTTCCATTTGATTCGGCATCACCGTTCTATTCTGCAATGGTATAAAAAGAGTTCCCCCTTTGGTTCAAAGGGGGAACTCTTAACCTTCGTTGCGTCAGGCTTCAAATAAGCGCCATATGCGAGGCCCCGGTTAAATCGGGGAGCGAGGAATGAGGCGTACTCTTTTACGACGCCGCTTCTGCCGTGACTCGACAAGCAGATGGACTTATTTCATGCCTGTCTACTTCGCGAAGTCTACTGCCCTGGACTCCCTTATGACCGTGACCTTTATCTGTCCCGGATAGGTAAGCTCCTTCTCTATCTGCTTGGCTATGTCCTTGGACATGACGATAGCGCCTTCGTCGCTTACGGTCTGGGTCTCTACGATGACCCTCACTTCCCTGCCCGCCTGGAGCGCGTACGCCTTCTCGACGCCGGTGAAGCCCTTGGCTATCTTCTCGAGGTCCTCGAGCCTCTTTATGTAGCTCTCGAGCATCTCCTTCCTCGCTCCCGGCCTTGCGGCTGAGAGCGTGTCAGCGGCCTGGACGAGGATGCCGAAGACCGAGTCCGGCGTGTCGTCGTGGTGCTGGCCTATCGCCGAGACTATCTTCGCGGACTCGCCGTACTTCTTGGCGAGGTCAGCGCCTATGGCCGCGTGCGGGCCCTCTATCTCGTGGTCAACAGCCTTGCCTATATCATGCAGAAGCCCGGCCCTCCTCGCTATCTTGGTGGGCAGGCCCAGCTCTGAAGCCATGACGCCGCAGATGAACGCGACCTCCATCGAATGCGAGTAGACGTTCTGCGCGTAGCTCGTCCTGAACTTGAGCCTTCCTATGAGCTTCTGTATCTCCTTATGGATGCCGTGGAGGCCTGTGTCGAATATCGCCCTCTCTCCGGCTTCCATTATGGCCTGGTTTACCTCCGACTCGACTTTGGAGACTATCTCTTCTATACGGGAAGGGTGTATCCTGCCGTCGGTTATGAGCCTCTCAAGCGAGAGCTTGGCTATCTCCCTTCTCACCGGGTTGTGGCCGGAGAGTATGACGGCCTCAGGAGTGTCGTCTATTATGATGTCTATGCCGGTCGCGGCTTCGATTGCCCTGATGTTGCGGCCCTCCCTGCCTATGATGCGCCCCTTCATCTCGTCGCTGGGCAAATTAACGACCGAAACGGTCCTCTCGGCGACATACTCGCCGGAGTACCTCTGTATGGCAAGCGCTATTATCTCCTTGGCCTTCTTGTCTGCCTCGGCCTTTGTCTCTTCCTCTATCCTCTTTATGAGCTTTCCGGCCTCGTGCTTGGCCTCGTTCTCCATATTCTCGAGGAGCATCCTCTTGGCCTCTTCGGCAGAGATGCCGGCTAACTCTTCCAGCCTGGACTTCTGATCCGCTATCACGCCCTGGAGCTCTACATCCATGTCGGCGAGCTTCTTCTCCTGGCCGGCGACCGTCTTCTCCCTCTTCTGGAACTCGGCCTCTTTCCTATCAATGGACTCGAACTTCTTGTCGAGGTTCTCTTCTTTCTGCTGGACCCTTCTCTCAAGGGCCTGCAGTTCCTTCCTTCTCTCCCTGGTCTCCTTCTCGAACTCGGTCTTGCCCTGGAAGATCAGGTCCTTGGCCTCAAGCTCGGCCGACTTCTTTATGTTATCAGCCTCTTTTTTCGCGTCAGCGACAACGGATCCGGCGGTCTTCCTGCCGGTCTCGATGCTGCTTTCCTCCAACTTCTTCTTTATGATGAAACCGATTCCGACCCCTATGATAATCGCAAAAGCCGCAACTGCCGCAATGATAACGATGGTCGAAAATTCCATATCGGGCTACCCCTTTCTGCCGTGTATTTGATAGGGGCCGGAGAAGCGCCGTTTCAGGCATCATGCTCCTCCCCTTTGCGTCCCCTGAGAGCCCCCGTCACTACTGTCCGCTCCTCGGTGATTATCGCCGAGACGTATACGTCATGAGGCTCAATGGGGATCTTTGTTTTCAGAACCTGGAACTCGTAAGCCAGAGCCACTATGGGGCATGTTGCGCCCTTGAGCGCCATGTCATAATGGCCTTTGCCGAACCCTATCCTGCCGCCGGACTCATCGAAGGCGACCCCTGGTATGACTATGAGGTCGAAACTCTCCGGCCCCGCGGCCTCAAAGCCTTCTGTCGGCTCTCTAAGGTCGTACGCTCCGGGGGTGAGCTCATCGAGCTCTTTTACCCTCAGGAACCTTATCCCTTCCAGAGAGACCCTCGGATAGAAGACCTCTTTCCCGGCCTCTACGGCTTGCTTGAAGACCTCGTCGGTGAGGACCTCGTTTGCGAAGCTCGAATAGAGCGCGAGCCTTCCGGAGTCCCTGAAAAAGCGCGTGCCCAGGAGCCTCCTTTGCGCCTTTTTACTGAGCGAGAAGACATCCTCGAACGGCAGCGACCTTCTGGCCTCGAGAAGACGGCTTCTCAAGAGCTTTTTTTCGGCATACTTCGTCATTGACCTTTGAAAGGAAGGGTCGGAGAAGAGAGCTTTGAAGACAGGAAAAAAAGGGTTTTGCGTCCGGCTGGCGCGGACTATGATGCCTGGTGCTCTATGTTCCTCACATCTACCGGTTTTTTCTTCTTTGAAAAAACGTTTTTGAATCGATGTTATCTTAATCGGCCTCGGGCTCAACTGAGCCCCCGTTTGAATTTGCGTCCCCCCCGCACCAGCCGTGTCGAAAGTTATTTTGAACCTGCCTTAAACAGGTGGGCGCCCTGTGGCAGCTTTCGGTTTTCCCGCAAGGGGACATGCCGGCCGCGTGCCAGTGAAGGCTCCCTCTTTCAGAGTATTGGTTCTAAATACACTGACCGATCACAAACCTGGCAGGGGGGAAGGCTTCAGACCAGCCTTCTATCTATCTTTTGAGCAAGCTCTTCGGATTTCCTTCCCAGCCTTTCGAGTATCTCCTTTGACTTAATGACTTCGCCGGTGATGTTGAGGGCGGCTAAAAGCGCCAGATCCAAAGTCGATACTGCCTTTGTGTTCTCCTTTACCTCCTCTATCTTAGTGTTAAGGTAATCTTCAACGGCTCGCAAATATTCTTCGCCTTCTTCGCTTTTGACCGTAAGTCTGTGGCCGTAGATCCTGAGTTCGCTGACCTTCTTCAAATCCGCCTCACGCGCCCTGTATAAGGCTCTCGAGCTTCTCGAGAAGGCCGTCCACCTTTTCCCGGACCTCGTCCCTCTCGCCCTCGAGCTTATTGAGCTTTGACTTCAGTTCGGCAATTTCAAGGTCCTTTGCAGCCAGGACCTCTTTGAAACCCTCTTTTTCAGCTGCAAGCGTCTCGTAGGCGGCCAGAAGGCGGGTCAGACCCTCTTCCAGCCTTTCGAATCTATCCAGCGCCATCCAAAAACCCTCCGGTTCATTAATATATTACTTTTTTTATGCCCTGTAAGTCAAGGGATAATAGGTTTGTGTTCTTTGGGGTCTTTCTGTGACCAAAGCCCCTGCCCAGCCCTGAAAAAGTCAAAAAAAAGCCCTCGAAAGAGGGCTTTTTCGGGTATTTAATCGATTTTTCAATCTAAAATGCTTGTTAAAAACTCATCCAGGCTGCTCAAAAAGGTCCAGATGCGAGGCCCCGGTTAAATCGGGGAGCGAGGAATGAGGCGTACTCTTTGCCGTACGCCGCAGTGACTCGCTTTGAGGCCAACAAAGCAGATGGGCCTTTTTCATCTGCCTGGTTAGTAAGCGTATAAATTTCCGTACGGCCTCGCCGAGACCGGGACCAGCTTTTTAAAGCCCTTTGACATGATATCTTCGAGCTTTAGCCCGAGGTCAGAGCAGTAATCGGTAAGGACCTCTTTCAATACCTTCTTGTCCTCATCATCGAGCTCGAGCACTCCGACCTCTGCGCCGCAGTTCTTCTTCTCGACCTCTCCCCTTATGTATATGGTGCCGCCGTGCATGCCGGTGCCGAGGTAGTCGCCTACCAGCGGCTCTCCGTCATTGGAAAGGCCCAGGAGCACAAGGACGCCCCCTGCCATGTACTCGCCGAAAAAGTCCCCGGCCGTGCCGCCCACGACTATGGTGGGGGCCTGCTTCTTGTTGCCCTTCATGTGTATGCCGACCCTGTAGCCAACGCTGCCGCGGATATGGAGCTTGCCGCCTCTCATGCCGTAGCCCAAGACGTCCCCGGCGTTGCCCTCGACGATGACCTTGCCGCTGTTCATGGTGTTGCCTATGTTGTCCTGGGCATTGGCCTTTATCCTTATCGTGGGGCCGTCCATGAAGGCCGCCAGGTCGTTGCCGGGCACGCCCTCTACGACGATCGTGCTCTTGCCCCTGAGACCGTCGCCTATATAGTACTGGCCGTTGACGTTCTTGAGGACTATTTCCTTCTCGCCCTTCTCAACGGCCTCGCGGACCTTCTTGTTGAGATCGCGGTAGTATGCGCCTTTTGCGTCTATTTCCACCATCTTCAGTTCCTCTCAGTACCTGGATATGAAAACTATTGCTTACCTTCCGGCAGGCTTTACGCCGAGTATGTCGAGCATCGCCGAATCGAGGCCGATTCCGCGGAGCCTCTCCCTGTTGCCCCTCATGCTCTCTATTGAATTGATGCCGAGCGCTCCGAGTATCTCCTTGAGCTCGTGCGTCCACGCGTGTATGAGGTTCGTGAGCCTCTCCGCGTAGACTTCGGGGTCGAGCCTTGCTGTAAGCTCGGGCCTCTGCGTGGTGATGCCCCACGAGCAATTGCCGGTGTAGCACTTGCCGCAGGTGGTGCAGCCCATCGTTATGAGGGCCGCCGTCGCTATGCCTACGGCGTCCGCGCCGAGGGCGATGGCCTTTGCGGCATCGGCGCTCGACCTTATGCCGCCTGCCGCGATAATGGAGGCCTCGTTCCTTATGCCTTCCTGCCTCAACCTGTCGTCGACCGCGGCAATGGCGTGCTCGATGGGTATGCCGAGGTGGTCCCTTATTATCGAGGGCGCGGCCCCTGTGCCGCCCCTGAAGCCGTCCAGGTAGACGATGTCGGCGCCCGCCCTTACTATGCCCGAAGCGATGGCAGCGACGTTATGCACTGCCGCTATCTTGACAGAGACGGGCTTATAGTTGGTCGCCTCTTTTATAGCGTAGATGAGCTGCCTCAAGTCCTCAATGGAGTAGATGTCGTGCTGCGGCGCCGGAGAGAGAGCGTCCGTGCCGACGGGGATCATCCTGGTCCTCGCGACCTCAAGCGGTATCTTCTCACCGGGCAGGTGGCCGCCTATGCCGGGCTTCGCGCCCTGGCCTATCTTTATCTCTACGGCCACGCCGGCGTTCAGGTACTCCGGGGTTACGCCGAACCTGCCTGAAGCGACCTGGACGATGACATTGTCCTTGTAGGGCATGAGGTCCTCGTGAAGTCCGCCCTCGCCCGTGTTCATCACAATGCCGCAGGCCTTGGCGGCCATCGCGAGCACCTTCTGCGCGTTCAAGCTGATCGACCCGAAGGACATGGGCGAGAATATGATCGGCACGTCGAGCTTGATCTGCGGGGGCAGCGGCTCGGCGAGCTTCAACTTGCCGTCTTTGGTCTTCTCGACCTTGACGCTCGAAGGCTTCTTGCCCAGATAGGTGCGAAGCTCCATCGGCTCCCTCAAGGGGTCGATGGAAGGGTTCGTAACCTGGCAGGCGTCTATAAGGAGGTTGTCGAAGAGTATGGTGTAGGGCTTGTCGCTGCCCATGCCAGTAAGCGGGATTCCGCCCGTCTCAGCCTGCTTCTTTATATTCCTTATGGTATGGAAGTTCCAGTAGGCGTTCTCCTTGAACTTCGTCGGGTTGTCCTTTATCTCTATGGCCTCTTCAGGACAGTAGTGATAGCACCTCAGGCATTTAACGCATTTGAATGTGTCGATGAGCACCTTGTCCCCGCCCCAGGAGTAGACACCCCAGCCGCAGTTCTGGATGCACCTTTTGCACCTTATGCATTTTACCCTGTCTATTGTCGCCAGATACTCAGGCGGCGCAAGGCTCTTGAACATCTCTAACTTCCTCCATCTCTGACCGTTTACTTAAACGGCACGCCTTCTCTATTAAATGAATTATTCCAGGGTGCCTCTAAAAATAATAATTTTTAGAGGCACCCTCCAATCAGTCTTCCAGGTTGACTATGACCGGGTCTCCGGCCCTCGGCGCCCATACCTTGTCAGGCTGGGGGCAGATCGCCCTTATGGCCGATTCCTCTGAGGCCATGTAGGTGATGTCGTCCTTAATCGCTGCCACGAGCGGCCTCAATTTTATCCTGTCGTTCATGCCTACGAGGCCCTTGCTGTGGCCGAAGAGAATCGAAAACGGGCCGTTCAGGAGCGCGCTGCCGTAGGTGAGCCTCAAGGCCGTCAACGCCTCTTTCTCTGCCTCATCCTTTTCGTCTATGTTCTTCCAGAAGGGGGCCGCAAGCGCCGCGCACGCAACCGGGATGGAGAGGCCGTGCCTCCTTATGAGCAGGTCGAGGAGATACGCCGCGACCTCTGTGTCCGTAAGGAGCGTGAGCTTGTAGCCGTACATCTCGAGATACCTCTTGTTGATGCCGTAGGAGGATATCTCGCCGTTATGGACTATCGACCAGTCGAGGAGCGTGAAGGGGTGAGCGCCGCCCCACCAGCCCGGAGTGTTAGTCGGGAACCTGGTGTGGGCCGTCCAGATATAGCCCTCGTACTCCTCGATCCTGAAGAACTCGGCGATGTCACAGGGGTTTCCGACGCCCTTGAAGGCGCCCATGTTCTTGCCGGAGCTGAATATGTAAGCGCCCTCGATCTCCGAGTTGACCTTCATGACAGTGTTGACCACGAAGTCGGCCTCCTGCGTGTCTCCGGCGAGCTTTTCCTTGAGCGGAGTGACGAAGTACCTCACCAGCAAAGGGCTTATGAGTATCGCTTTTACGGGCCTTGTCGGTATCTCTTCTATCTTTTCGATGTGATAGCTGGCCTTGAGGAACTCTTCGACCGAGAACCTGACCGAGGGCTCATCGTACATTATGTGAAAGGCATAGAAGTCCTTGAACTCGGGGTATATGCCGTAGGCGGCGTATCCGGCGCCCAGGCCGTTGCCCCTGTCGTTCATGAGGCACAGGGATTTGACTATATCGCTGCCGCTTATGCGCCTCTTCTTCCTGCTTATGAGGCCGGTAAGGCCGCAGCCCGAGATGTCTTTTTGATAGTTGTGGTTCACTTCTTTACCCTCTTATTTTGTTTTGTCCTCTTTATTACCAGCCGCGCGTCTCTCCTGCAGCAGGGCGTAGAGCTTCCTGAACTCTTCGGCGCCGGAGGCCTTGGGCTCAGGCAGGCCGAACTTCTTCCTCGCGGGCAGGGCAGGCTCGCCGAGCCTGCTGGTCTTCACGAACATCTCCCAGCCCCTCTTGACCTGGGGCGGGTGCAGGCCCTTTCTCGCCGCGATGTTGCGTAGCGCCGTCATCGCGTTCTCAAAGCCGTAGTGCTGGTAGCACATCTCAAGGCAGTAATGGCACTCCAGGCACTCCCAGATATGGCGCGACGAAAGCCACTTCTCGTGCTCGCCATTCAAGATGTCCTTTATGACCGCCCTCGGGTCGTAGCCAGGTATGTTCATGCATGAGGGGCATATTGAATAGCAGGCCCCGCATCTGGAGCACATCTCAAGGAGCTTGAAGTTTAGCTTTGCATCCAACATATTGAAAACTCCTTAACCTAAAACATTGGGGCCGGTAAGCCCGGCCTCGATGCCAACAGACGGCGCAGGCCTTGAAGAGAGTTCCTCCCATTTGGCGAGGAAGGGGCTGCAGTCTATCCTGTGGTTTGTAATACCGAGCTCTTCGGCGCTGTAGCCGAGCGAGAGGCCCAGGAGTTCCGTGAAATAGATTATCGGTATGCCCAGCTTCTCGCCTTCCTTCTCCATGAGGAACTGGTTGTTGTCGAACTGGAGGAAGCACGAGGGGCAGCAGAGCACAAGCGCGTCAGCGCCTATTGCCCTGAGTTCTTTTAATTTTATGCGCGCGAAATCGAGTGCGCGGTCATGCTCGTCGACCCTGTCAAGGCCCTGGCCGCAGCACATGAGCTTGGACGAAAACTGCAGGCTCTCGGCCCCGAGGCCCCTGATGAGGTTATCGAACTTGACGGGGTTCAAAGGGTCGTCGTTCTTCAGCGCGTGCGAAGGCCTTATCATGTGGCATCCGTAGTGGAGCGCGATGCGCATGCCGGTAAAGTCCCTCTTTATCTTCTGCCTGATCTTGTGGATACCCACGGCGTCGTGGAAAAAGGGGACGAGGTGCTGCAGCCTGGAAGAGCCCTTGAACTCGCGGCCTACTTCCTTCAGCAGGCTGTTGACCTCTGCCTTTTCCCTGGGGTTTGCGTTGAGCTCGCCCTTGACCGTGGCGAGGTTGGATACACAGCCCGTGCAGGGGCTTACGAGGTCGATATCCAGCTCGTCGACAAGCGCGACGTTCCTCGCGGCCGTGAGCACAAATGCCCCGTGGTCGATATTGTTTACCAGCGACTTCTCAGGACAGCAGGTGAACCCGTCGACATCCCTGTAAGGGAGCTGGAAGCTCTCCAGGACCAGACGGGTGGATTTTTCAATGAACGGGAAACGGGTCTGTATGGTGCAGCCCCAGAAAACAGCGAACTCTCTCATAACGGGCCTTCCCCGCCTCTATGGGCGGCTACTCGGAAACTTGAACAGGAACATACACCTTAGGAAAAATAACCCCGACCAGATACCGGGGTATTGCAAGCCGTCCAGATTATGCGGTCAGCCCTGCCTGTTAAGGCAGGGCTGCCGTAAATATCATGATCAAAGCCTGGCTTCAGGTTCTCAGGATTTCATATTCAGGGCCCCGGAAATCAATCCCGGGGTCTTGCCGTAAAAGCCCTCAGGCAGGCACGCAGCAATCGACCGGGCATACTTCAGCGCACTTGGGCGCGTCAAAATGGCCCTTGCACTCAACGCAAAGATTGGGGTCTATAACGTAGATATCCCCCTCGGAAATTGCATTAACAGGACACTCAGGCAGACAAACCCCGCAAGCTACGCAGTCTTCAGTAATCTTAAGAGACAATGGATATCACCACCTTCCAGGAATTTTGATTTATAAGAACAGTTGGTTGCGTTCTATTGTATACAGTATACTAACCTACAAAAAAATGAAATACAAGATTTTTTTTGGCCGGAAATCCGCCTTTTTATAGCAGTTTCAGGGCTGTTTTTTAATGACAAATATCTCTATTTCCAATGGGATTTTACAAAAACTCTCTTGACCCTTATTTTTGGCCCAGCACCAGGAGCCTCGGCTCGGTCATCTCCTCAATAGCGTATTTAAGGCCCTCCCTGCCGAAGCCGCTCATCTTGACTCCGCCGTAAGGCATGTTGTCGACCCTGTAAGTTGGTATGTCGTTAATAATGACCCCGCCCACCTCAAGGGCCTCATAGGCCCTTAGAACCCTTGACATGTCGTTTGTGAATACCCCTGCCTGGAGGCCGTACAGGCCCCTGTTCACCTCTTTGAGGGCCTCCTCGAAATCATCATAAGGTTCAAGGGTCACTATCGGCGCAAAGACCTCCTCGCCGCAGACCCTCATGGACGGCTTTGTGTTGGTAAGGACGGTCGGCTCCATGAAGCTGCCCTTGCGAGTGCCGCCCAGGAGCGCCTTCGCCCCGTCTGAGACAGCCTCTCTTACCCACTCCTCGGTCCTCTTTGCCGCCTCTTCCTCTATCATCGGGCCCAGCTCGGTCGCCTCGTCGAGCGGGTCGCCTGATTTTATCTTTCTGCAATTGGCAAGGTACTCATCCCTGAACGCGTCGAATACGCTCCTCTCGACATATATCCTCTGCACGGATATGCAGACCTGCCCGGCATTGGAGAACGCGCCGACAGTGCACCTCCTGGCGGCAAAGCCGATATCGGCGTCGTTGTGCACTATTACCCCGGCATTACCGCCCAGCTCTAAAGTCACCTTCCTCGTCCCTGCGTGAGCCTTGAGCATCCAGCCGACTTTGGCGCTTCCGGTAAAGGAGAGCTTCTTTATCCTCTGGTCCTGCCAGATGGCCAGTGTATCCTCGTTCGTGCAGTTTATAATATTGAGCCCGCCCACAGGCCAGCCCGACTGGGTGACAATTTCACCCAGCATCAGGGCGGTTATGGGCGTCTTAGGCGATGGTTTCAGGAGCATGGGGTTGCCCGCTGCCATCGCTGGCGCGACCTTGTGGGCGACAAGGTTCAGGGGAAAATTAAATGGCGCTATGCCGAAGACGGGGCCTACTGGGAAGCGCCTCAAAATACCGAAGCGCCCTTCTGAGCCGGGGCTTACGTCCAGCGGCATGACCTCTCCGCCAAGCCTCTTTGCCTCTTCCGCCGCCAACTGGAATGTAGTGACCGCGCGCCTTACCTCTCCCCTGGCGTCCTTTACGGGCTTGCCCGCCTCGAGGGCTATCGTTGAAGCAAGCTCCTGTTCACGCTCCCGCATCCCAACGGCTACCTTGCTTATGATCTCGTACCGCCTGTATGCCGGGAGCTTCCTGAGTTCAGGAAAAACGGCGTCAGACGAGGCGATAGCTTCCTCTATCTGCCCCTTGTCGGCAAGAAAGGTCCTGGCCACAAGCGAGCCGTCGAAAGGGCTCTTCACTTCGAGTACCTGCTTCGAAGTCCTCCACTGCCCTGCTATGAGCATCTTGAAATCCCTGGACATCCAATTCACCCCGCTTGGTATTCAAAATTCTCTTAACAGAAAACTGCGTCCCCGTCAATTTATAATGAGATTGTTTTGACCAGTGCGTATGATATAATTTCAATTAAGCATGAAGTAACTCAACCTCAGGCTGCTCAAAAAGCTCCATATGCGAGGCCCCAGTTAAATTGGGGAGCGAGGAATGAGGCGTACTCTTTGCCGTACGCCGCAATGAGGAGCGACGATGACAACAAAGCAGATGGACTTTTTCAGCAGCCTGCCGAACGGAGGCACAAAACTATAGCACAGTTATTCGGAAACCTCTCAGGCCTCAAGGCCGGGCAGTTGAAGGCCATAGAGAGGATATATCACCGCAAGGTCCCGCCCACAAGGGTCATCACCCCGGAGCTCGGCAGATATTTGACCGAGCTTTCAAGGGAGATCAAGAGACAACTCGGCATTATCGTCAACAGGAGAGGTACCATCGCCGCCGTCATCGTGGGCGACGAGCGCGAGATAGTCATCCCTGTCCTTTCTGACTATCCCCTCGGCAGAAAGCTCCTGCGCGGGGTGAGGTGCGTTCATACGCATCTCAAGAACGAACCGCTCACGCAGGACGACCTTACGGACCTCGCGCTCCTGAGGCTCGACCTCATCGCTGCCATAGGCGTCAAGGATGACGGCCTTCCCGCTGACATACACATCGCTCACCTGCTGCCGTACTACCCGGACAAAGAACCCTATGAGGTACTGCCTTCAAGGCCCTTCCATGCCCTTGACGTCGATGCTGAAAGCTTCGCCGCATCGCTCGAACAGGAGATGGGCCGCGCCATTACGAGGAATGTCGCGGACAAGAGGGAACGGGCGATACTGGTGAGCGTCTCCACCCAGCCTAAAGACGCGCAGATGGAATCCCTCGAAGAATTGAAGGAACTCGCGCGGACGGACAACGTAGTCGTCCTGGACATGGTCTGTCAGAGGCTTGATAAGCTCAACCCCAAGTACCTCATGGGAACTGGCAAGATAAAAGAGCTCATCATTAAGGCCCTGCAGAAGGACGCTACGATACTTATCTTCGACCAGGAGCTTACGCCAACGCAGGTAAGGGAACTGGGCGAAGTAACCGAGCTAAAGGTCATAGACAGGACGCAGCTCATACTCGACATATTCGCAAGGCGCGCCCATTCAAGGGACGGCAAGGTGCAGGTCGAGCTTGCGCAGCTCAAGTACCTTTTGCCTAAGCTCACGGGCAAGGGCACGTCCCTTTCAAGGCTCATGGGCGGCATTGGCGGAAGGGGCCCCGGAGAGACGAAACTCGAGGTCGACAGACGCCGCGTGCAGGACAGGATCACTCACCTTGAAAAGGAGCTCAAGTCATTGAGCCGCGGCAGGTACGAGCGCAGGAGGAGAAGGGCGGGCAGCGGCATACCTATCATATCTATCGTAGGCTACACGAACGCGGGCAAATCCACTCTCATGAACGCCCTTACCAGAAGCGAGACGCTTGTCGAAGACAAGCTCTTCGCCACGCTCGACACAGCCTCCCGGAGGCTCCGGTTCCCGAAGGAAAGGGACGCGGTCATAACAGACACGGTCGGCTTCATAAGGGACCTGCCTGAGGACCTGTTCAAGGCGTTTGAGGCGACACTTGAGGAGATGGAGGACGCGGACCTCCTCATGCATGTCGTGGACTTGAGCAACCCGGCCTACGAGAGCAGGATAAAGACGGTCGAGGATGTGCTCGACGAGATAGGCCTTGACAAGATACCGAGACTGCTGGTGTTCAACAAAATAGACCTGATGGACCGTACAATAGCTGAGAATCTCGCGAGGAGGGCGGCCGCCGTGCCCATATCAGCGACGCGACCCGAGACGCTGAAGCTGCTTTTGAAAGAGCTGGAAAAGAGGCTCTGGCCGGGAGAGGCGCTGGAGAAGACGGCGAATTAAGCAAATTCAAACGTAATAAAAAAAGGCCGCCCTTGGGGCGGCCTTTTTTATTCCAGGTTTGAGGCTTTTACCCCGACGAGGCGCACGGGCCTCTCAAGGTCTACTGCCTCCAGGAGCTTCAAGGCCGCGGCCCAGACGTCGTTGAGCGATTCCGACGACTGTTCCAGAGTCCCGGACCTCGTGATCGTCCTGAAGTTATTGAATCGAATCTTTATGGTCACGGTCGTTGCTTTGTGATGGCCGGATTTGAGCCTCTGAACAACGTCCTCTGTAAGGACGTAAAGGGTCTCCTTCAGGATGTGGAAGTCAGCGGTATCCTCCTCGAAGGTAACCTCCCTGCTGAGCGACAGGGGCTCGTAGAAGGGCACCACGGCACTTTCATCTATTCCCCTCGCGTGCTCGTGCAAAGACCTGCCGATATTCGGCCCGAAGTTCCTCTCTATATGCTGCACCGGCGTTTTCGCAAGCTCTCCGACCGTATTTATCCCAAGCTCCTTTAGCCGCGCCTCTGTCTTTACGCCGACCCCCCATAGCTTTCTGACCGGCAGGTCGCGCAGGAACTTCTCGACCTCGCCGGCCGGGAGCACGACAAAGCCGTCCGGCTTTCCCTCTGCGGCAGCCATCTTCGCGAGGAGCTTGTTCGGCGCGACCCCGACCGAAGCAATAAGGCCGAGCTCCTTTTTTATGCGCCCCTTCATCTCCCTTGCAAGCCCATGGGCTTGCGGGAACGGGTCCTGCCCCGGCTCATGCATCAGATCGACGAATGCCTCGTCAAGGCCAAAGGACTCGACAAGCGGGCTGTAGTCGCGCAGTATCGACATGAACCTCTCGGATTCGTCCTCGTAAGCCTGAAAATCCACCGGCAGGAAGACCGCGTCGGCGCAGCGCTTGAGGGCCTGCCGAAGAGGCATCCCGGCCCTGATGCCGTATTTTCTTGCCTCGTAGGAGGCCGCGGATACCACGCCCCTTTTGGCGGGGTCGCCGTCAGCGCCCACCACAACGGGCCTGCCCCGGAGCTCCGGCCTTTTTTTTATCTCAACGGACGCGAAGAACGCGTCAAGGTCGATGTGTATTACAGCTCTTCCCATTGCAGCCGCCCTGATGTTAATAGATATTACAGGTTTCTGAAACGCCTATATGGACAGGCTGCTCAAAAAGCTCCATATGCAAGGCGTCGAGGAGCGAGGAATGAGGCGTACTCTTTGCCGTACGCCGCAGTGACGAGCGACGAGGACAACGCAGCAGATGGACTTTTTCAGCAGCCTGGCAAGTCAAAAAATAAAGGCCCAGGGAGCCTCCCTCAGGCCTTTGGTCCAAGATTGCAGAGTATATCACAACCTCAATCGTGCTGAAAGGATTAGTTGGAGCAGATGAAATGAGAAAAGGGGCTTCCCGCAGAAAGCCCCTTTTAGAAGCGATTCAACTCTTTTTTTTTCAGCTCGCGTACTTCCTTGCCGAGCGCACTATCTCATCGGCGAAGTAAGGCTTTCTGATGAATTCGTCTATCATGCCTTCCCTGATGCCCTGCAGTATGACATCTTCCGCGTCCCTGAAGTAGCCCGTAAACAGGACGACCTTTGTATCCGGCCTCACCTTCTTTATTTCCCTGAAGGTATCGAGCCCGTTCATCTCCGGCATAATCATGTCCATGAATACGAGGTGATAGGAATTATCCCTGATTGCGGCGACCGCGTCCCTGCCGCTCACGACGTAAGCCGCCTCGAAACCCTCGTCTTTCAATATCTCGCTCATGCCGACCCCGACCGTCTCCTCATCATCGACGACCAGCACCCTGCCCCGCATTTTTTCAGCCACCGCACACCCCCAGGGATATTTTGAGCGACGCCTCCGGCACATAAGTCTGCCAGCGACGCTTCCGCGATCAGGGAATCTCTTGAAACTTGCATAAATTAATCGATATTAAAGGTTTTGAAGAGAATTTCTTATCTGGTCTTTGGGCTTGGATATCCAGGTGAGTTGCTCAGCGGTGTTTGTGTGTACCAATTATAGCCTTGTTTGACGTCAAGTCAAGCTGTCCCGGCGGACAGGTCAATCCCTGCCCATGAAATAGCTGAAGGCGATGAGGACCGCGGAGACGAGGGCTATGGCGGCGGCGAAGAGGAATGTCTCCCATGCGCTCTGCCATGCGATAAGGTTCTCGAGGAAGGCAACGGCCATGACGAGGATAATGACGCTCCCAAGCTTGGACTTGAGGTCATGGAGGTCGTGTATCTCGAGCCAGCCGGGGAATTCGACCTTGCCTATGAAGAGCTCGTACATGCCCTGAGAGAATATAAGGAGCGCGGTCGCTATGAGGAAGGTGTCCATTATGGGGATAAGCTCGATTATGGCATGGCCCTCCTCCGGGGTGCCCACGGTGTATATCATGTGAAGGATTACCGCAATGGTCCTGTAGCCGCCCCAGATAAAGGCCGCGGCAGAGGCCAGAAGCGATACCAGAACGGGTATGATGGCGAGATACCTGCTGTTTGAAAGCAATGCGTTCATCGATTCCTCCTCAACGAAGATGTAATGTACAGAATCAGGGCCGCCAAGTCAAGCCATACGGAAGCCGGAAGGTTGCGCTTTTGACGTTTTTTGACCGAAACCGCCAGTGCGATATAATGAAAACGACATTCATTATCACTCTGCATCACTCTACGGAGTGGCGGGTAAAAAAAACGGAGGCGCTTATGATACCCCAGGAATGGAAAAGGGACCTGAAAACGGCTATGGCAGAGGCGGACGGCGGCACCAGGCTCCCGCTTCTGATATTCACGGCAAAGGATTGCGAGGGCTCCCAGAAGACATTGAACGAGGTCCTTACCGATGACGCGGTCACAGCCGCCATCGAGCGGGAGACAGTGCCGGTCATGGTCGATATCGAGACCCACAAGGAGTTGGCTGAGCAGTTCAGGGTGGAGTGGACCCCGGCTTTCGTAATATGTGACTGCGGGGGCAACCAGCTGGAGCGCTGGGAAGGATACCTCCCCAAAGAGGACTTCGTCCCGCAGCTGATGCTCGCAAAAGGGCTGGCGGCCTTTCACCTGCAGCGCTTTGACGAAACCGTACGCGAGCTCGAGATGCTCATCGAGGAGCACCCTGCCTCGGAGCTGGTCCCGCAGGCAGAGTATTACATGGGCGCCGCGTCCTTCAAGCTCACGGGAGAGACCAACAGGCTCTCCGAAGCCTGCCGCGAGCTCATCATGACGCACCCTGAAAGCCCCTGGACGAAACGGTGCTCCATCTGGGGCCGCAGATCAAACTACTTCAGGCCGTTCGTAGGATATGACGGCGGCGGCTCAGCGGGAAGCGGCGCCTACTGAAGCGCCCAAAACGAAGAACAGGCGCGCGGACAAAGTCCGCGCGCCTGTTCTTCTATCGATTATCCGTTTGATTTAAGAGCGCAGTCGTAATAAAATCCTTCCGCGTGTGGCTGCGCGGCATGATGCCCGCAGTTTTCCGGAGGGTTCGGATGACTGACAAGAGAAAGAGCATAGTAATACCCTATGTCGACAAATTCCTTACCATCGTCGACGACGTAATACTCATCTGGGTCGCGCTGGGCATTATCGGGGTCGCCTTCCTCCTCATGCTGGAGGGGATAACCGACTTCATGTACTACACCGAGCATTCGATATCGCACATCATAAGCGATCTGATGTTCGTGCTCATCATCATGGAGCTCTTCAGGCAGGTCATGCGCCAGATAAACAAGCACTCCTTTTCGCTGAACCCGTTCATCTACATAGGCGTAATAGCGAGCATCAGGGGCATACTCCTTACCCAGATGAAGCTCGGGATGGGCGAGGAGGACTGGCAGGCTGGCGTTATCCAGCTCACGGTCCATGCGTTTATCGTGCTGCTGCTTGTAGGCAGCCTCTTCTTTTACTCGAAGGTGCGCGCCAGGGAAGGGGAATAGCGCTTCTCACTCCCCTGAGGCTGCCAGGTATCCGGCCGCCTCGGGGTGCCCGAGTCGGTTTGCCTCTCTTATCAGCCCCATACCCTTCTCTTTCTGTCCCGCCTTGTCATAAGCAACGCCCAGGTTGAACATGACCGCCGGGTTGCCGGGGGCAAGTTCCAGCACCCTCTCCAGCTCATTTGCCGCGCTTATGTAGTCCCCTTTTTCCATAAAGACCGTCGCCCTGCCGAGATATGCCGCCGCGTTCCGGGTTTCGAGCTTCAGGGCCAGCGCATAGTCCCCGAGCGCCATGTCTGGATAGCCCGCGTTCAGGTAGGCGGCCGCACGCCTTACGAGCAACACGGGGATGTCCTTGTCCGCGTTGCGTATGATGACAGTATAGTCTGCCGCAGCCTCTTCGAACCTGCCCGAGAGCTCATAGGCCTTTGCCCTTTTCATGTACGCCTGTATAGTGGGATAGACCTTTATCTCCTGCGTCCAGAGCGATACCGTATCCTTCCAGACCGGTATCTGTTTGACGGTCAGGAAGCCAAGCATGGCCGCAATCGGCGCAAACATGGCGATCATCGTAATCATGCGCCGCCTGTCAGCCGCAATAAAAGCCGCGATGCCGGACAGGAAGACGACCGGGCCGAGCGCGGGCAGATAGCTGTACCTGTCAGCGGCAGCCATATCGCTCACCTGCACTATGCCGATGACCGGCAGGAGGGTGACTGCATAATAGAGCCACGCCGCCGTGAGCGCCTTCTTTCTCAGGACAATGCACGCGGCCGATATGGCTATAAACGCGGCAAGGCTTACCCAGAAGACATGGTTGAAGAACTCGCCTTCGAGCGGCCGCACATAGAAAGGCACGAGGTCAACGGGGACGAAGAGCTTCTTGAGATAGAACGCAAAGCCCCTTACCGCGACGTCCACCCTCTCGCTCAGCGGAGAATGCGCCAGGCTTGCAATTGCCTCATCCCCGCTCTGCGCCCATACGGTCGCGACCGCGCCGAGGGCCGCGAGCGTGAAAAAAGGCAGCTTCTCGATGACTGCCTTTTTCACGCTGTCAAAGCTTCCAAGCCTGCCCAAAGGGTAATAGTCGAAGATAAGAAGCGCTGCGGGAAGCGAGACTGCCATTGGCTTGCTCATGAGCGCGAGGATAAAGGAAATAATGGACAGCATATAAAAGAGCGCTTTCCTGCCGCCCTCCGTGTATCTCCAGTATGCGATGATGCTCAGGAGAAAAAAGAGGCCGCAGAGCACATCCTTCAACTCCGATACCCACGCTACCGATTCAACGTGCTGCGGATGCAGGCCAAAGGCCAGAGCTCCCATGGCTGCCCCTGCGAGCGCCCTGTCTTTCCCCTCACCGCCCGTTGCGAGCCCGATGATCTTGAGCGCAAGGGCAAACACGAGAAAAGTATTTGCGGCGTGGAGGATAAGGTTGATGAGGTGATAGCCGAACGGGTCAAGGCCGAATAGCCGGTACTCTGCCCCGTAGACAAGCATGGTCAGGGGGTGCCAGTTCGAGCTTACTACAGCGGTAAAGGCCCATTTGACGAACTCGATGCCTGAGAGCTTGAGCCCCTCGCTTTCATAGACATAGACGTGGTCGTCCCATTCGACAAAGCCGTTGCCCAACGCTGGCAGGTATACTGCCGCCGCCGCGATCGCGACAAAAAGGCCGAGTAATAGCGCTCTTTTGGATTTCATGGTCTGAAAGGTTGCCGGTTTATTGAGCTTAGTTTACGATTTTTCGGGGTGAATGGAAAGGAAAAGGAATTTTAACGCGGCTTACCGCACTCCGGGCAGTATTCGGCGAGCGCGTGCCCGCACTTCGAGCAGCACTTATGCGCATGGGAATGCTTTACGGCGTCTGCCGCCGAAGGTCCGGCCTCTGCCTCCGCGCCCTGGAGATAGACCACCCTTGAGAGCTCTTCGATGGTCGTCATTCCCGAGAGCACTTTCCTGACGCCGTCCCTGAGGAGGGATATCATGCCTGAATCCACCGCCGCATCCAGCAGGTCTTCCTCCGGCGCGTCCGCGGCGATGAGCTTTTTCATCGCGCGGTTGACCGTCATTACCTCGAAGATGCCTGTCCTGCCGTAGTAGCCGCTGCCGCCGCACTTTGCGCAGCCCGCGCCCTTGTAGAGTTTGCCACCGGGCGGAGCAGTAGAGAGCAGCTCAAGCTCGTCAGCGCCCGGCGTGTACGATTTTTTGCAGTGCTCGCAGATCTTCCTTACGAGCCTCTGGGCTATGATGCCGTTAAGGGCCGAGGCTATCATATAGCCCGGCACGCCCATGTTCTTGAGCCTCGTTACCGATGAAACGGCATCGTTCGTGTGAAGGGTCGAAAAAACCAGGTGCCCCGTCAAAGAGGCCTGGTGGGCTATCACCGAGGTCTCCTGATCGCGCATCTCGCCCACCAGTATCACGTCAGGGTCCTGCCTCAGCACGGAACGGAGCGTATAAGAGAAGGTAAGTCCCGTCTTCTCGTTGACCGCGACCTGGTTGACGTCCTTGAGCTCATACTCTATCGGGTCCTCGATGGTTATTATGTTTATCCTGTCGCTCTTCACGCGCGTTATCATCGAATAGAGCGTGGAGGTCTTGCCGCTGCCCGTCGGTCCGGTCACGATGACCACGCCCTGAGGCCTGGAGATCATCGCCTGTACGCGCTTTGCGTCCTCCTTGAGGAAGCCCACCTTCTCGAAATCCAGCGTCGCGCCCTTGGGGTCAAGCACCCTCATGACGACCGTCTCTCCGTACTGGGTCGGCAGGGTCGAGACACGGAGGTCGAGGCCCTTTTTCCCGAGCCTCACCTTTATCCTGCCGTCCTGGGAGACGCGCCTCTCGGCAATGTCCATCTTGCCCATGAGCTTTATCCTGGATACGACCGGGCCGCTGACCCATTTGGGGAGCTGCATCATCTCCCTCATGATGCCATCTATCCTGAACCTCAACTTGACGAAGGTCTCCTGGGGCTCGAGATGAATGTCGCTTGCGCGCATGTCAAAAGCCTGAATTATTATGGAGTCGACCATCTTTATTATTGGCGGCGTGGTGCTCTTCCGGATGAAGCTGGAGAGGTCCTCGTAATCCGGCTCGTGCACGACCTCGACGTACTGGTCCCTCTTGAAGCTCTGTACCAGTTGGTCTATGGGCTCATTCAGGTGATGATACCTGTTTATGGCCGTGGCGACCTCCGCGAGCGTCGAGACAAGGGGCTTTACGTCCAGGCCTGTTGAGAACCTGAGGTCGTCAATCGCGTTGAGGTTCAGGGGGTCTGACATGGCGACGTGCAGGAGCTTGCCGTCGCGGAAGAGCGGTATGAGGAGGTACTTCTTGCAGATCGATTCCGGGACGAGCTTCAAGGCCTCGAGGTCGATGGAGGACTCTATCTCGACATAAGGTATGTTGAGCTGAAATGAAAGGGTCTGAGCGATGTCCATCTCGGTCGCATACCCTTTTTTAACGAGCATGCTCCCGAGCCGCTGGCCCTTTCCCCTGCTCTCCTTAAGCGACTCGTCGAGCTGGGCCTGGGATATGAGGCCCGACTCCACGAGGATCTCGCCAATCTTCTTTACAGCCATAATCGTCAGCGCATTATAGCATGTTTCGGTTTGATTATGAAATGCACGCGTAAAAGGCAAAAAAAAGGCTGCGGACGCCCGCAGCCCTGGAATCAACTGGTGGAGGGTACCGGGATCGAACCGGTGGCCTGCACGTTGCGAACGTGCCGCTCTCCCAGCTGAGCTAACCCCCCTTGAAAAAGACAACAATAATACATAACAGAAAAAAGCGCTCCCCGCAAGCGATTAATGAGGGCGCTTAATGGTAATTTGGGGGGGCGTGTGCTGAAATGGGTGGTTTATTTCAGGCTTCAAATGAGCTCAACATGAGAGGCCCCGGTTAAATCGGGGAGCGGGGATTGAGGCGTACTCTTTGCCGTACGCCTCAGTAACGAGAGACGAAGACAACGCGGCAGATGGGCCTTATTTCATGCCGTTATGCGGCCTTGCCGGGCCTCTCCTCATAAGGAGGCTCGGCCTTGAGATAGGTCCTCATGCCTTCGACAAAGCCGACGGGCTTTATCCCGAAGACCTCGGTTATGGCGTTCCCCGGCGCGACATATTCCTTTTTAAGGAGCGTCACGAGGTCCCTGGTGAGCGTGGGCTTATCGAAAAACAGCTCGTAGAAAAAGCCCATGATGTACATGGCCGGGATCGGGACAGGTATCATCCGCCTGCTTATTCCGACCACCTGATATATCCGCTCGACCATCTCCCTGAATGTGTATATCTCGTGGCCTCCGAGGTCGTATTCGCCGAACCTTGTGTCGTCCCTCTTTAAGCATTGCACCATTGCCTCTGCAAGGTCGTCCACGAATATGGGCTGGAGCCTGTTCCTGCCGCCGTCGGGTATCGGTATGAACGGGTGGTTCCTTATCTCGTAGGCAAAAAGATTTGTGAACCTGTCGCCCCTGCCGAATATGATGGTGGGTCGTACGATAGTATAATCAAGCCCCGACATCCTCAAGAACCTTTCGCATTCCCATTTTGACCTGTGGTTCGCGCTCTCGGCGTCCGGGGCCGCGCCGAACGCGCTTGTAAATATGAACCTCTTCACGCCCTTTTCAACGCAGGCATCCACAAGGCGCCTGGTGGCATTGACGTGAATGTCTCTGAACTTTACCTTCCTGCTCTCGGTCAGTATGCCGGCGAGATGGAAAACGGCGTCTGTCCCCTCGGGGACAGACCTCCTTACCTCGTCCCTGTTCATAATGTCGGCTATAACCACCTCAAAGCCGCGGGATTTCAGCTCCTGGGCCGCCTTCATCTCAAACGGCGCGACAACGCACCTTACTCTGTGCCGGCCGATCTGGAGCTTATCAAGCAGGTGCCCACCCACAAAGCCCGTGACGCCGGTAACCAGTATATTCATGGCAAACCCCCGGTATTCTATGAAGGAATCGAAAAAACGTCCTTATTTAGACTATAGGCAGGTTTTCGCTGAAGTCAATCCGGGCTCTGTCTCAGTGCAGGTAGGTCTTGAGCCCTTCCGAGAGGCTCACGGGCTTCATGGAGAATACCTCTGAAAGGGCGTTCATCGATGTGGTATTGTCCTCGGAGAGCATCTTCAACGCCTCGCGGGAAATGGGCGGCTTTTTAAAAAGTAGCTCCGCAAAGAAAGCGGCCAGATTCATTATCGGCATGGGCACGTGCGCTTTTGCTCGCCTTTTGCCGATCGCGGCCCCTATGTAATCCATGACCTCGTCTAAGGTAAGCTTCTCAGGCCCTCCCAGCTCGAGCGTCTTTCCTATGGTGTCCCCGCGTTTGAGGCTCATTGAGAACGCGCTTGCCACGTCAGCTATGAAGACCGGCTGCATCCTGGAGAGGCCGTCTCCGGGTATGAACACGACGGGTGAGAGCCTCATCGCTCTGGCAAAGAGATTGGTGAAGCGGTCGTCGCGGCCGAATATTACCGAGGGCCGCAAGACTGTGTATTGAAGCCCCGACGACCTCACTATCTCCTCCGCATCCCACTTGGTCCTGTGATATTCGCTGGCGGAGTCAGGCCTGGCGCCGAGCGCGCTCATGTGAAGGAGCCTGGCCACACCCATGCCCTTGCATGCCTCTACAACGTTCCTCGTGCCTTCGACGTGCACTGCCCTGAAAGTCGTTCCCCTGGGCTCCGCGAGCACCCCTACGAGGTGGACTACCGCTTCTATCTCCGGGGTTATGGCCCTCAGGACCGAAGAGATATCTCCGACGTCGCCCCTTGAGGCCTGGCAGCCTGCCTCGATGAGCATTGATGCCCGTTCGGGGCGCCTTGAGAGCACGCGGACCTTGTACGAATTTTTGAGGAGTTCTTGTGCCAGGCTGCTACCGACGAAACCTGTTCCGCCGGTAACGAGGATCATGGCTTCTTCCCGAGGATGTCCCTGATGGTCTGCTTGAGTTCGGTGAGGTCTGAAGACTTAGTGATATAGGCGTCGGACGCCCACGTACCGAAGTCGTGCTTGTAGTGCGGGTACGCCGTGCAGAGTATTACGGGCAGGTCCTTCCACTTCTCCTTTACGCGCCGCAATACCTCGACGCCGTCCATGCCCGGCATCTTGATATCGAGGAGCACGAGGTCTATGGAGTCCTTCTCCAGCTTATCGAGGGATTCCTCGCCCGAGGCCGCGAGCTCTACGTCCCAGCCTTCGTCCTCGAGCTCCTCTTTGTAAAGGAGCCTCAATCCCTCTTCATCGTCTACGACAAGTATCCTTTTCTTCATGGAAACTCCGTTGACATAAAATTAAAAATTCTAAACAGCCTCGCCCGTTTCATGGCGCGACGAATTTGGAGCCGCGGCCCCGGCAACAGGGAGCTTTATTATGAATGCGGCCCCGTGGCCCTCGTTGCGGACCTCGATGGTGCCCTTATGCCTCATTATTATGGAATTGGCTATGGGGAGCCCCAGCCCGGTGCCGTGCTTCTTGGTCGTGAAGAAGGGATTGAAGATATAGCCCATGTACTTCGGGTCTATCCCGCCTCCCGTGTCGGAGACCTTTGCTACTGCGAATTCGCCCGCGCGGGAGGTCTCCAGGATGAGTATTCCGCCCTTCTCCATCGACTGTATCGCATTGGCTATTAAATTGTCAAAAGCTATCTTCATCTGTTCCCTGTCGGCGAGCACCGGGAGCGGCCCGCCGCTTGAGCGCCTGTCCACCTTTATGCAATGCACCGCGATCTCGTCAGCGAACAGCTCCATGGCCTCGTCGATCATGCAATGCAGATCATCCGTCTTCAGCTCGACGGCATTATCCTTGAGGAACCGGATGATGCCGTTCATTATCTTCTCTATGCGGCCTATCTCGGCGCCCATCTGTTCGAGATAGCCCAGGCCCGGAGAACCGGGAGGGAGCTGTCTTTTGAGCCGCGCCGCGTACCCGCCGATGCTCAAGAGCGGGTTCCTTATCTCATGCGCCATGGTAGCCGCCATATCGCCCAGGGCAAGGAGCTTCTCCGAGTTCACCAGTTTCTGCTGCATCTCCAGGAGCTCGGAATATACCCTGTGGTGGTCGTTCAAAACCTCTGAGCTTTTGACCAGTATCAGCAGCTGCATTGCAGCGAGCTTCAATATCTGTCTTTTTAAAAGGGTCAGCCTGACCTTGGCCCTGGCCCTCAGAAACAGTACGCCGCAGGTCCTCTCTTTTTCCCTCAGGGGATAGGCCAGCGCCGTCCTGTAACCTTCGAGCCCGCTGTCCTCTATGCCTTCCCAGGCTACGTCCCCGGCCTCCTTATGGACCTCGATAAGGGCGCCTCCGGTGAAAGCCAGCCCCGGGACCCCCTGGCCCAACCGGTATGGGGGCAGGGCTTCGGGGCACTTGGCCGCCACGCTCCGCATATAGCCGTTTTCGTCCAGGAGCAGTACCGCGCACCCGTCGAACGCAAGATAATCCGCAAGCAGGGCAGCCGCCTTTTCCAGCTTCTCTTCAAGCGGAGAGCCGGATACGGCCAATTCGCTCACTTGTTCAATTATATCATATTCCATTTGAAACCCGGCTTGAAGGCGCCAATGGTCTTAAGCTCAGACCTTGGCTTCCCGGAGAAATTTGGCCGCCTCTTCAGGGGGGGTCGGGTTTATGTAGAACCCGGAGCCCCATTCGAAACCCGCCACCTTCGTAAGCTTCGGTATCAGCTCGAAATGCCAGTGATAGAACTGGGACGCGCCGTCCTTTATGGGTGCGGCATGCAGGATGAAGTTGTACGGCGGGAAATTGAGGACCTTGTCCACTCTCTTGAGGACGTCCGAGAATATGAGGGAGAGGTTCTCATACTGGTGTTTCTGCGAGTTCTCGAAGCTCGACTCGTGGACCTTGGGCATTATCCATATCTCGAACGGCGACTTGGGCGCGTAAGGGGTTATGGCGATGAAGTCCCTGTTCTCGGAGACTACGCGTATCCCCTGCATGATCTCCTGCCTTATTATGTCGCAGAAGACGCACCTTTCCTTGAAGTTGAAGTATTCGAGCGCGCCGTCAAGCTCCTCGGCCACCCTTTTAGGTATGATGGGCAGGGCTATGAGCTGCGAGTGGCTGTGCTCAAGGGTAGCCCCGGCCGCCTCGCCGTGGTTCTTGAATATGAGTATGTAGCGGAGCCTCTGGTCTTTCTTCAGGTCTATTATCCTGTCCCTGTAGGCCCAGAGCACCTCTTCAAACTGTCTCGGCTGTATCCTGGCGAGAGTGTCGGTGTGGAGGGGGGACTCTATTATTACCTCGTGCGCGCCTACGCCGCTCATCTTGTCGTAAACGCCGTCGCCCTCCCTGTTGAGCTCGCCCTCGACCTTCAGGGCCGGGTACTTGTTCGGGACAACGCGCACGTGCCAGCCCGGAGAGTTGGGCCCGCCGCCGTTCTTCCTGTATGCGAGCACCTCCGCCGGCGTCTTTGACTCGTTTCCAGGGCAGAAAGGGCAGAATCCCGACTTAAGGGTTGGTTGGGTGAATTCGAACTCGGAGGGGCGTTTTCCCCTCTCGGTTGAGATTATGACCCACCTTCCTACTATGGGGTCTTTTCTAAGTTCTGGCATTTATTCTCCCCGTTGAAAAAGAGGCGAAAAGAGGGATTGACGTTGACGAGAGGAGATGGAGAATCAGGTTATGAGGTCCGGGTCAGCCTTGCGCGTTCCGCGATCTTTCGAGCTCTTCTTCTTCCTTCTTGCATTCTATGCAGCACGTGGTGACCGGTCTTGCCTCAAGCCTCTTCTCGGAGATCTCTTCCCCGCAAAGTTCGCAGACGCCGTATGAGCCGTCATCGATCCTCTTGAGCGCCTCCTGGATTTTTGTGATGAGCTTTCTTTCCCTGTCCTTGACCCTGAGAAGAAAATTCCTGTCCGTCTCAAGCGAAGCCCGGTCAGTGGGGTCAGGGAAGTTCTCTTCCTTTTCGCTCATCCCGGAAACTGCTTTTCCCGCGCCGCTAAGAAGCTCTTCGAGCTTTCCGTTTAGAAGCGTCCTGTAGTGCTCGGCCCTGTCCTTCTCCATAATCCTGAAGTATAACCGAAAAGGATTTGAAATGTAAATAGCAATTTAATTAAAGCCTCAAGCGCCCTCGGGCTCGCCATTTCTCAGGAAAATCCCGCTCTTGCCGCCGGTCTTCTTAACGAGGCGCATATCGGTGAGCGTCATCTCCTTGTCGGCCGCCTTGCACATGTCATATATGGTGAGGGCCGCGACCGTTACTGCCGTCAAGGCCTCCATCTCGACTCCTGTCCGGGAAGCTACTTTCGCCGTCGCGGTTATATCGATACCCGGAGGGTCCGCCACAGGCGTGAAGTCCACCTCGACGCTGGTCACGTTCAGGGGATGGCAGAGAGGTATCAGATCCCCTGTCCTCTTGGCGGCCATGATGCCGGCAACCCGCGCAACTCCGAGCACGTCCCCCTTTTTGACCTCGTTCGCGAGCACAAGGTCAAGGGTCTCTTTTTTCATCACGACCCTGCCCTTTGCGACAGCCACCCGCTCGGTCGCGGACTTTCCGGTAACGTCCACCATCCTGGCCTTGCCGCGATCGTCAATGTGAGTAAGCCCCATACAAACCCCCTTATACGGAAAACGGACGGAACCCTTCTCAGTTCCCGGCCTCTACTATACGGCCGCCCTGGACCGTAAGGATGAACAATCTTTTTTCAGCCTCTCTCCTGGCGTTGAAGGAGATAGTGCCTGTCGCTCCATTGAACTCCCTTATTGACTTGAGCCTCTTTCTCAACTCGTCTCTCCCGCCAGGGCCTGAATCGCCAAGACCTGAATCCGACGCCTGCATTATCATCCTGGCGGCGTCATACGCCTGGGCCGAGAGTATGCCCGGCTGCTTGCCGTATGCCGCACTGTAGCGGCTTGTGAATTCGGCCGCTCCGCTCCTGCTGCTTCCCGCAAAAAAGCCGTCGACAAAGACAGCTCCTTCCACATTGCCTCCGGCAAGCTCGACGAGCCTCGGAGAGTTCCATGAGCTCGGACCCAGCAGCCTCACATTCTTTATATTATAATACCCGAGATACGGGACGATGAGGGCAATCGGCTCGTACGAGTCAGGTATGAAGAGGGCGTCGACCTTGATCGAAGGGTTGAACTCCCTTATCTTGCGCCTGCCCTCCATGCGCTCCTTGACCTGCACTCCGAAGAGCCTCTTTATACTCTCGCTGAAATCGGCAGTCCCCTGAGGATACGCTGCCTGGCGCACAACGACCCCGCCGCGCGCCTTCACGGCAGCCTCGAAGTGCCTGGCGAGCTCCACCCCGTAAGATGTCTGTGGATAGAGTATCGCGTAGCGCTTTGCGCCAAGCTGACTTGACGCATAACCGGCCAGGGCAACAGCCTGGTCGCCTGCGGTAAGGAAGTTACGGAACACATAATCTCCGGCGTCAGTCACGCCTTCCCTCTGAGAGAGCGTTATTACCGGGACCCTGTTCGTCTGCGCGTGCCTTGCGGCATCCATGACAGTAGAGCTCAAGAGAGGGCCTACGATGGCCGCCACCCTGCTGTTAGAAGAAAGCTCCTGGACTGCTGCGCCTGTCTTTGCCGGGTCCGAGACGTCCTTCACTATTACCTCGACCTCAGAACCCGCGGTCCCGAATACGTTAGCAGCCAGTAGTATGCCCGAGAGCGCGTCCTCTCCGAAGGACGCGTAATCGCCCTTCAATGGCAGGAGCACGCCTATTGCGGGCAGGTCTTGTGCCGCGTTCAGACCGTAGGCCGCCTTCTCTATCTCCTTCAGAAACCTTGCCGCCTTCGCTCTAAGCTGCAGGCTGGCGCCATTGTCCCGGCTTACGGATTCGAGCGCGCTCCTGGCAAGGTCGAGCCTGCCTGTCCTGTAGTTGATAAGGCCCAGTTCATAAGAGGCCTCGTTCCTGAACCTGCTCTGCGGGAAATTTTTAATGAGTAGCCCGTAAACCTCTGCCGCTTTGTTGAGCTCTTTCTTTTCGCTGTAGATGCGCCCGAGCCTCAGGAGCGCCTCGTCTATATATTCCGCCTGGGGATTGTTATCTACATAGCCTTCAAGCCTTTTTACGTTCTCTATGCTTGGCCCGTTGAGGTCAATGTCCTCGAATATCGATACAAGGGAGTCTCCCGTGCTGAACCACGCCGCATCGACCTGCGTTGACGCAAGGAGTATTACAAGAAGTACTGCTAAAGCCTTTTTCATTCGAAGATTTCCTTGACCTTGGAGAAGAAGTTCTTACGCAGCGGCGTCGTGTCCTCTCCGCTTATCTCGGCGAACTCCTGCAGGAGTTCCTTCTGCCTCTTGTTCAGTTTCGTGGGCGTCTCGAGCTTTATTATTATCTGCTCGTCCCCGCGCCTGCCCGTGTGCACGGAAGCTATTCCCTTGCCAGGCATCCTGAAGACCTTGCCGGACTGAGTCCCCGCGGGCACCTTGAGCTTTACAGGGCCTTCTATCGTCGGCACCTCTATCTCGGCGCCGAGCGCGGCCTGCGTGAAGCTTATGGGCACCTCGCAGATGACATCGTCGTTCTCGCGCTTGAAGATAGGATGAGGCAGCACGGAGATGAAGATATAGAGGTCGCCCGAAGGGCCGTTTCTCTCTCCGTACTCGCCCTCTCCTGCGAGCCTGAGGCGCGAGCCCGAATCGACTCCGCCGGGGATCTTCACCGTAAGCGGCGAGACGGACTTCACCCTGCCGCTCCCCCTGCAATCTGTGCACGGGTCTTTGATGACGCTTCCGGCCCCCTGGCAGCCGGGGCATGTCCTCGCTATGCTGAAAAAGCCCTGCTGGAACCTCACCTGTCCGGCTCCTCCGCAGGTTGAGCAGGTCGTCGCGTGGGTGCCCGGCTTTGCGCCGCTGCCCCCGCATGTGTTGCACTGCACCGTCCTCGGCACGCGTATGGTCTTCTCAGTGCCGAAGGCAGCCTCTTCGAAGCTTATCTCGAGATCGAACCTGAGGTCAGGGCCGCGCTCCGGGCCGGGCCTCCTCCTTCCGCCGCCTCCGAAAAAGTCCGAGAAGACATCGCTGAAGATATCCTGGAAGTCCGCGCCGAAACCGGCATCCTGCCCCCCGAAGCCGCCGGCGCCTGAGCCGGCATAGCCGGACCTGTCGTAGTTGGCGCGCTTATTCGGATCTTTGAGGGTCTCGTAAGCCTCGTTTATGAGCTTGAACCTGTCCTCTTTGCCCTTGTCCCCCGAGTGCTTGTCGGGGTGGAACTCGTGCGCAAGCTTGCGGTACGCCTTCTTTATCTCGTCGGCGCTCGCGTCCCTGGCCACGCCGAGTATCCTGTAAAAATCCTTTTCTTCGCGGTTCATCTAATCGTCAGTGCGACTCAGGCCTCTTCGCGACTGCTACCATCGCGGGCCTGAGCAACCTCCCCTTGAGATAATATCCCTTCTGAAATTCCTTCACTACGGTCCCCGGCTCCGCGTCCGGGCTCTCCTCCTCGGAGATGGCATGGTGCACGGTGGGGTCGAACTTCTGCCCCGACGCCTGTATCTCCTCGAGGCCGAACTTCTTGAGCGCGCCCAGCATCTGGCCGGCCGTGAGCTTCACGCCCTCTCTCAGAGACTTCAGGTTCTCCTCGCCGTTCGCGTGCGCGAGCGCCCTCTCGAAATTATCGACGATGGGCAGTATCTCCTCGATGAGGCTCTCGTTGGCGAAGCTTATCGCGTCCGCCTTCTCCTTCTCGGTCCTCTTCCTGAAGTTCTCCAGGTCCGCGAGCGCGCGGAGGTATCTGTCATAGTTCTCAGCGGCTTCTTTTGATCTGGCCTCAAGCTGTTCGGCGAGGCGCCTTATCTCTTCTTCAGGCGTCTCCGCTATCTGCTCCTCAACACCTTCCTGCATTTCCTCTTTCCCCATTCCCTCTTCCTTCTCCATGCAATCCCCGGTAAATTTTTATTGGGCTCGAACATTTAGGGGAAACTCCCTGAAAAGAAAGTTTCCCCGGATCCACTTGCGGCCTGTTTATAAAATTTAGGGCCAACGGCCCGAAAAATCAAGTTAGAGAACTTTGCTGAGTAAGCCCGAAGCGTAGTCAACCAACGGGATTATCCTTGAATAATCCATGCGCACAGGCCCGGCAACGCCGAGGGTGCCGAGCGCTTCCTTTCCGCCGTAAGGGGATGTTACGAAGCTCAGGCAGTCGAACTCTTCGACCGCGCTCTCCGTGCCGAGGTATATGCGTATGCCGCTTTCGTCCATGCTCTTGTCAAGGATCCTTACGAGAAGGCTCTTCTCCTCGAACGCGGCGAATATCTTCTTCATCGTGTCGATGTCGTCGCGGAACTCGGGCTGGCCGAGCATATTGACCTTGCCTTCGACCACGACGTCGCTCTCCGCCGGCCCCTGATCGCAGAGCGCCTCCGCGCCCAGGCGCAGGGCCTTTGCCAGAAGCTCGTCATATAAGTTCTTATCCCGATGCATCTCATCTACTATTTTAGCCCTGAGCTCCTTTATGGTAAGCCCTTCGGCTATTGAGTTCAGATAATTCGATATCCTTTCAAGCTCGAGCTTCTCTATGCCTGCCATGCGGACGATCCTGCTCTGGACTACTCCGTAATTCGAGACGAGGAGCACTATGAGGCCGGAGGCGTCTATGGGGAGCAGGTTTATGTGCCGTATCGTGAAGCCCACCTTGCGGGGGATGAACATGATCCCGGCGCAGTTGGTGATAGTTGAGAGGGCCTTGGCAGTATCCGAGAGTATCTCCTCGACCGACACAGACCTTTCGCAACTCTTCTTCAGGAGGTCCTTGTCGACCTGCCCCGGCTCCTGGAAATCAAGGAGCGTATCTATATAGAACCTGAAGCTCTTCTCGGTCGGGACGCGGCCGGCGGAGGTATGCGGCTGCTTCAAGAACCCCATGCTCTCGAGCTCGGCCATCACGTTCCTTATGGTGGCCGGGCTTACGCCCAGAGAATGGTTCATGGCAATGGCCCTGGAGCTTACCGGCTCCGCGGTCCTGATGTAGTCCTGGACTATTGCCCTTAGTATGTTCCTGTTGCGCTCCGAGAATCCGTTCATGCCCTGCACGCCCGATTTTTAAGGGATTTCAATAAAATAGCCTTTACTTATTATATATGATTCCCTGGAATTAGCCCATTAAAAATAACAGCCGCCCGGATGCTTGTCAAGGACTGTCGGGGCCTGTGAAAAGGCCTTTATATGAGCTTCAGGGCCACTTCGTCGAGCACAAGCAGCCCCTTTTGAGTAACGAATATGTCCTCTCCCTTTTTCTCAAGCAGTCCGTCTGCAACAAGGGCTTTAAAACCGCTTAGCGCCTCAGCCGGATAATTGCCGAACTTTTCCCTGAAGGCCTCCCCGTTTATACCGGCATCGATCATCCTCAATCCAAGCATCACGGCTTCGGCTATGGCGTCCTTACGGGTAAGCTCCTCATTACCCTCTGCCGGGTCGAGCCTTTTTTCGACCCTGTCCATGTACTCGTTTGCCGAGGCCGCGTTCCACCACCTGCGGCCCCAGTCTGGCCAGGGCATGTACGAGTGCGCGCCCGCGCCAAGACCGATATAGGGGTTGCCCTTCCAGTAGAGGGTATTATGAGAGCTCTCAAAGCCCGGGAGCGCGAAGTTGGATACCTCGTAGTGCCTGTACCCCGCGCCTTTCAACACCCTGATTGCTGAAAGGAGCATCTCGGCCTCTGCCTCCTCTCCGGGAAGAGCCTTCTTGCCTGGGCCGTACTTTCTATAGAAGGGCGTACCCTCCTCTATCGTCATGCCGTAAAGGGATATATGCTCTGGCTTGAGGTCCACGGCTTTTTCAAGCGCAGCCTCCCAGCCTCGAAGCGTCTGCCCCGGGGTGCCGAAGATGAGGTCGATACCGATATTCTTGAAACCGGCCTGCCTTGCCCACCCGTACGCCTTGATCGAAGTCTCGACAGTATGGGTCCTGCCCAGGGCAGCCAACCCGGCCTCTTCGAACGACTGAAAGCCTATTGAGAGCCTGTTGACGCCTGAAGCGTAGTAGCCTTCGAGCTTAGGAAGGGTAAGGGTGTCGGGGTTGGCCTCTATAGTGATTTCCTTTGCGCCTTTGCCGAGCGTCCTATCGATTGACTGAAGGAAGTCTGCTATCGCTCGTGGTGAAAGGAGGGAAGGCGTGCCGCCTCCGAGATAGACTGTCGCCGGAGGTCCGGCCAGGTTTTCTCTTTCGATAACTGCTGAAAGCTCTTGCGAGAGGCAGGTTATATAGCGAGTCTCAGGTATGCCTTCGGCAGGCGCCGAAGCCGAATTGAAGGCGCAATAAGGGCATTTCCTGATGCAGAAAGGGATATGGGCGTATATGCCCGTTACTGCTTCTTTTCTGCGTAGTCCCACAGCCTCTTGAAGATGTCCCAGGGGGAGATTATTCCGAGGAGCGTGCCGCGGTCGTCTACGACGAGTACGCTCTCGGAGTGTTTCTTTGAGTGCAGCAGCAGGGTCGCAACTTCCATCGAGGATGTCTCTGGAGAGACCGCGATAAAGTCCTTCTCCATAACATTCTCGACCTTCTTGAAGGCGAGCGAATCTATATTGTTGACGAACTCCGGCAGCTCCGGGGCGAACTTCAAGTCGGCAATGAGGCCTTCGGCTACGTATCTGGGGAGTACGCCCTTCAGGAGCGCCCTCGGCGTTATCACGCCTATGACCTTCTTGTTGTCGTCGACGACCGGTATCTGCCTGACCTTTGACTCGTGCGCCAGTTTCAAGGCGTCGAGCATGGAGGCGGAAACATTTATGGTGAGCACTTCCGTCGTCATTACGCTTGCAGCTATCATAAAACTCCTCCTGAATTCGCTTATATGCCCTACCCGAGGAACCTCAGGTACATGTAAAGAGTCGCGATGGCGACGGAGAGCAGCATCAGCGGATAGGCGATGAGCATGAATTTGAAGAACTTCATCTCATGCCCGTTCCTGTGCGCTATGCCCGAGACAACGACATTGGCCGAAGCGCCGATTATGGTGCCGTTTCCGCCGAGGCATGCTCCGAGTGAGAGCGCCCACCATAGCGGCAGGACTGCCGCATCGCCGCCGAACGCCGGGGCCATGTCCTTTATCAAAGGTATCATGGTCGCGACGAACGGTATGTTGTCCACTATGGATGACGCTATGGCCGAACCCCAGAGTATCACATACCCTGTCGTAGCCATGTCCCCGCCCGTCACCTCGAGCATCATGTCGGCGAGCATCTTTATGAAGCCGACCTCGATCAAGCCGTGCACCACTATGAACAGGCCGATGAAGAAGAATATCGATGTCCACTCGACCTTCTCCATGACGCTGTGCAGGTCCTCTTTAGATATTAGCAGAAGGATAGCCGCCCCGAAAAGGGCTATTGTGGCAGGCTCGAGATGGAGCTGCCTCTGGAGCATGAAACCGCCTATGACGCCGGCAAGTACGACGAGGCACTTCTTGAGGAGCGGGATGTCTGTGAGGGCCTCCCGTTCCTTGAACTCCATTATCCTCTTCTTCTTTTCATCAGATACCGTGAAGGACTTTGCGTACATGAACTTGAGGGGTATGAGCGTCGCGAACACTATTATGGGTATTACCGGGCCGACGCCGAATACGAAGTCCATGAAGGTAAGTCCGGTCGCGCTGCCTATCATGATGTTCGGCGGGTCGCCTATAAGGGTCGCGGTGCCGCCGATATTGGACATGATTATCTGTGAGACCAGGTAAGGGTACGGATTCACCTCAAGCTCTTCCGTTATGAGGAGCGTTATCGGCACGGTAAGGAGGACGGTCGTCACGTTGTCGAGCAGGGCCGATAAAATGGCTGTAACGCAGGAGAGCGATATCAGTATCTTCCACGGGTCTCCCTTTGAGGCCTTTGCCGCTTTTATCGCTATGTACTGGAACATGCCGGTCTTCTGGCAGATGAAGACTATGAGCATCATGCCGATGAGAAGGCCAATGGTGTTGAAGTCGATGCCATGTACAGCGGCTTCCTGATTGAGTACGCCCAGAACTATAAGCGCAGACGCGCCGAGGAGCGCGACGACGGCCCTGTTGAGCTTGTCCCAGATGAGAAGCGCATAGACTACCACGAATACCGCGATAGCGAGGTAGAACTTAAGCTCCATGGTTTGAAGACTCCTATAAAAAGGGAATTGTAAGAGTGAGGGGCGTATTAGTAATATTTCCGCAAGGGAAAGTCAACAGGATACTTCTTCATCAAAAAACATGCGTCAAATCAGTCAGTTACGGCCTCCAAACTCCCTTCGGCGCGGCCCTGTATTTTTTCACGAACCCCACAGGCCTGTAGCTCGTTTTCGATTTGCGCAGGCCCTCGTCCCCGAGGTCCTGCTCCCTGTTTATGTAAAGATATTTTTCCGGAAGTATCGATGCGAAGCTCTTGTTAACGAACTGCATGAGGCCTTTGAAGCCGGGGACCCCTTTTTCAAAGTGTACTGCGAAGGTCGTTTTGTTCAACTCTTCGCCGAGCGTATACGCGGCGGGCTTTCCTTCGACAAAGTATATCGCCCCGCAAAGGACCAGCTCTTCGGTGAGATGAAGCGCTTCCTTCGCCGCCTCATAGTCGCCTGGCTCCTGCTGCGCCGATCTCCATGCTTCAAGCACTGAACGGGCGCCCTCCATGTATTCATCGAGGAGCGGCCTTGCCTCGTAGTTGTACGAGCCGGTGAAGAAGTTGACCAGGTTCTTCTTCCTGTGGAACCTGCGTCCGGCAAGGGAGGAGAGGTCGCTCCGCGAGTACAGGTAATCGAAGTTGTCCCTGTCCTCCACAACTTCGTAACCGAGGGAAATCAATTTCTTAACTTCATCTTCAGTTGCGCACTTCATGAACGAAAAATTCTCAAAGAGGTCTTTCAAAATATCTTGTAAAGGCAACCCGCCGGGGAGCATGAAAAAGGTCCTGCCCCTGTCATTTCCAGCGATAACCGGACTGTTGTCCTTGAGAATTGAGAGCCTGTAATTATGCGCGCCCCTGAAAAGAAAAAGGTTTG